>Ga0105229_100056_pt1 | contig 47494 bp, 40 predicted proteins | sample Virmet3747_4435_FD_89711 | JGI IMG/M metagenome (GOLD analysis project Ga0105229, IMG submission 89711) | Marine viral communities from the Southern Atlantic ocean transect to study dissolved organic matter and carbon cycling - metaG 3747_4435 | ecosystem: Environmental > Aquatic > Marine >... | reverse complement strand
GCCATGATCAAACTCTTCAATTAAATATATCGAAATATGAATCGTCGTTGTGACACTCTTAACGAGTGCCCACACAGATTGTCTTGTCTAAATTGTTAAAGAACATCGTGCAGAATCATGACGTTTTTTGTCGTGACTTCTGCGCAAGGAGGACCAACATTACTCCCAGTTGATTCGTTTTCCTTGCTAGCGGACAACCTTGGTCGTCGCAATTCACTAGAAGCTATTACTTCTTAGTGGCTCACCCTGTTCGAGTGAGGTGCGCATTATACGCTGGAAGTTTTTGTTGTCAACACTTTTTGAAAATTTATTTTCTGAAGCGTTTCTTCTAAACTCCCGTCTTTACTGGCCGATAAAGGAAGTAGAGACTGACTTAAGAGGTTGGCTGTTTTGCTTTTCCCCCGAAGCGGATGCGCATTGTAGAGATCTATAACTAAAGGTCAACCCTAATACGTGAAAAAGTTGATAAAAGTGAACTACACGGTTACTTTCTAGTCAGATGTGATAATTAGTAGACAATATGGACTAATTACTAATAGGATGGGTGGTTAATTCCTATAAAGTAGTAGTCGTATAAAAGTATTTATATTGTGGCTACGCAATAATTATAAGGTGGTTTTATGTTTCGTACTAATAAACAGCTTTCGCTTTGTGCGCTAGCGCTTACCCTAAGCGCAAACGTATTTGCACAAACCGCGAATGCAGAAACTGCTTCGCCAAAGGATTCAGAATTAGAAACGTCATCTCAAGCTAAACGAAATAATGACATCCAACTATCGTTTTTAAAACGACAAGTGGATCAGAATATGTCGGTAGGCAGAGCAATTAGCTCTATTGCTGGTCATTACCCACAGGAAGTGGTTTCTGTTGTGGATTTAGCATTAGATTATTATCCCGACAAATACCGCGAGATCATTTTCGCTGCAATTTCTGCCCAACCTTCGTCTACTGAAGAGATTGTTAAGCTCGCGATAGAAAAAGAAGTAAGTTCTTGCCCTAACATTGTTCAGCTAGCTATTAAGGCCGAACCTACTTACGTCGATTTTGTTGTACAAGCAGCGGCAGTGGCTACACCTGACGAGTTAGACGAAATAGTACGGGTAGCCGTACTCACCCAGCCTGATGCGGCAGATAGCATTGTGCAAACTTTGTCTCAAGAACATCCCAACAAGCTAGTTGAAATAATGACAACTGCCATCAATACTGTTCCTTTTGTAGGTGAGTATGTCGTAGATGCATTATTAGCGGTCTTCCCTAACCGCGCACAAACGGTAGTAGAAACTGCAGTACGAGAGTCGGTTGAACAGCGTGAACAGGTCATGAAAATCCTTAGTACTGCTCAACATGCTGGTGTTGATAACGCGAAGTTAAAAGGTTACGCACTTGCCGCTGGTCTAAGTGAAGACGATTTTAATAGCGCGATTACGATTAGATAGCCATTCCGCGTAGTCAATAAGACAACGCAGTTATTCGGCGGTACTTGCATGTAAAGGCAATGCCGCGGCAACGTTATAGAGTGTTAACTCTGCCTTGAGTAAATCGACTCTCGCTTCAATTTCTTTCATTTGGGCTTTTATTTCTGCTGAAGTTCTTGCATTTAGCACGAACATATCACTATCACCTTCATTGAATCGCTGGCGTTCCATACTCGATAACTCCCGCGCTAACTCTGCATTTTCTTCCTGCAGCTTCACAACACGTTTGGCTTGTTGCCAATATGTATAGGCTTGCTCGAATGACTGAACTAATCTTTGTTGCAATGCATCTATCTTAAACGCCAATTCCCTATTCTTGCTCTGTGCTTTAGTCACCTCCGCCTTAGCCTGGCGGTTGCCTAAAGGGTAAGAGAACGACAAGCCAACTTTACTTTCGGTATCATCAAGGGTGGTAGATCCCCCTCCGAAGTCTTGGGCGATAGAGGCTTTAACATCTAACTTGGGCAACAAAGCATTGTTAGCTAATCGCACTTTATTCTGATTTTGTGACTGTGCCAAACGCATGCTTTTCAACGTAGGGTGCGCTAATAGCTGACTACGTAAAGTGTTTACCTGTGCTTCTCCCACCCAAAATGGCCATTCAATATCGTTAGGGGCTAGGGTGGCGTGGCGTAAATCAATAATGTTGCCGTTACTATCTCGCAGAAAGTAGGACAACGCGTGCGCATAACCATCTCTCTTTTGTTTTAGCTTTTCTACCAATAAGGTTTGTTGCAGTACATTTGCCCTAAATTCTGTTAGCGCTATTTGTGCTAAGTCGCCCTGTTTTACCCGCGTCGCAATGGCATTTTCACGCTCAGAAACTGTGGCGAGTAATGACTCTAACGCTTGTACCTGGAGCGCACTTTCATACCATATAAGGTAGTCACTTAACCCTTTATAAATAAACGAATTGAGTAATTCGTTCGCTTCAGCTTGCCAGGCTTGAAAATCTAATCTCGCATTCTCAACCCCCATTCTACGTTTATCGGTGTCTCTTCCTTTTAGTAAAGAAAACGCTATGCCTATACTGGCTTCGCCTGCGGATAACGTTTCATACTCTTGTTCGTAAACGGGGAAATCGCCATTGGTAATACGATATTCAGTGAAGACTGAAGCGTTGTAATCCTCGATGGGCTTAACCACTCGCTGCTGTAGCGATGTGCCGTGATAATACCCTGTAACCCTCGAAAAACTGTTTTGCTCTACAAAAGGGTCAAACGCACTTTGTGCAATATCGAGATTTGCGCCCGCTTGCACACTCCCCTCTTTTATTGCCCGAGTATAAGGATGGTGATGCTGCATCGAAGAAATTAAAGCTTTTACCGTGGGCGCATTTACTGCGACTTTCCTTTGGGGAGAAGTATCATGGGTATCTCCACCCGCGTACAAAGGTGCTGCGCCTACCACAGCAATGCCCAAGAGCATAAGCGTTGTTCTAACCAAAAGCCTTACCACGTGGTTGACGCCTTATCAGAAGAAGTCTCTGAGGTTTGTTGCGGTGGGAAGTTATTCAGTTGTCGCCATAGCTCATAACCTAACTTCACTTCTTCTAGTAATATCCACGCTTTTACCCTGCTACCTAAGCGAGCAGAGCTTTCTTGTGGCCACGGTACGTCATTTTCGTCTTCCTTAATCCATACTTGAAATGTTCCGCTTGCATTGGCCATGGGCTCAACATAAACCACTTCACCGCCAAAGGTACCTATTGCACTGCCGGGCCACCCACTAAACTGAAAGACTGGCCAACCTTCAAACTGTAATCTTGCTTTCGCGCCAGGCTTTACCAAAGGAGCATCTAAACCTGAAATGGTTATGCGCACACTCCGTTGCGCATTAGAAGGGATAAACTGCCCTAATACCTGACCTGCGGACACATAAGTAGACACTCCACCAGAAAACAGTCGCACTATGGTGCCGTCTACTGGCGCCACCTTCGTTTGCGTGGCTTGCCGCGATAAGCTCATACTGACTTCATTGATATCCGAAAGTGAAGACGCCGCTTTCGCTTTTAATTCCTGAAGTTTTATTTGCGCCTGCTCTACGTCTTTTCGTGACACGAGCCCCTGCGCCTGAAGCGACATTTGCCTCGCCAAGTTATTTTGTGCATTCGCCACTGCAATTTCATTGGCTTGGTGACGCTGATTCGCTGCGTTAAGCTGAGACTGAAGCTTGTCTAGTCGTTCAGCGTCAACATCAATAAGCGTAACAATGGGATCGCCAGCTTTCACTTGCATGCCTTCTCGTACATGCCACGTTTTTATTTGCCCTCCCACCAGCGCACTAATTGCTTGAATACGATCTTTTGGGTCGAGCGAATCTACCGCGCCGGTGCCATAGGCAGTTTGGATCCACGGGGTGAAATACAATATTAAGCCAGCGGCTAACACCATAAACACAATAAGCCCGCAAACCACACGGTGTAACTTAGGAATGACCAAGGTAGATAAAGACGTCACATTGTATAAAAAGCGTTTTTCTGCACTATTCATTGTGTGCCCCTCCCTCTTCACTGCTATTTACAAGCTCGGTGACATCATCGTGCAAGTGAATGGCGCCGGTGAACATGCCACTTTCGGGGGTATTGGTAAAATACAACACAGTGCATTTTAAATTGTCGAGATGCGCTAACAAGCGCAGGCGAAGCGCTTTAGGAATCGCATCAAAGTGCTGGTTAATAATAAGGACTTTAGGTTGTGCAATCAGTACCCCCGCCAGTTTCAACAAGAGAAACTCTAATGGCTGTAAAGGCGCGCCTAATACGGAAATATGCTCAGATAACCCATGTGGTAATGCATCCACAACCGGTAATAATTCGACGGCAGCCAACACCTGGCGCATTTCAGAGATGCTCACACTGGGGCTAGCTAAGCGTAAATACTCTTCTATAGTACATTCCACTATTAGCGAGCGGTCTAGAATTGTAATGGCTTGGCGAAGTTCATAAGTATCGTAATCGAACAGACTGAGATCGCCGAGTAAGATTTCCCCTTTGCTGGGTTTATCGTACCGCTTCATTAATGCAGTAAGTTGCTTTTGCACCCAGCTTTTATCTGTGGTGATGAAATACTTACCCCCTGCTTTAAGCGTGGTATCGATAAAACAGCTGTCGGTGCCATGTTCCAACACTAAGTTGTTGAACACCAACTGCGAAGAACGGGGCACACGATTGGCATCTTCATTAACATCTTCTTGAGGAATAATGAGTGCTGAGCCAATTTTGTCTGCAGCCCCGTACAACTCGTAATATAACTTAAGGTATTGAGTAAAGCGGGAAAGGCCAAAAAACACTGCCGACATGATCAGTTCTGCAGCCACTAACTGGCCGATAGATAACTGACCTTGAACCACCAGTACACCACCAATGCCCAACAAAGAAGCACTGGCTAACGCGTACAGCAGTAAAAACATCACCACTTGGGAGAAGGTGTAGTGAAAATGGTTTTTATGGTTGTGAATGTAATTGTTGATATAGCCGTTTGTATTTCGCCCCGCATACTCCACATGATCGGCAGACTTAAAAAACTCATGGGCTGCAGCAATATCGTTGAGCCATTTCGCTGACTCGTATTTAGCGTGAGAAAGCTCAATGGCCGTGCGCTTCGCCCCTGCGCCCCAAATTTTCCATATGGCGTACATCACCAAAATAAGGACAAGATTAAACACAAATAGCGCAGGGTGATAAAACGAGACGAGGGTAAAGCCCACCAGCATTTGAAGAACAAGCGCAAAGCCGTCGACCATCAATGAAGGGATATTTTTCTGGAGGGTCATAATATCAAAATACCGCTGAGTCACATTGGTGTTTTGACGCCCTTCAAAATAGCTATGAGGGGCCATAATAGTACGCAGACTCAGTGCCGCCGTGAGCCTTGCATACACTTTGCGTTCGTAGAATTCCATAATTCGCATACGCAATGCGCTGAATACACCAGAAATAAACAAAGTTAAAAAGAGCACCGTGGCAAGGATAATAACCGCGCGGGTTGAACCAATGTTCGCAATACTGTTGATGAGCGTTTGCACGGCGATAGGTACCGCCAGTGTCATTAAACTAATGGCAACACCATAGGCAATAGCAACCCAGAAGAAGTCTGACTCAGGTTTTAACAGCTTGAATAACGTTTTGCGTGTGGCACGTAAATCGATCGCTTTTCCCATATACCCTTCTAATTTCCGTTTTTATGCTATTACAGTACGTAATTGTACTAAGCTGTAATACTGTAATGCATGATCTACCAAGATTAAATCTGTTATATTCTTAGAATAACATCGAAAATACCGAAGTACTTAAATTCTAATTTAAACACTATGCATCACTTAAATTACCATCACCTTTATTACTTTTTTCTTGTTGCACGAGAAGGAAGTATAGCCAAAGCGGCTTCACTACTTCACGTTACGCCACAAACGGTGAGTTGGCAACTGTCTACGTTTGAAAATCAACTTGGCTACTGTTTATTTGATCGCGTAAATAAGCGGTTACACCTAAACACGAAAGGGAAAGTGGTGTTTCAGCATGCCAGTGAGATATTCAATAAAGGCAATCAACTGGCGGAAATATTAAACAGCCATGAGGACGTGAGTTCAAAAGAGTTTGTGATAGGCATCACTAACGGCATTCCCAAAGTGCTCTTCTACGACTTTGTGCATCACACCATGCGAGAACACGCCAATGTTAAATACATTATTAAGGAAGATAGCTTCGACGGTTTACTTAAAGAGTTAGCAATAAATGCCATTGATTTCATTGTGGCCGACCGAGGGATTGCACCCGGAACCCAAATTAATGCCAGCAGTTTCTTTTTAGGCGAAAGCGCGATGAGCTTTTTTGCGAAACACCCACTTCACCCACACCAGCACTTTCCCCAATGTTTAAACGAGATGCCTCTTCTCATGCAAGGCCATACGTCAGGTATTCGGCATGCGCTGACTAGCTGGCTTGAGACCGAACAGCTCTATCCTAAAATAGTGGCTGAATTTGACGATACGGCGTTGTTAAAGCTTTTTGGAAGTGAAGATTTTGGTGTGTTTTGCGCGCCTTCTGCCATAGCAGAACATGTTGAGGCGCAATATGATGTGCATTGTATTGGTAACGCCCCGTCGTTAAACGAACGTTATTACGCTATTACCGGAAAAAGCCGCGCCGATTACACCATAAGTAAAGCCATGGTGGAAAAAGCACGGCAAATTTTGAATGTATAAAGAAGCAACTACGCTTATTGTGACCCATTAGCCTGTTGAACATTAAGCAGTAACGACAGTAGTCGTTTTTCTTCAGGCGACATAGACTGCTCTACTTTTTTCATATTTGCTTTGTAGGTTTTCAGCACATTGGGGTCGTTGGCAATGGCGTTGTCTAGCAAGATTTCATATTTGGATAGCAGTGCCGACGTTTTTTCTGCATTTTCCATAGTGGCTACGTGGCCTGAATACATAAAATAAAGTGCTACCACGAACCCCAGCAATACCGGGATATTTACCTCAAATGAAAACCATGATTTTTTGTTATCTTCAGACATTTACTCGTCCCCCATTAACGACAACTTTATTTTAATTCTTTCTAATGTTTTTAAGCTTTCAGCCAATTGCTGTTCTTGTTGCTGGCTAAAATAGGCCGATGCACTTGCCACCAATACCAGTAAAATAATGGGCAGCGTTTTTTCGCTTAACTGACGAAACGCCCAAGTTTTCAATTTACTCATCATATTTCAATCCAACAATCTTCTATTTTTTCGTAATCGACCTGATTACTTAGCAGGGCATTGGCTAAGTCTGTTGACGTCAGTGTAGGCATAACGAAACATTGGTACTTCGCTCCCGCCGTCGCTTGATACAGTAAAATGTTTGCTTTACCTTTTTTCACTTGGCTTTCTAGTAGTTTTCTAAGGCGGGTATTACCTTCTATCACACCGGGCAACACCGCTTCTAATTTTTCAATCAGCGTAGAGCGAAATGCTCGGCCGTTAGCAATTTCAACCCAATACTCTGGAGAATCGTAGTTAGAAATATAATCCAGCGTGAGTGCGAGGGGATCATGATTTAGGATAAAGGCTTGCTCGGCTAAAAAGCCTAAATCTGTAGAGGCAAGAAAATTGGGGATAGCCACCGACTTTACCTTATTGCCTGCCATTTCAATGCCCATGTAAGCCGCAATGCTGTTATCAGGCTTAATTAAAGACACGTTGGCGTTAAAACCATCACGCTCACTAAACCCAAAAACATGACTCGGTAGAAAGCTAAATACGGTGTTGAATGCATCGTCATAATACCGAAGGCTGGTTACCGCTGTAGATTCCACCACCTCTCCCTTTTCATTCTTTTGAAAATGAAACAAAGGCGCGGCAACCAACTGCTTGGCTGGATTATGTCGGTAAGCGGTAAATACGCCATTTTCTAAATCTAGCGCCACGCCAAATAGCTTCATCTTTACACGACTGACAGGGTCATCTTTATGAAACTCTTCTGAAAAGTTAGCCATCATGGCAGAGTATGAATGGCTATCAGTAACGCTTTTTACCGTGGGCACCACAAGCACTATCGTCATCACACCAATAAGAAATACAGCGTAAAACTTAGGATAGCCCTTAAACAGTTGCACTATAAATTTAATGGCAAGGGCGAAGACGGCAATGAAACTCAACAAAATACTGGTTTGCGGCACAATGGATAATTTAACCGCATCAACACCGATTTGATACAGGCCACCGCCTTTAGAGAAAGCTGCCTCAGCGGCTGTACTGGATAACATGCGGATAAACGAAATATTGTCTTGCGACTTCAACCAACGTTGCAAATAGGCACTTTCCGATTCACCCGGCGTGAAGTTGGTTAAATAGAAGCGCCCCATTATGCTTCTTGCTTTCTTTTCAACGATGGGAAGCAATGAGAAATCGTATTGGCCCATAGTCGAATTTTGAACTTTAAACTGAGACCCTTGCAGGTATTCGGGCCAAACTTTGTCTACCTGGCTTTGATATTTTTGAGTAACCGCCCTGAAGATGGCACTGGTGTTCTGCAATTGCCAATGCTCAGCCAAAGCCACGCCACGCTCAGCCAAATATAAGCGCGCATGCTCACTCCCACCAGGAGACAGCAACCATTGCTCGTACTCTTCAATATCTTCGTCCACGTGATATACATACCGAAGGGCATTTTTTCGCCCTGTACGTAGAATAGAACGCACCCGCTCCTCAGTGCCGTAAAGGGTAAACAATATATCGTCAGGCGTGACATACATCATGGGGATATCGAGTTCATTTAGCCAATTGGCATGGCGAACTTTCACGTTGTCTTTGCACACCTGAGATTTGCACTCGTCTCGATACTGATCTTTAAACTGGCGGTGCGCGTCTTGAATACTATCGTTACTGGCATATTGCTTGATGTCGTCGTAGGTCTCATCAATGCCTGTAACATAGCGTTTCCAGCTATTTTCTAAATAAAGGTATATGGCATCCACATGAGCGGCGGTTTCCGCCTCAAGGGTATCAATATCGTTTAATGCACTAAGGGCTTGTTGGCGCTTTTTTTGCGCATTCATGTATAAACGAAGTTCGCTTTGGTATAGCGCATCAAACTCACGAAGCCTGGGCAACCCTTCTTTGGCGAATTGGGATTTTTGCCTGTTACTTAATAGGGTGTCGGCCATGGCCTCGACATTACGTTCAATTAAGGCATTAAACCCTGTTGAGGAGAAAGCCAATGAAGGCAGCAACGCTATGACCAAATCACGACGGGCTTCATCACTGGCAATGGCATTAAACTCGTCGAACCTGTCAATTTCTACCAAATCGTTTAGATAAGCTTCTCGATAAGCAATTGCCCGAACAGCACTTAACTTTGCGTCACTAGAAGTTGCGTGCGCCCAGCCATCCACAAACAGTCTTAATGAGGGCACCAATGCCACCCAAAGCAGTAAAAAGGCAAGGCCTTTCACCACCAAGCTTTGCTTACCCGGCAACGATGAAGCCTGCTCTTTTTTCCAAAAAAGCAATTTTTGAACAGGCACAAAAGAGACAATGGCCAGTGAAAGACCAAAGCCAGAAAGCATACGGCCAAACAACTCTAAACGCGCAGCATGATGATGTTTATCGCCAAACAAATCTTCTAGCGGTAGCGAATACACATCCACCAGCAGTAAATTGAAACTCAGCTCTAAACCAAAATAAATAAAGAAAAAAGCCAGTAAAAGTATGGCTTTAGCGTTGCGCACTACCATCCAAACACCACCTTTTCATCCTGCATAACTGAATCGGCATCACGTTTTCTTGCTGCGCAACGTGCAAGTACATCTTGGGTCGCATTCTTTTCTAGGCACTTGTCTTTGGTTTTTTCCGAAAGGGTATATGCCTTGTTCTCCCCCAACCAATTTAGGTATTTTCCTTGTGCAATAAGCTTGTGCTGAACAGGCAGTTGATTAAAGTCGGCATCAGCTGGCAATCCCAACACCAACTCTTCATCACTAAAGCGCTTTTTGGCTAACAAGTTAAGCTTGGGCTGTGATACGAAAGTGCCTTTTGCATTACATGCCTTGTTGAAGTTACTTTCTAAAATGATGTTTTTTAACTGAAGAGCATTGTTGGAAGCGCCGTTTCCTGAATAGCTGTAAATAAGGTCGACATCATTTTGCTGAGGTGTTGATGCAATAAAAGACGCGCCTTCAATGGCCGCTGGCGCATCAAAATACAAACGACTCGAAGACAGTGCGCTTTGCTTAATGAGCTTATGATAACGGCTGTTCGCTACGATAACCGCTGGCATAGTCATGCCATTCTCAACAAATATTTCGGTTAAATCTTCTAGCGCATCTTCATCTAAGCTGCCGCTTAGGCGCACGTACAATTCGTACTGACGCAGTGCATCAAGGTTATCTTCAATGGCATCGTCTGCGCTTATCGATTTAATAGTACTGGTACGGCTGCGAGAATTCGTTAACTCCCAGTCGCCATCGTCATAGGAAAGCACTAAATAAGCACCGGAAAAGAGATCTTTACCGTTTAAAAATAGCCCTGACATATTGGCCGGCGTAACACTGTACAGTAAAGATGCTTTGCAGCGCCCACTGCGGTAAGGCAATACATGGAACCCCGTGGTCGCTGTGAGATTTCGCTCTCTAAGCGCACTTAACATGGATTCGCTAACATGCTTAGTATCTGCGTGTGCAGGGAGTGAACTATAAGTGTTTTTTGGTTTGTAGTAGATAGTAGGTTCTTTGGGGCTAACACCGCAAGCTGTAAGGGACAGTACAGACACAATTAAAGCCAAACGCGTGCGCGCTTTATGCATAAAGTCCATTTTAACATTCCAAGATAATACGTACTTCACATGCTAACTTGCCGCCTATGTTAAACAGGCTTTTTTCAGTTGCATGCCGTTTTATTTTATTCTGAGGGTAAAGATAATCAGTAAAGGTTTAATTTTCAAACTTTTTATTCGTTAAGTAACTCTATATAAACAAAAAACCGAGCGTTAAGCTCGGTTTTTATACTCTTTAGTGATGACGGTGCTTAGTCAGCCCCAAATAAATCGCGGCTATATACTTTATCAATCACATCTTCAATATCAGGAAGTATGCGGTTAGCTACAATCACGTCAGAGATTTTCTTAAACTCTTCTAAATCGTTAACTACCCGTGAACGGAAAAACTCGTCTTCCTCGAGTACCGGCTCGTACACCACCACTTCGATACCCTTCGCTTTTATACGCTTCATGATGCCTTGAATAGCACTAGCACGGAAGTTATCCGACCCTGACTTCATAATTAAACGATACACACCCACAATCTTCGGATTACGGCTAACGATTGAATCGGCGATAAAATCTTTACGGGTACGGTTAGCATCTACAATAGCCTGAATCATATTGTTAGGCACTTCACTGTAGTTAGCTAAAAGCTGCTTGGTATCTTTGGGAAGGCAATAACCACCATAACCGAAGCTAGGGTTGTTGTAGTGGCTACCAATACGAGGGTCTAAACCTACACCTTCAATAATTTGCTTTGTATCTAGCCCATTGCGTTCTGCGTAGCTGTCTAACTCGTTAAAGTAGGCCACTCGCATTGCCAAATACGTGTTTGCAAATAGTTTAATAGCTTCGGCTTCCGTACTGTCGGTGAACAAAACATTAATGTCTTCTTTTATCGCACCTTGCTGAAGCAATTTGGCAAACACCTCTGCACGCTCGCTTTTTTCCCCAATAACAATACGGCTAGGGTAAAGGTTGTCGTACAAGGCTTTGCCTTCGCGTAAAAATTCAGGCGAAAAGATAATGTTTTCAGAACCGTGACGTTCTTTGGCTTCTTTTGTGAAACCCACTGGTACCGTTGATTTAATGATCATCACCGCATTGGGGTTAATGCTCATTACGGTTTTAATGACCGCGTCGACACTGCCAGTATTAAAGTAGTTGGTTTGTGGGTCGTAATCGGTTGGAGTAGCAATCACTACATAGTCAGCGTCTTTGTATGCAATTTCAGCATCAAGTGTTGCTTCTAGGTTAAGCGCTTTAGTTGTTAGGTATTCAGAAATCTCTTTGTCTTCAATTGGCGATTTCTTATTATTTAGCATGTCGACTTTTTCTGCTACCAAGTCTACTGCTTTCACTTCATTGTGTTGCGCAAGTAGCACTGCATTTGAAAGCCCCACATAACCTGTACCTGCTACGGCTATTTTGTAATTGCTCATAGTTGATTCCATTTTCTAAGACCTTCCAATGTAAAATATAAATTATATGGCTTCACCGAAATACCAATTCATCTTTTTCTTTGACAGAAAAATTTTCGCGCTTAAGTGTGAGGTTTGGGCTATATGCGGGATCGTGTTCAATGTAACTCCCCCACTTAGCTTTAAGGTAGCTGAGCTCTCTATTAAACCTTGCTGCTTTTTCAGGAGCATGGTCTAACCCCCTACTCACCGACTCGTGATGATATAGTTCTGCCTCTGCACAGTACACATTTCGAACACCAGTTTCTTTGACTCTTAGACAAAAATCAACATCATTAAATGCTACGGCCAAATCCTGCTCATTGAGCCCGCCCACTTCTAAAAATAATGACTTTTTCACTAATAGGCATGCAGCAGTAACCGCAGAGTAATTTTGTGTTGCCATCAGCCGTTTTAAGTACCCCGGATGGTATCGAGGGAAATATTTGTGTGCATGACCTGCACCACCACCGTACCCCAAAACTACACCAGCATGTTGAATTCTGCCGTCTGAATATAACAACTTAGCACCAACACAACCTATATCCTCGCGGATTGCATGCCCTACCATCGAATCAAGCCAGTTTGGCGAGATTACTTCGATGTCATTATTAACTAAACCTACTATTGAAGCTTTATTGCTAGCATGTTGTACGCCAAAGTTATTAATTGCCGAATAATTAAATTCTCCAGGATAACGCAAAACCTTGACTTTGGGGTGCTGGTTAAGTGTTTCAAAATAATCGAGACTTTCTTTTTCATCTGAACCATTATCAATCAGTAATATTTCATAATTTTGATAGATGGTTTTTTCTATAATAGATTCAATGCAGGCTTTGACTAGATTTTTGGCGTTCTTTGTCGGGATAATCAGTGAGACTAGCGGTTCGGAAAATATTGGCCATTGGATACAATTTACGCCAAGCTCAGAGTTGAAAGAAGGTACCGTTGATGTGTACTTTGAAAGCCTCTCTCTAATGTCTGCAAGACTCTTATGCACTACATCGTTGTTTGTAGTTCTATGTAAAAGTGTATACGGCAGGTGTTTTATTAATAATTTGGGCTGCTTAACCCACAACTCAGCGACTAAGCCAGCTATGGTCGATGACTTAACGTTATTTTCCTTAATTATTTCAGCTTTGCATTTAACACCTGTGGAAATATAACCCGTGGAATATTGTAACTCAGGATTCCAATCTGGTAAGAAATGAGGAGAAACTCTTCGTTTTTTCGCATCATATGTGTCTGTGTCACAGTAAATCAAGTCGGCTTCTCTGTGATTTTTTGTAAACACATTTACCCATTCATTCGTAATGGAGTCGCCACTATTCAAGAAAAAAAGAGCTTTGTTATCATCTAGGCTACTGACGGCCTCGGCTATAGATGAATAGCAAGATATATTTGCCCCAAGCTGCTTTTCGGTAACAACCAAAATATCGCCTTTACCGTTCGTCGTTTCTTTCAAACTTGCCAAGGAAACTGATATATTTTTGTGGCCAAGAATAATGTAGGTAAATTCAAAACTAGATTTATTGCCATCGGCCGAGTGATTAATTACTCTTTTCTGGTGCTCTAAATAGTTCTTATACAACGCCATACGCTTCTTTTCAGAAGGAAAGCCATAAAACAAGCCAGACCTCTGTAACGAACGACTATAAAGTTCAGTAAGTTTATGGTTATTTTTAAGCTTGTTTCTTACCGCTTTAGGCACTAAACCAACAGCCCCTTTAACGGTCAACATAGCGAACTTTTTCATACAGCGAATTTAATCCCTAATAGCATTGCCTAACACCTACTAAAAAGCCGCAACTATATGCGGCTTCAGTATATTATCACGTTTTACAGTAATGAGTATTAGCTCCCCGTACCTAAACGCTCGCCTTGGTAACTTCCATCAAGAACCGCTTTCCACCAGCCTTCGTTATTTAAATACCATTCAACGGTTTTACGAATTCCACTTTCGAAGGTTTCTTGGGGCTTCCATCCAAGTTCCCGTTCTATCTTGCTTGCATCAATAGCATAGCGCATATCGTGGCCAGGGCGATCTTGTACGTAAGTAATTTGCTCAGCATACTTGCCTTCTTTAGGCTTAACGTCATCTAAAATAGCGCAAATAGTTTGCACCACCTCAATATTTTGTTTTTCGTTGTGCCCACCAATATTGTAGGTTTCGCCAATTTCACCGTTTAGCGCAACCACAACTAACGCGCGGGCATGGTCTTCCACATACAACCAATCTCGAATTTGGTTCCCTTTGCCATATACAGGCAGCGGCTTTCCAGCTAGCGCATTAAGAATTACCAGCGGAATAAGCTTTTCGGGGAAGTGATACGGCCCGTAGTTATTCGAGCAATTGGTGACTAACGTGGGTAACTTGTACGTGCGAAGCCACGAGCGAACTAGCTGATCTGAACTGGCTTTACTGGCTGAATAAGGGGAACTTGGCGCATACGGTGTTGTTTCCGTGAATAACGGCAACTCAGTACCCGGCTCTACTTCATCGGGATGAGGAAGGTCGCCGTATACTTCATCGGTAGAAATATGATGAAATTTAAAGGCGGCTTTCTTTTCGCCTTCAAGTGCAGACCAATAGGCTCTTGCTTGTTCAAGCAAGGTGTAAGTGCCCACTACGTTGGTTTGAATGAATTCACCTGGGCCGTCAATTGAACGGTCTACATGAGATTCCGCCGCCAAATGCATAATAATATCGGGCTGATGGGTATTAAACACGCGCTTCACTTCGTCAGCATCGCAAATATCCACTTGCTCAAAGCTGTAACGTTCGTTGCTTGAAACCGACGTTAGTGACTCCAAATTGCCCGCGTAGGTTAGCTTATCTAGGTTGACGACTGTGTGGTCGGTATCGTTAATTAAATGACGTACCACCGCTGAGCCAATAAACCCTGCGCCACCTGTGACTAAAATTGTTTTACTCATGTTTTATTTACCAAACTTGAATTTGTGTGTTGCGGCTTATTGCGCCGCTTTAAGCTCGTCCATCATGGCCGACAACTGTTTGCGCCAATGGGTTGGGTTGCATGTTGCAAACGCTTCTCTTGCTGACGTTTTATCTAGCACACTGTAGTGAGGGCGTTTAGCCGGAGTTGGGTATTGGCTACTTGGAATAGGCAATACAGGAATTGCACTGTCTAAAAAGCCTTTTTCTAATCCTAGCTCTTGAATGGCTAGTGCAAAGTCGTACCAACTGGCCACACCTTCGTCAGTCCAGTGATACACACCTACTGTTTTGTTTTTAGCGGCACTCACACACGCGTCGGCCAACCCTTTCGCCCAGGTTGGTGTACCAATTTGGTCGTCTATTACCGTAAGCTGAGGTTTATCTGCCATTAGCTTAAGCATGGTTTTTACAAAATTATTACCATGAGCGGAATACACCCACGCGGTACGAATTAAACAACTAGCATCAGGCAATATATCGAATAACGCCTTTTCGCCATCCGCTTTTGTTTTGCCATACACGCCTTGTGGTTCTATAGGGTCGTTAGGTAGGTATGGCGAGCCTTTATGACCATTAAATACGTAATCGGTAGACACATGCACTAAAAACGCGCCGGCTTGTTTGCAGTACTTGGCTAAGTTTTCAACCGCAGTGGCGTTAATAGCATGGCATAAGGCTTGGTCTTCTTCCGCTTTATCTACCGCTGTGTAAGCGGCTGCATTGATGATGACGTCAGGCGCTAATTGAGCCAGGGTTTCTGATAACACATCAAATTTTGTGATATCTGTATCTTCCGGCCCTAAACAAATCGTATCTTCACCCAGAATACGCACCAACTCATAAGACAGTTGCCCCGCATTTCCAATAACAACAATTTTCATTGTTCTTCCTTTAATCCCTGCTTATTAAAACGTTGGCGCATCGACAAAGGCCAAACCCGCTTCGTCTTTGCCAGATAGAGAAGGCTTTTCACCCTTCACTAACGGCCAGTCGATATTCAAAGTAGGGTCATCATACTTTACTGATATCTCAGACTCAGGGTGGTAATAGTCGGTACACTTATACACAAACTCAGCCGATTCACTGGTAACGTAGAAACCATGGGCAAAACCCGCTGGCACCCAAAGTTGGCGCTTGTTTTCAGCAGACAAGGTAACCCCTACCCATTTTCCATAGGTAGATGAATCTTTACGCATATCTACGGCGACATCGTACACTTCGCCGCTAACTACACGTACTAGCTTACCTTGGGTTTGCTCCATCTGATAATGAAGGCCGCGAAGAATACCTTGGCTAGATTTAGAGTGGTTATCTTGAACAAAATCTACATCTGCGCACTCTTTCTTAAACCAGTCGGTGCGAAAGGTTTCTAGAAAGAAGCCGCGCTCATCGCCGAACACTTTTGGCTCAATAATTTTAACGTCTGGGATATCTGTTTTAATGACTTGCATTTACTTTCCATACACACTGGCAATTTAAAATAAGAAGAAAGGTGGCAGTGCCACCTTTTGTAATTTGACATGAAACTAGATTTTAACTCTATCGTTAATCACTTTTAGTAGGTAATCACCGTAACCACTTTTCTTAAGTGGTGCCGCTAGCTTTTCAAGTTGCTCAGCGTTGATATAACCCATTCTATAAGCCACTTCTTCTGGGCAACATACTTTTAAGCCTTGGCGCTTTTCAATCGCCGCCACAAAGTTTGCAGCATCAAGCAATGAATCAAGCGTGCCCGTATCAAGCCAAGCGGAACCGCGCCCCATTAGCTCTACTTTCAAACTGCCATCTTGAAGATATAAGTTGTTTAAGTCGGTAATTTCTAGCTCACCGCGATGAGAAGGCTTCACTTCTTTTGCGAAATCCACTACGCGGTTGTCGTAATAATAAAGACCTGTTACTGCATAGTTTGACTTGGGCACGGCAGGCTTTTCTTCGATAGAAAGCGCATTCCAATCATCGTCAAAATCAACCACACCGTAGCGTTCAGGGTCGTTAACGTGGTAACCAAACACTGTTGCACCGTGCTCTTGCTTAAATGCATTTTGCAAAGACAGTTTTAAATCGTGGCCGTAATAAATATTATCGCCTAAAACCAGTGAACAACTGTCATTTCCAATAAACTCTTCGCCAATCAAGAATGCTTGTGCCAAACCATCTGGCGAAGGCTGCACCGCGTAATGAATATTCATTCCTAACGCTGAGCCATCACCGATAAGGTCGATAAACCGCTGCTGCTCTTCAGGCGTGGTTATAATGAGTACATCACGAATACCCGACATCATTAACGTGGTTAACGGATAAAAAATCATCGGCTTATCGTAAACAGGCATTAGCTGCTTACTGACCACTTTAGTTAACGGGTGCAAACGTGTGCCAGATCCGCCAGCTAGTATTATTCCTTTTCGCATTTTTCAACCTATATTTTTAAATAACTTTGCAGTATTTGATTTCGTTTTTCAGCTGTCACAGAAAAATTTTTTTGAAAATTAGTATAATTGTCACGAACGATATTCGCTATCTCATTTGAATGGCGATTTTCATAGACCCACCTAAGTTTTTGGACAGCTGAATTTTCAAGCGGCTCAGCCCAACATTGCCCGCTCCCTTCAGGGTAATCACTACTGTCGAGCTGATTCAAGCTATACTCTACCGCTAAAGGGTTAGTCTCAGCAATTATATCTGTGCTACCAGACCACCCTGTTGCAATTACCGGTATTTTTCTAGCTACCGCCTCAATAAGCGTTCTTCCAAAACCTTCGCTTCGATGGAGGGAAACATAACAATCACAATTTTTCCAAAATTGAGCCATTTCTCCCTCACTTATACTTCCAACCTTAAGCATGATTCTACTATCACTCTGTGCTAGCTTGATAAGACTATGCCAATCGCTGCCACTCCCTTCTGAAGTAGACTTAATAACCAATCTGACTTGTTCATTACCGTTAAATGCTTTAAGAAAGGCTTTAGCAATTGCTTCTGGGTTTTTTCGTTTCAGATATGACTTTGCATCAAAAATAAACAAAAACGTAAAAGGACGAGACTGTCGTTTTACGTTTTGGATAGGTGACGCGTTCGGCATGCTTGCAACTGGCGCAACATATTTTATTTTGATCTTGTCTTCGAATGCATCTTTGTAGCTTTTTTCAACAAATCGCGAAATCGCCCAAATCTCTTGAAAATGAGACAAAGTTTCACCCCACTTTTCTGGTGCTTTGGGTAATTCCCACGGGCTAGCTGCAATACAATAAGCAAATGGTGATAAGTCACCATCATAGCAGTGGATCAACTTGCTTAACTCAATTACATTCATGCAAAAAATCGAGTGATCGAAAGGCAAAGAGTAATCTTCATTAACATGCATATAATCTTTAGGTGCGTCAGAAGAGTGACCAATGCTATAAACACTGAATGGGATGTTTAATAATTCAAATACATTGATAAAACCTCTTAAGTCTTCACCTAAACCTAATCGTCCACGATTATAACCAATCAAGTTAAAGCCATGGGCTTTTTCATTTTTTACTGCTTGCGGCGTTTTATTTAGAATAGACTCTAATTGATCCAAATTATAGATTGAACGGCCCGTGACGCTAAACCAAGAAAATATTTCTCTTTGCGTCTTGGGGCAACATGGATCACAGTTTCCAAAATGTTTCGTATATAGAAATACCATTAAATTGGTAACTTTTGTATTAAAGACTTCTTGGACTTTAAAATCTGCAAACAGCAATTCCCACAGAGGTTTCGGAATTCTATTAACTCTGCTAACAGTCCAAGGAAGATAGGAATTAAATTCTTTTAAACTCAATTTTTTACCTTCATCGTTACCAAATGAAGTAACTTACTTACCCGCCTAACCAGTGCTTTAGCGTAAAAACGAAATCGAACGTACAAAGAAAATCTCGAACCTAGCAAATCTAATAATTCTGGGCGCTCAATGTTGTCAACTTTACTCCATTCATTCATATATAAAGTAAACAATGTAAGTTCATCAACTTCGGGAGCGGCCAAAAATTTATCTGCTATCGCTTTAAAATCTTTCTCAGATAAAAATTGCTCTTTATAGGGGGGAGGCGACAAATCACGGCAGACTCTAATAAACTTTTCAGCATTATGAACCTTATAGTGCACAGAAAACTCTTCGATGAGCTTATTAAAGTGTGACTTTACTATTTCGAACAATTCGGGCTTAACTAACGAGTATTTTTCACCACTTTTGCTCTCAGATTGCAAGAAGGTATCCAAGGTTTTGGTGTAACTCGCTAGATTTAGTTGATTAAACCACCTCTTAAACTCCAAATTCTCAATACTATAAGAGGGGTTAATTTGATTCGTTTTTCTTTCATCAGTTATTAGCGAGGAAACTGACTCATGAATTCCCAAAGCGGAACAAAAATCAGAGATTAAGCTCCCTCCTTCAAAACATTCTGCATGGTAAGGCCTAATCTGGTAATCATTGCTGCCAAGCGCATCGCAAACTTTTTCGAGACGCTCTAAATTAAAGGCTTGAGGCTTCATTCTTATACCAAATCGATGGGTTTGTCTATGCCGCTTTATACCTTGATTATAAGAGGACTGTGTAAATTCGAGGGGGTAACGTAAATATGCGATCACTTCTATTTGAGACAACTCACTTACCAGTGCTTCTATATGTTCAGAAAAAAACTCAGAAGATAAGAGCAAACGATCACAGTGCAGGAGTTTGGCCTCAGCTAATACACCTTGAATTTTTTTTCTATTAATAACAAGGTTTTCGCCTTCTCTATCGAAAATTTGTAATAGGTTACCTGAACTTATGCCATTCACATCCACTTTGTGCTTAGGATAATATATTCCTAACTTTGAAAGCACGTCTTGATGAAAAGACAACCAATTTTGGATTGCGGACGTACCCGTTTTTGATGGGCCTACATGAATAATGATTTGCATATATTATACGTGTCGAGTGGTTAAGTAAGTTTCCAAAAAGCTAGAGAACTTATCACTATTACGTATTTCATTTGACGCCAGATGTAAAAATTGGAGTACATCACTTTTCTCGAAGCTCAGAAATCTATCTTCGTTGAATTTTTCTTGAAGCTGCGAGTAAAAGTTAGTCTCTTTTAATAGATTGAAGAAATCGGCACCGTTTGAAAATAAAGATACTGCACTAAAAAGCATGTCGTCATCTCGCCTAAAGTCAGGCAAGCATTGCACGTCAAAAAAGGCGTAACTGCTTTGGCATTTCGCTTTTAATAGTTTTTCAAATGCTTTGTGATGAGGGCGTCGCGCCAAAATTAAGTTACAGCTATTTAGGTTACCTATCAAATCAAGAAGATGCATGCTACTACCTTCTTCCCATATGATTTTCTTGGCAGATAAAATAATAGATAACTGCTCTGTAAGAGAATGTTCTTCTGGCCTAAATACGTTATAACCATCTTCTTCAAGAAGATTTATAAAGTAATCCGCACCGAGAACACGTCCGGCCGCCAAGAAGTTCTCCCTAGAAACCCACACTTTTTCATAAGCTCGCGAGTCGCTTTTTGGCACCTTTTTCTGAATCTTTTCTAAATGTTCTATATACCAGTCATGAGGAACTCCGTTTAGCACAGTTCCTTGTTCAGGCACGACAAGCTCCTCAAAGCAAACCAACTCCTTCGCTAAGAAAACGTTGTCTTGCGAAATATTGAAAAGTGATAACACTTCCAAGATATAACTTGGAAGGTGTTCTACATTTTCAATATTTGGTTTACATGAAAACACAACGCCATCAAATTCGGAACTATCATACTTCCACAAACGATGGATGCTTTCCGACAAAAAGTGACCAAAATGTTCAAAGAGGCCGCCTGCATACAACCATCGACCTTTCTTTTTAGTGACGTCTTTCACTAAATTTTGCTTTAAGTACTCTTCTCTTAATGAAAAATTAATTAAAGGGCCTGACTGTCTATTGTGAAAAAAATGGCTAGGCCTTTCAGACGAGTTAGTATATACGCCGTGAATAAACTTCTGCTCTCCACAACCAAAGTCAGTACCCAATGTTTGAGGAATGACATACGCATTTGAGCATGTTGTTACAATCGGCATTTTAGTCTTCTTTTTTTGAAAGAAGCGTTTCATAATCATTAAGCTTTTTCTTTATCAATGAGCCTTCAGGTCGTGCATTGTAAGCAATAGACATTAGCTTTTGCGCTAGCGAAACATCGCTATTTTCGTTTTGGATTGCTAAATCTCTTAAAAAGTCAATTTCATGTTGCGCAAGCGAATAATCTGACTCTGAGCTCGACTCAAATTCAAAATTAAAATTTTTAATGTCGTTAGCAAATCGGTTAGCTACTCTTTGTTTGCTCTCTTCCGTTCTATAATAAAAGCTGTAGTGATGATGCTTTGTTGAGTTTGAGCGAGGTGCTGACTTGTAGGGTAAATGATATTTGCCACTAATATAAGCGAGCATCTCGTTCAAGTTTTCCACTCTGAAGACATCATCCACCAATAGATCATTGCCGTCGTATAAGAAGTCACTGCACCCTAACTCATCCATCCACTGTGACTTTGCGTAAGCTTCAAAATCTAAACTTCTTACTTTATCTCCTTTTCCGCCTTTGCCCCATCCAGTTTTATGAAACCAAAAGTAAGTTGAAACAATTTTGTCCCATGGATTGCGAATAGTGGCAAATTTGTAATAGGAATCCCAAACGTCATCACCAACAAAACGCCTAATTTCTGATGCCGTTGAGTGCTTATATATTCCGTGCTTCGCTAAATACTCTTCAGATAGCTTTTCTGTCTCAGGTGAGCCGCCTAGCACCAAATCATCTTCACCTAAAAAAGGCAATAATGCTCGCGTAACACTGGTTCCACCGCACTTATTAATATGTACAAAAATAAACTTATATTTGTGACTGACTATCATTCAACATTACCAAATAGTTTTTTAAAAGTAGCTATCTGTTGAGCGTTATACGCTTGAAAAACATTTACTGAGTCTATGGCCAGTTGCTCTTTCGCAGTGTTATCGAAAGTGCGTAAAGCACTAACCAATAATTCAACAGATTCAAATTTTTGGAAGTCGCTAGTAGTGCTAATTCCTACCATAGCATCTTTTGTGGCTATCAGAGGTTTTCCATAGGAAAGCGCCTCTAGTGACTTGATTTTTAGGCCTGTTCCGCCAATCATAGGGTTAACAACAACGTCTATCACTCGGTAAAAGTCATCTAACTCATCGACTAAACCCACTAAGTTAAAGTTAGGAACTTTTGACTTTAAAGCGCTGCAAATTGTTCCCGCGATACTAAATTCGAACTTTTCCAATAAGCAGGGATATTGTGATACAAAATCATGTAACGCCAGAATTGACGTAACATTAAATGGATTGCCAGAACCTATGTAACCAATGTTTATTTTCGCTGAGGTTTCATGAGGTTCTTCAACGAGAACCACTGGAGGAACAAGGTAACCAACAGTGGAAATTGGCGTTTCAACAAGACCTTCAAAATACTTAGCTTCTTCGCTCTGAATAGCTAATATAAGATCAGCCCGTTCCAACCCTAACGCTTCCAACGCCTTCGTGGTGTAAAACCAAACGGGCTCTAACCCTGCTTCTGCAGCAACGATATGGCGGTCGCCAAACACATCGTGTGTATCTATTATTTTATATGTCGTCTCTGGAACGACGTCTAAAACCTTTGAGAACCAGACATAGTTGACAAGGCAGATATCAAATTTATAACGGCCACACAAGTCTTCAACCAACTCAGAAACTTTTTCATCGTACCAGTCATCGATATCAAAGTAGTCTACAAAAGACGGTTCTGCGGCAGGCCCCTCAGGTTTTACAAAGTGGAAAGTATCCCAATCACTTTCCATTTCCAATCGCTGAGTCTCATTTAATCCTTCCATTCCAAAGTAAACGAAATGAACCCTGTAACCTAGCAGTTTAAACATTTGGTTCAGGCGATAAATTCTGGCGCTATTACCCTGAAACTGCGGGTGTGATGGAATTGGAGATACGATCAATATATCTTTATTCATTCTCTAGCCCTTCAACCCACTCAATAACCAAACCGCTTAACGAAAAGCCCAGTGTTTTACCTTCAATAGACGTCATTTCATCAGAAGTAACTAATAATTCGAAAGTTTTACCATCTGAAGGAACATAGTACTCAAACGAAATAGTTTGCCCCTCGTTGATTGTTTTAAAGAAGGTTAAATTGCCATCGAAAAAGCACTTTATCTTCTTGCTAGTAACATTTTTCGGAAAAAAACCTATCTGCAAATTTATCTTATAATGGCCTCTTGCCATCAGAGGAATAAATAGCCGGCTTGATGAATTTGGGCCTAGCCAACGCCAATATTGCTCACCATCTGTTTCTAGTGGATAAAAGTTGAACGCCATCAGCTTATCCATGTGGTACCAACGTCTATTATTTTTCAAATAATCTGATGTTAGGCGCCCAACGACAGAATCAATGGATACAAGAGGCGAATAATGTTTTTGTATAACTCTGCTTGTGGAAACTGATTGATTCGATATTACTGACTTTGCACCAGCATAACTTTTAACCTGCTCAGCCCAGTCTGAAGATGGAAATGCGTAAATGATACGACCTTCTTCATGTTCAGTTATGTCGCAGAGTAGCTCACTTAAAAAGACATAGTTGTTTCTGTCTCCCCACGCTATCATATCCTGCGTTACAGATTTACACCTACCTGAAATAAGTGGTCGCTTCTGATTTATGATGCTCGCGTTGTCTAAAAATAGCGCGTCATCAATAAATGACAAGGCCACCCAACTCAAGTGAGTATATCTACTACAAACTTCTGAAAATGTACGTTCACGAATAATTCGTTTGTGCTCTGCAAGCCCGGCATAACCTGCCTGAACTTTAGGGACTATATGATGGTCTCGACTATCTTGACCTATAAACGTAAGATCAATATCCAGTTCGCTATACAGTTTCGCTAATTCAAAGCCGTGTTGTTTCAATAATTCAAATGAAGGGATTAATGTACAACTTAACCCAGAAGCTTCGAACATATTCACCAAAAGACTTTGAGGCTGAGCTTCTACTAAAGCATGAAACTTCGCCGGCATTGATTCCAATATAGCGGCAGTAACTATAATATCTCGGTAAATGCCATGCCGTCCTGACATCAACTCTAAAACTGTGGAGGAATGGTTCTGCATTTAGACTTCCTGCTGCTTGATTTCTGGCAGTAGCGCTAAATTACTGCTAGTTGCGCCGTAACCTTTTGGCGCCTTATTTACCATTCGAGAGCATTTTGTTGTCACAAAGGTCCATTCCTCCGTATCCAACAAGGGGAATCGATTGTGGATATCCAATGTTCTTTGCCCTGCATACTTGTCTTCTACACTGAAGCCTGATGCTTCAATATAGTGCTCGAGATCACTACGCTGCAAATCGACAGTCGATGAAGTAAGCACATCATTAATAAAAGACAATATCACCACAGCACCCACAGCACACTGTACGTTTATTGCTGACAAATAGGCAATAGGGTCATTTTCCATCGCACGTAACGGAGAAATATTAACAACCAACTTGGCTTGAGTGGTTACGGGGTTCGTGATTTCAAAAGGGTCGATATGTGAAATACTGCTATCGTCATATTTGAACAGCCGTGATAAAAGAATCGCATCGTCAAACGACTCACTAATACACAATACGTTACCTTTTATACCCATTGGAATGACGTTTTCAGACCACCATGTAACACCACTTATGCGGGCGATAAGCTCAGAAAATTCAGAACTACCCATCAAAGTGTCTACTTCTGAATAAAATGCAGTGTTGGAATAATAACTATATATATGATTGCTAAGAGATTCCCTTTCACTATTATCGGTATGCGTATTTTGCTCGCGTTGACACGCTTTAACCACTTCGCCATACGCGTTAGTAGTTACATTTATCTCTTGTGTTTGCTGAACCCATCGTTTTGCGGAAATGCCAATATTAGCTCGCAGCTGGTTGTCTTCTATCAGCGTGCTTAGGGCCTTTGTGAGACTGGTTTGAAAGTCTTCGTCATAAGTTAATTTCAGTGCACACTCCTTAGGTATCTCCCCAAATGGACCGATATCAACAACAACACAAGCTAAGCCTAACCCCATTGCTCTAGTTAATGTACCTGATGTTTCACCTCCGCTTGGATAGCGTAAATTTACAATGAAATCCGAAGCACACAAATATTTAAAGAAGTCATTTTCCTCTAAAAATCCGGTAACGATAACATGGTCTTGCAACCCACAATCAGCGATATCCTGATAAACATCGTATTCGTGAGGTTTACACTGCCCAGCTAGGACGTAAACAAACTCTAATCCCTGCTCTTTGAGTTTTTTTAAACTCAATAGCACCGCCTTAATTTGTTTCGCCTTTGCGATAAACCCCATAGAAGTAATAACAACCTTATTCCCCGGAAGGCCTAATTGCCCGCGATAGGTCATCTTATGTTTCAAGCTATACTTTCGAGTTTTGGGTGACAGGTGGTGCGGAATAATAGAAACCTTCTGATGCCCTATCGCCTTTATTTTGTCTGCTGAATATTTTGAGTGGACTATGATATGACTTGCAGCATCAATGATGCTTGAATTCATCATAAGCTCGTGCGGCATAAAACCGCCTTTCCACCCATATTCAGAGAGTTGTTTACCTAAAACTTTACCCGCAGAACCGTACTGGTTATACAGTGCCTTTGTATAAGACGCCTTATCACCAATAGACAGGTTTGTTAAGTCGATAAGGTAATGAAGATTCAAATCATGAACCATAACGATACCTGGTGTCGACAACAGTATTTCAAGCATATACTGAGTATCACGATTATTCCCTACGTGATAAAGATGCGGGTATTGTGCATATTCAGCTCGGCACCACATGTACTGCTCGATATACAAGACTGAAACATTGTTAGGTATATCTACAGGCTGAGGAGAGTCGTTTTCTATAACCACAGTTACATCAAAATTTCGGACGAAATACGGTAACTGCTCAGCAAGGTAATCTGCTATTCCATTAGGTTTTGGGGGTAAAGGGCAAAAAATAACTAATTTTTGTAATGGGGACGACATAGGCTATTTTTCGAGCTGTGATTTTAAGTAGTTAAACTCGCGTTGGAAACGTTCATTTTGAATGGCAAGAAGCGCATCCATACGTTTTTCAACTTCCGTTGCAAAGTCACCCAATACCTCGGTAAATGCACTTTGCAAACGAATGGGGGCAGAAGTAACGCGCTTACCATTAATGTATAAGTGAACTTCTCTTGCCTCAGCCGAAAAAGGAAGCATTTCAAGATTTAGTGTAAAACCGTGACAACCATTTCCTATTCCTGCCTCCAATAGGTCTTCTCTCAAAGTTGCTGCTTTAGTTGAAGCTAATACCTTTTCACCCTCACGTACTTCTACGTGGCAAGGAGTAGAAGGTGCTACATCATTGAGCGCCCACCCTGAAATCTGGCTAACGGAGACCGTATCTAAGTGATAACTTATACGACCTCGCCCCAGTATTCTTTTAATCAATCGCTTAAATTTTGCTTTCATTATCTTCCAATGATCAGTTTTTATTAAACCAGCAATGCTACCTCAAAATGTCAAAGTATGCATTACAGGTGAAATAGTTTTTCTAAACGATAGTGGTATTAATAAACTTTTGTAGTTCGGCGTTATTGATTCGCCAGCCTAACCTAAACGGGTAAGGCCAAGTTTGGCCTTTAAAATAGGAAAGCTCTGGAAACGACATACAATTAATACCAAAACCTTTATCAAGAACACGCTGGCTAATTCCTATTTCTCCATTTTCAATCAGGGACTGCTTCTCCTTGTAGTCTGCTCCTTCAAAGAGTAGTGAGTTGCCGAACGCTTTTTTTAATACAGCCATATTGCTGTATAAAAACCAACTTTGAACATGTTCCTTATGGCATCCGATCTCTTTTCCATCTTCAATGAGCGGAAACATATTCAGTGTTGTTCCAGTTAGTCCAATATTTTCTTTACTATAGTGCAATTTACGAAAGGCATTTAGCCAGTAATCGGTAAACGGACCACTCACAGAGCTATTCATAAAAGCAATATCGCCTTCATAATTACTCTCAAGCGCTTTTTTATAACCGAAATCATATGCCCCAATATCCCGAGCCACGTTTTCTCTAAAGAAAACTTCAACGTTGAGCCCCGTACGTTCCACTAATTTGTGATACTTTGAACGTAACTTGGGGTCGCACCCCATTGCGGCATTTATCACCATCGTGATGCTTACGTTTTTATTACCCTTTAGCTTACTCATATTTTCGAGGAAAGGTCCTAGACCGCATGGCACTTTTTTACCGTTGAAGTCTTTTTCTCGATATAGGTCGTATTTTTCCCAGTCGACTAAAACTATTTTCCACCTACGAGTAGGGAATAAGATATCCTTAGACCTAATTACGTCTCTTATCACTTGAAATGCCTTTAATACGTATACTTTTTTTATTATTTAAGTGTTGCTTTTTGTCGAACTAAACAGTCTTATTAATATACCACTTGCTGTGCATGTGCACATGTGAATGCGCAAGCATTTCACTTTTATCAAACCATTTGTACTCATTGTGCTGGGCGCTTGGTAACGTCGAAAGATCAATATCGCAAATAAGCTTATAACCCAAAACGACATAATGAGTAGAAACGTCTTCTCCGAAAACATAGTCGTCGTAAAAGTGCTCGTAAGGCCCTAGAAATGTGGCATTTTCTCTTTGGAAAACTTTACCGATTTCAGCCAATGTTAAGCGTTGAAAAGCATCGTCCATGCTCTCGCCTTTCTGAATTCTTCCCCCAGGCACAAACCAATAGCCTTTCGCCGGGCGATTATTTCGATAACCCAGTAATATTTTGCCGTCGGTATTTTCGATAACAAGATCAATGGATACAAGTGGTGTACTATCGATAACAGTGGTAAACACACTTTTTTCTAAAAAAGCCACATTTAAATCCTTATTCGCAAAAACACCGGGCAAGCCCCGGTGTCTTAAACCTTAAAAAGCCACTAGCCTCTGAAATTATCTTGGTTTGCTAAAAACCAATCAAAGGCATGCTTTAGGCCACTTTCAAGGTTGTAGGTATGCTTCCAACCTAAAGCGTGTAAACGAGAGACATCCATAAGCTTCCTTGGCGCACCATCTGGCTTACTGGTGTCCCATTTAATCTCACCTTGAAAGCCGGTTACTTTCGCCACTGTTTCAACCAACTCGCGAATAGTACAATCTTCCCCTGTACCCACGTTTATATGACTTAACATAGGCTGAGTATTGGCTTGATATGTTTCATTATCAAGTTCCATCACATGCACACTTGCAGCAGCCATATCATCTACGTGTAAAAACTCACGCATGGGCTTGCCACTGCCCCACGCCACTACTTCACTATCGTCCCGTTGCGCGGCTTCATGAAAACGGCGAAGAAGAGCAGGAATTACATGAGAATTTTCAGGGTGAAAGTTATCATTAGGGCCATAGAGGTTTGTTGGCATTACAGACCGATAATCTCTGCCGTATTGCCTGTTATAGCTTTCACACAACTTAATGCCAGCAATTTTGGCAATGGCATACGGTTCGTTAGTTTCCTCTAATGTACCAGTAAGCAAAGCTTTTTCCGTCATCGGTTGCTCTGCCAATTTCGGATATATACAACTAGAACCCAAGAACAAAAGCTTTTGCACATCATTGGCGTGGGCAGCATGAATAATATTCGCTTCTATCATTAGGTTTTCATAAATGAATTCCGCTGGATAGGTATTGTTAGCGTGAATACCGCCTACTTTTGCTGCTGCGAGATAGACTTCGTCTATTTGGCTTTCTGCGAAAAATGCAGATACCGCTGCCTGATTGGTTAAGTCTAGTTCTGAACGTGTTTGTGTGATTATTTTAATGCCATCTCGTGCTTCGAGTTGTTTAACTATGGCGGCACCTACCATTCCTCTGTGGCCAGCAACAAATACTGTTTTCATAAATTATTCCTTCTAAACTGGTACCCAACACTGTTTACATGCAAACTCAATATTGAGTTTTTGTAAGTTTTCTCTCCAGTGATGATCTAATATAACTCCAAGCTTATCTTCAGATAGTTTTTCATCATTGCGGATTGTAGTAAGCCCGAAAGCAATGCAACAAGGATAAATTCTATCTTGAACAATTTTGTAGATGTCCTTAGGCCATGAACATTTGTTAAAAATATTCTTCTTTTCATAATTGGGAAAAATACGAATATCCATCATTTCTTCGCCGTCGTGCTTTTCAAAATATTTAACGTTCGGAATTTCGAGCGCTAATAGCTCATCAAACTCTTTATCGTTCAAACCTGGGTATCGACTAAGATCTATCCAATTAAAAACCTTTATATCATCAAGATATTTTTTTAATTTCTTGCCATTCGTAGCCATACTGTAGGCTTTTGCTGGAAAAAGTGTTTGTAACTCTGAACAAAAAGTATCAAATTCCCTGAAGAGGGTTGGCTCCCCACCAGAAATTTTAATATGTTCAAATTCATGAGGCTCGAAGTAATCACTAATTTCTCTTAGGTAATCCATACTCATGTTTTGCTTAGTCTTATGCCATGGAGTTCCCTGACCACAATTATTGCAAGACAAATTACAGAAATCGGTAATTACTAGTTCGAGGGTTTTCATATGTTACTCTTTAGCTACCGCGACAGAAAAACCATGTTGCTTTAACAAGGCATGCTGTTTCGCTTTTTCAAGATCACAAGCCACCATTTCTGCACACATTTCTTCAACGGTAATTTCTGGTACCCAACCAAGCTTTTCTTTCGCTTTTGAAGGGTCTCCTAATAGAGTTTCAACTTCTGCGGGGCGGAAGTAACGAGGGTCTACTTTAACAATAACATCGCCCACACTTACGCCTGGCGCTAAATCGGAATTAACACCTGTTACGGTGGCTATTTCGTCTACACCTTCACCGGTAAACTCTACCGTAATTCCAGCGTTTTCACAGCTCATTCGCACAAATTCACGTACGGAAATTTGCTTACCAGTCGCAATAACAAAATCTTCTGCGGTATCTTGCTGTAGCATCATCCACTGCATACGAACATAGTCTTTAGCATGGCCCCAGTCACGAAGGGCATCCATGTTACCTAAGAACAAACACGACTCTAAGCCTTGTGCAATATTTGATACACCGCGCGTAATTTTACGAGTAACAAAAGTTTCACCACGGCGCGGAGATTCATGGTTAAACAAAATACCATTACAGGCATACATACCATAGGCTTCACGATAATTTACCGTAATCCAATAGGCATACATTTTCGCTACGGCGTAAGGGGAGCGAGGGTGAAACGGCGTAGTCTCTTTTTGTGGTATTTCTTGTACCAAACCGTAAAGTTCAGACGTAGACGCTTGATAAAACTTCGTTTTCTTTTCCATACCCAAAAAGCGGATAGCTTCTAATAATCGGAGCGTTCCAATAGCATCTGCATCTGCAGTATATTCTGGTGCTTCAAATGAAACCGCTACGTGAGACTGTGCACCTAAGTTGTACACTTCGTCAGGCTGAACTTCTTGCAATATACGCGTTAGGTTAGATGTATCTGTTAAATCACCGTAGTGCAGATGAAATTTAGGGTTTTCATTGTGCGGATCTTCATAAATATGATCGACACGCTCGGTGTTAAACAACGAAGCACGACGCTTAATACCGTGTACTTCATATCCTTTTTCTAATAATAGTTCGGCTAAATAGGAGCCGTCCTGGCCAGTTACACCGGTAATAAGTGCTTTTTTCATATTAACTCTTTAAATTTCAATTATTTTTATTCCAATTCCCAACTAAAAAAGAAAGAACCTTCGTGATATCACTCTCTGAAAATTTATTTCCTTCATAGCTATCTAAATACTCTGCCTTCCGCTCCTGAAATCGAATTCCAAAATTATTTTTTAAATATTCAATATCAGAACCTACCTTTTTGTAAAAATCATTTATCGCCATAGATTTTGGAGCTATTTTTTGCCCATTTAATAGTGCTACACTGCCGATTAATATATCTCTTTCTTTTGAGTGCGGAGGAGCACTGAATCCATTTTTATTAATATTATCAATGATTCTTAGCGCACTATTTGAGAGAGATGAATTGGACTCTTTCTCTATATCTACAAGAGTGACTTTTTCATCAGTCACCAAACTAATAAAGTCATCAACCAAATCAACACCCTCAAATCTTAAAGAAGTAAAGTTTCTAATCACTACTGCGCCTTTTCCGAATATTCCAGAAAACTTTTCAATATTATCCTTTACTCTAAAGACAGGAAGGTTTTCAAGAAGTTCATCCAAATCACCCATCCCCATTTTGACTTTTTGATTGACTTCTGAAATTGCCAAGTCGTAAAAATCTCTTACGTAGAGTATTACCTTTACCTCAGCTTCGTGTTCAGCAAAAAAATTTTTGATTCTTATTAAAACATTTTCCGGAAGAAAAAAGAATTGTTCTGCGCTTAAAATAACGCGACTATACTTACTTATTTCTTCACTAAATACCAGTTTTGATTTTTCACCTCTTGCAATCAAATTGCTTAACTCTTGACCATTTTCCAAATCTATTTTAACCGAAGAATAAGATTCAGGATTGGTAAAAAAATTTGTTGCAAACCACCAGTGACAATCGCATATTGACTGATCAATTTGATGATAAGCTATATTATACTTCTCCAAATTAGACCTGTTATTTGCCAACTTCCTCTGAATGTACGTCGTACCTGTTTTTGGAAGTCCAACATGAAAAAAAATTTTTTTCATCAATTATATAGCCTTTTTACGATCTGATTAGTTACAGAAGACCACCGATAATCAATTACTTCTTTTTTATTATATAGCGAACAGCTTAGCTTTTTATTTATTTCGGTAGTAAATTCAAAAATCGAGTTGCAGTATTCACTTAAGCCATTTGTATAAAAATCAGTCGATGGAAGTTCACTCGTTACAATAGGAGTAGAGGCAGCCACAGCTTCTAGTATCGCATTATTTGCAGCCCCTCCTTTAAGAGGTAGAAACATTAACTCCGCCCGCCGGTAAAACCAATGAAGCGTTCTGTCTTCTAAACCTTTATTAAACAACAGTATGTTTTTGTCTTCAGAAGTAAGATCTAGTTTTAACCCGCGAGATAAGGCGACGAAATAAATATCTTCTCTTTCTCTGAATGCTCTAGCAACTTCTAAGAACATATCATAATCACGCAGCCAGTTACCCACAGTAAGGCAAACTTTTTTACCTTTTAACTGGCGCTGAATGGCCTCTACTTCACTTCTAGCAGGCCCTGCCAAATCGAAAGCGATACTTGGTTTGTAATGCTCAGCTGATACACCATGAGGTACTACAACTAGTTTCTCTTCTGGAACACCCAAACTAAGAAATGCGTCTTTTTGGCATGGCGACATTAAATGAATAGTATCAAATGCACTTAAAAACGATGGTTCAGGCACTAGCTCTTTCATTACATCATCAGGCTGGTGGAATGTGGCTACTATTTTAGGGCCATTATTTAACAAGCCTTTCATTTTAGCCATGGCCACCAGTAAGCCAGCATGCTCACCATCAACAAAATGTATTACGTCGTATTGATTAAAATTCTTCAATATTTCGTTTTCTATATCGAAAGAATTTACTTGGTACGACTTTAGTATTTTACTAAAATTTTCGAACACTTCCCATCGTTTACCATCATTGGCGAATATTGCATCTTGATGACCTAAAGGGACAAGTACCTCAGTAGCCTCATAGCCATTTTCTGGTAAATATTCTACAAAACCACCTGGGCCCGATAGTTTAGTAAAATGCCCATAGTGGGTTCGTACTACCAATATTTTTTTAAGTTTTTGGTTAGGCTTCGTCTTTACTTCTTCGTTCTGAGGGGAAATCCGCTTTTTTATATGCTCACCAAAATCGCCTAATAGGGTTTGTAAATAAGGCGCATGATAAAGCCGCGGTGACAGTGGCTGGAATGTACTTTCACGTAATGTTGTAGCTAGCTGTGCTGCATTACCGTATTCTACTGAACCAAACGTAGCCCCCATGAGTGTTAATTCTTTCTCATGCCATGTATCGGCACTTACTATTACCCTCTTACCCTGAGCGTGGCGCAATACGTCCCAAAGTACACCCGATGTTTTGTGGCCATACCCTTCAGGGTCGTATAGCATTAAATAACTAGAAGCCGAAGCTAGTAGCGCTTCATACTGATCCTTTTCAAGGTTACCCCTAATTATACTTATATTTGGCGTACCACTATTTTCCAGCTTATTTATAAGAGGCTGATAAACATCTGAACCCGGAAATTCGTCATTGTAGTGAAAGATAAATTCTGTATCGGGGCAGCTATTACCAACCTCGCAAATAGCGTCTACTGTAAACTCTATTCCCTTATCCCATTTGGGGCCGCCTAGGTACGCAAGCACTTTGTTACCACTAGACTTATTTACTTCGATGCCTCCGCCACAAACGGATGGATGTAAGCGTACTTCGCCATTTGGCCAAATCATTTGATACGCATCAACGTACATCTGGGTAGGGCTATCAATGAAAAAGTTCACTCCTTGTTCGTTTTTCAACTTGTCAAACAGCGAGAATGCAAATTTATGCCGCATGAACTCGCGGATAGAAGCAGTAGTGCACTCACCAAACTCTACTACCCTGCCTGGAGAAAACATAGTGGAAATAAAAACCGAGTACGAAGTAGCGTTAAGCTTCAATAGTACTCTGGCAATTGCTTCGTATAAAAAGCTAAAGGCAGTATGAATAATTAAACAATCGTTTTGGTTTAATTCAATCGAATTAAATAGAGAAAGTAATTTTTGGGAAAAGTTGTCTCGAATTTCAATATATTCGGCATTGGGTAAGTTATGGTAATTTACAGGGTATAAATTAATATCGAAGAAAGGAATAATTTCAGCATTTAAATCTACTGTGCTGTGTTCCAAATTTTTTCCAGACACAATAACAACGTTATCGTCACTACATGCTGATACAATTTGGTTATTAACTACCATATGATGGGAATCTTGGTGCTCAAAACCAGGGTCAATGACTATCCATCTACGACTCATTGACTAACTCCTTTACAAAGCCATTGAAATAATCTGCTATTTTATCAGAATCGTTGGGGTACGGGTAAACGTCACATGTATGATTGACAGTACCAGTAAATAACGCAAAACGAAGAACGGGATGGTCGAATTTACTGTCCGTGGGCGCTAGTAATATACGTGATATAGGTACAGAAAGGCTACGTTTGCTCCCCACGTATTCTGGCTGTGCTACAAGATTTATTTTCGCGAAGGTATTACAAGGTGATAGCGATTTGAGCACCATAAATTGGGCTTGGCCGTGTGAAAAGCGATCTAACGTTTCAAATTGCAACTGGTTTAAAGGATTATTTATCCTATCTAACACCGTGTTTTCGTCTAAAAAGTCAGTTCTTACACTTATATAAACGTCACGTTCGATGTTGGCCTCAGAAAAAAGCTCCAGTTTGCCTCCAGCCCAATTAAACTCAGCTCCATTATAAAATTCTTGATTATAGGTGCCCACAACGAATAATTGCTTACTGTATTTTAATTGCAGCCCCTGAGCTTCTAATGCTTCCATGCTTTCAATATTTGAATTTGCGGTGAAATCAAACAGGCTAGGCATTGGTAGGTTCTCCCTCTAACGTTTTGGTATAGAGTTCGACTAGCTCGTGAGCTATGTTTTCAAGCGAATATCGATGAAAGCTCTTATTCCGCCATTCATGCATTGATTCGTGTAAGCGTGATAATTTGCCCCCTAAAACTATGTTTATCAGTTGAGTCGAAAAGTCATTTTCATCTATGCTATCAACTAACACACCATTTTCATTGGGTATAACGATATCGGGGACCCCGCCGACCCGAAAACCTAGAACGGGGCACGCACACATCAGTGATTCTAAAATCACATTAGCAAAGTTTTCTTCTATTGATGTAAATGCCAATAAGTCGGCTACCCGAAATAGGTCTCTTACTTGCTCTTCTTTCAGAGTTCCTAGATGTCTATAAGATACGTTAGGGTGGGTAGGCTGCAACTGATGACTTCCGCCGCCAAATGCTACAAAGGTAACTCGCTTATTTAGTGCACTTCCATATAAGCTTCGATTCAATGCTTTGAATGCGTTCTCGAAATAATTGAAGCCTTTTCTGATTTCATGGTTATTCTCAGCACCAGAAACTATCAATATCTCTTCGCCATCAAATCCAAATGCATCGCGAATAACTATTTTCTGTGCATTTTCGGCTGGAGAAAAGAAATCTGTGTCGATACAATTTCTTATTACTGTACTACTTTCACTACCAAGTGCTTTGCCTATAATTGAAGTTCGATAAGCACCATTTAGCCAATCGCTTGGAAATATATAATGAGGTTTTACGTAGGTGTAGCTATCGAATTTTTCGGCCATTGAAGCGCCGATTAAGTTAAATTTATCGCTTTTTAAATGAGAGCATGCCTCACAACCGGTCGTAAATCCATTGCAACCAGCATCATAATGGCATGCGCCTGTAAAATGATTCATATCGTGGCCAGTCACTACGACCCTTACATTAAAATCTTTTAACTTTTTAAGCAGTCTTGAGCTAACAAGGTTTGAGGTCCAATGGCAATGAACAATGTCAAAACGCATCTGTTGTATAAATTCCAATAAGCGTGCGTCAAACGTAGTTTCTGTGCGCCAAAGTGACATGTAGGTATTACTGATATCTGTTCTATTATTTTCCAAATAGTTTTGAAAAATCAGATCTGTTTTTAGAAATTCAGGCATAGGCGACGTGATATATATATCATCACCTTCAGAAATAATATCAACATTTTTACTTTGCCAATCTTGCCGCACATACAGATGTTTAACCTCATGGCCCGCTTTCCGTAGTGCTATGGCTTGTCGATTTGCTGCTGTAGTGGCGCCCCCCCCACTATTAGTGGATATTTTTAATATTCTCATGGTGTGCTTTCTTGATACTGCCCTATTGGCGATTCTAAAGTTTTTATTCTCAAGGCTACGAGCGTAACGCTAGTCGCTAGAGGTCTTGGCTGGCCGAAGGTAAAAAATACCAATCATCCCATTCTTTCTCGATTCTCTTGTAGCCATATTTTATTAGCAATTGAAAAATGAGTTCGCGTTGTGCTTCAAAATTATGCTCAACGGTTATTAAAACGATATTCCAATTATGAAAAGGAAATTTCTCTAAAATCGAGTATTCGCTCCCCTCTGTATCTATACTCAAATAGTTAATATTTTTAGGCGCATTGTATTTCAACAAAAAGTCGTTTAGAGAAATAGTCTCTTTCTTAATCACCTTTCCTTGATTCTCGTAGTCCTTTACTTTCTCCTTATGCATTCCATTCGCTGCGAAATCTTGTATGCCACCAAATTCGTCAGCTAAAACGAAGTCAACTGTGTCGCCGGTACTTGCTGAAATGCATTCATCGCTGCATGTCTGACTACGATTTTTTCGCAACTTTTCAAAAAAATTAGGATTTGGCTCAGCTAATAGGCCTTTCCACCCAAACTCCTTTTCAAGCAAAAAGGTATTGCTAAGCAACACACCATCTGTGGCCCCAAACTCTACAAAAAAGCCCCCCCGTTTATAAGAAAACCACTCTAATACCCAGAGATCTTGCCCAAGCTGAGAGGGCGACATTGCAGATAAACGTTCTTCAAAACTGGTTTCATTTTCAGAAGTACCTGTTTTTGTATATAACTGATTCTTTTGATGCATCAATGTGATGTTGTGATTAACTAATTCCAGTTCAGTTTTAATTGAATTGAGTTTGGCATCAATCATTGATGGCCGCGCAGTCAAATCAATACTTGCCACATCTTTTGTGAGCTTATCGCTTGCATCTTTCAATAACCCTAATGCTGATATCTCAGACGTGTATCTAATTTCTACTAGGTTCTTAGAGGTAGTGTTTCCCACAACCATGGCTAGCGCTTTTTGAAAGTAAATTCGCGCTTTCTCATTATCGCCCTTTAACGCTTGAGCACGCGCTAAAGTGTTCAGCATATTTGAAAATACTGTGCGGTTAATTGCCTCAGCGTCCAAATTTTTGCTTCTTGCGATATTGATGTGTCTGTCTGCTTCCTCACCATTGCCGCACTCTTGATAAGCGACTGCAAATAAGACAGCAATCCAGCCGTATTTATCTTGCTTGGAAATAACCTCATAGCTATATGAGACTAAATTTTTCCAGCTGGCAGTTAACCAAAGGAATTTAATATAATCGCTATCTACGATATCTTTATTCGAAGAATTGTTATTAATGATTGCTATGTCAAAGGGCAGAAAATTTGTCATACTCGTCCTGCTATTCTGACCGTGTATCATTAAAAATAAAACTCTTCAGCAAAGCCATTTGGTCTTCAACACGCTGTAGCTCCCTATCTATTTCTTGTTGGCGATATTCAAGTTCGTTGTTTCTTTTTAATAGCAGTTCATTTCTGCTTTTAACTTTTTGAAACTCTTCCCTTTCCTTCTGTAACGCTGCCACTTTATTCTGTAATTCTTCAGTTAATTCGCTTTTTTGATGAAGCTTCGTTTTCAAGCTTTCTACGCTTGCTAAAAGCTCGTTGCTTTCCGATTTTAATGTCTCAGTTTTTTCTGTTAGAGAAATCACACTTTGTTCAGCTACTTTCAGTTCGTTTTTCAACTTGCTTATTTGAGGTAAACTTTTGAAAAGTAGGAAACTAGGGTTATTGGTTATGAAATTGTCTATTCGCTCAAAATTCTCGCTATTAAATACAATGCTATGACTTTTCTCGTACAAGTCATTTTGTGGCGCCTTTATACATATGTAATCGAAAAAATTTAGCTGTTCTGTCGGCAAATTCTGAAGTAACAAATGTTCTGCCCCTTGCACTGACAAAAGAAGTAAATTTAGTCTATCTTGCTCGCGCTCTAAACTGGAAAAGAAGTTTCCAATATCTAACCCGGTGACCTCTTCCTCTGAAGTAAGCTTTAAATTTGGAAGCTCTTCTAGTAAAGCGGCGGGTTTACAAAGCGAGTTATAGCGAGGGTTATTAAAGAAATAAGCTGTTCGTTTAGTACAACCAGCTGGTAACACCCATTCATTAATTACATTTATAAAAGGAAATTCTTTGGCTTTTCTTTTCAGGGGGCCGCACAGCTCACCGCACGCTTCAATAGCGATAAAGTTTTTAGGCTTAGCGGCACACACGGAATCAACTAAGCCACTACTCCCTGCACCTATGTAAACAATCGTGCCTAGGCTTTCTTTAATATTGTTGAGCAAACAATTGAAATATTCCGTCATAAACTTACTCTGTATGGGCCTTTAAGCCATGTTATTAGATTTTCGAAGAGGCTAACGTAATAACTACTCTCTTTTGACTTTTCTTCTATGGCGGCGGGAAGATTGTGGCTGCCTTCCATAAATGAATAGTAATGCCCAAGACGATCAAATTCGCGTGATAACCAGCACTGACCTTTTAAAACAACCGGTACGGTGAAAAAGCTAGCTAACCATGCTAAGCCCGAACTTTTATATTGATACACTTGAGGGTCGTAAGTACAGTAAATCAAATCCAAAGTATCAAACTTTTCTGCTAGTTGATCAGGGCTCCAGAATTCGTTAAAAAGGTGAACCTGTTTGTATGTAGCATTAAGCTTGTTCAACGCATCTATTGTTTGAACGAGATCTTCCTGCTCCCAAGCCAACGTGTATTGTATTATTAATGTGACGTTATTTTCGTACTCACTTAAAAGCCTTCTAGCCAAACTCGGTACATCGCAAAACCCTTTATTGGTTTTCGCATCACCAAAGTAAAGAAGTATACGTGGCGATTGGCTCGTTACCTTATCAGTAATTTTTATTTGCTCCCAAGGGAGTAAATAGCAAGGGTGAATTCCTTTCAATTCTATTCCCAAGCTTTCATAATATCTCATTGTTTCGGCATCAGATGCATACAATTGAACCTCTTTTCTTCTCGCAAGTGGTGCAAAAGCTTGGCGGTATCGGCATTTATAAATCTCTTCATGAACGTCATTGGGCGTAAACATGCAGCATATTTTATGTGTGTATTCTTCGTGAATATCACTATGCTTGTCTAGATATATGAATGCTAAGCTTAACGCTGCGGCGTGTTCATAATTAAGACAAGGGTAAAAAAAAATAAGTTCTTGTGCTTTATTTCTACATTTTTCTGTAGCCATATTCCACGCAGCTATATATTCAGTAGCAAGATGGCGAATGTATCTTTGGACTTGAAGTTTCCCAACAGAATACGTTTTATCGTAATTTTCATAGAAGTTGGTGTTAAAATGTTGAACAACTTCGACGTTACTCTTTTTTGCTTGGGAAAGCATTGAAGCATCTAGTGATTGGTATGAAATCAATGTCAGCTTAATTTGTTCAAGGCCTTTGTAGTTTAAAAGGGTACTAACGAGTGCAGCGTGGTGCCCCCCGTCTTCCCTCATTCCCGGATCTAAAACGAATACTTGAGCCATTAACTGCTACTTTTCGCTTTTACGATTTATAATGTTCTTCCACAGAAGCTTTCCGAGCTTATCAATGTTCGTGGCTTGCTCCACCTGTTTAGGTATATTTTGATATAGAGATATTGCCCACGCAAACTGGTCATCTTCATTAGCTTGAAGTAATTTCTCTAACGTTTCTGCAGGAATTTTAACACGTGGGCCAAATTCATCTTCACCAAAGTACTCACTATCGTTATAAATAACGTTGTTTGTCCCGTCTCTTAGCTCTAAGAAAACTTCCGCATCGAAGGTTTCAGGATTAACATTTTCAGCTCGCAGCTTAATTTTTGTTTCATCCCCATTTTTTGTAAAAACCAAGTGCTGGTAATTACCCACACTTACTGCTTCTTCGCAAGTTAATGTGGCATCTTCTTCATAAATCGTTTCTAGCTCTTTATGCGCGTCTAATTCTCGCTCTATCATTGTATTTTCATCAGCTAGCAACGCTTCAATTGCCGATATCCATGTCGACTTACTTCGTGACATGTCGCTTTCATTGACTTCTAGCTTTTCTAATATACTGGAAAAGTTATTTACTAAGTGTGTAATTAGCTGTTTGTCGTGTTTAGTTAAGTCGTTCAGTAGCGTTAAGTTATTTATTGCAATACTGAATTTAGGGCCATAATCATCAGTGCTTTCTGGTGGCCATGTCATTAACGGCGCGCTGCCGTCTTCAAGCTCTCTAAATTCGATACTTATTGCATCGCTAAATTCACCGTTTTTCGCTAGGCCTACTTCATTTGCCGTAAGCTTTAATTCAAGTGTATTTCGCCACACATTTCCTATCAAAACCCCATTAAACACTAACCACAAATGCTCGTACCCATCCGTTACGAATTCCTCTCGAAGCTGAACGCTATCAAAACTTAGCCAATTGGGTAGTGAATCTACGTGGTGAGATAAGTCGATGGCAACCTTACGCCATAATCGCCATTGCTCGGAGGATACTTCTGTACTTGTTTGGATATTGGTATTTTGTAGCAATTCAGCAACAGCATTTATGCTGCTCATTATGAGTAAACGTTCTGAAGCATTTAACCGCTCCACGGTTTTCTGCTGCTGTGCTTGCAAATTTTCTGGCGCAGTTAGAAAGTAGCGAAGATAACAACCATACTCGTCTTTTGAGTCTTCAAACTCTCTAAACAAATTCTCATTTTCGTGAGCCCTAAACTCTATTCCAATATGACCTGATACATTCACAAGCTTTGCATTTAAGCTTTCTAACTGCTTTCCGTTGACAAGCTTAATATTGTGCAGAGTCAAGTGAATATCTTGGTAGTCGCCCTCGGCATATTTTCCAGTTACAGAAAGTTCACTCGCATTTACTTTATCAAACGCTTTGGTTCTAATTTTATTATCAGTCATTGTGCTATCAGTTAATCCTTTCTGTAGAGAACGTTCGCTTTCCTGTAAGGTGAGGTAGTAATGCTCTAACTCTTCTTGAAGCTGGGAGATTTGCAGAGAAGCGAGTTCTAACTCTAGTTTTGTATTTTGTAGTTCTTTTGTTGTCACTACGCCAGCCCCTTCACTTTCTTCCAGTTTTTGTTGAGCACCCTGAAGTGCGTCCTCTAAAGCTTGGTTCTCAGATTTCACTTGTTCTAATTCACGTTGTAATATCGACGCTTGTTTTTTAAAGCTTTTCTCTGCTTCTTGTTCTTTGGTCTTTAATGCTTCACACTCAGTAAATACATGCTCTAGCTCTTCTTGCAGTTGTGTTACTTGCAAAGATGCAAGCTGCGCATCTTCATCAACGTTGGTGAGCTTTTGCTTTAAGTCCGCTACTTTTTCTTTTGACGCTTTAAGCGCTTGCTCAGTCTGTTCTAACTTATTGTTTTTGTGAACGCTAGCTTCTAACTCTTCTTTTAGCTGTGCCATCTGGAGCTGCGACAACTCCGCTTCTCGCATGTGTTTTTCAAGCTGTTGTGCTAGCTTCTTGCATTGAATATCTTTATCGTTTAATTCTGCGCTAATGCTGGTAATGTCTTTTACCTTTTCATCCAACTCTTTAGCTTTAGCTTCGAAGCGTTGCTGCAGTTCTTTGTACTCTTTATCTTTTGCAGTTAACTCCTGTGAAGCTTTAGCAAGTGCTTGCTTTTGACTCTCTAATTCACCGCGCAGTGCATTGCTTTTTTCCAGTGCTGCAGTTTCTTGCTCAGCAAGTTGTTGAGTGAGTTGATTGTACTGATTTTCTTTTTCGCTTAGTTTCTCTTTGGTGGCATTAACATCTTTAGTTTTTGATTCTAACTCTTTAGCTTTTGCCTCTAATCTTTGTTGCAGAGCAGTGAATTCTTGCTTTTGTGCTGCCAAAACTTCATTAGTTTTTATTAGCACTTTATCTTTTTCGGCTAATTGCGCTTTGTTTTCTGTGACCTTTTGGTTCAGCGTAGTTATTTGTTGATTCTTTTGTAGTATTGCCTTAGCAACTTCGTTTAATAAACTACTTTTACTCTTAAAAGTATCTGAGTCTGGGCTTAAGTGAACTGAAAATTCACCAAACAATTGGCCAACGGAGAGTGCATCATCGTAAAGTTCAAAAATCTCGTCATTATTAACCAGTGCAGCAGTCGCACTTAACGCCGTAGTTTGATAAACCAAATTGCTAGAGGGTTCGTTTATCGCATCCAGGCAATCTTTATGAAAAACCGTTTTTATAAATGAAGTAGGGTTCCCCAAGATGTCATCCAAAGAGCAAAGGCGTAGTGCTGCATCTTGCTCAAACGCATGTAAAGCGGATTTAACGTGTTGGATGTATTGCTGACTACTGAGTTGAATAACAGCGTCTGTAGTAAGTTCGGACTGGGCAGCCGCAAGACGCTGGGTTACATAGGTTTCTGGTGAACTATAAACCAGATGGGTAGAAACGCCGTCAAAGGCCGAAACACTTTGTTCTACACCGTTAAGCGCCTGAACCAAAAGACATTCTGCGTTTTGCTCTTGCTCAGAAAGCTTATTCGTCAAACTTTCTAAGGTTTTAAGGCTGGCAGTATCAGAAACTGCAATTGTTGCGACGGTAACATTGTTAGCTTCTACCAATGTTTTTATTGGCTTTAGCGAAAGCTCACCAACAGAAATAAGCACTGCGCGTGGCATATTGTCTCCTGAGACTACCTTGATATACTGCGTCCATTATGTTTTGACAGTTTAGCGAGTTTAAACCCTAATTAATACTGCAATAAAACTACAATAATTTACAAAGTAAATCTGTAAAATTAAACCTTACTTAAATTCAAAAAATTAGGTAAGAAGACCTCATTAAAGCCTACCTTCACCATGAATGAGCGGACTCAATCTTTGCTAACGCAAATAGAAAGCGCTAACTGTTTAGTTGGAGGCGGTATCGAATTTGTCTTAGTAAATCATCGCGGACAAAAGCCGGCTTCATCAAGTGAGCCGGCTTATAGGTGGCAATTGAAATAAGTCTGCAACAACCTACTTCGCTACCCGCCCATATCTATCAGAAAAACGAACAATGTCGTCTTCACCTAGATAGGCACCCGATTGCACTTCAATAAGCTCTAGTGGAATCTTGCCAGGGTTTTCTAGCGCGTGAACCGCACCGATGGGGATGTAAACCGATTCGTTTTCGGTAACTAACTGTGTTTCTTCATCGATTGTTACGTTGGCACTACCCGATACCACAATCCAATGCTCTGCGCGGTGGTGATGCATTTGAACCGAAAGCTTTTCACCTGGCTTTACGGTAATGCGCTTAACTTGGAAGCGAGCGCCACTGTCGATTGAGTCGTAACTGCCCCAAGGGCGGAACACTTCGCGGTGGAATTCAAACTCAGGGCGATGTTCAGCCTTAAGCTTATTCACTACCTTTTTAATGCTTTGTGCGTCACCTTTGTGGGCTACCATTACCGCATCTTTGGTTTCAACTACAATAACGTCTTCTAACCCAATAACTGACACTAAACGCTGTTCAGCGTTTACATAACTGTTCTTGGTATTTTCTAAGATAGTATCGCCTACGCAAACGTTGCCGCTATCATCTTTTGCCGAGGTTTCCCACAACGATGTCCAACTACCTACATCGCTCCATTGTGCATCTAGGGGCACCATGGCTGCACTGTCGGTTTTTTCCATTACAGCGTAATCAATGGAATCGTCGGGGCAGGTAGCAAAAATATCATGGTCAACGCGAATAAAATCTAAATCTGGGGTTTCTGTATCGATAGCACGCTTACATACATCTAGCATTTCTGGGTTATATTTTTCTAGCTCTTCTAAGTAGCGACTAGCTTTAAACATAAACATGCCGCTATTCCAGTAATAGCTTCCAGATTCAACGTATTCTTTCGCTGTTTGTAATTCAGGTTTTTCTACAAACTCTGCAACTTCAAACCCGCCTTCTAGGCCACTGCCAGCTTTAATATAACCATAACCGGTGTGGGGCTGGTCTGGCACTATACCGAAGGTAACAAGCTTACCTTGCTTGGCCAGTACTTCTGCTTTTGTAATGGCGGTATGAAATGCAGGCTCATCTTTAATAAGGTGATCGGCCGCCAATACGAGAAGAATTGGGTCCTCACCGTTAATGGTGGCATGCAATGCAGCTAACGCAATGGCCGGTGCCGTGTTACGCCCTACTGGCTCTAACAATATGCCGCCGTGGTGTATGTCTTTTTGTCTTAGTTGTTCTGCAACCAAAAAACGGTGGGCGTCGTTACAGATAAAAATGGGGCTTGCGGCGTCGGTACCTTTTAACCGTGTAATGGTATCTTGCAGCATGGTGCTGTCAGACGTTAACGATAAAAATTGCTTAGGAAGTGCCGCGCGTGATTTTGGCCAAAGACGGCTTCCGGTGCCGCCTGCAAGTACTACTGGTTTCATAAAAGTCCTTGGTTTTTTCATCTTCTCTTTTTGGAAGATATTTACATACCCTTTGGGTAAGTATATTAAGAACGTTAGCTGATTGAAACCGCTTAATTAGGGTTTTATAGGGGTTTCCAGGCTTTTTTGGCTATTTACATGCGCTGAACACTATTTGAGCAAATCGAAAATTTAGTATAACGTTGAAGTTGAAGGATTATTAATTAGGTACCTTACACGATGTTTATATATAAAAGACTTGCCTTGCTGGTTTTTACTGGCGTTTTAATGTCATTAGGTGGCTGTGCCACCTTAAATTACCCCTCCCCCATGCTAGAAACTGAAACATTTGAAAAGCTAATTAGCATTAAGCCTGTCGCGCCGAAAGAAAAAATATATCGCCAGTACGTTAGAAATGGCTTTTACTTTCAGTTTGAACGCATGGACGAAAACAATGTGATTTATGGCTGGTATACCTGCACCGATTGCAATTGGACTCGTTCTAAGATGTTGGCCGTTTACGATGGTAGTTATTTGTATGTTACATACGGGCATCATGAGGAGTTCTTTCTAGAGGCACCTGAAAACATTCGTCATCACCCCAACTTTTCACATTGGTCTTGGAGTGCAATTAATAAATACCAAATTGAGGGGCGTAACCTCATTTTACTCGGCCAAATTCGTAAATGTGAATACATGAGCCCCATGATAAGAGAATGGAGCAATAGTGTTTGGACTTACGATGGGGAGATAGATTGTACTTATCAAGAGAGTGGCCGTTATAAAAGTATTTTTGTGGCTACCATTGATGAAACACTCACTGGAAGTAGAAGTTCTATCGTGGGTGCTGAAAACGATGCATTAGATAGCGATATCACTAATAAATTATCGAAGCTTAAAGATTTGTACGAACGCGGGTTAATTACGCAAGAAGAATACGAGCAAAAAAGAAAGGAAATATTGAGCAACCTTTAACGTATCAGCTTTAACATTGAATTCTTCAGCTAACGTAAAAAAGGCATTCTATTGAATGCCTTTGTTTTAGGTGCATTCCGCTAACTATTGCGCCGACGCGTTCAACAGTTCCAACACCTGCCCGTCATTTTGTTTAGACTGCGCGAGTAACGATACGCTTGCTTGTTCCACAATTTGGCTCTGGGTTAACCTTGCTGTTTCTTACGCATAATCAGTATCCGTTATTCTGCTACTCGCAGCGGATACATTTTCGTTCATTATGGCGTTTTGTTTGTAGGCTGAATACATCTGATTAATTTTAGCGCCATAGTAGGCTCTTGATTCCCCAATTTCTTCCAAGGCTGAATCAATACGAGCCAATGCATCTTCTGCCGACGTTTGCGTTTCTAGCGACGTTGTTTCGATACCTAATGTCGTCATGGTTGCAGGCGTTTTATCTAGGCTAATATACTCGGTACCTACACCGAGTTGATTACTGTCGGTAATATTCACGCCGCCCAGGCTAAAGGGGTTACTGCCCTGCGTACCTATGGAATCCCAGCCTACCGTAATATTGAAGTATCCATTGCCCACAACGGAAATGATTAGTGGTTCGCTAGTTTCATCTATGGTTAGCGACTCAAGGTAAGTACCAGGGTGTCCATCGCCTGAAAAGGTAAACGTAGCGCCGTTATGGGTACTCACGCCAGAGGTAGATAGATTACTGTCATCGTACGTTGCGTTCGGCTGATAACCATTAGTTTCAAGGAAAAATGAATCTTCAATGTCATTGGCATTATTGATGTCATTCACTCCCCAAGCACCATCGCTTAGGGGGGTGCCTATTACGTGTTCACCGTTGGTCTTAAATACTTGTATGTCATCGTCTGCGCCAAAGGAATCTAAACTGATACTTATACCTTTCGACCCTGCAGGAATATAAGCAATGGAACGTAACCCGCTTTCCATCGAGGTAGTTTGCCCGGCGGTAAACACATCATCAAAAGAGGATACATAGCTAGAGAGCAAATCATTATCGTCGACAAGGGGTAGTCGATTGAAAACTTCGGTGTTAAACGCAATGGCGTTTACGGCGTTCTTAAGTTGGTTAAATTCTTTATTCAGTGCTGCCCTGTCAGAATCGCTGTTAATACCATTTTGCGCTTGCACGGCAAGTACACGCATGCGTTGCAGTAATGCGGCAGATTCTTGCAGCCCTGTGTCTGCGGTTTGGGCGTAACTAATACCATCGTTAAGGTTGCGGTTAATTTGGCTATGGGCTGAACGTGATGAAGCTAAGCGCGTCGCTATTTGTAGCCCTGCACTGTCGTCGGCAGCACGATTAATGCGGCTTCCAGAGCTAAGCTTCTCTAGTGACGCGTTAAGCTGACTGTTTTTAAATGTGTTAGCGATAGCTGCTGTATTTAAATTTGAGAGTGAAAACATACCTGTTTAATTTACATGCTCGTCCTAATTCTACATGTATCTAGCAAGTACCGTGCACAAACTGAACAAAGGGTGGGAAATGTCAGAAACAAAAGAGGGGCAGAGTTTTCACTCTGCCCCTTTTTCAATGTGAGTATTAATTACTCTTCAGTTGCTTCTACTGCTTCTTCTTCAGCTTCTACAACTGGACGGTCAACTAGCTCAACATATGCCATTGGGGCATTGTCGCCAGAACGGAAACCGCATTTTAAAATGCGAGTGTAACCGCCTGGGCGAGCTTCGTAACGAGGACCAAGCTCGTTGAATAGTTTACCTACAACCTCTTTATCACCAGTGCGGGCGAAAGCTAGACGGCGATTTGCAACGCTGTCTTCTTTAGCCATAGTGATTAGAGGCTCAATTACGCGACGTAATTCTTTCGCTTTTGGTAACGTAGTTTTGATCACTTCGTGCTTGACCAAAGAGCCAGCCATGTTTTTGAACATAGCTTGACGATGGCTGCTGTTGCGATTCAACTGACGACCACTCTTACGATGGCGCATAGTTTTATCCTTCTCTACAAATCAGTTTGATAAAAACCTGATTAATCTT
>Ga0105229_100049_pt1 | contig 50626 bp, 41 predicted proteins | sample Virmet3747_4435_FD_89711 | JGI IMG/M metagenome (GOLD analysis project Ga0105229, IMG submission 89711) | Marine viral communities from the Southern Atlantic ocean transect to study dissolved organic matter and carbon cycling - metaG 3747_4435 | ecosystem: Environmental > Aquatic > Marine >... | reverse complement strand
CCGATACCTGCATAACGGCGATGCGAGCCACCAAGAACCTTAATACACTGAACCCTGCGAGCGCCGCTGTTGTCTGCAACGTCCAGGTTAGTTTGCATTTGGATCATGTTAGTGCTCCGCTCTAAAAATTAAGACTCTCCCGAGTCGTTTAAGCTGCTAATCTCAACATGGAAGCGCTGAAATTATATACATACCCCCATAAAAAGGGCGCGAAATGATAACAGAAATCTTGGGGTAGTGATAGCGTTAAATTGAATTATTTTTAGGCGATGGAAAAATAATCGGCCTCGCGAGATAGTGGAAGCCGGAAGAGCGTTTATTATACCTGCTTAAGCGGTGCTGTCGAGCATTTCCGTTGGTGGGGATAGATGATAAAGCAAACGATCCCGTAAGCGGCTTATTCCCACCGGCTTTGAAATAAAATCATTCATGCCGGCGTGTAAGCATTTGTCTTTTTCGCTGGGCATCGCGTTGGCGGTTAACGCAATAATTGGCACGTCACTGCCTGCACCGTCTAAGCGCCTAATGTGTTTGGTCGCGGTAATGCCATCCATGACTGGCATATGGCAATCCATCAGTATTAGGGTGTAAGGAGCTTTAACGTTAATAGCATGCGTCACTTTGGCCACGCCCACTTCGCCGTTTTCCGCCACCTCTACTTTTAAACCAATCTCTTTTAATTGCTCTTTAATGACAATTTGGTTTATCTCGTTATCTTCTACTACTAATACCTTGGCATTTTTAAAGGTGTTTTTAAGTTCTGCCGCCGTATATCTCGCCTGGGCTTTATGCTGGTTTACTTTTGGCGCTATGCCATCGGCACTGTCTAATGTAAGGGTTACAATGAAGCGTGTCCCTGCCCCTAGCTCACTAGACACATCTATACTTCCCCCGTAGTGGGTTATGATTTTATGCACAATAGCAAGCCCCAACCCGGTGCCACCAAAGCGGCGTTGTGTTGACTCTTCAGCCTGCAAGAACGGCGTGAATATTACCGCTTGCTGTGCTTCACTTATGCCTATACCGGTATCGGTTACTATGAGTTTTATTCTGTAGCGGTCAGGGCCATATTTAGTGCAACGGGTGGTCACTTTCACGTTACCCTTAAGGGTAAACTTAATGGCATTATTAATGAGGTTTATGAGTACTTGATTTAACCTTAAACTGTCTGCCATGAATAAATGGCCCGATAAGGCTTTCGTATCCGCTGTAAATTGTAGCCCTTTTTTATTTGCTAAACGTTCAAACATGGGTAATTGATGCTGTATTACCTCTTCAATATTCACGGGAGACGCTTCAAACGTCATTTGGCCTGAGTCTATTTTAGAAAAATCGAGTACATCATTTACAATGCCAAGTAGTGCTTCGGCACTTTTCATCGCCACATTCACATACTCTTTTTGCTTGGACGACAATGTCGATGCTTCCAACGTTTCCAACATACCTTGAACACCGTGGATTGGCGTGCGAATTTCATGGCTCATATTGGCGAGAAAGTCACTGCGGGCCGCTAAGGCTTTTTCTGCAATTTCAGTTTTATCTTGAAGCGTCTGTAAGGTATAGATGCGATCGGAAATATCTCGGGTGGCGCCCACTACCTTAGTGCACTTTCCGTTTTCAAAAATAGGTTGGGCACGGCTTTCTAGCCATTTGGTCTCGCCCGCGTCGGTAAGAACTTCTAGCTCGTAATTCCAACCTTCACCAGTTTGTATAATTTCTTCAAACTTGCTTTGGTACTGTGCTTTGGTTTCATTATGCTTAATGAGAGCTAACACTTCCTGAGTGGTGATGTCTCGGTCTGGGTGAATATGAAGCATGCGTTTTAGGGCATCGCACCAATATAGCTGCTGTGTTGCGACGTTATACTCCCAGGTGCCTACGCCTACTAATGTGGTGATTTGGGTTAGCAAGGTATTTTGTTCAGCCAAGACCTCTTGCTGCTTTGACATACTGCCGAATGCCTGCTGTTTTTCGATTTCATTGCCAATCCAATCGGCAAACAGAAGCACATAGTCATAATCTAAATTGGAGAATGGGTTATCGCTGGCTTGTTCGGAAGAAAAATTAAGGGTGCCGTAGCATTTGTTATTCACATAGATGGGAGAGGCAATATAACGACGGAGTTTGAACTTATCGTAGCAAGGGTGTGAAGCACCTGGATAGGCATCAATATTGGCGTAGGCAACGATTTCGCCCGCATTTATTGTATCTGCACAGTAGGTATCAACAAGACTGAACGCAGTGCCAGCGACAATACTGTTATCGGGGGTTAACGCATGCATAATCACGTAATTATCATTTGTGACTTTGCTAACGATGGCGTTATCGAGGCCGAGGGTTGCCACGCCTATTTTCAAAAGATGCGCTACTTTATCGACAAACGGCAGGTCGTTATCCGTAGAAATTTGGTGCAAGTCTTTTATTACGCTCATTCGGTTCCTCCTTTTAATGCAGGCGCCATGAGGCAAAAAAGGCCATCACTTCAAAGTAATGGCCTCTTAACAACTTAACCTAATTTTTACTTATTGGAAGGCTTCACACCTTATCAATTAGTCTAATTTTCAGGCAAATCAACTAGTAAAGAATGTTGATTTCATAACCTGTTGCAGTGTCAGCAGGTTCAACCGTTACAATATAGTTTTCTTCTTCATTAAACCCGAACAATGCTGTTCTATCTAAAAGGATTTGCTCTTCGTTGTCGTCTTCATATACGGCGATAACTTCGTAATAATCTGAAGGCAATACTTCGCTGTCGCTTTCACCAAACTCTAGGTTTTGTAAATCATACTCTGCGGTATCGATAGTTTCATCGTTACGTACGAGGTAAAAGTCTACATCATCGAAGTCTTCAACTAGGTTGATGAAATTAACCGTTTTATCGTAGGCCTGTGGCAATCCACTTTCCACAAAGGTTGCTGCGCCAAGGGCACCATTTCTTTCGTAGATAAGAATGGCTTTACTCTCACCTTGGTTAAGGGTAATCAGTTTATTACTCAGCTGTGCATATTCACCTGTGCTGTCTGATACAGTAACGCGGTAGTCTCCGTATGTGATAGCAGTAAATTCACTTAATTCACCCGCGTCTAGCGTGAAGGCTACATCTTCTTCGTCGGTTGTACCGCCAAAAGTGACATCCAATGCGGTGCTTAGGTTTGTTGAATTATAGATGCGGTATTGTGCATCTGCTTCAACGTCGGTTAGCGCAGTTACTGTAGATGAATTCAAAATTGTGTCTACAATTAGGCCCTCTTGAATAGCACCACTAACATCGCGCATCGTCATTAGATATTCTGTTTCATAGGCAAAGTCGATAGTTTGCGATTCGAATACAACGTCTGTGCTACCTGGTTCTGTTAGGTAAATAGTATATTCACCTTCATCAAAGTAATCGCTGTCGTCATCTGGATCCCAGTAGTCCAATTCAATCATTTCGCTCGCAGTTACCGTACCGAGGAAGTTTGCGGCTTCAAAAGGGTCGCCTGCATCACTGAGATAAAAATCGTAAGAATCTTCATCTATGGTTACCGAAAGGGCAAACAGCCTGAAGTGGTCTTCTAGTGTTTCACGCTCATACTGATATTCAGTAATAATAGGGTCTGAGAAGTCACCACTCATCACAATCAGTGTTTTGTACCCTGTTTTTAAATCAACTGTGTAGGTATCGATAAGCACTTCTTGATCGTCTGAGTCTGTGCGGATGAACTCTAGTTCATATTCATCCTTTTCCATAGAGTACATGGATGTGGTATCGCCAAACTGTGCAGAACCGAAGCTATCGCCATCCACCTCACGCATTTCTACGTTGGCTCCATTAGGAGATGCATTATAAAACTGAATATAAGCATACGAATAATCGGTGCTACTACCACTTGAGCCACCACAGGCACTTAAGCCAAGAAGTGCGATAAGCCCAATAGCTACATTTCGTAACCAAGCCTTTGAGTGAAATTGCATAAACTAAATGTCCTTACTGAATCATTGTTGGGTAAAGCAATAGGCAGGTGCTGCCGCGCTTAATGTTAGGCACTATGCCTGAGTAGTTACCTAACGGGGTGAACTATACTGCGCTATGGCAGTAAACAGAGAGGGTTAGTTCCAGCCTTTACGCCTTCTTTACAAAGCTGACTTAAAACTGCGATACCCGTATCGAGCTGGCGTAAAAAAGCTCGCGGATGCGAGCTTTTTGAAGGTATAAATAATGTCTTAATTCGTGACCGTTATCCGGCGCGTTGGCGAACAATTTCGTACAAACACACACCGGTAGCTACCGATACATTTAAACTGCTAACACTTCCTGCCATGGGTAACTTAACCAATTCGTCGCAGGTTTCTTTCGTTAACCTGCGCATCCCCTTACCTTCAGCGCCCATAACAAGCGCCGTGGGGCCTTTCAGGTCGATATCATATAAGGTTTTGTCGGTTTCACCGGCAGTACCTACAATCCACAAGCCTTTGTCTTGCAGATGCTTAAGCGTACGCGATAAGTTAGTCACTTGGATAAGTGGAATAACTTCAGCTGCGCCACATGCCACTTTTCGTACGGTACCATTGAGGCTGGCTGATTTATCTTTAGGCACCACAACCGCATGCACACCTGCACCATCGGCAGTACGTAAACATGCACCCAAATTATGAGGATCGGTGATGCCATCTAACACTAACAATAAAGGTTGGTCTTGGCTTTCTAAAATACGGTCTAAGTCGGCTTCATCCAACACTTTTGCCGGTTTTGCACGTGCAACCACACCTTGGTGTTGTTCGCCGTTTACTTTATCGTCTAACGCTTTACGTTGACAAAACTGCACCGAAATACCGAAACGTCGTGCTTGATTCACAATATTGGTAAGGCGTTCATCGTTACGCCCTTTTAATACCATGACTTCCATCACTCGCTCTGGCTCTTGCTCTAGCACAGACTGCATTGCATGAAGCCCATATAACCATTCTTGCTGCGCCACTACCCGTTACCCCCTTTTCTTCGCTCGTGGTGTTGCACCTTTACCTTTCGGTGCTGGCCCTTTCGGCCCTCGTTTGGCGTTCCTGCTTGGTTTTTTGGCCGTTTTCACTTTTACCTTCTTACCACCAGGGCCGCGCAGCATAGACTTATCCAGTAATAAATCAATCTTTCTTTCATCGAGGTTAACCGCAGCCACTTTCACCTCAAGCGTATCGCCAAGCCTAAATTGGCGATGGCCAGATTCACCCAAAAGAACCTGCTTAACTTCATCGTAATGATAAAAATCATCATCTAACGAGGTAATGTGGACCAAACCATCAATATGGTATTCGGTAAGGCGAACAAACAAGCCAAAATTCGTAACCGAGCTCACCACACCTTCAAAAGTGTCTCCCACGTGGTCTAACATAAACTCGCATTTAAGCCAGTCTGCTACGTCACGGGTGGCATCATCAGCCCTGCGCTCAGTCATAGAGCATTGCTCACCAAGTTGCTCTATTTCTTCGCCAGTGTAATTTTTAAAGCCTGATACCGCTTTTTTGCCCTGCTGTTTAGCAATAATGCCTTTTAACGCACGGTGAACCACTAAATCGGGGTAACGCCTAATAGGAGAAGTAAAATGAGCATACGCATCTAAAGCTAAACCAAAGTGACCCAAATTATCGCCATCGTAGATAGCTTGCTTCATTGAACGTAAAAGCATAGTTTGAATCAGCTCTTCATCCACCCGCCCGCGGGTTTTCAGCACCACATCGGTAAAGGCTGAAGGCTCGGCATCGTCAGTAATGCGATGGGGTATCCCTATTTCACCCAAGTAGCTGGTGAATGAGGTTAACCGGTCTGCATCGGGTTTATCATGTACACGGTACAGTGCGGGCGCTTCATGCTTTTCTAGCATTAACGCCGCACTGACATTTGCCATAATCATGCACTCTTCAATGAGCTTATGTGCATCGTTACGCACGAGGGGCACAATATTTTCTATTTTGCGCTGTGCGTTAAACACAAATTTCACTTCTTGTGTTTCAAATTCGATGGCACCGCGCTGTTGACGTGACTTTTTAAGCGCCCGATACAAATCGTGTAAATGGCGTAAATGCGGCACATGGGCTTCGTAGCGCTGATGAAGATCTTTATCGCCTTGCAGAATATTCCATACTTTATTGTAGGTAAGACGTGCATGGGAATTCATGACCGCTTCGTAAAATTGGTATTCCTCCAGCTGCCCTTGAGCAGAAATAGTCATTTCACACACCATGCACAGACGGTCTACCTCTGGATTTAGCGAGCATAAGCCGTTGGATAATACTTCCGGCAGCATGGGAATAACTTGATCAGGGAAGTACACCGAGTTACCACGCTGCTGCGCTTCATCATCTAACGCCGTGCCTGTGCGTACATAGTGGCTAACATCGGCAATGGCCACCCACAATTGCCACCCGCCGTTGTCTAACGGTTCGCAATATACTGCATCATCAAAGTCTCTGGCATCTTCACCGTCAATGGTAACAAGGGGGAGTTGACGTAAATCGATACGGCCTTCTTTGGCTTCATCAGGCACCGACTCTGTCAGGTTACTTACTTGCTTAGTGACCCCTTTCGGCCATTGGTGTGGAATGTCGAACGTACGCAGCGCCATTTCAATTTCCATACCTGGCGCCATATGTTCACCAAGCACTTCCACTATTTTACCAACGGGGCTCATTTTCCGACGTGGACGCTGGGTCAATTCTACAACCACCACTTGCCCCATTCGGGCACCGTTGGTGTGCTCTGGTGGAATGACAATTTCGTGTTGTAAACGGCTATCGTCGGGCACTACCATGCCAAAGCCTTGCTCTACAAAGTAACGCCCAACAATGGGTTCGCTACGAGGCTCGATAACTTGGGTAACAAAGGCTTCTTTTCGCCCGCGTCTGTCGGTGCCGCTTACCCGCGCCTCCACGATGTCATCATGTAAGAATAGGTTCATTTGACCTGCGCTAATGAACAGGTCTCCACTTTTATCTTCAGGGCGCAAGAATCCAAAACCGTCTCTGTGGCCAATAATGCGGCCTTTAAATATTTCATCACGGTTTTGGAGTATGTACTTTTTCTGTTTGGTAAATTGAATCTGGCCTTCACGTTCCATTGCGCGCAAACGGCGCTGGATGCCAATTCTGGCTTCTTCTTCGTAGGCGTTTACCAAAGCGCAGATATCCAGAAACGACAATGGCTTGTCGTGTTCTTTTAATACGCTCATTAGATATTCTCGGCTTGCTACCGGGTTTTCGTACTTCTCTTTCTCGCGCTGATAATGCGGATCATCACTCATGTATTTATAAATTACCTTTTGTTGTTTCGTTTCGCGAATGCGTGTATTTCATTTGCTTGATTTTCTTAGACACATTCACGTAATTTGGTTCATGTGGTCAATTGATACACAGTATAACAGTATTTACAGCAAAACATTGCGTTGTAATTACAAGGGGATTAAACCTTGAAATGCCACGCCAGTGTCACACACCCTGTATAACATTAGCGTTCTTATTTTATGTCGCGGTGTTTCGCCACTGACAATAACCATTAACGAAAAATCAATAAATAAGCAGGCATTATGGACAGAAGATCGTTTATAAAATTATCGTCTCTCGCGGGCGTAGGGCTGACGGTATCTACCGGCTTGGCGGGTTGTGTATCTACCGCTAAGCCGCAGGTTGCTGCAAAATTTACTCATGGCGTTGCCAGCGGCGATCCATTGCAAACAGCGGTTATATTGTGGACGAGAGCCGTGCCCTCAGATGACACTAATCAAGCGCAAATTATATGGGAAGTGGCTGAGTCAGAAAGCTTTAATACCTTAGTTGCCAGCGGTGAAGTGTCATCAAACGCGACGCGAGACTTTACGGTTAAGGTTGACGTTACTGGGCTAAAGCCAGGTACCCGCTATTTTTACCGTTTCCGCAGTGCGTCTTCTGTCAGTGCCGTAGGTGAAACTAAAACACTGCCCGGTGACGCAGTTAACGATGTTACTTTTGGGGTGTTCTCCTGTTCTAACTACCCTGCAGGCTTTTTTACTCCTTATGCCGAAGCCGCCAAGCAAGACAGCATTGATTATGTGTTGCATTTGGGTGATTACATCTATGAATACGATGGCAAGGGTTACGGAACCCAGCACGCTGAAGAAATGGGGCGTACCTTTGTTGCAGACAATGACACAGAGCTCTTTACACTAACTGATTATCGCAAACGCTACGCGCTATATCGCACCGACGAAGGCTTGCGTTCGCTTCACCAACGCAAGCCGTTCATTGTGGTATGGGATGACCACGAAATTTCCAACGACACCTATAAAGATGGCGCACAAAATCATCAGCGTGATGAAGGTGACTTTTATGCGCGCCGGGCAGCGGCAGTTCAAGCTTATTATGAATGGCTGCCTATTCGCCCCCCCTTTGGCGATAGCCGTTTAGAGATTTATCGCCAATTTACGTTTGGTAAGTTAGTGGATTTGTATATGCTAGATACCCGTGTGCTTGCGCGGGACAAACAACTGGTTTACAGCGATTTTCGCGACCCACAAACGAACGCCTTCGATCAACAAGGTTTTGTCGCCGCCATGAACAACCCTTCAAGAGGGCTGTTGGGCACTGCACAGCGTGAATGGCTTACCAATAATATGACCAAAAGTGAAGCCAAGTGGCAAGTGTTAGGGCAACAGTTATTAATAGGCCGCATGCATTTTCCTGCGTCTATTTTTAATGGTGTTCCCCGTGAACAGGTACCTGCTCATGTTCACACCTTAGCCAATGCTAAACGTCGTCAACAAGCCGGTGAGGATATTTCTGCAGAGGAAACTCACATGCTGAGTATGCTGATGCCTTACAACTTGGATGCATGGGATGGCTACCCCGTTGAGCGTGAGCGATTACTTGGCTTTATTCGTCAACTCGATAAGCCGGTGATTTCATTGGCCGGTGATACCCACAATGCGTGGCACAACACGTTAACGCTTAATGACGGCACGGCCGTCGCCACAGAGCTTGGCACATCTAGCGTAAGCTCGCCGGGTATGGAAAATTACTTGAAATTTGACGACGATACCGCGAAAACCCTCGCCAGCGACCTACCTGTATTAATCACCGACTTGAACTACTGCAACCTCCACCAGCGCGGATTTATGACGGTGAACTTTGCTCACGATCACGCCGTTGCTACCTGGCACTTTGTAGATACGGTGCGTGATAAAGCCGGTAAAGTTGCTTCTACCTACTCCACAAAAATATCAGCCTAGCCAACAGTGAAAAACTAGGGCTCGCCTATTCAGGCATATGCTGCACATAAAAAATCCCGCATAAAGCGGGATTTTTTAATCACTTAAGCTCGTGGCTTAAAAATCGTAATACAAGCGAACCCCGGCAATTCGAGGCATGCCTCTTACAAAGGTAGGAATACCTAATCCACCACCGGTATTACCCGCATCAATGAGGTACTCTTTGTCGAGTAAATTGTCTACGTAGAGTTCAAAGGCGAACGGGCTGTTATCTTTAGACACTTTCATCGAGACATCGGTCAACGAATAGGTATCTTGCCAAAGGCCAGGGTAGTTGCTGCTTTCAAAATACACTTTCGACTGGAAGCTAGTTAGCCAGTTAAAGTCCAATAACCAGTTGTCCATTTCGACCAATTTATTGATGTTTATCGCGCCACTAACTTCAGGTGCTAGGCGAAACTTGTTACCGCCATATTCGAATGGCGTGCCTTCAGCGGTTTCATCAGCAAACTCTGCATCCAAAAAGCCCAGGCTTGTGGTAAAAGAAAGCGTGTCGCTATATTGGTAAGTGGCCATACCTTCAATACCCGACATGGTTGAATCACCTACAGTAACGGTAATAGATTGTAGGGTTTCTGCATCAGTGTACGACTGTTGGTAATCGCTATACTGATAGGTAAACACGGCACCGGTAAAGGTAAAGTTAGCACTTTGGTATTTCACGCCTACGTCGTAGCTGTCTACAATTTCCGCTTTTGTGACGGTTACGCCAGAAGCGTCGGCATTCACTACGGGTGAACGACGGCCTTTTGCGTAGTTTGCGTAAAAATTCCAGTTATTGTTCATATCATAACTGACGGCTAAACGCGGAAGAGTGTCGTCAAAATCACCCTCCCCTTCAAATACAAAGGTACCCGCATCTAAGGTGTAGGTGTTTTTGGTGTAACGTGTTTCATCAATGTACCGAATACCTGCTGTTACGTTGATGTTATCGGTAACAAAGTAAGAAACTTCAGCCACGTAAGAGTTAATGTCTAACTCGGCCTCAAAGATATACGGCCCTTGAATAATGGTATCGGGAAAAGCATCGTTAGAGATGGGCGTACCGTCAGCATTAAACAATGAACCCACTAAGATAGCACGCAGCGCTTCAATTTCTTCGAGTGAAGCATCAGTAGCAATATTTTGGTCAAGCGGAATATCAAAAGTGGCTTCAAGCTGCGCTTTGACCGCGTCAAACGTGCCGCGAACAAAAGGGTCGACCATAACATAGTAAGGCAATATAGAATCATCATGAGACGTAGATGCACCAATGAATCCAACAAGCTTGTCCCCAGAGTCATAAACCAAACGCACCGAGCCGCCGTTCAACGTGGCATCGTTATCAAAATATGCATCCTGAATGCGTAACGCTGAACCATCCGCATCGAACCCTTCGCTAACTTCAACGTCTTTATAATAGGCGTCGGCGTGTAGCGTAAGCATGTTATTGATGTCGTAGTTAATTGTGAGATCGTATGCTTGAAGTGTACGCTCGATACCCAGTTCACTACCCATGCTAAATTCAGCCGCAGTATAGGGGCTGGTATCACCGCCATTTGGCGCGATAGAACCAGACTTAAATGCAATGCCCGGCTGGTCGTTGTATTCCATAGAAGCACGAGCAATCACTTCAAGTTGCTCGTAAGTGGCTTTCCACGTACCTCGAAGCGCTTGAACCGACACACCTTGCAAATCTTCACTGTTACAAGAAACACTGTTGCCAAGATGGTCAGTCATGTTCGCGTTGCCATAGTAACTGTCGTCACTACATGCGTTATTTTCAACAATACCATCCATTTCACGATACAAACCCGCAATACGGAAACTGTGATTATCGTTAATTGGGCTGTTGAACATAAACTCAGCTTCTTTACCCGATTGCGTATCGTAGCCAAGCTGTACTTTCATTTCCTTTTCATCGGTAGGAAGTTGTGAGTGGATACTAATGGCACCATTTGCTGCCGCTACACCAAACAATGTAGGTTGCGGCCCTTTTAATACTTCTACTCGTGCAATGTCGTAAAGCGACACACTCGATACTGTTTTTTTGCTGATATCAAAGCCATCTTGATAGACAGAAATGCGAGGTGTACTGGATACGGATGAGGTGTCGTCGGTAACGCCACGTATGTTAAACGAAGGTAAACTCACCGCCTGTTCTTGTATTTGCACATTAGGCAACACCCGCGACAACTCATCAAGTTCCATGATGTTTGTACGCTCGAGAAACTCACTAGAAATAACGTCCATGGTGACAGGCACATCCATTACAGATTGCTCTCGCATCTGTGCAGTTACCGTAATTTCTTCAATGTATTCTTGTTCATCTTGCACTTCTTGCGCATAGGAAGGCATGGCGAGCGCGCTTAAAACAGCGCTAGCCAATAACGTTTTGCGGTACATGTGTCGTCCCTTATTTGTGTGTGTTGTTTTTAGTTTTTTGCGAATGCGAATTTATTTTTGTGAAGGCAATGAATCTAGAGGCGAATTGCGACCAATTAATGACCTGTGGGTGACAATTTTAAGGCAGTTTTGTGACGCACGGGCATCACCCACTCATTGAGTGATGCGGTACCGAAGAGGAAAAACCAGGGGTGATGAATAAGGTTAGGTTTAACTGTCTGCTGGACGTTTGGCTTCACGCACCGCTTTGGGGTGCATAAGCTTTTCAAGACGGGCTAAATAGGTGGCTATTTTTTGATGTTGCGTTTTATCATCGGTTACCGAGTGGTGTAGCCAATGATAAGCATCTTGATAATCGTATGGGCTGCCGTAGCCCTCTAAAAACAATTCCACTAATCGCATTTGCGCGGATAAATTTTTCAGCGCTGCGGCTTCTCTTAAATACACCACGGCTCGGCTTTTATCTTGTTGCACAAGAGTACCCTTTGCGTAATAGCGGCCTAATTGCTCCAGTGCAGCAGGCAAGCCCTGATTGGCAGCATCTTCCATATAGGTAATGCCTCTGGCGGGCGCAGCATCCACACATACTCCCCACGCCAACATATCGCCCCAAAGAAATTGATACGCAGGCACTTTTAACACATCGGCTCTGGCTTCAATATCTTGAACCAGCTGACAGCGATCGGCTACGACTTTATCAAGGTGCGTGTTTTCATTGATCATTTTAATTAAAGCATCTTGGCTGTACAGCTGCACGGCAAGCACTTCTTCTAAGGTTTCACCTTCTCTGGCCAGCGCGGGCGCGTTTACCACCAGGCAAAATACCCCAAACAATGTTGATAGTGTAAATGGCTTCATAAGTTTGTAACTGTTAGTTGAACATACAATCGAGTTATCGGCAGCGTAAGATAATTCTTAACGCTGCATTTATACTAGTGACCGCCCTTTGAGGTACATAAAGCACCTTGAATGTGCCGGGCATGATCGGCCACATCTATACCTAAGTCGGTTAAATATCCCCCGTCTGGCTGAGTAATCATACCCTTAGCGTATAAGCGACTTGCTGCGTTTACCATGGATTGGCTTGCATCGTGGTGTATTTTCAACCCTTGCAATAAACTGTTAGTGGGAAATTTAAGAATGAGGTTTAGTTCATCCACCATATCTTGATTAAACGTGTTCATAGTTCTACCTCAGGCAAAAAGGTTATTATTTTATTTTTCGCATTTGCGGGATGAGAGCAAAAATATTGCCTACATCCTTGTGTCCATGAAGGGCTATATGACTATCAATTGCCCAGACTGTCCAGATCATTTTGTGTACCTTTACGTCGTGCCTTACATTAAAAAGCATTAACCGTCAGCGTTTATTGTGCTTACAGGTCGGACTTTACGGCGAAATAGTATATTCTTGCCTCTAACTTTAGTCTGCGGATACCCCCTGTTCAAATGAAGTACAAAGATTTACGTGACTTTATTCACCAGTTGGAAGCCAAAGGTGAACTTGTTCGCATTTCCAAAGAGATTGATACCGACTTGGAAATGACGGAAATCGCCGATAGAACCCTTCGTGCTGGCGGCCCGGCGTTACTGTTTGAAAACCCTAAAAACCATACCATGCCAGTGCTCGCCAATTTATTTGGCACACCTGAGCGGGTGGCCATGGGCATGGGTCAGAACTCGGTGGAGGCGCTGCGGGAAGTGGGTAAGCTTTTGGCGTACTTAAAAGAACCAGAGCCGCCAAAAGGATTGAAAGACCTTTGGCAAAAATTACCGGTGTTTAAACAAGTATTAAACATGCCAGCAAAAACGGTAAAAAAAGCCCCTTGCCAAGAGGTAGTGATAAGTGGCGAAGAAGTTGATTTAACCCAAATACCCGTTCAACGCTGTTGGCCTGGCGATGTAGCGCCTTTGGTTACTTGGGGTCTCACCGTCACACGAGGGCCCCACAAAAAGCGCCAGAACTTGGGGATTTATCGCCAACAAGTTATTGGGAAAAACAAACTGATTATGCGCTGGCTATCGCATCGAGGCGGCGCACTGGATTTTCGTGAATGGTGTCAGACTCACCCTGGCGAACCCTATCCGGTGTCAGTTGCCCTTGGCGCCGACCCTGCCACGATATTAGGGGCTGTAACGCCAGTGCCAGATACCCTCTCGGAATATGCATTTGCAGGATTACTTCGAGGTGACAAAACAGAAGTTGTTAAGTCTATCAGCAACGATTTGCAAGTACCGGCTAGCGCCGAAATTGTTCTTGAAGGCTATATTGCACAAGATGAAACCGCTCCAGAGGGACCTTACGGTGACCATACCGGTTACTATAATGAAGTGGATGATTTCCCTGTTTTTACGGTAACGCATATCACCCACCGTAAAGATCCAATTTATCATTCTACCTACACAGGCCGTCCGCCCGATGAGCCAGCCATTCTTGGCGTGGCGCTTAATGAAGTGTTTGTTCCAATTTTACAAAAGCAGTTTCCTGAAATTGTCGATTTCTATTTACCCCCAGAGGGTTGCTCGTATCGCATGGCGGTGGTGACGATGAAAAAGCAATACCCTGGTCATGCTAAGCGGGTAATGATGGGCGTGTGGTCGTTTTTACGGCAGTTTATGTACACCAAATTTGTTATTGTGTGCGACGACGATGTCAACGCGCGGGATTGGAACGACGTTATCTGGGCCATCACTACACGAATGGACCCCGCTCGTGATACGGTAATGATAGAAAATACACCTATTGATTACCTCGACTTTGCGTCTCCTGTATCTGGGCTAGGCTCGAAAATGGGCATGGACGCAACCAATAAAATGCCCGGCGAAACGGACCGCGAGTGGGGTGAACCCATCGTTATGGACGAAGCGGTGAAAAAACGTGTAGATGATATCTGGGACGAACTTGGTATTATGAACGCTTCCTCGGTTAAACGTTAACAGCAAAGGTAAGAAGAGAATACATGTCACACATTAAATGTCAGGTTGCAAGCATTACGCCTTTAACCGACGTCGTAAAAAAAGTGGTGCTTACACCACCCGCTCCTTTAGATTTTCAAGCTGGCCAATATGCTATGGTGGTGATGGGTGAAAAAGATATGCGCCCGTTTTCCATTGCTAATGCAGCCTACGACAATGCGCGTATCGAATTACACATTGGTGCTGAAGCAGGTAATGCTTATGCAGGCGAAGTGCTCGCACGTATGGAAGCTGAAGGTGAAATTACCATTAGCGTGAACAATGGCGATGCCTTTTTGCAACCAAATGGCTTGCCTATGGTATTAATCGCAGGCGGCACTGGGTTTTCTTATACCTACTCTATTTTACAGCAGCACTTACACAGTAACGATACCACGCCGATTACCCTGTACTGGGGAGGAAAGCATGCTAGCGATCTTTACCTGAGTGATGCATTAGAAGCATTAGCCAGCACACATTCACACTTTACGTTTGTGCCCGTAGTAGAGTTTGCCGAAGATAACTGGAAAGGCCGCACAGGCTGGGTGCATCACGCCGTCATGGCTGACCATGCCGACTTCGCCAATATTCAAGTGTATGTGGCAGGCCGCTTTGAGATGGCGAAAACCATTCGCGACGACTTAACCGCCCGCGGCCTTAAGTTAGAAAATCTTTTCGGTGATGCATTTGCTTTTATTTAAGTAAAGCATACCCGTTTGAATTGAGTTACCCCCTAATAAACGACGCCAACCGCAGCGTATTACTCGCTTCTGTTGGCGTTTTTACTTGTTCACTTCTTCCCCCCAGCCAACTGTAAAGATTACGTAAATGTTTTCTACTTTTGCCCATTAAAGCCTGCTAGTATCTTTTCTCTTTTGAATAATTAACGAACCAAAACAGTTATCTTAGGCATTTTTAGAGTCGCTTTATTAGTAGCAGGACGCACGCACAAAGACCTGTCATGAAAGGGCACTTCGTATGCTTTCTAGGGAATGAGAATGAAGTATAAAAATACGTTTTTAGCCGCTGGCATACTTGCCGCACTGGCAGGCTGCGGCGGTGGTAGCGACGGCGAGACGAATGTGCCACCTCCGGGAAATTCTGGTGACAATCCAACCAATCCTTCTTACGAATATGTTGTCAATGCTACCTACATGTCTAGCTGTGGATACATAACGCCACAAACCGATGCAATGGTGATTCGCCATGGCAGCGATGGCTCTGCTGTGGCTGTGTATGAAGCCGACGCAAACGGTGACATTGCTATTGATTATGAAGATGTAGCCACGTACACCATGCTAAATGTTGGCTACTGGAATGGGCAGCCTTACCCACGCATACACACCTACGTTGATGTTACCGCGGATAAACTTGTCGACCGTAGAATTTTTTCACAAGACAATGTTGATGACGGTACTTGCGATTGTGACACTGTCACCTTAGACATCAGTAGTGTGCCTGTGGCCTCGCCTGCTGCTAATGTAGTTTACTCAACCACTACCGCGAGAACTATTTACGAAGACCGTGATTTAGACGATTTCGTTGACGTTGAGGTATGTCGCCAAAACAACGAGGAATGGCCTGCCATTGCGCTAACCCTCACCAATTCAGAAGACGATGTACCGGAAGACTACTACACTGCCCTCATCACTAACTATACCTTTGATGAAACCCTAGTGGTGGACAATGCAGTACTTAGCAGAAAAGTTCCTATCAATGTGTCTAACCACAATGAAGACACTAACGGTAATCTGCGACTAGCAATTCGGGGGCGGGTAGACAATATCATCTACTATGCCGACAACATAAGTGGCTACGATCCCTCTGAACTTCCTACCAGCGTCCCCATGTTTGAAGAGCCTGGAGAGGCCACCACGGGCATTGATGTTTTCAATACCGAATATCAAGAGTTCTATGATTATGGTGAAGAAGTCAATATTACTTTCTACACAGGCGCTGAGGTAAGACTGCCTTCAACACATACCGCCACGGTAGATTTGCCAATGATGAGCTACAACCTGTTTGCTGAGCAGGCGATGTCTTTCTTTACCACCGAAAACTACGATTTTTCAGCATCAGGTGCTGACTCCGTAGAAATCGGTTTTTCAGCGCGAAATGCAGAGGATAATGTGGCCTTTTTCTTCACGTTGGTTACGCCGAACAAAGGGTCGCTAGATATTATTGATACCTTAGACGCAGACAATGTAGATTTCGCTCTTGATTTTGACTTCGACATGGACGAAGAGCTAAGCGGAAGTTACATGTTTATTCACACTAAGGATGTGATAAGCACAGATGATTATCTTGAATCCTTAGGGAGTGATGAAATGACTGCCTACGGTATTGTCTATTTTGATTTTTAGTTCAACACTGTAATTTAATAACCCGCCAAATGGCGTGAAGAAATGGCGTGAGAGTTTACTTTCACGCCATTTTTTATGCGCGTGTGTTTATTGCCCGTTACATATGCACTTTCCGCTATGCAATGTCTTTACGCGAGTTGCCTGACTATTTTTATTAAATGCGACTGTACACATTGTTCCTTTTCGTCGTATTCAGTATGGTTAAAGTACACAAAGGAGAAAACAATGATAAAAAATATATCCTCTCGCCTAACTCGCCCTCGGCTGTTCACTATTTGCTTTTCCTCATTAGCGATTATGCTGATGCCATCACAAAGGGTTCACGGGGAAGAAAATACGCAGCAACGCGCCTTGTACGATATTGCCGAGGCTATCTCCCCGGAACGTATAGAGCAAGACATTACCACTTTGGTCAATTTTGGTACCCGCCACACGCTATCACAGACAGAGTCAGATACCCGAGGTATAGGTGCTGCCCGCCGATGGATAAAAGCCGAGTTCGAAAAGATTTCCGCTGAGTGCGGAGGCTGCTTAGAGGTTTATTTTCAATCTGAGGTAATTAGCAACGAAAAGCGTATACCCGAGGCAACGGACGTCGTCAGTGTGATAGCCATTCAACGAGGCAGCACAGATCCCAGCCGTTACATGATTATGTCTGGCGACATTGATTCACGGGTATCTGATGTGATGGATTTCACCTCTGATTCTCCCGGTGCAAATGACAATGCTTCTGGCGTAGCGGGTACGTTAGAAGCTGCGCGAATACTGACTCAGTACACCTTTAACGGCAGTATAGTGTATGCCGCACTAGCCGGTGAAGAGCAAGGCTTATTTGGCGGGCGTATCATGGCTGAACACGCTAAGAAAGACGGCTGGCGAATTAAGGCCGTGCTCAACAACGATATGATTGGCAATATTGAAGGGGTTAATGGGGTTATAAACAATACAACCGCACGTATCTTTGCGGAAGGTACGCGAGTGACAGAAACCGAGGCCGAGGCACGTAGACGCCGCTTTACCGGCGGAGAGGTAGATTCTCCAAGCCGCAATTTGGCCCGCTATATCGACAAGATTGCCGATCAGTATATTGAAAATTTAGACACCATGGTGATATACCGGCTTGACAGGTTTGGCCGTGGCGGCCACCATCGTCCGTTCAATGATCTCGGTTTTCCGGGTATTCGTATTATGGAGACTAACGAAAATTACACCCGTCAACACCAAGACTTACGTACCGAAGACGGTATTGCTTATGGCGATACCCTTGATGGTGTTAACTTTGACTATGCTGCTAAATTAACAGGGTTAAATGCCGTTTCTTTGGCGGCAATGGCTTGGGCACCTAACCCACCAGCAAATGTGGAAATATCAGGCGCCGTTCAGCCCTCGACGACACTAAAATGGGAAGCATTAGATACACAACAGAACCCGCAACTAGCCGGCTATAAAATTTACTGGCGTCATACGGATGCTCCTCAATGGGAATTTTCTAAATTTGTCGGCAATGTCACACAAGCTACCCTCGACAATGTGGTGATTGATAATTACTTTTTCGGTGTCGCCAGTGTGAATAAAGAGGGTTTAGAAAGCCCTGTGGTATACCCAGGTCCAGCGGGCAGCTTTGGGTTATAGTGGTTTTTAACTACAGTTAATGCCAGCGGTACTAAAAATAGCAAACAATAAAGGCGGTAGTTAAAAATGGCTTTGGGTAAAAGTACAACCAAGAACGTAAAGCGCAGTATATTGTTAGGGTTATTTTTACTTAGCGCCAACGTAGGGGCAGAGGCACTTTCTCTTGCCGCCGCCCCCTTTGAAACCTACGTGGCCGATGACGGCGAACCCAGCCGAATTAATTCCTTACTTCACGAAGCTTTCGCCAAAATGGACGATACCCAAGTGGATCTTCAAATTATGCGCGAGGCTTTTTTAGGAAGTGCTGTACGCGCAAAACGCGTTGACGGTGAGTTTGCTTATATCGACTTGGGTGAAAAGCAGCAAGGTATCGTGCTTTCGCGCCCCTATTTACCACTTACCCTTTATGCTACTGGGAAAGGCCCGGAAGTAGAGAACGTGAAATTGTTTCCTCATTTAAAAGGTCACCGTGTAGCCATCGAAAATAGGTTTGCTAACACGCCTACCTTTCGGTTACTAAAAAACATCAAGTGGTCTCGCAACCCCTCCACTTACGATGCCTTTCGCCAACTGGCCGATGACAGAGCGCCCTTTTTAATCACCAGTAAATTGCTGATTGATGAGTTTAACTTACTCCTTGCCTCGGTAGATGAAGAGTTGTTGCGCTTTTCAGCAAAGCCATTGCTGACATCGGGGTTTCGTTTAGCGCTGCATAGCGATGTACCCAATGCCCAAGGCTTTCTCTCTACCTTTAATGCCGTCATAGATGCCATGCAGGAAGACGGCAGTTATAACCGCTTGTTGGGTATTCATTGGCTTCTAAAAGATGTGAACAGTGACGGTGTGGCTGACTTTATCGCCAACAGCCGCATTACTACAGCGGCGTCGCCTTTATCTACGGCCTATGCGTTAGACAATTCATTGCCTTCTGAGACTAGCCTGTTTATTGTGGATGGCGTGCAGTATGCTGATTTCGACCAAGCCAAGCTATCATTAACCCCCTCTGTAATGCCTCGTGAAAGCTTGCTTGACCCAGAGCTATACGACCTCATGTTAAAGCGTTGGTAAACGAGAGCGTGATTATTTTTGATGACGTAGCGTTTTAATATCTTGAATTAAGTAATCCACCGAGGCCGCATTTAACCCATTATAAATTCCACGGATATGCTTGTTTTCATCTATAAGAAGCAAGCTTTCAGTGTGTAGAAAATCCTTATTCTTCTGTACATTGCCTAAATCTTCGCTGGCAAAATAAAAGGTTTTAGCAAGGCTGTAGATTTCCGCTTTATCACCCGTTAGCAAGTACCATTGCTGGTTGTTAATGCCATTCTTATTCGCATAAGCCTGCAAGATTTCCGTTGTGTCGGTAGTCGGGCGTATAGAGTGCTGAACAATTTTTACGTTTTCATCGTTGGCAAAAGTGTCTTGTACCTTGATAAGCTTAGAACGAATTGTGGGGCAAATGCCCGGGCAGGTACTAAAGAAAAAACCTGCCACATATACTTTTCCGTCTAAATCACTTTGAGTGATGGTATTGCCGCTTTGGTCGGTGAAGCTAAATGCAGGTATCTTGTGGAAAGACGTTAAATCAACCTCTCCCTTCGACAGCCAATAAGGTGTAAATGCCCCATCTTGGTAATAAGGTAATTCTTCACTTAAGGCACCAGCACTAAGCGTCGCCAGCTTGATTACGATAATAATCCACAGATATTTTTTCATCTTCTAGCCCTACACAGTTATTTGATTTTCTTAGGCCAAAAATGCGCCCGTTTTTGTATTCAAAATTGCTAAACAACTTGCCATTTTTGCGCCAAGCTTGCTGCAATCCACTGGGTTGACCGGCAAGATAGTTAAAACGCTTAAATTTGTTTCCATTGCGGTACCATTGCCAGGCTTCACCTTCTGCTTTTCCGTTAACGAAAAAGGCCGTTGAACGTCGGTTGCCATTAAACCACCAACTTTCAGTAAGGCCTTCTCTTACGCCTTCCTGATAATAAGCCTGAAACGCTAATTGGCCGCTTTCAAACCACTTTTGTGTTTGGCCATGGCGCCGCCCCTGTTCGAATGCTTCTAAAGCAGCCACATGACCATTAGCATAGCGAGTGATCATTACGCCACTAAAGGGGATACCGTTTAACATGCGCAGGCCTTGATGGTTAATGGTAATGTAGCCACTCTCAACCGGTGCTGCATTTTTCTGTTGTACGCCCCACCCCAGTGTGACCGCAACCAGCAGCAGTATGCCTATCCCAACAATCACTTTCATGATTTACGATACCTAATTCACACCATTGGGGGTGCCTTGAAAATTGCCCGGGAAAATAAGGTAATAATCACCGTTGAGGTATTGCTCACCAGAAATGTGATAATGGTATTCAGCATCGTCGGCATCTGAGCCGGTGAATTGCGTAATGGAGGTGTGACCATTAGATTCATCTAAATCGGTGGGGTAATCCACACTTGAATAGCAACGACGGCCATAAATAAAAAAGCCATCTGACATGATGCCGACCAAGCTGTCGTCGTCATAAGAGATTGCTTCAGGCTCTAAATGATAATGGTACGTTTGCGGCCCTGTGTGAGCTCCATTTCTGTCGAATCCCTGTATGACTCCTATAGAGACGTCACCGTTCCCTTCAGAGTCATTGAAGATAGGCGCACCGCTGGTAGCAATGCCAATAGCGCCTAATGGGGTGGCCGATGAGGTACTCGCTAGTTCAGGCTCAATAGGCACCGTTAAAGTGAACACATTAATGTAATCTTCAATATCACCAGGTGAACGTTTTTGGTCAAACAGTTCAGGGTCTTCTGGCTCAACATAAAGGCCACTGGCATTGCCCGAATCCCAATATGAAGACGTATGGTTAGGTTTTCCATTTGCCTCAAGAGTGACGAAACAGCCATCTGAAGACAAAGTAGCGGTCACATTTGGCGATGTATTAAACTCTAAGAAAATACTGGGTAATGTCGTTACCGGGTTGCTACATGTGCTCGCACTATCGTCTGAGCCGTCTGAGCCGTCGTCAACAGCCACGGAGTCTACTGTGTTCGTACCACTATCACTTCCGCCACAGGCACTTAATAAAAGTGTACTTGCGACTACAAGCACTCCTGTAAACCAACCTTGCTTTACCATGCTCAACTCACTCTATTTATGTCGTTTGACTAATAAGGTTACAGGAGAAATGTGCAGAAAATGCACAGTACTAGCGAATTTATAACGGCTTTTCCCGCCACCTCGATGAAGAAAGCGAACGCTTTGCACACACCAAATGACAAAAAAACAATAAAAAACAGTCGCTAACAAACATCATTTACATTTGTTTATAACAAATTAAGAAAATTTATATATAGAGTTTAAATTTACTTAGCTAATTGGTCGCTTTGCGCTACCTTTTTATATATGCTTGCAAAGCAGAAATAACAACAATTCTTATTAGCACTTGTATACAAATTCGCGCACTTTCATTAAGCGACAAGCTATCTACTGACTAATAGATATACAACATTTTGTTTGAGCACTTGGAGACACACTTTGAAATTTAAACTAACCACTATTGCTGCTGCCATTTTATTGAATCCTGTGGCAATGGCTGATGAAGCCGATGATAAGGTAAAAGATATTGAAAGGCTGACCGTAGAGGGTAAGTACCTGTCGGTGAATCAATCTAACTCTATTAAGAGCCCCACACCGATAATTGATGTACCACAAAGTCTATCTATTATGACGGCTGAAGAAATAACTGCCCGCGGGATTACAAGCGTAGGGCAAATTATTGACTACACGCCGGGTGTTAATACTTCGCAAGGTGAAGGCCACCGTGATGCCGTGGTTTTTCGCGGTGTACGTTCCACTGCCGATTTCTATTTAGACGGCAACCGAGATGACGTGCAATATTACCGCGCTTTGTACAATGTTGAACAAGTAGAGATTTTACGTGGCCCCAACGCATTGCTATTTGGCCGTGGTGGTACGGGCGGTATTTTAAATCGTGTATCCAAAAAAGCACAAACAGGCCAAGCGTTCACAAACTACAATGTGTCTGCCAACACGTTTGGTGCATACAACCTTCAGCTAGATAGCAACTTAGACACAGGTGAGAAGTCGGCGGTTCGTATTAATGCAATGTACGAGAGCCTAGATAATCATCGCGACTTTTACTACGGTGACCGCTATGGCTTTAACCCAACAGCGCGCTTCGAAGTAAGTGAAAACACCATTGTAGACCTATCATATGAATATGTTGACCACGAGCGTTTCATTGACCGAGGTGTACCCACTGCCAATGGTGAGCCAGTAGAAGCACTTGAAAATATTGTATTTGGTGACCCAGAAAACAACTATCAAACCATGGACGCTGACGTGTTTCGCGCCAACGTTCAACACACATTCTCAGACAGCCTAAAAGGTAACTTCAACGCGTTTTATGGCGAGTACGATAAAGTGTATTCAAATTTCTACGCCGCCGGTTACGATGCGGATGCGAATGTTGTCACCCTTGACGGTTATGTTGACACCACTCAACGCGAAAACCTGATTTTGTCAGCTAACTTAGTGGGTGAATTTACCACGGGTCAAATTGAGCATACTGTCATCTTTGGTGGTGAGTTAGTAAATACAGACTCAAACCAAGACCGTTATAACCCTGTATTTGACTCAAACAGCGATGATCAAGAGCAATTTTTTGTATCTCGCCCTCTCGACTTCCGTGGCTTAACAGGCACCAATATTGACGGTGTTACCGTTACTGCCGCCTTCTCGGATATTAATGATGATACTCATGCGAAGTTAGACGTTTACTCGTTCTACGTGCAAGATGAGATTGCGCTTACTGAGAATTTTGACCTTGTTCTGGGTGCCCGATTTGACAGCTTCGACATTGAGGTGTTCGATGCACGCCCCACTGAGCTTGTTACCGCGTCTAAGAAAGATGAAGAAGTCTCTCCTCGCGCAGGTCTTGTGTACAAGCCTCAAGAGAATATCTCTATTTACGCCAGCTACAGTGAGTCATTCTTACCTCGTAGCGGTGAGCAATATGCGAACTTAAACAACGATGCTGACAAACTCGACGCAGACACCTTTGCTAACCAAGAAGTTGGGATTAAATGGGATTTTGAAAACGGATTAAGCTTTACCGCAGCCATCTTTGAAAACGAACAAACCTCCTTGGTGATTGACCCTAATGACGATGAAAGCGTGATAGAAGAAAACTCAGACGTATCAGGCTTTGAGCTTCAACTTCAAGGTAACCTGACGGAAAAGTGGCGTATTACTGCTAACTACAGTCACTTAGACGGTGAAAATGCTGACGGATTAGCTCTTCGTGAACTGCCTGAAAACACCATGTCGGTATGGTCTAGCTATCAAGTGAATGACGTGTTTGGCTTTGCAATTGGCGCGATGTTCCAAGACGAGAGCTTTGTGGCGACGAGAGAAGATAGCCCGGTATTACCTAGTTATACCCGTGTAGATGCATCGGCCTACTATGAAGTGAATGATAAAATGCGTGTTCAGTTAAACGTAGAGAATCTAACCGACACATTATACTTCCCGAATGCACACTCAACCCATCAAGTTACCGTGGGTGCGCCGTTGAACGCACGCTTGTCTCTTGTGGGGTCATTCTAGTTTCCACTGTATAAATAAAAGCATTGCTCGGCATGCACAAACCAAGTACTTAGCCTTGGTTTGATATCACACAAAAGCCATTCGCTCGCGAATGGCTTTTTTATGCCGTTAAGTATTTTCATCAGTGACAAAATAACATCCTGAAGCGTGTTGAGCGCTTGTTGTGACTTTTTACGTTACGCCAAAGAAAAAATGTCAAGATTGCGCGATTTGAGGAAGGAATCCTCACCTAGGATTTGATTAACTGTGTCGTCAAATTTTCTCTGCGGTGCGCCTGATACGCTGAGTGAGCTTCACAGGTATACCGCAGAAAAATCAACCTCTACAAACGGCATATTCTAAGATTAGAAGGAACGAATAAATGAAATCGATTAGTCACATTATCAAGGTAGCTATATTGAGCACCCTGATTGCAGCATGTGGTGGCGGCGGAGACAGCGGGAGTAGTGATTATGGGCATTCAGACAACAATGACGGTAATGACACCAACGTCCCCGTCGAGCCTTCTAGATTGGTTTGGGACACTCAACTCCCTGTGGCTAGCTTCGCGTATTATTCATCGGTGGCGCTAAGTAGCGACGAACAAACCTTATATGTGGGTACCTCTAAAAACGTACGTAACCCTTCAGCGGGTAACGATGTTGTCGCCGCCTATAATGTCGATGGCAGTATACAATGGGAGCACGCGCTGCCAAATGGCGAAGAAGTACGCTCAAGCCCCGTTGTGTATAACGACACTATTTATGTTGTAGTAGAGAAACGTACGGGTGAGTTTACTAAAGCCTATCGCGATGTCATTGCATTAAATTCTATAGGCGCACAGATTTGGCGTAAGCGAGTGTCAACCTACCCTAATCAAACCGGTTCTGGACTCACCAAAGTGGTTGCCTACAACAATCAAATTATCTATACCGGGTTAGACATCTTTGCATTCGATGCTGCCACTGGCGACGTGCTCTATGAACGCTTCTGTGATTGTAGTGAGCGACAAGACAGATTTGTGAACGGTGCAGTAAACCACAATGGGGAATTGGTATTTTTTGATGAAGGTAGGGTACTAAAGTTAAACCTAACCGACTATAGCTTACTAGGTGAATTCAAAGACATAGAAACTTTCGACTATGATCTTGTGCTTTCCACACCGGCCATCGATGCAAATAACAATATTTACTTTGGCTCAGAAGCTGGCATCTTGTACAGCTTTGACGATAATTTAGATTTAAGATGGCGCTTCGAAATAGGCACGCCTGATGTGATTGAAGCCCCTCATATTCGCTCATCAGTGGCCATAGACGAATCCCGTTCTACCCTTTATTTTGGCACCAAAAGTAATGAGAATAGCGAATTTTATGCGTTAGACATGAACGATAAAAGCGTTAAGTGGAAAGTTTCTATTCCTGGAGATGTCTATGTTTCGCCTGCCATCGGCGACAATGGCAATCTTTACTTTGCCTCAGAAGCCAATTACCTTTACGCCTATAATCCCGCTGGCGAATTGCAGTGGCAGGTTGATTTAAATGTGAATGTGACCTGGTCGTCCCCCGCCATAGACAGTAACGGCATTTTGTATATTGGTGGGCTGGCTACTTCTGATTTATCTGCTTCAGATGCCACGGGCAAACTCTTTGCAATACAAACCAATAGCACCGGACTGATGCCAAATACCTGGTCTAAACTTCATAAGAATAATCAGAACACAGGTACGGATCAGTAATCTGTGTCTGCCCTACGCTAATTTCAGCAGAGGTGAAACTTAATCACGAAGCCATTCAATAATGAATGGCTTTTTTTATATCAAGGATTTCCCTCTTAACCAAGTATATGGTCACCCACCCCCATATGCGCACCTCAAATACGCTTCAACCCGCTTTTGTTACAGCGAACATCTCCCCCTATAAACCGCAACTGAAAATAAAATTAACTTGATCTGGATCAATAAGCAGCATAAACTTTCAGTAATTTCTGAAACTTCATGCAGGAAAATGCTAATGAAAATGACACCACTGATTACATCTGCAGTGATGCACTTCGGTGAAATGGGAAGTCGCTGGGGGTTTAACCGTACCGTGGGTCAAATTTTAGCGCTCATTGTGCTAAATGAAGAGCCCATTTCTGCCCAAGAAATTGCGGATGCCCTCAACATATCCCGAGGTAATACCAGCATGGGATTAAAAGAGCTACAGTCGTGGCGATTGGTGAAGCAACATTTGGTGCCTGGCGAGCGAAAAGATTTTTTTATCCCTGCTGGCGATATTTGGACTCTGGCCAACCGTGTGTTTGAAGAGCGACGTAAGCGGGAAATTGACCCCACTATGAGTTTGTTGAGGGACTTGTTACTTGACGAAGCTGCAAATGAAAAAGAAGCGAACGCGCAACAAAAGTTGAACGAAATTCACGATTTACTCGAATCAATTACGGCATGGTCTGAAGAACTTCAGCATCTGGGGCCTGAGAAGTTAAACACGCTGATGAAGCTGGGATCTGGCGTGGGTCGTATGCTTGAGCTAAAGGACAAGTTATTACCGGGCAAAAACAGCGTTAACTAAGGGGGCTATCTGTGGATGCATTCTTGCTGTCTCGATTACAATTTGCACTAAATATCAGTTTTCATATTCTGTTTCCTACCATCACCATGGCAATGGGCTGGTTTCTTTTCTATTTTAAATTACGGTCAAATACCTCTGGTCACCCTGTATGGATGCGTATGTACCGATTTTGGGTAAGGGTGTTTGCACTAAGCTTTGCACTTGGTGTGGTGAGCGGCGTGACAATGTCGTTCCAGTTTGGCACAAACTGGCCAGGTTTTATGGAAAAAGTCGGTAATGTGGCAGGCCCTTTATTGGGCTATGAAGTCCTCACCGCCTTTTTCTTAGAAGCCACGTTTTTAGGTATTATGCTATTCGGCATACGCCGTGTGCCGAACTGGTTACATACGGCATCTACCCTTATTGTGGCGTTAGGTACCACCACCTCTGCTTTTTGGATTTTAGCGCTGAACAGCTGGATGCAAACCCCACAAGGCTTTGAAATGGTTGATGGCGTCGTGTATGCCACCAACTGGAAAGACATTATTTTCAACCCTTCTTTTCCTTATCGATTTGTTCACATGATGCTAGCGTCTGGGTTAACCGCAAGTTTCTTAATTGCCGGCTTATCTGCTTATAGAATGTTAAAGGGCGACGATAAACTTGCCCCTAAGTTAGCGCTTAAAACGGCCACTTACACGGCGGCGGTGCTTATTCCATTACAAATTTTTGCGGGTGACATGCACGGGCTAAATACCCTAGAGCATCAGCCCCAAAAAGTGGCAGCCATGGAAGGGTTGTGGGACACCACCGAGGGTGCGCCTCTGCTTTTATTTGCTATTCCTGATGAAGAGAACAGAGAAAATCATTTTGAAATACCCGTTCCTTACGGTGCCAGTCTTATTCTTACTCACGAGTTAAAGGGAGAAATCAAAGGACTCAATGAGTTTGAAGGAGAACATCCCCCCGTGGCACCCGTTTTCTTTGGCTTTAGAGTGATGGTGGGCATGGGTCTTTTGATGCTGGCGGTGTCTTGGTTAGGCAGTATTTATCATTTACGCAATAAAACATTGCCCACGTGGTTGAAGCGCACGTTTGCCGGTATGGCCTTTAGTGGCTGGATAGCCACTTTAGCAGGTTGGTATGTGACTGAAATTGGTCGCCAGCCTTATCTAGTGAGCGGCGTCCTTCGTACACAAGATGCGGTCACTCAGTTACCGCCGGCAAACATTGTGCTCTCGTTCTCCTTATACGCCATTATTTATACGGTTTTACTCTTTGCCTATATGGGAACCTTAATGTTGATGTGCCGTCGAGCAGTAGAAATTGAAGAAATATCTACTGAAGAAAGAGAAATGGCGAAAGCCGGAAAAATGTCCCCAGCGAATACATAAGGAGGCCACATGGTATTTGAAAATGTTTCTGCCGAAGCCTTAGGTAATATATATATTGGATTACTGGGTTTAGCGGTGCTGCTTTACGCCATTTTAGATGGCTACGATTTAGGGGTAGGAGTGTTACTTCCTCCTCGAAATGAAAAATTCAGAGATGACATGATCGCCTCTATTGGCCCCTACTGGGACGCCAATGAAACCTGGTTGGTATTGGCGGTTGGTTTACTCCTGTTTGCCTTTCCTGAAGCGCACAGTGAGGTACTGCAGAGCTTGTACCTACCGGCCACCTTTATGTTGCTGGGGCTAATTTTACGGGGGGTTTCTTTCGACTTTCGCGCAAAAGTGGTTCAAGTGAATAAACGAAAATGGGATTTAGCATTTAAGTATGGCTCTTTGCTCACCACCTTAGCGCAAGGTTATATGCTTGGGATATACGTTACAGGGTTACGTAGCGATTTGTGGGCACAAGCGTTTGCACTTTTAGCGGCATTTGGCGTTACTGCGGCTTACGCGTTTATTGGCAGTTGTTGGTTAATTTTAAAAGCGGAAAATCAATTGCAAGAAAAAGCCTATTATTGGGCAAAACGCGGATTAGGGGTTTTATCTATAGGTATTGTCGCGGTAAGTATCGCAAACCTAACACTCCACGATGAAGTCAGAGAGTTATGGCTATCAGCGCCGTGGGGATATGTATTAATGGCCATCCCTGTCGCTTGTTTTGCACTGTTGTCTTTGTGCGGCATGCTACTGAAAAAGCTTCCAGAGGCGAAAGGCAAAGGAGAATGGCTGCCGTTCTTCATCGCGCTCTTAGTCTTTGTTCTTTGCTTTAGTGCGTTTGGAATAAGTTACTATCCCTTTGTTATTCCGGGTAAATTGACCATCACAGATGCATTGAGTGATGCAAACTCATTACGCTTTTTACTTGTAGGCGTGGTGATTGTGGTACCTTGCATCTTAGCCTACACCGCTATGGTATATAAGATATTTTCAGGCAAGTCTGAAAAGCTCTCGTATTATTGAATAAATAGCCTAAAGGCGCGTTCCCTCAACTATTCTTTGCCTATATAGTAAGCATCACTAAAATGAAGTGGTGCTTACTCTTTTCACCATTTATTGTGTTTGCTACGCGCGTTTGTATGTTTAAAGATGCGGCCTTTCATCAATTTTTGATCTTTTTCTCGTCCCAGCCATTACAAAATTTTAAGGGTAAAGTGGAAACTTGCCTTGGAAGTAAACAAGTTGTTACATGCATCTTATTTTTCACGCTATCCATAATAATTATTGACATCAAACTGTAATAATACTATCTTTTATTTGGGGCATTATTTATACAGAAGGAGCATAAAATGGTCAACGTTCTCCATCCGTTTTCTCGGTTCTTCAAGCGTGCACACCCCTATACAGTCGCTCATTATATTGGCCGTAAGAATGCACAGCGTATCTTAGGATGTAAAATCAAAAAGAAATCCAAGATTTTCGCGGAACAGCAAAGTGAAAACGAACATCATTAATTGATATGGGTCTCAGTAGAGACCCATTTTTTTTAGCTTAGTGTAAATTTATTAGTGAGTACATTGAGATTACTAGCCAAGTGAGTCAATGTACCAGACGCCTCTTCTACTTGTTTGTTATTGCCAGAAATATCACTGCCTAACCCTTCGAATTTGTAAACTACCGATTTAGCGTTTTCAACTTGCTGCTGAGAATGCGAGGCTAACTTTGCCGCCTCTTCGCTCACCGCAACCAAGGATGAGAAGGTGTTTTCTCCCTCAATCAATCCAGCGACTAAGTCATTCGCCAACGACACAGAATATCTCGCCTTGTCTTGGTTTGAGCTCATGGTAGATCCTGCTCGCTGAATAGCGGCAACAATTTTTTCTAACATGGCATTAATTTCAACCGTTGATTGATGTGTGCGCACGGCCAAGGTTCTTACTTCATCTGCTACCACAGCAAACCCCCGCCCCGACTCGCCTGCCCTTGCCGCTTCAATAGCAGCATTTAGCGCCAACAAATTAGTTTGGTTGGCAATATCAGCAATGGTTTTCACCACTCTAGAGACATTGTTACCTTCATTTTGTAAGGTGGTTAACATGCTGGCAGTTAGCTCAATATCGGCCGTTAAATCAGAAATAGCACTGGCTGTTTGCTGGACATTTTCGCGCCCTAAGCGCACATCGCCAGCACTCTGCTGCGCTACTTGAGCTGCGACCTCCGAGCGCGTCAAACTTTGCGACATACCTTCGTGTAACGCATCCATAATGACGACAAGAGCATCGATTTCTAGGCGCAGATTTGCTACCGAAGTGGTCGATGCCGAACTAGATTGCGTCAGCACTAGCGTTGCATTATCTATACCGGTAGCAGCTTCCCTCACATCTTTCAGCCCCGCGTCAAAGACGTTAACAAGCCCTTGAAGACTGTCTGTCATTCTATTGAGTTCTTGCGTTGAATGGGCAGGTAAAACTGTCACTAAGTTTCGAGTCTTTGCTAGCTCATCGAGTTCGTCGGCCATGCAAGCGATGGGTTGAGCGATACTTCTTTTCGTTAACCAAAACGCAATTAGCACAACTGTACTCAAAATAACAATGAGTGAATAAACCACAATTTGACTGGAAAATAACTGCGCTTCTATTTCTGCAGTGCGGCTATTTGCCGCCTTTGCCACTGATACCCGGACTTCATCAAGCCCTTGTTGGAATTGGCTAGCCAGTTGTGTAATACGCTGTAAATCGGAGCGGGCCACATCCCAATTTACGCTGTCTGCGGTCATTGTTTCAAACAGCGCATTTAATGAAAAAGACAGTGCCTCATAGTCTTGAAGCAAGTCATCATTATCTGTATACCCTAGGGAATAAAAGGCCGCTAGCGTAGATTCCTTGATACGATCAAACTGCTCATCAAACTCGCTAGCTTCTAAAGTGTAACCATATAGTGAGTACCCTATTTGTACCATCGACTTAGTGTTTGCTTTAATATTATCTATGTGTTTTAAGGCGGGTAGTGTTTCAGAAACAAACATATTAACGTGCCGAGCCACCTCCCTATTGTTGAGTGTTAGCACAGCCGCCGCTAGCAGCGTGACCAATAGCACACTCGCATAGCCTGTTAGCACGCGAGCATTGACGGTATTGAGCATATTGAGAGCACTCCGGTAGGGTAAACACACGTCCACACAATGAAAGTAAAAAAACGTTTCAGTATAGGTAGACCCGTATTGCGGAGATTTTCTTTCGGCGCAACTTAAACCCGCTTTATCGGTTTACTGCTATAACCACCAAGGTGCAGTGAAATTGACGTTTTCACTCGGTATCACATGGGTGAATGGTGGCGTAAAAGGTGCCCAAAAAACGTCTGCATAATCTTTATCGTGGATAACGAATTTACCCTGCTGCTGGTATTGTTTTAACAAGGTAGCGTAGGCTTCAATCGGCGTTAATGGGTTTGATTGTTGGAATATTACCCGCCCGCCAAATTTCTCATACAAGGCTTTCTCTCGTTGCCATTGCAACACTTGTTCTTTGGCTATTTCATCCGTGTCGGTATCGGACAAAGCTTGTTCGGTGAAGTCGTTTTTAAAACGCGCTTTGAATTTGGCTACCAAGGTGGAATCTAGCGTGATGACATCTTGAGGAAAGAAGTCCCCTAATACACCCTCAATGACTTTTTTAGCGAGCACTTGCTTCTTCATCTCTTCAATGATGTCTGCATATTGCTTGGGGTAATTCTTTTTCGTTTCTGCTTTAACTTTATTTTCAATCGTTAAGTCATTGCTATAAATAGGGGAGCCTAGCAAGGTAGCAATAGGCGCTTCATCTGCGAAAGCGTTAATTATTGAACAAAGGTAAATAGCAACAACCCATGCACTCACCGTTTTCAGCTTACTTACTAATAGCCACATACGCATACATCCCTTTTCTTTGTGATTTCCCGTGTTTCTACTCTATTCAGTGGCGAATGAATAAACATGACAATCTACTACTCAACAAGAATAATGTTAGTACATAGTGTTACTGCAATAGGATTAAACGTCAAAGAGAAAAGCGAGGCATTACGCTTAAAATAGATAATAAGAGAGTGTGCTTGCCAGGTGCAAACAGTGGGCGAAGTAAGGAAGAAAGAAAAACGGCGGTCTAATGACCGCCGTTTTTGAATTTCTTAGATGGCTTGCACGTTAGCAGCTTGAAGACCTTTTTGACCTTCTTCAACTTCAAATTCTACGCGCTGACCTTCTGGAAGAGTCTTGTAACCGTCAGAGATAATTGCACGGAAATGAACGAATACGTCCTTACCGCCGTTATCTTGAGTTAGAAAACCATAACCTTTATCAGCGTTAAACCACTTAACGGTGCCTGTAACTTTAGACATGTCGTATAGACCTCAAATATCATTTTAAAATGCGCGAATACGCGCGTGTAGCGTTTGTCTTTAATTAGGCGGAGTTATTGGGTCTTACTTACGAATGGATAACAACTTACAACAAATCACAAGGTAACTTGAGTGGTTCTACATATAGCAAATAATAAAATAATCGCGTCTATTTAAAGACATTTGGCTCAAAGCCAAAGTCACTATAACACTCTTCGGACTGATTAATATACAAATTAATTAAGAAATACAGCATTTCATAAAAATTTCACCCTACCGTAACACGGTTTAGTGGGTATAGCGCCAAGCAACGCACCAACAAGTCAGACCAGTAAGAGCACTTGCGCAAGGTCCGTACCAAGACAGGCCATAAAGTGGCAGAAGTGCCGCCAGTAAAACAAAGGTAGCGCCTACAATACCGAAGTGCATAGCGCGCCTAGATTTCTTCTGCTCTACCATAAGCGCTAAATGCGATCTTTGCTGCTGCAATGGCATACGCTTCACTTGTTGCAAGCTGTCGTAGAGTAAATCAGGCATTTCCGGCAGTTTCTCAGACCAGAAAGGTAAGTTTGCCTTAACCTTACTTAACATCGCCGAAAAGCCGACTTGTTCACGCATCCAGTTTTCTAAAAAGGGTTTGGCGGTTTTCCATAAATCTAGCTGAGGATACAGTTGCCTTCCAAGCCCTTCTATATAGAGTAAGGTTTTTTGCAACAGTACCAATTGTGGTTGCACCACCATATTAAAACGGCGTGCTGTATTGAATAGTTGCAATAATACATTTCCAAAAGAAATTTCTGCCAAGGGCTTTTGAAATATTGGCTCGCATACGGTACGAATGGCCATTTCAAATTCATCAATATTGGTATCGCCAGGTACCCAGCCCGAATCGGCGTGCAATTGCGCAACCTTTCGGTAATCCCGATTAAAAAACGCAATAAAATTTTCGGCTAAATAACGTTTATCTTCACGATTTAACGTTCCCACAATGCCAAAATCAATGGCAATATACTTAGGGTCTTCCGGGTGTTCGGTACTGACAAATATGTTGCCCGGGTGCATATCTGCGTGGAAAAAGCTGTCGCGGAATACTTGGGTAAAAAACACTTCCACACCACGTTCAGCCAGTTTTTTCATATTGGTGTTTTGCGCAAGCAGTGCGTCAATATTGGAAATAGGTAAGCCATAAATACGCTCCATAACCAATACATTATGGCGGCAATAGTCGCTGTAGATTTTGGGGACATAGAGGGAGTCGGAACCCTCAAAATTTCGGCCTAGTTGAATACCGTTGGCCGACTCACGTAACAAATCCAGTTCATCGACAATGGTCTTTCTATACTCTATAACAACTTCTACGGGGCGCAAGCGCTTGCCGTCAGGCAACCATCGTTGAAGCACACCCGCTAAACTGAATAGCAACTCCATATCGGCCACTATCGTTTCACGAATATCGGGGCGCAACACCTTAACCACAACATCTTCATTGTTTGTATTAAGTTTGGCCGCGTGCACTTGGGCTATGGATGCTGACGCCAAGGGCGTCTCTTGAAACTCACTAAATAGCTCTGATAAATGGGACAGCCCTAATGAAGCTTTTATAATCTCTTGCGCCGCTTCTGAAGAAAACGGTGGTACTTTATCTTGGAGGCGAGCTAATTCATTAGCGATGGCTGGAGGGAGCAGATCCCGGCGAGTAGAAAGCATTTGCCCAAACTTAATAAAGACAGGGCCTAAGTTTTGTAGTGCTAACGTAATGCGCTCTCCAGGAGAGGCATGTTTATGTTGGTTGCGTATCCAAAAAATACAATGGCGTAAAAAGCGCGCATACCACGGCAGCCACTTGGCGGGAATAAGCTCATCAAGCCCATGCTCAAGTAATACTTTATTTATTCGATACAGCCTTAAAATACGCATGAACGTCTCTTACACTTATTATTTTTTCTGTTGTTCTAATACAGTTAGTCGCGCGTCTAATTTAGCCGCTGCATCTCTCACACTGTTGACTTCATCACTAAAATGCATAACCGCCAACTTATGCGCTGCCAGCTTTTTTTCTTCCACAATTGCGTTTGCCGCAATGCTACTTGTACCTGCCAGTGCCTTTTGCAATTGGGCCTTAACCCTGCCTAGAATACGAAAACTCTGATGAGCTAATACATCATTGGTTTTACCCGCGACAATCTCTTCAGCGTCTATATCTAACTGCTGGAAAAGCGCACTCGCCTGCTGTGCCACGGCTAATTCCCCTTCCACCTGCAACTTATTTTGTTGAATAAGGCGGGTCAGCATATTGGTGTTTTTGAGCTCAGGCAGCGTTTGCAACGAGGTTTTAATACAGCAATCTTTGGAGTTTAATTGCCCGACCATTTCTTCAAACGGCAGTGACACCGTAAGCACATCCACTTGCTGGGAAAACGCCAGCATAATGGCATGGGGTAGCGGGTCAATATAAGCAATGAGCCTTGCTCCATGCAGGGGCGCAAGACGCCCTTGGCTATCGGGGTCGAGTTTCAACACCGCGTTGATTGCTGTTTCAATGGTGGCGCTAATTAATGCTGAGGTGGGCATTAAAATTTATACCCACGGTGTAGAGCCACGATGCCGCCAGTAAGATTTTGATAGTCGCAGTGCTCAAAGCCCGCGGTTTCAAACATACCTTTGAGGGTTTCTTGATCTGGGTGCATTCGGATACTTTCCGCGAGATACTGATAACTTTCTGCATCGTTGGCCACAAGCTGCCCCATTTTAGGCAAAATATGAAACGAGTACATATCGTAAATTTTGCTTAATTGTTCGGAGGTGGGTTTAGAAAATTCCAACACCAACAGTCGACCACCCGGCTTAAGTACACGGTAAATCGAATTGAGCGCATTTTGTTTTTCAGTGACGTTGCGTAAACCAAACGCCATGGTTACCACATCGAAGTGGTTATCAGGGAAGGGTAATGCTTCTGCATCTGCTTGTACGTAATCTATATTACTCACTAACCCGCGGTCACGAAGCTTATCGCGCCCTACTTTTAACATAGACAAATTAATATCAGCCAACGTAACACGCCCCGTAGGGCCTACAAGACGCGAGAATTTGGCTGTTAAGTCGCCTGTGCCACCGGCAATATCGAGTACCTTTTGCCCACTACGTACGCCAGAACAATCTATGGTGTAGCGTTTCCACAAGCGGTGAACGCCCATGGACATTAAATCGTTCATAACATCGTACTTAGCCGCTACCGAGTCGAACACATTAGCAACCATAGAGGCTTTTTGGTTTTTTTCTACCTGCTTAAAACCGAAGTGCGTGGTTGGCGTTTGCGCCGAGGTGGTATTGGTATCATTATCGCTCATGGCATTCCTGTTCGTGCTACTAGCTAAAGGCTAAAGTGTATAGGATTGTTACGGTGAGAAACAGCGCTTTACTTGCAAAAAAGCGCAGGATTAAACCCTGCGCTGGTTTGATCCCCAACTGAAAGCCACCAGTAGGCTCAGCTCTTGCAGCGACCGACCACTTTCTTGTTGCCACTGAGCAAAGGCAGCATTGGCAGCCGTCAGGGTTTTCTTACTAGTTAGCCCGCCATCAATGATGTCTTGTTTGCGTAAATAATCTTCAACATCGCTGGAAAATATAAAGGTGTCGACCCCCATTGCTCGCAGCATATACGGGCCTGTATTGCCTCCTAGCCGCGCCCCGCGCTGCTTTAGGAACAGCCACAAATCTGTGATATTTTCAGCAGAAAATGACGAAACAAACTGTCCAAAGCTTCCGTGTTCTCGCGCCACATCCTTAATCATTAGGGCGTTTTCGCGAACCGTCATCACTTTTTTGTAGTTACGAACAATACTGGGGTCAGACGCTTTTTGTTCGAGCATTTCATCTGGCATCAACAAGACTTTGTCTATGTTAAAGTCAAAAAATGCCGCTTCGAAGTTGGGCCATTTTTGCTCAATGACACGCCATACAAATCCGGATTGAAAAACCTTTTTTGTCATGGCAGAGAGAAATCGATGATCACTCAATTTGGCCACGTCGGCACGGGAAAGGGGCGTACTAAGCAATGCTTCCACCGCCGCCTCGCCACCTTTTCGTTCACAAGCGCGCGTGTAAATTTGCGCGAACTTTTCCGCCATTAACCTTTAATCCCGCTGTGTCTGAGTAGGGCATCCACTTGTGGTTCACGCCCCCTGAAGGCCACGAATAAATCCATAGGTGCTTTGCTTCCCCCCATTTCCAAGATATTTTCAAGGAAGGATTTACCCGTTTCGCGATTAAAAATTCCGTCTTCTTCAAACTTACTGTAAGCATCAGCCGACAGCACTTCTGCCCACTTATAGCTGTAATAGCCTGCTGCATAGCCCCCGGCAAATATGTGACCGAAACTATGTTGAAAACGATTGAATGAAGGCGGTGTTACCACTGCTACTTCATCTCTCACGGTATTCAGTACTTGTTGTACATCAACCGATGCGCCGTCTTGGCTATGTAATAGAAAGTCAAATAGACTGAACTCAAGTTGACGTACCATTTGCATAGCAGATTGATAATCCCGGGCAGCCAACATTCTATCGAGCAAGTCGGTTGGAAGGGGGTCACCCGTTTCATAATGACCAGAAATAAAGTTTAAGGCCTCTTCTTCCCAACACCAGTTTTCTAAAAACTGACTAGGAAGTTCGACGGCGTCCCAGGGCACGCCGTTTATTCCAGACACCCCTGCCACCGACATTTTAGTCAGCATGTGGTGGATACCATGACCAAATTCGTGGAACAGCGTGACAACTTCATCATGGGTAAATAACGCTGGTTTGTCACCAATTGGAGCATTGAAATTACACGTTAGGTAAGCCACGGGAAGCTGTATTTCTCCACTGGCCGTTTCACGGCGAACTCGGCATTCGTCCATCCATGCCCCACCTCGTTTTTTAGCACGCGCATAGAGGTCGAGATAAAAGCTTCCACGCAACGCATCCGCGCTGTCGGTAATAGTGAAATAACGCACATCATCGTGCCAAGTATCGATACCAGGTTGCTCAATAATTTTTAAGCCATAAAGGCGGTGCACCACGTCAAACAGCCCCGACAACACTTTGTCTTCAGGGAAATAAGGACGCAGCATTTCATCAGAAATGGTGTACTTTTCCTGTTTAAGCTTTTCGCTGTAGTAAGGTAGATCCCATGCCTGCAAATCGGTGACTTGGTGGGTTTGTTCTGCGTATGCCCGCACTTCTTGCAGTTCATGCTCAGCTTGCGGTTTAGATTTAGCCGCAAGGTCACGCAAGAAAGTTTCAACTTGCTCGGTGGATTCTGCCATCTTGGTGGCCAATGAACGCTCTGCGTAGCTATTAAACCCGAGTAATTGGGCAAGCTCGGTGCGCAGCGCCAAAATTTCTTTAATAATAGCTGTGTTGTCCCACTTACCCGCATTTGGCCCTTGATCTGACGCTTTGGTGGCATACGCGCGATACATTTCTTCACGTAACGAACGGTTGTCTGCGTATAGCATCACAGGTAAATACGAGGGTATATCTAAGGTAAACAACCAACCTTGTAGGTCTTTTTGATGGGCAGCTTGGGCGGCGGCTTCTTTCGCTGATTCAGGCATACCAGCTAGCTCATCTTCATTGGTAATGTGCTTTGTCCACCCCATGGTAGCGTCCATCACATTATTGGAGAAGGTTGACGACAACTCACTTAGCTTGGCTTGTATTTGCGCAAACCGCTGTTTTTTGTCTTCGGGTAGCGCCACGCCAGAAAGGGTGAAATCTCGAATAGCGTTATCGATAACTTTTTTCCGTTGCGCATCTAACGTTGCGTATTCTTCTGAGGCTTTAAGTGCTTCATATGCCTGATACAAACCGTGATGCTGCCCAACCCACGTACCGTATTCTGACAATAGCGGCAGGCACGCATCATGGGCTTCGCGCAATTCATCACTGCTAACCACCGAATTCATATGGGAAACCGGAGACCACATTTTACTGAGTTTGTCGTCGACTTCCTCTAAGCGCAACACCAAATTTGCGTAGCTATAATCTTTTGATGCCACCACCTCGTCTATTTCCTGCTTACAGGTGGCAATCGCCTTTTCAATCGCAGGCTTTATGTCTTTCGGCTCAATGGCAGAAAACAAAGGAAGGCCGTCTACCTTTTCAATCGCGGGTGTTGTCATACGTCATTCACTCTTATTTGCTTATATCAATAAAATGTTGGGTCGGTAGCCGTAAAAGCAAGCCTCACGACAAACAATTAACGGGTAATTAAAACTGTTACGTGAGCGGTTATCAGACAGTTTAATATGTATTTTCATGGACTTGTGCTGTCGCAAATGTCACACCCTATCCTTATGTCTAGTTTGTCACTTAGATTTTCAATGCTATACATAACTGAGTCATTAAAAGAGATGGTGCAATGAAAACATTATCGTCCGGCGAAATTGCATCCTATTGCGATGTTAATTTACGAACAGTTATACGATGGATTGAAAGCGGCAAGCTTAAGGGCTTTAAACTGCCTGGCAGAGGAAACAACCGCGTTCTCGTAGACGACTTTATTGAGTTTCTCAACGACCACAGCATGCCCATCCCAGAGGCGTTAATGAGCGATGCTGCTCCCTCAATACTGATTGTAGATGATGAAATGCCTGTAGCAAAGTCTATACAACGAGTGGCGCGTCGTGCGGGCTTTGAAACCCAAATTGCCACAGGCGGTTTTCAAGCTGGCGTTATGCTTAGCCAGCAAAACCCCAAAATGATGACACTAGATTTAAGTATGCCAGGCATGGACGGGTACAGTGTCATTGAATTCACCCGTCAACAGGCGAAACACAAACACTTAAAGATTTTGGTTATTTCGGCGCTAGATGATGCAAGCCTTGAAAAAGCCATTGAATTGGGTGCTGACGCCACACTACAGAAACCGTTTTCAAATCATGACCTAACTCAAATTATTGAGCAGTTTATGACGCAGTAAAGCGTGAGACGTTGATTTAACGAGGTTGGCTATGGTTGCACGACACATATTTAGGTTATCAATTTGCCTGTCACTGCTTTGTGTGGTGAGTGTGGCCATGTGCGAAACCCTAACCTTTGGCATTGTGCCCCAGCAATCAGCTAAAAAATTAGCGGAAACCTGGCAACCCCTGATTGATTACCTGGAAGAAAATACCTCCCTCTCTATTGAATTTCAAACGGCAAAAAACATACCCACCTTTGAGGCTCGCTTGGCAAATGGTGACTACGACATTGCGTATATGAACCCCTACCATTACGTCGTTTTTAGTGACTCACCAGGATATCAAGCGCTGGTAAAACAGAAAGATAAAAAAATCACCGGCATTATTGTCGTGAGAGCAGATAGCCCTATTCAAACCCTCGATGAGTTAAACGGCATGCAGTTGGCGTTTCCAGCACCTGCTGCATTTGCTGCTACAATTATACCTAGTGCACATTTACGCCAGCAAAATATTTCTATAAGTCCGCACTACGTGTATTCACACGACTCGGTTTACCTAAACGTAGTGCGAGAGTTTTTTCCGGCGGGCGGAGGAATAGTGAGGACGTTAGGCACTACCGATGAAACCATTCAACAAAATTTGCGTGTATTGTGGAAAAGCCAGGGCTTTACCCCCCACGCCATTGCCACACACCCTGATGTTTCAGAGGAGGTTCGTATAGCCTTAGAGAATGCGTTCTTAGCACTTTCGCCCGATGCAACTCACCAAGCATTACTTCACAAAATGGGGTTTACGCAATTTGAAAGTGCGCAAAATAGCGACTGGGATGATGTGAGAGCACTAGGCATCGTATCATTAGCACGACCGCATCTATAACGAGAGAGAATCATTATGCGCCTATCTCTTCGAACGAAAACTATTGCTGGCATGGCCATTATTGCCACTATTTTGTTGGCTTTTTTGTTAGCGACTGTGTTTACTTTATTGAATCAATTGGTTGACGAAAGCGTAGAGAAATCGGCAAACACAACCGCAAATTTATTTGTCTCCACCACCAAAAATGCGTTTTTAAGCTTGGATTTGGCATCCCTAGAAGCCGATACCTTCGAGGTTCTCACCAACCCTAGCATTGCTTATGTTCGAATAAAAAACAGCGCTGGTAAGGTATACGTTGAAAAAGGCGACCTTGATGCCCTGCAAAAGCCATTTAATGCAGACAAAAACGTACGTTCAGCGGAAGACGGCGTTTACGAAATTTCAGCCCCTATTCAGGTTAACGACACCCTTTATGGCCACGTTGAGTTGGGCATGAATGTTAATGAAATCAATAATGCGATAACACGGGTTCGAAGCTGGACGTATGCCTTGGCCGCCTTCGAACTTACCTTGGTCGCCCTATTTTCGTTCTTTTTAGGTTCGTACCTAATGGCGCAGCTTAGGCAGTTAAGGGCCGGCGCCCGGCATTTAGCCGTTGCAGTAAAAGATAAGAACTATCAAAACATTACCGTGCAGGTAAGAGGCAAAGATGAGCTTAGCGAATTGGCAGAGGCATTTAATCAGCTCGTTAATTTACTGAAAGACGAGCATACCCAACGCCAACAAGTGGAAGATGAGCTTAAAAACTTCAATAGCTCTTTAGAGCAAAAAGTAAAAGACAGAACCCAGTTATTGAATCAAAAAAACCTTCAACTGGAAAACGCGAATAAAGATTTAAAAGACGCTCAAGTACAGTTGTTGCAGGCTGAAAAAATGGCGTCGGTGGGTCAACTGGCTGCGGGTGTAGCCCACGAAATTAACAACCCAATAGGCTTTGTTAGCAGTAACTTAGCAACATTAAGCAGTTATATTTCAACCTATCAAATGATATTTGCGCAGATAGCTTCTGTGCTGAATCAGGAGAATGAGCAAAAACGTAAAGCCGCGCTAGAAGAACTAGACAAATTACTAGCCAAGCAAGACATGGATTTTATTAACGGTGACATAAACGAGCTAATGTCTGACTCGAAAGAAGGCATGTTACGGGTAGCAGAAATTGTGAAAGGATTGAAACTCTTTTCACGTATCGACAGTGAAGAAAAGCAACTCTACAACATAAACGATTGCGTGCGTACTACGTTAACCATGGTAAACAACCAGCTTAAGTACATTTGTACGGTAGAAACGCATTTAGGCAATGTGCCCATGATACCGTTAAATGTCGGGAAGATTTCTCAAGTGGTAACAAACCTCTTAATTAACGCGGGGCAAGCGATAGAAAGCAGCGACGAAAACGGAACCATTACGGTCACCTCCTCGGTGAACAACAATATGGTTGAACTTAAAATAGAAGACACGGGTTGTGGTATTCCAGCGTCGCATTTAGACAAGCTGTTTAACCCCTTTTTCACCACGAAACCCGAAGGCCAAGGTACAGGCTTAGGCCTGTCAATTTCATTTGGTATTGCAAAAGAGCATGGCGGTTCACTTGATGCAAGCAGCGTAGAGGGTAAAGGCAGCTGTTTTATTCTTCGCTTACCTATAGACCCAGAGAATAACGAAGAGGCACTTTCTAATGCGTAAACCTACTGCTATGTTTACTTCTTTAAGCATGTTAATGCTGCTTGTGGACGCTGGCGCAAATACACACAAACATAATGAGGTGGTGCGTAATGAGTGGAAATGAGGCTCAAGAAAAAGTCATCTTTACCGTTTTGTTTGTAGATGATGAACCTAATATTTTACGCGCCATTAAACGCGCACTTTTCACATTAGACATTAACTTATTGCTAGCGGAAAGCGGCGCAAAGGCCCTTGAATTGCTGTCCAGTCAAGACGTGCATGTGGTTATTTCAGACATGAAGATGCCACAGATGTCGGGGGCTGAACTCCTTGAACAAGTCGCGCTTCGCTACCCTGACACCTTCAGGGTTGTGCTGACCGGCTATGCCGATATTGAATCAACAATAAAAGCCGTTAACCAAGGGAAAATTCACCGTTACCTTCAAAAACCATGGGACAACCAAGAGCTTATTCGCGTTATAGAGGAAGGGTTAGAACGGGTTAAATTGAAAGCGGAGAATTTACGCTTACAGCACCTGACACGGTTGCAAAATAAGAAACTCAAAGAGATAAACACCTCCCTTGAAACCATGGTACAAAAACGCACTCGACAAATAAAAGCCGCGTTAAACAAAATTGAGAAGCATAACCTTGCGATGGAGCAGGTGCTGTTCAATGTCATCAGTATCAACCCCAATATTGACGGCAAATTTGCCATTGAAGTAAGCGAACTGGCGACTAAACTCGCCAAAATGGCAAAACTCGACAAAGATGAGGTAAAGCGTATTGGTTATGCAGGCCTCATTGGCGAACTTGGGTTACTCGGTTTACACACCGATGACTTCCTTGCGCCCTTTGGCAAACTTAACTATCAACAGCAACAGAATTATTTGTCTCAAACTAAACAGGCGGCGCTTATTTTAGCCCCTGCACATGACTTACTGCCGGTGTCAGAAATTATTGAGTACCAGTTTGAGCACTTCAATGGTTCGGGGTTGTACAACAAAGTTGCCAAGGAAATTCCTATCGGCTCTCGCGTTTTGGCCATTGCCCGCGATTACTGGCGCTTAGTGACAGGGCGATTAAGCGGGGTAGAAATGCTGGCTCGTGATGCGAAATTAGAGATGAAAAAGCACACCAACACACGCTACGACGGTGAAATACTCTCGCTTTTGCTTGAGGCAGAAGACATTGGCAAACCTCAGCACATTCAAGCCACACTGCAAGCCACTCAACTGCAAGCCGGTATGGTGCTATCACAGAATTTATACAATGATAGCCATATACTCATTCTGCCTGAAGGCCATGTGTTTAGTGAGGCGACTATCCATAAATTGCGCATGTTTGAAAAAGAAAAGGGTAAGCCATTCAGTATCTTAATTGAGCCTGAAAAACAAGAGTCGGCCGTGACAGAAAGCTGAACATGGTGGATCAACCCTTGATCAAATTAAAATCCAGTTCGTAGTGATACGCACTGGATTTATTATTTTTAGCATCTGCATCCTGTAAGCGTTTGTCGACTATTGCGGTCTGTTGATGGTGAACAGAGTGTGCCTTTCGCACATTTCGTGTAACAATAAACTTATTATTTATCGCCCTATGGATAAAAAGGCATCTCGAATGACTCATTTTGATTATATATGTATTGGCGGTGGAAGCGGCGGTATCGCGTCTGCCAACCGTGCAGCTAAACATGGTAAAAACGTTGCTATTATTGAAGCCAAAGATATTGGTGGTACTTGTGTCAATGTGGGCTGCGTACCTAAAAAGGCCATGTGGTATGGTGCCCAAGTTGCTGAAGCAATTCACAAATACGCACCAGAATATGGTTTCGATGTTACGTTGAACACGTTCAGTTGGGACAGCCTCATTGCCAGTCGCCAAGCCTATATTGAGCGTATCCATGCCTCTTACGACCGAGCACTGACGGCCAATAATGTTACCCTAATCCGAGGCTTCGCCACCTTCATTGACAATAAAACCATTGAAGTTGATGGCGAGCGTTATACCGCCGACCATATTACTATTGCGACGGGCGGCCGCCCCATTATTCCTGACATTCCAGGGGCGCAGCACGGCATTGACTCAGACGGCTTTTTCGCGCTAAGAGAGCAACCTAAACGCGCAGTCGTGGTTGGCGCCGGTTACATAGGCGTTGAACTTGCTGGTGTCATGCATAGCTTAGGTACAGACACTCACTTAGTGGTGCGAAAGCATGCGCCTTTGCGTCATTTTGACCCTTTGATCCATGAAACCCTGGTCGATATGATTCATGCTGAAGGCTGTACGTTGCATAACCATGCTAGCGTGGAAAAGGTAGAGCGTAATGATGATGGCACTTTATCGATACATTTGACCAACGATGAAGTTCTTGAAGCAGATTGTCTCATTTGGGCCATTGGCCGCCAGCCTGCCACGGACGTTATTGCCATCGAAAACACCGATGTTGAGCTAACTGACAAAGGTATGGTAAAGGTCGATAAGTACCAAAACACCACAGCGGAAAATATCTATGCGGTTGGCGATATTACCGGTAAGGCAGAGTTAACACCTGTTGCAGTCAAAGCGGGCCGCCTGCTGAGCGAGCGCCTATTTAACGGCCAAAAAGACGCACATATGGATTACTCCACCATACCTACGGTGGTGTTTAGTCATCCGCCAATTGGCACCATTGGATTAACAGAACCCGAAGCCATTGAGGCCTATGGTGAAAGTGAAGTGAAAGTTTACACCTCTAGCTTTGCATCAATGTATACCGCGGTAACCCGTCATCGCCAGCTGACTAAAATGAAGTTAGTATGTGCAGGTAAAGAAGAAAAAGTGGTGGGCTTGCACGGTATTGGCCATGGTATGGATGAAATATTACAAGGTTTCGCCGTGGCCATAAAAATGGGCGCAACTAAAGCCGACTTTGACGCGTGTGTAGCCATTCACCCTACAAGTGCGGAAGAGTTTGTTACTATGTAGATCGCGTTCTGGAATGTTAGACTGTAGCTGAGCACTTTCTGGAAAATGTACTACCCTTTAGAAATTCTTAGATTCATTCGGGGTAGTACATGACTTACGTGATTCAATCAAATCCCTTCTCTGTGCTTCCCCTTTCGGTACCCAATAGTGGGCATATTAAGCTGGAAGGTATCCCAACTTTTTACTATTCAAACCACGAATATATTACACCTGTAAATCTTTGGATAAATCATCTAGTCAACTACAGGAAGGCGAAAGATTTAAACTCCACGGTTCGTGCTTTAAAGCGCTACTTTAATTTCTTGGAAGAAAACTCATTATCTTGGGATAAATTTCCGACTGCTAAATATTTAAGACCTACCTATAGGTTTAGAAACGATAATTTACTAACAAACGCAAGGCTAGGACAAATCCAGTTCTCTACGGCATCTCTTTACATGAGGCATGTCGTAAAGTTTTACGAGTGGTGTATTCACCAAAAATTTCTTAACGTTAACGAATCCGGTAAACCATTTGACTACGAGATGGTGAAAATCAGAAACACCGGAATGATGAATCATCTTAACCCTCATTACATTGTCAGTAGCACGGACCTTCGCGTAAAAGTTCCTTTAAAAGAGCGAGTGCAATCACTCAATCCGCTATCAAAAAATGAGCTAGAGCCCTTTGCGAAAGCACTCTCCACGTTCAACATAGAGTTTATAATCCATCAACTCTTGCAAGTACAATCAGGTTTGAGATTACAGGAAGCATGTACTTTCCCATTATGTTTAGCGTTGGAACTTGAGTTTTCCGATAAATCAGAGGTGAAAATTGGTCCGATGAATGGTGTAGCTACAAAGTATGGAAAAGAAAGAAAAGTCGAAATCTCTCCCAGCCTCAGAGCTCTACTTGTTGGCTATGCAAAATCAAAAAGGCGCAGGCTAAGGCTCAAAAAGAACAATAGTTCATTTTTGCTAGTCTCGAAATCAGGTGCTCCATTTAGTCCTAACAACGTTCAGCAATCGTTTAGAAGATTAAGAAACGCTGTTGAGCGTGAAACGTCTTCGCTATTTTCTCATACCACTCATGACCTCAGAGCCACGTACTGTACGTACCGCCTTGCATCGCTTTTAGAGATAGGGATGCAAAAAGACGCAGTAACACAAATGATGGCATGGATGGGACACAGTAGTGAAGCAACAACTTGGAAGTACGTCGACTTCTTGGAGCGTAAAAAAAAACGTTAGAGAAGCAGCAAGCTTTCTAGATACCATTCTTGAAGAGTCGCTATATGAGTCAATCTGAGCAAGATAAAAGCCTCATCATTAGTTTGAAAGTAGGGATAGCTCGGTATCAGCAATTCGACTTCAATAGATTTCGATACCTCAATGTGCCGCTAAAAAAGGAACTAACTGGCGGTATATATGCAAATAGAGACGAGCTTGTTCGACGCTGGTTTACAGCTCTTCGTGATGATCAAAACTACTCAGACAGAACGAAGTTTGGATATGTCAATGACCTTGTAAGATATGTGAAATTTGTAGATTCGTCGAATCTCGACTTGGAAACTCACGATTCCATAATTGCGTGGGAAAGGCATCAGGTCGAAAAAGTGAGGCTTGGCTCGTTGAATGTCAATACAGCTCGTAAAAGAACGAGCTCCATAAAGTGCATGCTTACTATACTAGGGTTACCTTGTAAGGATTGGTTTTCTCCGAGAGGGCTTTTCAGACGCGAACTGAACCCTACCGAGGGCTATTCAGACTCTGAACTCAAGTCCCTTTTAAAGCCAATCTACTCAACGTTTAATAAGCTTTTTGAACAAATACTTAGCACTCCAGAACTGCATTTATACACAGAGCCAAGAGTTGCAACTGCTGAAATTGCTTTCGGGCCCCGGAGAATAGAAGTTGCAGGGGCCATCACAAAATGTTTTTCACTTGGTTATTTCCTCATGTCTTATTTTACTTGGGGAAACATGACGTCCTTATTATCTATGAAAAAGTTTAAGGAGAGTAACTTCAACGAAGAGCGCATATACTCGCAAAGCGTTCTAAAAGCCAGGGCGAATAAGTACGTAACGATATCAATCGGAGAAAATAATCGTCAAAATGTACCGAAACATTCGCTGCGATTCATAAAGAAACTTTTACAGTTGAGCCACGCTATCGCGCCGAATAATGAGCATCTGTTTTTTATGTCTTGCAGGGGAAAGTTACAACCTCTTGAACCAAGCCATTTAAGATCCACTAGTACCTGGCTTCAATCTACTTTTAATCTACACACAGATGACAATCTACCGCTTAGGCCTATGGCAAAGAGATTTAGGGCGACTGGTAGTGCTCGATATTTAGATTTAACAGGCGACTATGCTGGCGCTTCTATTTTATTAGGCAATACACCAAATACTCTTCGTCAGCACTATACTACGGGTAATCCGATAGAAAATAAAAAGCAGTTACAAGCTGCCACCCATACATTGGAAGCTGTTGCACGATGTTCTGACCTTGCCCAGGCGAAAAGCTATGCGAAATCGAAACTGGATGTTGAAGTACTCCCCTATGAGCAGTTTCTTGCTAAGTATGGTGATTTAAATAAGCACTCTAAAAAGACAGCCCTTGGCTCTGGATGCATTTCACCTTTCGGCGACCAAGCTAGTGTTTACAGACGAAAAATGAATTTAAGTCCAATGCACTTTGATGTTGATCATTTGGCTTGCGCCGATATCTTGAATTGCTTTGACTGTCCCAATCAGGTGATTATCGAAGAAGTTGAGGATATTTGGTGCTTAATGAGCTTTCGGGAAGTAATTGAAGAATCAATTATCGACCATAAAAGTCATTCTCAGTTCGTTAGAAACTTTGCTTCACTGGTTGAAAAAATAGACTTGTGTATTTTTAGCGTTGACCCGAAGGTACGCCGTAAAGCAACTAAAAAGCTCAAACAGGAAGGTCGTCACCCCATTTGGCCTGAAGGTATAAATTACAACTTTTAGAGAGCACGATGCAAATACTTCTTAGTCTTCCTGGAAATGTAGTGAATGAAAACCTCGATGGTTTTCAAAAAGTACTTGAATCCTATAGTAAGTTGGACTTCAAGTATCTAGATAACGTGCCAGTGACTAAAGACCATGCGGGGACTACAGTTAGCTACTTTGGCGATGAAGAGTGGATTTTATCTGCTTACATAGATAGAAAGATAACCAACAAGGATAAAATCACTTTTTCAGAGATCAGTTCTTTTGAACTTGCTACAGAGCTGAAAATGATTTGTTTTTCTTGGCTTTACACTAATGCAGGCAGAGGGAACTTTTACCCACTGAAGCCATCAACAATTATCTTTCAGCACAGTAAGTTGCTACAAGTCTATAAGTTTTTGGAAAAAATGAAATGGGCTAGCATTTCCAAACTGTCGCATGCCGTTTTGTTTTATGAATTTTGTACATACTTAACATCTTTGCAATACAGTTATGGCAACACCGTCCAGATATTCAGCATGTTGAATAAAGTACAAAGGGCGGATCACATTCTTCCCATAGGCCTAGTAATCCCTACCGATCAAAGCACGAAAGCCTTAGCAATTGAATGCTGCGCGGTTGAAAAGACTAAACCAAATCAGTTTTACGCTATGCCTACAAGTATCATGGAGAAAATTTATTCGAGAGCAATCGATTATATTGAAAAACTCTATCCGTATAGAGTTTTGCTAAGTGAACTGATACGAGAGTTGCGCATAAATTACGAAGTAGGCAAAAAGGTTGTTGATCGCAAAATAAATGACGGGAGTTGGAAGTGGTTAACCCCAAATTCCGCAGACTATAGGGTAGAGGTAAATAAAGCTAAGCCTCAGAGCTACTCATCCATTATTGAGTTGTATCTTCAAGGGACGCCATTAGAAAAACATATTTTACCCTGGCGACAATTTGAGTCGTGGTTATCAAAAATCCAGGCCGCTTGTTATATCGTTTGCGCAGCATTTACAGGAATGCGACGCAGCGAACTGTACTCTTTGCATCCCGATAGTTTTAAGACTAGAACGTACAACGGTAAAACCATTCACACTGTACAATCATACCACCACAAGATGACACAAGGACGAGGACAACTATCTGAGTGGGTAACAACAACTATCGTAGGAGACGCCATCTCACTCGCTGAGGCATTGACGCAATATATGCGAGAACAACTGTTCAATCATCCAGACCCGATGAAAAACCACGAGGCGAGTTGTTTATGGCTTACTCAAACAAAGAAAAGTGAAGCTCCAAAGATCATCTATGAAGGGCATTTTCGCAACAAATTTAATGAGATAGCTAAAGAGGCAGGAGCAATTGTAGATGACGAGGCCCTTGAAGAATTTTACTTGATCAACCCAAACCAAAACTCTGTTTTATCTAATAAAAAAATTGCACTTGGATATATATGGCCCATTACTTCTCATCAATTTCGAAGAACTTTTGCCGTATTTGTAAGACGCCACAACCTCTGTTCCACGATAGCCGTTAAAGAACAGTTTAAACATTTGGATATACCAACCAGTGAGTGGTACGAAGAAGGCGGTGCGGCAGCAGTACTTAGAGGGATTAATACCGATAGCGAGCTGTCAGAATTGATAAAAAATGTTCGTAATGAAGTTATTACTGAAACTGTTTTTAAGTGGTACAACCGAAAAGATAAATTATTTGGCAAGCGCGGCCTTGAAATAATGAAAGATAGAGGGTCAATTCCAACAGAGCATAAAAGTTGGCAAGAAATTCACAATCACGTTAAAGCTGGCAGAATAGACTTTGTAGGAACGTTACACTCCTATTGCTTAGCAGGATATCAATGCCAAATGAGCAAGGTCGCCTCACTAGCAAATTGTTTTAAATGTGAAAATCAGTTAATAGATGAAGAACAAGCGAAGGGCTGGTCAATAAGACACCAACAATGTATCCAGCAGATAAAATACCTTAAGAGTATAGATTCTTTTTCTAGTTCTATTGAAAGCCATTACCTTTCACAAATTAAAGCAGCCGAGCGAGTCATGCACTTCTTTAACATTCCATTTTCTGAGTACAAACAAGACGGGGGAAATGATGACTAAATCAGAAGTTACGAGAGCGAGGATTGAAGAGGCTCTAGACAGAATACTGAATAAAGCCACAACAATTGTCCCGTTCTCACAAAAGCTCTCGGTTAAATCTGTCGAGGAAGAAGCTGGCCTAGGCAGCGGTTCAATATACTATTACAAAGATATTGTCGAAAAGATTCGGGTTTACAAAAATGAACAATGCTCTAACAGCTTGTTATCTGATAACTCTTCAGATGCTCATTCAAAGCTAAGGTTACGACTCAAAAAAGAAATTCAATTGAAGCGAAAGTATAGGGCAGACGTAAATGAGCTTCGCAATAGACTTTCTGACATGGCTAGTCAACACAATTCATTTGCATTAACTATAGAAGAGTACAAACGGCGAGTGGCAGAATTAGAGTATCAATTAGAAAGCAATAAAAGCTGACAGAACTGTGTCACTAATCGGAAAGTTGATACCATTGTCTCCAGTTTATGGATGTAGTGGTCAAGTAATTTTGGCCACATCGTTATAGCTATTCCAGTAACGTTTCTCCGATTCATTTGGCGTTAAACCACCGTTGTATGAATGCGGTCTCAAGCGGCTGTAATAGCCATGAAT
>Ga0105229_100023_pt1 | contig 69386 bp, 66 predicted proteins | sample Virmet3747_4435_FD_89711 | JGI IMG/M metagenome (GOLD analysis project Ga0105229, IMG submission 89711) | Marine viral communities from the Southern Atlantic ocean transect to study dissolved organic matter and carbon cycling - metaG 3747_4435 | ecosystem: Environmental > Aquatic > Marine >... | reverse complement strand
TGATGAAAGCAATGAATTAATGCTTCCCTGTGTTGACATTCCTAAGGCCATAACATCCCCTTACCCGCAGGCATCTCATTGTTTTGTAAAGGTTTTGCAAATTTAATCGGTCGGCTATTTCGCGCTATAAATTATTGGTTAAACTTGCTCCCGTTCAACGGTCATGGATGGCACCTAAACTTGGTTTTAATCTCTTAATGTCAGAAAGAACTATGAAAAAACGATGCCATATATTCTCTATTTGCTTCATCTTTACATTGGGCGGGTGTGCACAAACGGTATCGGAAGAAGAGGCTGTGGTGGCCAGCAGCCCGACTAACCCACAAGTGGTGCAGCGAGCCGTTACGCAAACAGAAGAAGAGCCTAGGCCGGGGCACCCAGATTATACGCCTGTTCGTTCCTACCCAGTGGACGATGTGCGCTTGCCTAGCGGTTCTTTATTTAATCCAGATCTCGCTATGGGATTGTATGAACGCCACACTCATTACAAAGTAGGCGATATGATTCTCGTTAAGCTTGATGAAGAGACATCATCTGAAAAGTCGCTAGACTTCAATACCGACAAAGACAGCAGCTTTGATATTGACCCATTGACGTTAAAAGTGGGAGGGATCCAAATTGAAGGTGATGATTTCACAGTAGAGCATGCACAAGACAGCGAGTTTAATAGCTCAGCACAAACTAAGCAATCTAACTCAATGCAAGGGAGCATCACTGTGTATGTTACTGGTATTACCCCAGCGGGTAATTTATTGGTAACCGGCGAAAAATGGATAACCATGAATAGAGGTAAAGAATACATACGCTTTTCTGGTGAAGTGAGAAAAGAGTATGTCGATGAAAGTAACTCGGTACTGTCTTCAAAAGTAGGCAATGCGCTAATTGAATACAGCGGTACGGGAGAATTACAAGATACGCAGAAGCGCTCGGTGATAGACAAGCTCTTTGCGATCTTCGGTTAACGCACAATGTCATCTTTATTTCGATGTACACTACCCCTCTTGCTGGTATTAGCTTGTTGCCCTTTCGCGGCATACGGAGAATGGGTGCAAGGTGAGGCAAGCTTAAACTTTACAGGTGCTGACCTTGCGTCTGTGCGTGCCACCGTGATTAAAAATGCCATCGCCGATGCCTCTTACAAGAGTGGATCCGTTATTGCCGCTGAAGACGTGCTCATTGATGGTTTGGTTCTGAGTAGCAAAGCGGAATTATCTACCGCTGGCAGAATACAACGTGTAGAAATTTTGAGTGAAACGGTAAAAGACAACGTTCTTACTGTGGTGGTTAATGTAAACTTAACACCACTTTTCGATTGTAAACCACAGCGTTTTCAAAAGCGTTTACTGGTAACCCATTTCGCGCTGCTTGACCCAAGGCAAGCCGCGACTGGGGCACTTTACAATTTGGGTACTCACATTACACAGCGTTTCGCCCAGCAATTTAAAGGGGCGCCTGAGTCCCCGGATGTGATGCAAATAGCCGAGTCATTGACACAACCTAATATGTGGGCCGCAGATGCATTAAGTGGTGCCGACTTGCAAACCAAAGCCACCTATTTAAGAGACACTTATGGTCAGCAGTTTGCATTGTTCGGTTATATCAGGGACGTTAGCTTATTTGAGCAGGTATCAGAAAGTGATGCTTTATTCAGTAGCGATGAAGTCGCGTTACGACGCAATTTCACCCTTCAAGTATTTGTACTCGATACCTTTCGGCAGCGGGTCATCTTCGATGAAAGTTATCACAGCGAAGCCGATTGGCCCTACGATAGCCATTATCGCGTAGATACCAGTAACAGTTTATTTTGGCGCAGCGACTTTGGGCGAATGGTGCTTAACACAGTGAACGCAGCGGTATCTGATGTTTCTTCTACTATTGCTTGTGAGCCAACTTTTGCCCGTATTGTGAATATTTACAATCAGCAATATGTGGTAGATATGGGCGCATCGCATGGCATCACTACCCAAGACAGTTTTCAATTGTACAAGCAGCAATCTTTGCCTGTGCTTATGGCGCCGACGAAAAGTGTCATGCTGCCGGTTGAAGAAGGCCGGCTATCTGTTACCCATATAGGGGACGAAGTGAGCATTATTTCTAATGAAGGCATTGAAGGGGCATTGCAATTGTTTGATATTGTAGCCCCTATAGCACGAAAAAGCGCCCAATAGGGCGCTTTATATACGAGAGCGTAACAGAGCTACTCGTTTGGTCGAGGAGGAGCAAAAAGTTCTCTAAGTGAGCGAACTTCTTCTCGGTTCGCGTCTAGTTGTTCACGTTGTTGTTGTGTAAAAATAGCGAGTCGCAGTTGCTGGTGAGTCATTCTGGCTTCTTCTAACGACACCATATCTTCGTAATAGCGTTGCATAAGCGTATTCCAACTATCGATAGAAAAGTTATCACTATGCACTAAGGTTAACGATTCCATCATAAAGCGCTGCATTAACTCTTGGTCTACCTGGTCACTGTCTTTTAGGCTTTTATCTAGCGTTTTTAACGCTTCTTTTTGCTCGTCAGTCAACATGATACCCAGTGCCAAAGGAGGCATTCGTTTAGGGCCCTTCATGTTTTTGCCTTTGCGAGAACGGGGCTTTTTACTTGATAAGCGCGTCAGTCTTTCGACTATTTTTGCTTGCTGCTCTTCGTTTAGGTGTTCGAAAACCTGATGACGGAATCTCGCAAGCGCAAACCCGTGTTCATTTAGCGTTTCTACCCGCTCTTCAGCCCAGTTGCGTATTGTTTCAGCTGAGGCCTCAACAAAGGTCTCGCTATCGATCATTTTCGGACTATCAGGTTTATCCTGAGCCTCACGAAAACCCTCAAATAGGGCTTTTATTTGTGCCTTCTGCGTTGAATTAAGCGATAGGCCGCGTAGGGAATTAATCCATTCCTCAACCTGCATATGCGCTCCTTGATGCGAAGGTTGAGGGTTTGCATACGTGTTTTGGCTTAAGGCAAGGGTGCCTGCTAACACGGATGCAATCACAATCATCTTCATGCTCGTCTCCTTTTGATATTGACGAGTAAATAGTAGCGTGAAGTCGTGTTAACGCCGTCAAGTCACTGTAAAGCTTGTGTAAAGGTTGAACCCGATAAAGATTCCGGTGGTCGAAGGCTTTATAGTAGCGCTAATTACTGTATTAACCTTAAAGAAAGCCCGAATATGCGCGACTAATAAGCAATAAAAGTATCCAACGGGCGTATCTTTACTACTTTATATCGATAAGCCTGCAAAGCATATTTTGTGTATTGCCAGCTCGGTGTAACATATCAGAGTAAATAACCAATGAACCAAGTAATAGTAGAGTCAAAGACCATGGATTCAGAAATCCACTTACAGTCTATCTTAATCATTGATGATGATACTGAATTAACCGATATGCTTGCCACTTACCTTGGTACTTCTGGGTATAAGGTGAAAGTATGTAATGATGGTCAGTCGGGGTTAGCGGAAGCGACCTCCGGCGGCCATTATGATCTCATTTTGCTTGATGTCATGATGCCCATGATGGATGGATTTGACGTACTCAAGAAACTACGTGTTAGTCATGCTACCCCAGTACTTATGTTAACGGCGAGAGGGGATGATTACGACCGCATTTTAGGGCTTGAACTGGGTGCAGATGATTACCTACCTAAACCCTTTAATCACCGAGAGCTCGTTGCCCGCATTAAAGCGATTTTTCGCCGTTTGGCGCTAAACAGTAACGGCGGTACCATAGAACAAGATTTATTAGTAAACGATATTTTCTTAAGCCCAAGTAGTCAGCTGGCCAAAATCGAAAACACGGAAATGGCGCTGACCAGTACCGAGTTTTCAACCCTTCGACTGCTTATGCTAAATGCGGGTAACCGCGTGACAAAAGAAGAGATTAGTTTGAAAGTGTTGGGCAAACCCCTCCAGGCTTTTGACCGCAGTATTGATATGCACGTGAGTAACCTACGTAAAAAAATGGCGAAAGTTACCGCACAAGAGAAAATTAAGACCATCCGTGGGGTGGGTTATATGTTGATGCCTAATTAATGAAATTTTTACGCCGTATTAATCCTACTCGCGCCATTATGGGGCGCTTATTCTTCTGGTTTTGGGCGACGTTTATTGTCACAGCAGTGTTGGCAGTATGGGGGAGTCGATTATTATTTGAAGATTTACAGGTTAACGCGGCGTTACCCGAAGAACTTGCTGATTTGGAGCAAGTGGCTGAACGCATTAGTAGCCCAAGAGCAGCGAGAGGGCCACTTATGATGGCGCTTGAGCGAAATTCACGTCCCTTCCATGGGCGTGCTATTGCGGTTGACTTGGATACAAAGCGTTTTGTTTCTCCTGGCGGCCCGCCTTTGCGAGAGAAGGAAAGAACAGACATTTTGCGGATTGTCGATCAACAGGTGCCTATTTCACTTGTGCGTGGTGCTTTTCGTGTGGTTGGTCCTATGCAATTTGAGCGAGGCGACAAGCGTTATGCATTGTTTTTATTGCGCTTTGAAGGGCCATCGGGTAATAGCATGCCGTTTTTCTTGATTTTATTTATCGCTATTGCCACTACGTCTTTGCTGTCCTGGCTTTTTGCAAAATCCCTGACTCGTCCTATATTACGCATTCAAAAGTCCGCGCGCTCCCTCGCGGCGGGAGAATGGCAAAGTCGTGTAGAAAATGCCGATTCTAGACAAGATGAACTGGGGCAATTAGCCCGCGATTTTAATAAAATGGCGAATCAGCTAAATAGTATGTGGACAGGGCAAAAACGACTTTTAGCCGATATTTCTCATGAATTGCGCTCACCTTTGGCGCGCTTACAAATGGCACTGGGTTTAGCTCATCAACAAAATGTCGATCCTGCAAGTCTTGTTCGTATAGAGCGCGAAGCTGAGCGTATGGAAACATTAGTCGCGCAATTACTTGCCCTTAGCAAAGCGGAAGCAGGAATGCATGACTTCTCCTCTTTCACTCTCTCTTTACTGTTGAAAGACGTATTTACCGACGGACAGTTCGAGGCTGCAAATAGCAATAAAATGCTCGATATTGAGCCTATCCCTAAGCTTACGGTAACGGCAGATCAAACCATGTTATGCCGAGCGGTGGAGAATGTATTACGCAACGCGCTTAGGCATGCAAACTACCTTGTAGAAGTGAGTTTTGCTGTTACCGATAAACAGTGGTCTATTATCATTAGTGACGATGGAAGTGGATTATCAAAAGACGAGTGTAAACGGATTTTTGCGCCCTTTTATCGCGCATCACTGGCAAGAGAAAGGGAGTCTGGCGGTGTTGGTCTTGGTCTGTCCATTGCAAAAGCGTCTGTAGAGTTGCATGATGGCAGCATTCAGGCCGAGCCAGGTGAGAAGCATGGTTTAACGGTAACCTTGTCGTTCCCGAAAAAAACCGGTTAGTTTCTTTATCTAAACACCTGCTCATAGCGTTTATTTTTGTAGGATGTGTTGATGGGTTGGACATTTACGTCGGAAAAGGATTTAGCAAATACCTTTACCAATACCATAGATCCATTTTGGGAAGAACAGGTGTCTCGCGGGCATTTTGCCGGTAAAGGTGACGTTGATGTTCACTATGCGTGGTGTATTCCAGACATGCCTCGCTCAACCATTGTTATCAGTTCTGGCCGTATCGAATCTTATCTGAAGTATAAAGAGTTAGTATTCGACTTGTACCAGAATGGCTTCGCTGTATTTATTCTTGATCACAGAGGGCAAGGATTGTCGGGGCGTATGACACACGACCCTCAGCATGGTTACGTCGCGCATTTTGACGATTACGTAGATGACTTGGTTTATTTCACCCAAAATATTGTCATACCTAAACAGCAAGGTCGCTTACAGTTGCTTTGCCACTCTATGGGCGGGGCAATTGGTGCATTGACGCTGTTGCGCTTACCCACCTTGTTTTCAAAAGCCGTACTGGCTTCCCCTATGTTTGGAATAAAACCTGCTTTGCCCAACTGGCTTGCTAATAGCCTTATTACTGCTGGGCTTGCCGTTAACAAGCTCAGAAAGCAACAGTCGGGGTATTTTTTTGGTCAAACGCCTTATATTGCATACCCATATTCATTAAATAAACTCACTCACAGTAAAACACGTTATGGGCTGTTTCGTGCACTGTATGAGGAGGAGCGCCGCATTCAACTCGGTGGCGTCACAACTGAATGGTTGTGCGCAGCACATGGGGCAATGAATACCATAGAAAAAAGCGCCAAGGGAATTACCACCCCTTCATTAGTACTCAGTGCAGATAATGACGCTATTATCGACAATAAACGCCAGCGGCGAGTGGTTGAGCAAATGCCGAATGCACGGCTGGTGGTGATAGAAAAAGCGTATCATGAAATCTTTACTGAATCTGATGACTTGCGGGAAGAGGCGATGACAAAGGTGCTGGATTTTCTCGCCGCAAGTTAGCGTTTTAATCTCTTGATCAGTCACTACTTTAAATTTAAGCTGCCCCCGTTTTGGGAGTGAGTACGAACAAGCTCACCATCACCTTAATTGACTTAAAAGAAATATCACTATGTTAGACATTGTGCTTTATCAGCCAGAGATCCCGCCCAATACCGGGAACATTATTCGCCTATGTGCAAACAGCGGGTTCAGTTTGCACTTAATTGAACCGTTAGGCTTTGAGTGGGACGACAAGCGTGTGCGCAGAGCAGGGCTAGATTATCATGAATTTGCGCATGTGAAGCGTCATCCGAACCTAGAGGCCTATATCAATGAGGCTAAGCCTAAACGTATATTTGCATGTACAACTAAAGGAAAATCCTTTCACAGCGATGTGTCATATCAAAAAGGTGACGCGCTTATTTTTGGCCCAGAAACGCGAGGGTTGCCTGATGATTTCATTCAATCGTTACCACCAGAACAACGGGTTCGCATTCCTATGTTACCGGATAGCCGTAGCATGAACCTATCAAACGCGGTCTCTGTGTTTGTGTATGAAAGCTGGCGTCAATTAGGCTATGATGGAGCACGATGAGCCAGTTTGAGATTGGCGCGTAGCGCTATCATTCAAACGTGATTGCAAAGAATGTGTAAAGGCGTGGGCGGGTACTCATGCAGTCAGGTTTGGTTCAGTTTCACCCCGTAATATTGGCCTTGAGTTCGCACCAATGCGAAGTGTTGTAACCCAAGGAGATTGATTATGAAACGTATTACACTAACTTTACTGGCGGGTATCGCACTCCTCACCGCAGGCACCGCTAACGCCCATTCTTCTCATCAAGCCCACTCTGCGACTCATCAGGTGCTTAAAAAAGTTACCACAGTGGTCTCACATACATTTGCTCCATCATCACGTGCAATGGGGACTAAGTTGAATGTCTTCGTGAACGTATTGCCGAAAAACCACAAGGTAAAGACGGTGGGAAACACCCACTACTATGTGGTGAACAACGTTTACTACAAAAAGAGCGGAAAGCGCTACGTGATGGTTGAGGCGCCGTATGTGGTTAAACACGCCCCAAAAAATAAGAAAGTTGTGGTAGTGAGAGAAAGCCGTTAACGCAACGAATGAGACATCACAAGCAATAAGGAAACAAGAAGCGTAGGTCACGCTTCTTGTTTTAGATCTCGGCCTAACAGTGCTAAAGCCGCTTCTTTTGGTGATTTCCCATGATAAAGCACAGCGTAAATTTGCTCACAGATAGGCATTTCAACACCGACTTTTTGTGATAGTACATGAACTTCTTCTGTATTACGGTACCCTTCAACCACCTGTCCAATTTCTTCAATGGCGACATCTACGCTTTTGCCTTGGCCTAATGCCAAACCAAAACGTCGATTACGAGACTGATTGTCGGTACAGGTGAGTACGAGATCGCCTAGCCCTGCCATACCCATAAAGGTTTCAGGGTTAGCGCCAAGCTTTACGCCTAAGCGAGTCAGTTCTGCCAAACCGCGGGTGATGAGTGCCGTTCTGGCGTTAGCGCCAAAACCTAGTCCATCAGCTAAGCCTGCGCCAATAGCGATGACGTTTTTCACCGCGCCACCCAACTGCACACCGGTAAAGTCAGAGTTTTTGTATACCCGAAACGACTTCGCGCAATGGAGTTTTGCCGCAAACTCGTCACTCAAGGTATCATCAGTAGACGATAATGAAATAGCGGTAGGTAAACCCGCAACCATTTCCTTCGCAAAGGTAGGGCCTGATAATACGGCCAGAGGATAATCTGTACCCAGTGTTTCTTCTGCAACATCGCGTAATAAACGGCCCGTCTTAGGTTCCAGCCCCTTGGTTGCCCAAATAATTCGATGGTGTGGCTTTAGCAGAGGCTTTAGGCTTTTTAGCATAGCGCCAAAGGCATGGCTGGGTACCACAACGAGAATGTCTTGGCTGGAAGCGACCACTTCTTCTAAGTTGGCATTAACAACCAATGCTTCAGGAAATGTCGCGCCGGGAAGGTAGCGGCTATTTTCGCGGTTCGTTTCCATTTCAGCAATATGCTTTTCATCGCGCCCCCAAAGGAGCGTCGGATTCCCATTTCTGGCAAGACAAAAAGCAAGGGCGGTGCCATACGACCCCGCCCCTAATACCGAAACTGGCACTGAAACCGAATTTGACTTCATATCCACGTGCTTTCTGGTCACCTAATTAGGCGTCCATTTTAGGCGCATCGCCTTGTGCTTCTTGCACACGCTTTTGCATGTATGCAGCAAAAATAGCATCAAAGTTTACTGGCGCTAGGTTAAGTGGAGGGAATGTGCCTCGGTTAACCAAGTTAGAAATGGTTTCACGTGCATAAGGGAAAAGGAGGTTTGGACAATATGAACCCAACATATGCGCTTTATTCTGATCAGGCATTTCGCCTATAGCAAAAATGCCGGCTTGCTGTACTTCACATAAGAAGGCGGTTTCTTCACCTAATGATGCTGTTACCGTCACGGAAAGCACAACCTCAAAAACACTTTCATCAAGCTTGTTGGTGCTAGTGTCAATATCTAGCTTTATCTCAGGCTTCCATTCTTTCGTGAAAATGGCAGGGGCATTTGGAGATTCAAAAGAAATATCTTTTGTGAAAATGCGCTGAATATTAAATTGAGGCGCTTGAGCTTGTTCACCTGCGGCTTGGTTGTCGGTTGTCTGATTTTCGTCAGCCATGGTATTTCCTATTTATTTGTCGTTTTATTTAATCTAGTGCGTTGCTACATGCGCTGACGCGTTATGCTAAACCTAGCATTGGGTTTAGCTTGTTTTGTGCTTCTAAAGCCATTAAATCGTCGCAGCCACCAACGTGTTCGTCATTGATGAAAATTTGCGGAACTGTCCAACCGCCATTCGCCCTTTCGATCATGGTATCGCGTAGCTCAGGCTGAACATCAATAGGATACTCTTGGAACTCCACACCTTTCTCATTCAAAAGTGCTTTTGCGCGATGACAATAGGGACAGTGGCCCTTTGTGTATAATTCGACTTTGCTCATGAAGTTCACCTATTACTTTGATATTGGTAGACTGGCGCTTTGCCAAGCGTTCATGCCGCCTTTAAGTACGCTAACTTTTGAAAAGCCAGCTTTAGACATGGCGTTCGCTGTTCCACGCGCCTGATTTCCCATCGCGCATACTACGATAATGGGTTTATCTTTACTGTTTTCAAGCGTATTAAAATTTTTCTCTCTTAATGCGTCGGGTTTTATCTGCCTCGCGCCAAGAATATGCCCAGCTTTAAACTCTTTCTGTGCACGAATATCTAACACCACAGCATCTTCTTTATTTATCATTAACGTGGCGTCGTGAGTGCTTACCTCTTTGATTGAAGAGGTGAGTGAAGACACATAACTGAATATCAACATAGCCACAAGCGCAACCCACACGCCGGCGAGTACAATATTATTTCCGGCAAACTCGATTACCTGATCCATTACCTCAAACCTTGTCTCTAGACCAAAAAAGAGTGCAAAGTATATAGAAAAACTGGCGAGAAACCAGCCTGCTATTTCTTGAGGTCCCTTCCTCGCTGAGAGAATATTTTAGATGCTTGATATTACGAATAAATTGCACTGGGATTTGCTACCTCCCTCGGATACACTGATAGCGCGTACTTCTTCTTTATATTTTGGTTTAAGGCTTTTTCTTTAATGAATGAATTTGAGCGCGCTTATAATGTAGGTAAAACCCTATGCATTATTGCGCTTGCGTTGATAAGTGGCCAAGTGTTTGGTCAAGACAATGAGCAAGAAAAGCTAGCAGAATTGCAAGCTGAACTTCGTGCTCGTCAACAGGTGCTTGACAATAGCAAAGCCAACGCAAAAGAATTGGCGGATGTGCTTAAAGCCTCTGAACTAGACATTGCAAAAGTGGCGAAAAAGCTAACGCAAACCAATGACCATTTACGTCAGTTGCAAGCGGAGCAACAAAGTCTACAGCAAGAACAAAGCTCGCTAAAAGCCGCCATTCGCCAACAGCAATCGTTATTGTCTAGCCAATTGAAAAGCGCATTTATGGCCGGGCACTATGATTACGCAAAAATGATGTTCTACCAAGAAGATGCGAAAACCTTCGAGCGGGTCATCACGTATTATCAATATCTCGCTAAAGCACGCCAATCTGAAATTACTAAATTTAAAGACAATGTTGCGCGCCTTGAAACCGTGAATGCCTCATTAGCTGAAAAAGCGGCCTCTTTGCTTGCGTTACTCAATGAGCAGAAAAACCAGCGCGCGGTATTACTCACTCGTCAGAACGACCGCAAAAAGACCCTTGCTAAGCTTAATCAAACCATTGCGAGTGAAAGTGAGCGAATAGCGGCGCTGCAGGAAGACGAAAAAGCCTTAAGGGAGGCGATTGAAGCAGCAAGAATAGCAGCCGAGCGCGCGGCAGAAGCTGCCCAGATATCCTTAGATGGTTTGGCCAAGTTAAAAGGCAAATTGTCAGCACCCGTGGAGGGTAGGGTACGTAAATTGTTTGGCAATCGTAGGCAAGGGCAAGTCCGTTGGAAAGGGATTATTATCGACGGAGAAGAAGGAGACGCAGTGAAAAGCATTGCCTCAGGTAAAGTGCTTTATGCAGATTGGCTACGCGGTTTTGGGTTAGTTGCCATTGTAGATCATGGTGAAGGATATATGAGTGTATATGGTCATAACCAGGCCTTGCTAAAGCAAGCGGGTGACGATGTTCGACGCGGTGAAAATCTCGCTTTAGTGGGGCGCAGCGGTGGGCAGACGTCACCAAACTTATATTTTGAAATTCGCCATAAAGGCAAAGCGTTAAATCCCACCGCTTGGTTTAACTAATGGCGTTTTATTCGCACCTTACGCTGTCACAGAGAAAGTGGCCGTATCAGGAAGACTCTGTGCAGTTTGCTCTTTTGGCGGCGGGGGCGGCTTTCCTAGCCCGGCAAGATCAGCAATGTTTTTACTATCAAAGCCTGCATCATTCATGACAGAACTTAGCGACTTACCTGGATTTATCCCAGCTTCTTTTAGCTGCTCAGCAATCTCTTGAGCGTCACTCTCGGTTAAATTGTCGGCATCGTAAGACGATAAAATGCTATTTACCGTATCGGTTTGCTCGTCGGTTAACGTTGCGCCTTCACCCCTAGGTGGCGGGGGAGGCATACTGCCACTATTTACTGATGAAATCATAATGTACCCTTTAACACTTGTTGAATTTTCATCATCAATAGTAGCGGCTAAACGATGAAAATTTGAGCGCTGCTGAAGGTCTTTACGCAAGCTTTACACTGCAATGTGCCTGGCTCTCTGTTAACTTGTCTGAAAGAATACGGCTCAGAATAAAGGGTAGCCAAAATTAGCAGGTAATGACTTGTAGATTACCATCAGGTTGATATGCTTATTTCTGCTTAAATAAGAGGTACGTCAGTGGAATACCTTAACGGTATTACGCTGACCATGTGTGCGCGTAAAAAATAATAATCACGAAGAATGGACAATGAAGATGCAGTGGCGTCTAGTAGTGTGTTGCTTACTTTTGCTGGCAGGCAATGTCAGTGCGACAAGTGAAAATAATAAACCGGAATTCATCATTATTCTTGATGATCTTGGTTATCGTCCCACCGATATAGCCGCCTTTTCCCTCCCTTCGGAGGTCACCTTCGCTATTTTGCCGCAAACGCCTCTAGCCTCAACAATTGCAGATCGCGCCCATGCAGAAGGGCGTAACGTTATGCTACATATGCCCATGCAAGCGTCCAACGGTAAGAAAATGGGGCCCTTGGGATTAACGACTGACATGTATCCTGCCGCGATTACTCATACACTTCGCCGTGCGCTAAAAAGCGTGCCTTATGCGGTAGGTGTGAATAATCACATGGGAAGTGCCTTTACCGGTGAAAAAGAGGCCATGATGACAATCATGGAGGAAATAAAACGCCAAGGGTTATTCTTTGTAGACAGTCGAACTAGCGTCTACACCCGAGGTGAAGAAGTCGCTCAGGCGCTTGGGGTTCCTAGTGTGAGTCGCCACGTCTTTTTAGATCATCAACGTACACCATCATTTTTAATGCAGCAATTTGAACGCGCAAAAACGCTAGCAAAAAAACGAGGAAGCGTGGTGGTCATTGCCCATCCATACCCTGAAACGTTAGCGTTTCTTACCGAGGCGTTACCTCATTTGAGCGATGAAGGGCTACAATTGGTTTCCATAACAGAACACTTAAAACCTCATCAGTCCCTTCCCCACGTCGCGATGGCTCAACATGGCAAAGAATAATTAGCGCGGTGCGTCGCGGCGGTATGCTCGTAGAGCCGATGCATTTTGGCTATAACTCATACTAAATATTTAGCGAAGAAAAATTTCAATTTTGCCGCGTCTGTTATATTATAACGTCTCTGAAATGAGGTGATATAAAGTAATGGCAATAAATCCGGTAAACGATAATCCAACAAAATTAGACAAGCTTGGCATTTGGGTGTCTGGGCTATGTGCGTTGCATTGTTTGGCGTTACCGGTGGTAGTGCCTCTGCTTCCATTAATTGGCTCATCATTTTTCGCGCAACTATGGTTTGAACGCACTATTCTGACTATCTCGCTTATCATTGGTTCGGTTGCCCTAATTAGTGGCGCAGCCCGTTTTCATGGCAAATGGTACCCTCTTATCTTGTTGTTCTCTGGTGGAATTATCTACTGGAATAAAAATATGTTCGGCGAGGCGTACGAACCTTTCACTATTGCTGTTGGGGCAATGCTTATTGTGGCTGGGCATTGGATTAATATGCGTTTATGCCGTCAGTGCAAGTGCTGTAAAGACAGTGTTTTTTCTGCGCATTTGTCAACGCAAACCAAATAAACTCTGCGTAAATACATCCACGCAAAAAGTGCAAGTGTCGCTCCAGCTCAATGGCTGAAGGCCGCCGGTGAAACGTGAAGTTTCATTGATTACTTGTTAATATTTGGCTAGCGCGTTGCGGTACATTCGTAAATATGCCATTAACACCCCATGCCTTCAGCATTTTCATGTCTTCGTCATTATCTACGGTATACACAAACACCTTAAAGCCTGCATCTTTAGCCGCTTCAACGAACTCGCGATTAGCAATATCCAAGGCGATATTCACAGAATATGCGCGCAGCATTTTCGCGCTAGTAAAGGGTAACAGCTCATAACTTGCCGTCAGCGCGCCTATTTTCACTTCTGGCCATTGTGCACTGATAGCCTTTAACCAATGATGATTAAATGAAGAGATCAATAAGCGCTGGGGGTTAATGCCTTGTGAAGTTACAGCCTGTTTTACGTCGTGAACCCATTTTGTCACGTTATCGAGATGTTTAATTTCAATATTGCACCAGCGGTCGCAAGGAAGCGTTGCTAAGGTTTCCGTTAACGTGGGAATTTTTTGCCCTTGGCCAGCATCAAGTAAGCGCAAGTGGTGAAAAGGCGTGTCTAGCAATGCCCCAGTACCATTTGTTGTACGAGACAAGGTTTTATCGTGAAAAACCACAATGCCACCAGCATGTTGATAGGTGTCGAACTCAATGCCATGAGCGCCCTGTTCGAAGGCAAGATTAAAGGCTAAAAGGGTATTTTCGGGTGCAGCTGCGCTGGCACCTCTGTGTGCAAAAACTAACATTTAGTCGCCCTTATCATCCTGATTATTGCTGTGCAGTTTATGGGTGTTGAGTGTTTCATACACTGACGCAGAAGTAATGAGTAGGCCACCTATCAGTGTATGCCATGTAGGGTTTTCATTAAGGAGTAACACGGCAAGCACCACCCCGTAAAATGGTTGCATGCAGGCAACGAGAGAGAATGTTTTTGCCCGCAAGTGGCGTAGGCTCGCGGCGATGAGCGCGTGAGGAAGAGCGGTAAATACGGTACCTAATAGCAATAAGAGTAACCATGCGCTCAGCGGTGCAGAAACGATGCCCTCGCCCCCGGTGGGAAGTAAGAAAAAGGCAATAACAAGGGTCTGCCATGCCATGGCTTTGGCGCCACTATACTGCTTAAAGTACTTTCTATGGATAAGGTTTCGAAACGCATAGGTGACGGCGGAAGCAATACCAATTAACACACCAAAGGTTACATCGTTATCAAGAGACGTTTCCGGAACAATGAAATACACCCCTGCAATGACGGTTAACGTAGACGCAATATCTTGCCATACCAACCGAGTTTTTTCGAAAAAGGGCTCGATAAGCACGGTAATAACGGGGAAAGTAAACAAAGCAATCATGCCAACAGATACGCTAGAGTATTGCATGGCGGCGAAGTAAGACACCCAGTGAAGTGCCATCAACACCCCTAGCCCTATCGCAATAACATAGTCGCGTTTATTGGCTAAACGTAATCCTTGTTTTGATATTGCCAAAAAAATAAACAGGGCGATACACGCAAATACTGACCGCATTAACGTGATATCGCTAGCGCTTAGTGGTACTACACGTGAAAAGAGCGCCGTACCACCTAAAAGGACAATCGTTAAATGAAGTGAGATAAGGCTTTTTTTTACAGCATCCATAAACTAGCTAGAAAGCTCTTTGCTTCCAGCAACATAGGCCATGGGTTCACCCAATCGTGTTACTTGCCCTGGCGCTAATGGCTCAAAATCAATAGCTTGATTTTCGAAGCAGGCTACAATGGTCGAGCCAAGTTTGAAACGGCCTAATTCATCGCCTTTTTTCAATTTCACGCTGGCTTCGCTGTCTTTGTCATATTGCCAATGTTGAACATTTTTGCCTGCTGGTGGCGTTACGGTACCTGCCCAAACGGTTTCTATGCTCGCTACTATGGTTGCTCCAACTAGTACCATCGCCATTTTACCTACTGGGGTATCAAAAATAGCAACAACGCGCTCATTACGGGCAAACAGGCCAGGAATATTTTGTGCAGTCAGCGGGTTGACAGAAAAAAGCTCACCCGGCACGTAAATCATGTCGGTAAGCGTGCCATCAATAGGCATGTGAATGCGGTGATAGTCTCTAGGCGCTAAGTAAACCGTAGCGAAAGTTCCGTCTTTAAACGGCTGGGCAATGTCAGGTTTACCGCCTAATAAACTTGTGAGGCTGTAGTCATGTCCCTTCGCTTGAAAAATACTGTCATCACGAATATCGCCAAATTGACTCACAGCACCGTCTACGGCGTGAATGAGCGCGGAAGGGTTTTCGTCAATCGTGCGCGCTTCGGGTTTTAATGGCCGAGTAAAAAAGGCATTAAAGCTGCGGTAATAGCCAGGATCTGAGTGCAGCGCCTCATCCATGTTGACATTATATTGCTTAATAAAAAGTTTGATAATAAATGTGGTAAAGCCGCCTAATTCTGCCGCTGCCAACTTGCCTACAAGGCGAGACAACAAATGTTTAGGGGTAATGTATTGTAGATTTACTTTAAGCCAGTCCAGCACAAAAACGCTCCAATCATGTTAACCAGTTAATTGTACCTTAAGTTGTATGTTCACAAGTAACTTTAAGATTATGTATGCAACCAACTTGGTATAAGGAAATAAATAAAAGTTGAGCTTGTTGGACGCCAATGACGGGGTGTTCAACAAGCATAAAAGTGATAATTACACAGGGTAGACGAGGTGACTAACCACCAGGAGGCTGACTATGACTAGGGCGTTGTTCATCCATGGTGATCAATATTTTGTGATAGCTGGCAAACCGCTCGGCGTTAATTTTGCCTTCTTCAACGGCTGCTCTTAATAAACAACCAGGGTCGTTCAAATGCTTGCAGTCTCTAAATTTGCACCCACCCAAATAATCGCGAAATTCAATAAACCCCCAAGTGATGCGCTCGGTGGGAATATGCCATAAGCCGAATTCACGTACGCCCGGTGAATCGATAAGATCGCCGCCTGCTGGCAGATGCAATAGCTTAGCCGCAGTGGTGGTATGTTGACCTAAGCCCGAATTATCTGAAATTTCCCCGGTTAACTCATCTGCATCAGGCAGCACCTGGTTAATAAGGCTAGACTTACCTACACCAGATTGGCCCACAAATACGCTGACGCTGTCTTTAAGCAGGTCGTTTAAAGCTTGAATACCTTCACCGGTTTTACAACTTGTAAAGAGTAAGCGATAACCTAATTGACGATAAACTTCGAGTTGCTTATCCACTAGGGTGCGAGCGTCGTCATCCAGCAATTCAACTTTGTTGAGTACAATAACAGGCGTAATGCCAATATCTTCACAGGCCACAAGATAGCGGTCGATGATATTGGTTGAAAGCGAGGGTAAAATTGCACTAACCACAATAATATTATCGATATTGGCCGCAATGGGCTTTATGCCATCGTAGAAATCGGGTCGGGTGAGTACCGAGTGTCTATCATTAACTATCTCGATGACCCCTTTTACACCGGACTCTGCGTCATCGCCTTTGCTAAACAACACGTTGTCGCCACAGACCACCGAATCCACCGTTCGTCTTATATGACATCGAGACACATTGCCGTGGCTATCCTCTACATCGGCATGTTTTCCAAACCGCCCGATAACGGTGCCTTTAGCCAATTGACTTTCATCAACATGGGCTTGTTGCTGACCATCTTGCCCGCCGTGTTTACCTTGCAGGCGTTTACTGCGGTTAGCGGCCACTTGGCGTTTCTGTCTTTGTGTGAGTTTTGGTTTTTTCGCCACGATTCTTTTCTAGTTTCACGTATACTATGCCAATAATACCGTTTGTCAGGCATGGTTGCCATGTCTGAAGTGCGATGAGGAATGATATGAGCAAACATGATAGCAACTTAGTCTGGATAGACATGGAAATGACAGGGCTTGATCCGGAAACCTGTGTGGTAATGGAAATTGCCACAATTGTGACGGATGCACAGTTAAATATTCTTGCCGAGGGGCCTGTTATTGCGGTACATCAGCCGGACAGTGTGTTAGACAACATGGATGAATGGTGTACGCGGGTGCATGGAGAAACCGGCTTAACTGCCCGTTGTCGTGAAAGTACTGTGAGCGAACAAGAGGCGGCTGCTCAAACGATTGCTTTCTTAGCGCAGTGGGTTGATGCAGGTAAATCACCTCTGTGTGGTAATACGATAGGTCAAGATAGACGCTTCATGGTGAAATACATGCCAGAATTAGAAGCCTACTTTCATTACCGTAGTATTGATGTAAGTACGATTAAAGAACTGGCCCGGCGTTGGAAACCAGAAATTCTCGATGGGTTTGAGAAAAAGGGCGTGCACCTTGCCTTAGACGATATTCGCGAATCCATCGCGGAAATGCAGTATTATCGAGAAAAAGTGTTTACGATTTAATCGTTCGCTTCAATGGGTGCGAAAAAAACAGAATTAATGGTTGCGTTACTGAAATATTTTTGTAAAATGCGCACCACTTCAAACGAAGTGCCCATTTTGTTGCGGGAATAGCTCAGTTGGTAGAGCACGACCTTGCCAAGGTCGGGGTCGCGAGTTCGAATCTCGTTTCCCGCTCCAAATTTTAAAGCTGATAGTAAATGTTACTTTCAGTGAGCGTGAAAAGCGCGCCCCCTTGTGGGCCCGCGACCGAGTGTCGGCCAGTCGGCGAATCTCGTTTCCCGCTCTAAATTTCCAATCTAAACTCTAGATTGCCTTTAAAGATGCACAGCATCGACTCTATGCGGGAATAGCTCAGTTGGTAGAGCACGACCTTGCCAAGGTCGGGGTCGCGAGTTCGAATCTCGTTTCCCGCTCCAAATTTTCATACATCAAGAAAATCCAAAATAATGTAGTTGTATCTATGCGACCCCTTAGTGGTGCCGCGACCGAGTGTCGGCCAGTTAGCGAATCTCGTTTCCCGCTCCAAATTTTCACACATCAAGAAAATCCAAAATAATGTAGTTGTATCCATGCGACCCCTTAGTGGCGCCGCGACCGAGTGTCGGTCATTGCTTCGCAACGAGTTCAAATCTGTTTCCCGCTCCAAATTTTCACACATCAAGAAAATCCAAAATAATGTAGTTGTATCTATGCGACCCCTTAGTGGTGCCGCGACCGAGTGTCGGTCATTGCTTCGCAACGAGTTCAAATCTGTTTCCCGCTCCAAATTTTCACACATCGAATATTCAATCTAAATGATGAGATATGTTCACGCGAACCCTCTGTTGCGCGGGAGCCGTTAGTGAAGTCCCGTGCGCTTATAAAGGGGAATTCAATGCGGATCGCGTGTTTTAACGAAATTTCCTTCATTATTTGCAAATTTATACTAAAGAATAAGTAGACGGAGGCTGTAAAGGCTAAGTCCCTAAAAAATCACCCTTTCCTGAAAGTATGTGAATGGTTATTCACCATTCGTCGTGCATTTTTGGCATTTCATGGTGCGCAATGCGCTTGATTTTGGTGCAAGCCTCAATAATTCTCTGTTTTGACACCAAAATTGCCCTATTTTTGAGCATTCAAATGTTGAAAGCTCACTAAAATCGCATATTAAATGGATTTTTATAAATACTTATGCATAATTCGCCCCCTTTTTCGCAGCTGACAAAGTTGACAGGGTATTTACATGGGCACGGTGTTTGCTAAACCAAGCTAGTAAAACAAAGTAAAACTACGGCAGAGGAATCCTTTATTCACCTTTAGCCGTCACTACACAATAAAAACAATCACTGTAGTAAACAAAAATAAATAAAAATCCAGTCGGAGAAACACACATGGCTTTTGATTCATCAAAGCGTTACCACGTTACGGCGCTAGCTTGTGCCGTCGCATCTGCGTTGTCATTAAATGCAAGCGTAGTGCAGGCACAGGAAGAGGCCGAAATAAAAGAAGAAGATGTAGAAAAGGTGGTTGTCACAGGGTCGCGTATTGCCCGTGATCCCAACCTTGCTTCGCCGTCGCCTGTTCAAGCTATCTCTGAAGAAGATATTCAGCTATCTGGTGAATTCTCCGTCACTGATGTTATTAATGATATCCCGGCTCTGTTTTCATCTACTACGGCTGAGAGCTCAATTGACTCAGCCAGTTTTTCCGATGGTGCAAACATTCTAAACTTACGTGGTTTGGGTGCAAACCGTACCCTAACCTTGGTTAATGGACGACGTCATGTAGGTGGATCTGCAGGTTCTGCTGCCGTGGATGTAGGTTCAATCCCCGTTAAGTTAATCAAATCGGTAGAGGTGCTTACCGGTGGTGCATCAGCCGTATACGGTGCTGATGCGGTAACAGGGGTTGTTAACTTCATTTTGCGAGATGACTACGAAGGCTTCGAAGTCGACGTTAATACCGGCATTTCTTCCGAAGGCGACGGCGAACAGTTAAGTATCTCAGCACTGTATGGGACTAACTTTGACGACGATAAAGGTAACTTTGCTATCAATGTTGAGTTCCAGCGTGACGAAGGTGTACGGGTAAGCGAGCGCGATAACGGCCTTCTTATTGGCTCTGGTGGTGACTGGACAAACCCAGCGCTTCGTTTCCAACAAGGTGATATTGGTAGTAGTACACCTAACCTTGCTGAGTACTATAACTACGATAACACAGGCTTGTTTAATTTCGGTTTAAGCATTCCAAGCCTTGAAGCCTTCACTCAAAACTATACTGACACATTTGGTAGTGCGCCTAATTTGACTGATGCTGAATTAGCCTTGTTTGACCGCGCAGCAACCTCTGCGCCACGGGCTGTATTACCGTATCGGACTTTCCCTTTTACTTCTGGTTACGGCTATATCGTACCGGGTAATCCATATAGCTTTGCTGGTTTCGATCCGTCTACTAACATCGATTTAGATGGCAATGGAACCCCAGATTGTCTTGATTCATTTTCTGGCTATAACAGTGTGTTCGGTGCTGCCTCGTTTGGTGTATTGGGTGGTTGTTGGAATGTGACAGAAGACGGCAGTTATCGCCCAGTTCAAGATGGTTTAGTGTCGGGGAACTTCGAAGGGTTTGGTGGTGATTCATACAACACTATTCAGCAAGAGCGAGGCTACCTCATCACGCCAAATGACAAAATTGCTGTTAATTTACTAGGCCATTACGACCTTAGTGACAGTATGACGGTATTTGGTGAATTGAAATACGTTGTTCAAGGTACTGAAAACGAAAGTCAGCCTACGTCATATTGGGATTTGCTTTTCGGCGCCCCAGATAACCCTTACCTACCTGAGTTTATTCAACCATTAGCCAGTGAACTTGGCGGTGTGGCTATTACGGTAGACCCTATTGGTATTGGCCAAGGTAAAACGGAAAACGAACGTCGTACGCTACGTGGTGTTATCGGTCTTGAAGGTTTCTTCGAAAACGACTGGGAATACAATGTATCGGTTAACTACGGTAAGTTTGAGTACGAACAAAACGGAACAGAAAACTTAATTATTGTTGACCGCTTCTTCTCTGCTATTGATGCAGTGACCGACCCCTCAACAGGCGAAGCGAACTGTCGTGTAAACTTGGATGCCGATACGCCACAAGTGACGACAGCATTTAACATTCCATCCTATGACCCAGGGTATTTCTCGTTCACGCCGGGTGATGGTAGCTGTGTACCACTCAATATATGGGCGGGTTCCACTGGCATTACTCAAGAAGCCGTGGATTGGGTAACGGAAGACAGTCATAGTCAAACGACTATCGAACAGTTAGTTATTAGCGCGTCGATTGCCGGTGATTCAAGTGAATACTTCGAATTGCCCTATGGCCCTCTTTATTTCGCGCTAGGTGGCGAATACCGTAAAGAAGAATCAGAAGCGACCTTTGATGCGTGGCGCTTAGGTGTTATACCAGAGGGATCTCAGTATACCGCAGGCACACAGGTATCAGACTACTCAACCAATAACTCATTGGTCTTCCAGCCATCTATTAGAACGGCAAATGAAACAGGCGACTTTGACGTAAGTGAAGTGTTCTTGGAAGTATCTGTTCCGCTTATTCAGGGTGAAACCCTCGTTGAAGAGCTAACGCTAGATTTAGCTGCACGTTACTCTGATTATTCTACGGTTGGTGATACCACGACATGGCGTGCAAACCTCATGTACTCGCCTCATGAAGATTTAATGGTGCGTTTATCAAAGTCTCAAGCCATTCGTGCGCCTAATATCAGTGAATTATTTGGTCCTGAAGTGGGTGCCACTTTCCGTCCAACAGATCCTTGTAACGCCAGCGTTATCGCGGGTATTCGAAGCAACGATGAAGCCGCGGCTAACCAGTTGCAAGCTAACTGTGTGGCCGACTTGCAGTCTATCGGTTACAACCCATTCGATGATAGCGGTGAATACGTTTATACCGACCCACTATCAGCGGCATTCCCTGGTGTAACTGGGGGGAATGCTGAGTTGCAAGAAGAAACCGCCGATACCATTACCGCTGGCTTCGTTTATAACTCGAGTTGGTTAGAAGGTTTCTCAGTCACGGCGGATTATTGGAGTATCGAAATTGATGACGCCATTAGCGCAGTAAGTTCTGATGACATTGTCAATGGTTGCTATGTAGGCGAATCATTGAATGAAAACTTCTGTTCACTGTTTACCCGTAATACAGATGCGTCATCACCGCAATTTGGTGGCTTGAACTTCTTACGCTCTACACAGGTTAACTTCGCTCGTCTTGAAACATCGGGTGTCGATTTCAGCGTAGGTTACGATTTTGAAGTTGGTGCGCATACTTTCTATACGAAAGTGTCTGGTACTAAAGTCAATGAGATTGATCAGTACACTAATCCGAATGATCTTACCGAAGTTAACCCTGAATTAGGTGAAGTGAACCGTCCTGAGTGGGCCGGTAACATCAATCTAACGTGGAAGTGGGAAGAACTTCAGGTAGGCTGGCAGACGCAGTACATGGACGAGCAACTTCTAGCGGGTGTCGAAGTTGAGGAATACGAACGAGGTGACTTTGATGATACTGCCATGATGGACGAGTTCTGGCAGCACGATATTAACTTCTCATACATGGTGAAAGAAAACCTGAAAATGTATGGTGGTATCAAGAATATTACTGATGAACAACCATTCATCACTAACTTCGCTTATCCAGCAAGTCCTCGAGGTCGCTTCTACTTCGTTGGTTTCGACATGCAGTTTAAGTAAATAGGTTTATCAGCAAAGACAAAAAGCAGCGCTTAGCGCTGCTTTTTTTATGGAAAAAGAAAAATCCAGTTGCAAGGGTGAAACGTTAGCTTTATGTTAACTGGTCTAACCAGAAGTCAGTAATACAGAGAGAGAACCATGTCTGCACCTAATCCGCTTCGCGCCTTCGCTAAAAAAGCCAATACCTATCCTGATTGGCTTCGTCAAAAAATGCTCACATGGATGTTCCGCTATAAAGTGAAACTCACGGGTACCGTCAGCATTGATATTTTAGAAACAGACTTGAAATCGGTCACCTTTCGTCAAAAGAATTATAAAAAAGTACAAAATCACATTGGTAGTGTACACGCTGCAGGTATGGCGCTTCTCGCCGAATCTTCTACGGGCTTTGTGGTTGGCGTCAACCTACCCGGTGATAAGTTGCCCCTTATTAAAGAAATGAATCTAAAATATGTAAAGCGAGCACAAGGGGATATGCATGCGGTAGCGCATTTGACTGACGAGCAAATATCACTCATGCAAACACAAGATAAAGGTGAAGTGTCGGTAGCCGTGAAAGTCACCGATGCACAGGGTATAGAACCCGTTATATGCGAAATGATTTGGGCTTGGGTGCCGAAACAGAAAAAAGCATAAAGCCCGTACATATACCCAACTGACGCAATCGTTAAATTTGCTGAAAATGGGAGGCGGTTGCGCGGTCACTCTTTACAGTTTTATTAATTTTTCTCACCTCGCGCAATTGCGTTTGACAGCCGTTTATATCCCTACTATTAAATTATTAACTGGCCAGATATGCGATATGTTTCGTCTTTAAAGCATGGCTAAAAGTAGCATAAATAAAACGTCATTCGAGCAGCGTTAGAGGTAGATATGGCAGAGCTATCGAGAGAGCAACTGACTAAACGTCCTTTTTCAGATAAAAAACATTACCCTTATGGTTTTGGTCGCTCTGGTGACTTTTCTATCTCGGAGAGCAAGCTGCTACAGTCTCATGGTTCTCTCTTTGCCGCTCTGGTGGACGGTAAATTAACGCCGCAAACCGATGAAGAGCAACAGTACCTAGAATCAGCGCTTGGTCATAGGCCGCCACAGACGCCTCAGGAAAAAGCATGGCTTAAATATCAAGCACGAATAAACCGCCCAAAAGCCGCCAGTATTTACGGTTCCAAACGTTCAATGTCGGAAGAGGTTGACGAGGACGAGGATATAGGGGATAACAGTGACATTGATATCGAACTCGACACAGAATAGCTGTTAACTAAATGTAAATGGTCATCCTAAATGTAGACCATTTACCCCCCTTTGCGAAACATTTATCCTAATTATCCTGAATATTGGGATATATATCTCACTTTTGTGTAATTTGCTGTTTTATCTTCCTACATCCTTCGTTATAGTCCGGTCATCGTCAACGTACGCTAACAACCCGTTAAACCATTACAGGAGAAAGTACTGTGAAAATGATGTCGGGCGCAGCCATGGTGGTAGAAGCGCTAAAAGATGTAGGAGTGACACACGTGTTCGGTTACCCAGGTGGTGCCGTTCTGGACATTTATGATGCGTTATTTGCGCAAGATGATGTCAAACACGTCCTCGTACGTCATGAACAGGCAGCCGCTCACATGGCGGATGGTTATGCACGTTCAACTGGCAAAACCGGCACAGTACTTGTCACTTCAGGCCCAGGTGCAACCAATACCATTACCGGAATTGCAACTGCCTATATGGACTCTATCCCTATGGTGGTGTTATCAGGGCAAGTACCCTCTATGCATATCGGTGAAGATGCCTTCCAGGAAACCGATATGGTGGGCTGTTCACGCCCCATCGTTAAGCATAGTTTCTTGGTTAAGCGTGCGGTAGACATTCCAGAAGCCATTGCAAAAGCCTACTACATTGCCAATACAGGTCGCCCTGGCCCTGTGGTTGTGGATTTACCTAAAGATTTAGTCAACGTTGCAGATGAGCACCCTTATGTGTTCCCGACAGATGTAACAATGCGTTCTTACAACCCGACTGAAAAGGGTCACCCGAAACAGGTCAAGAAAGCGGTTGAAGCCTTACTCAAGGCTGAGCGACCGGTATTATATGTAGGTGGTGGAGCAGTTGCGTCAGAAGCCTCCTCGCGGGTGATTGAATTAGCTGAGAAGTTGCACGCCCCAGTAACCTGTACCTTAATGGGTTTAGGGGCGATGCCTGGCACGCACAAACAATTTGTGGGTATGTTAGGGATGCATGGCACCTTAGAAGCGAACAAGACCATGCATAATGCCGATTGCATTATTGCCCTAGGTGCGCGTTTTGATGACCGGGTAACGAACAACGTAGACAAGTTTTGTCCCCATGCTGATATTATTCATGTTGATATTGACCCTGCGTCTATCTCTAAAACCGTTAACGCCCACATTCCTGTGGTCGGGTCGGTGGACAAAGTACTCGATCAAATTCACGAACATATGGTGAATAAAGACTTATCGAATCAAGAAGCAAAGCTAGCGGATTGGTGGCAGCAGATTGAGCAATGGCGCGCGCGCCAATGCTTAAACTACGAGCAGGGTGATGAGGTTATTAAGCCGCAGAAAGTCATTGAAGCTTTGTATAAGCACACTGACGGTAAAGCTTACGTAAGTTCGGATGTAGGCCAGCACCAAATGTTTGCTGCACTTTATTATCAGTACGATAAGCCGCGTCAGTGGATAAACTCAGGTGGTTTAGGCACCATGGGCTTTGGTTTACCGGCGGCTATGGGGGTTCAGTTTGCTCATCCTAACGCCACCTCTGTGGTTGTGACGGGTGATGGCAGTATTCAAATGAATATTCAGGAACTGTCTACCTGTTTACAGTACAACTTGCCGATTAAAATTATTTCATTGAATAACCGTGCTTTGGGGATGGTTCGTCAATGGCAAGATATGATTTATAAGGGCCGTCACTCTCATTCATATATGGATTCAATGCCAGACTTTGTGAAGTTAGCGGAAGCTTACGGCCATGTCGGCATCAAAGTAGATAAATTAGACGACCTCGACGCTGCAATGGAGAAATGTTTCAGTTACACAGATCGCCTCGTGTTTATGGACATTGCTATCGACCAAAACGAACACGTATACCCAATGCAAATTAAGTATGGCGCAATGGATGACATGCGCTTAAGCAAGACGGAGCGAACCTGATGAAACGTATTATTTCTGTATTAATGGAAAACGCCCCTGGCGCACTATCTCGAATCGTAGGTGTATTTTCACAACGGGGTTACAACGTCGACTCTTTATGTGTGGCACCGACCGATGATGAAAGTTTATCTCGTTTAACCATCATCACCCATGGCGACGACAAAGTGATTGAGCAAATCACAAAACAAGTGAATAAGCTTGTTGATGTGTTGAAAGTGGTTGATCTTACTGAAGGCGCCCATATTGAGCGTGAGCTGATGCTTATCAAAGTGGCGACACGTACAGAATCAGTGCGCGCAGAAGTTAAGCGAAATGCGGATATTTTCCGTGGTACCATTTTGGATGTAAACGCGAATAACTACACCATTGAATTGACAGGTACTACCGATAAACTGGATGCATTTGCAACCACCATGGGGCAGTGTGCAGAGATCATTGAATCATCTCGCACTGGCGTTTGTGGTCTAGCTCGAGGGGATCGTGCGTTACGCCCCTAGTCGATAGTTGAGTTCGATTAAATTGGCAAGCCGGCGCTATGTTGTAGCGTCGGCTTTTTTAATGCGCTTTACCGTAATAGGCTTCAATGCGAAACGCCATGCCATAGGAAGGCTTAAAGCCTTCATCACGTCGCCACAACACGAAGGGCTCGACGTCAAAGTACAACCATTCACGTAACGGGTTAGAGCGCCAACGTAGCCCCGTGTAAACCTCTTCCACCTTGTATTGCGGCCGATCTAATCCTTCTACCATTAGTCGATACATCAATGCATTGTGAGTATCAATAGGATACAAATGTTGAAGCTCGTGACGCCAAAGCCAATCGTTGGAGTCATCCCTGAAATAAAAGCGATTATTTAATCGCGTCACGTTATTGTTTTCAGCCACATGCTGAATCGCCGCGCCCAATTCAGCACCCAGTCTGTCTCGAGTGTAGTAATACCATTCAGCATCATACAACATAGCCCAGTGAGCATTGAACGCCATGGCGTCGCGATATCGGCTTTTTACGTAAAGCTGGTCACGTCGGCCCGCGCCTATGCGATATGAATAGTGCGAATTTTGATCGGGACGGAAACGAAGGGCAATGGTGGTGTTATCACGTCTGCCTAGTGAATCGTTTCGCGCCGCTTTCAGCGTGTCACTTTGCGTCTCATCTTCATTGTCGCTAAGCAATAGATCCACCCTATCTTCTAGGTGGGGAAGCGACACCCGTATACGAAAACGAAGGTCGGTTTCTGCAAGGTCGCGACTTCGAGGTTCCCAACTGAGTTGAATGCGGCCTTCTGCTTTGGCTTGCTTATTTTTATTGGGGCCGTTTTCTTGGGAAAACATGCCGTCAAACTGACGAACGGTAAAATCGATGGAGTCTGTGAAACTGCGCTGCCACACATCAAACCAAGCCCTATCGTCGACACTATCTTGCGGGCTTTGTATCGCGGTCACAGGCTGTGAGTTGAGAACGGTCGATGATGGTAACATTAAATGGCAAAGCGTTACTGCAACGCACAACATCCTTTTTAAACCTCCTTTTCTTAGGTGAAATACCTATCAAAACCTTACCTTTATGCTAAGTATCAGGATGCGACTTGTGGTAACAAACGTCAATGATTAATGTGCCATGCAAATATTCAGGTGAAAGCTGAGTCAGGGGGTGGCATACTGTTAGCATTGAAGTAAGGGAGAAAAATATTATGGGTGGTATTAGTATTTGGCAATTGCTAATTATACTGGTTATCGTTGTTTTATTATTTGGTACAAAGCGTCTAAAAGGCATGGGGTCTGATTTAGGTAGCGCCATTAAAGGTTTCAAAAAAGCGGTTAACGAAAACGAGCAAGACGCAGATTTCGAGCAGAAAAAGCACGTGGAAGAAAAAGACACGGCCGACCCTGTGGCCACGAAAACCCAGAGCGATGTTAAAGAAAAGTCCTAATGTTTGATATAGGTTTTTGGGAGCTTTTGGTTATTGGTGTCCTGGCCCTACTTGTATTAGGGCCAGAGCGTTTGCCTGGCGCCATGCGTTCTACCATAAATACCATTCGAAGTGTGCGTAATGTTGCTACCGGCTTTAAGCAGGAAGTCGAGCATCAGTTGCGAGTACATGAATTACACGAAAACCTGAAAAAAGCTGAGCAGCAAGGTTTAAAAGATTTATCGCCAGAGTTAGAACAGAGTGTTGATGAATTGAAAAAAGCCGCTGAGTCCGTTCAGGAACCATATAAAAAACAGTAAATGTCTGACGCTAATAGTTTAATCTCTCACTTAATCGAGCTTCGCAGTCGTATCTTGAAAGCCCTTTTAAGTGTGCTTGTCGTGTTTTTGTGCTTAGCTTATTTTGCGCAAGATCTTTATCAATTGTTGGCTCTACCTTTGCTAGAATCGCTGCCTGACAATGCCAGCATGATAGCCACAGACGTAGCCTCTCCGTTTTTCGCCCCGTTTAAGTTAACCTTGGTATTGTCATTTTTTATCGCCATTCCCTACGTACTCTACCAAGTATGGGGATTTGTCGCGCCAGGTCTCTATCGCAATGAGAAAAAGCTGGTTGCACCCTTGTTACTGTCGAGTACGCTCCTTTTTTATGCAGGCATGGCCTTCGCGTATTTTGTTGTTTTTCCTATCGCCTTTGCATTTTTTAATAGTGTGGCCCCAGAAGGGGTAACGGTAAGCACGGATATTTCAAGTTACTTGAACTTTGTACTGAAATTGTTCTTTGCTTTTGGGGTGTCATTTGAAATTCCTATTGCCATTATTTTACTGTGCTGGACCGGAGTGACAGACGCAAAATCACTAAGAGCAAAACGCCCTTATGTCGTGGTGGGCGCATTTATTCTAGGCATGCTACTCACGCCGCCAGATATTATTTCGCAAACCTTGCTGGCTATTCCGATGTGGTTTTTGTTTGAAGTAGGTGTCGTTGTGGGTGGTTTATATGCGGGTAAGGCAAAACAAAGTGATGATGAATCCGTTGAAAATGTGAGTGAATAACAAAAAAGAAAAAGGGGAACACATGAAGGCAACCGCAACCACGCTACTTTTAGGTATCGTCTCTTCATTAGCATTTTCTGTTCACGCAGAAACTGTCACGCAAGCACTAGAAAAATGCCGAGGCGTGGACAACAGTTTACAGCGTTTGGTTTGTTACGATCGAGTCGCGAAGAATGTTAACCAATACGCAGGTGGACAAGAATCCATTAGCGCAGTGCCTCGCCCTCAATTAGCGCCTGCCAATGCACCTGAAGCGACAATGCCTCCGTTGCCAGCAAAACCACCTGTTGCGTCAGCGCCTCCGGCTAAGCCGAAAGTTGACACCCAAGGACAACAAGATATTGCCTTCGGGATGGAACAAAAACGAGTCCGAGAGCAGAAAGAAGCGTCTATGACCGCCACTGTCACGACCTTATCGTCTAACGTTAGAGGTAACCTTATCGTCACTTTTGACAATGGTACTGTCTGGCAACAATCAGATGATACCGATCTCAACCTAAAAGAAGGTCAGAAAGTGACAGTGGAGCGTGGTATGTTCGGCGCTTTTTACGCTAAGGTTGAGGGTATGAAACGAAAAATGAAGGTAAAAAGAATTAAATAATATGCCTTGGTTTGATGCTGGTGTGAACCTGCTGGATCGCAGGTTCGATGCCCACGAAGTAGTCACGCGAGCAGTGGACGCCGGTGTTGAAAAGTTATGTGTTATCACCACTCACCCTAACGAGTGGGACGCTGCAGCGCAGCTTTATGCGGATTTTCCGCAACATATTTGCTACACCATTGGCGTTCATCCTCACAACGCAAAAGTGGTGACTGAAGAAAACCTTTGTCAGTTAAAAATGTATGCAGCCAACCCCGGCGTGGTTGCTATTGGGGAATGTGGCTTAGATTTTAACCGTGATTTTTCTCCCCGGCCGACACAAATTGCTGTTTTCGAAGCTCAACTGGCCATTGCTAAGGCCATGCAATTGCCAGTGTATTTGCACGAACGAGATGCCTTTGTCGCACAATGTCACAGTTTAAATAAGTTCATATCACACATTCCAGGTGGTATCGCTCATTGTTTCACTGGAGACAGCACGCAGCTAGGTGAGTATTTGGCTATGGGGTTATACATAGGCATTACGGGCTGGGCGTGTGATGAAAAGCGTGGCGAAGCACTTCGACAAGCGATACCGCATATTCCTCTTGAGAAGATTATTCTTGAAACTGATGCGCCTTACTTGTTTCCCAAAACGTTAAGACCCCGAAAGAAAAATAACGAGCCGGCATTTTTGCCTCATATCGGCGAAAAAGTCAGTGAATTGATGCAAGTCAGCCCTGATAAATTGCGTATTTGCAGTTATGCTAATACTTGTCGATTATTTTCTTTGATGTCTTGAGCAGTCTATGCTGATAAACACAGATAAAGTGCGCAGTTATGATGTGGGCTTAATTTTAATTACCCTAGTCGCTGTATTACTTTTTTTACTAGTGGCCTTTCATCTCTCCCCAAGCGCCGTTACTGAAGAGCGTTACTCACAGTTAGCCTATATGGTGGAAGTTGATGGCAAAAGTCAGCAGGGAAAGTCCCTCGATTTTTCAACTATTATTGACGTGCCAGATAGTCGTTGGACAGCGACCAGGTCGCCAGTAAATTTGGGTATGAGCAAAAATGTTCATTGGTTTAGGTTGACTATTTCTCCTACAGAACATACCCAAGGCCAATTTCTTTTACAGTTAGACTACCCCTTGTTAGACGAGTTGGATATCGCTATCTACAGTCACTTAGGTACCGCACCTACGAGCCAATATAGTATCGGCGACACAGTAGAATTTGATAATCGTCCCATTCATTATCCAACCCCATTAATTCCTTTGCCCGTTAGTCAGTTTTCTCAGCACATGTATATCCGTATTAAAACCTCCGGTACGATCAGGCTGCCTCTAAGAGTGTGGGAAGAGCGGGAATTTGTAGAGTATGCATCATCTCGAAATCTCGCGTTAGGTTTATTTTTCGGGTTTCTTTGCGCAATGGGTTTAAGCAATGTATTCCTCTTTTTAACCACTAAACGGCCCGCTTTTCTTTTTTATTCTGGTTATGTCTTTAGCTTGGGGTTAACGTTGGCGTCGTTGCAAGGAATAGGTTATGCCTATCTGTGGCACGACTTCATTTGGTTCCAAGGTCGAGCTGTGGTGGTGTTTGCAAACGCCACTATTTTCTTTGCAGCCATATTTACGCGCACAATATTGCAAGTGAAAGCGCACAGTGTCTTGATAGATAACGTCATTAAGGCATTGGCGTTGTTTTTTGCATTGAATATTGTTGCCAGCTTTTTGTTTCCCTACAGCGTAGTCATTAAGGTATACCTTGTTGCCTTGTGCATAACAGTCCTCTTTACGATTAGCTTGGGTGTGTGGATGTCGATGAAGGGTGTCACCATTGCCCGTTATTTCACCATTGCATGGGCACCTTTATTAGTCAGTGGTCTAGCGGCCAGTTTAGATAATGTTAACCTTATTGATATACCACTTTCATCAAACAACTTACTGATTATTGGCGGTGCCGTTGAAACCCTAATGCTGGCCTTCATATTGGCAATTAGTTATAGCCATAGCAGATATGAACTCATTGCAGCACAGCAGTTTGCATTGGACAAAGAGATACAGGCAAACAATGCCAAGGAAGATTTACTGGCCGTTCACCAGCGTTATCAAGACGATTTAGAATATAAGGTACAAGAGCGTACCCTAGAGCTAGAAATCACGCTGCGAGAGCTTTCAGAAGTGAATGAAGAGCTAGAAAGGCTTACCGGGGTTGACCCTTTAACAGGAATTAATAATCGCCGGCATTTTGATAAGCGGTTTAAATCGGAAGGGCGCCGTAGCCGCCGAGAACAAACCCCCTTGTCGCTCATCATTATTGATATTGATCACTTTAAAGCGATTAACGATAAATTCGGTCATGCAGGAGGCGACGCTTGTCTTATTCATGTATCGTCCCTATTTAAACAGTTATTACATCGGCCAACTGATGATCTTTGTCGTATAGGTGGAGAAGAGTTCGCTATCATTTTGCCTAATACTGACAGTGAAGGTGCATGCCACGTGGCTGAGTCACTCAGGCAAAGTACGCAGCAACAGCCTGTCGACTTTGAAGGCCAACAAATTGCGCTCACTATCAGTGCCGGTGTGGCCACTGCGGTCATTGAAAGCGAAGAGCATACGCTTTCGCTATTCCGTGATGCTGACGAAAAGCTCTATGCAGCAAAAGACGCAGGCCGAAATCGCGTTTCTCATTAATAACAGTTAGGATCCTTTTATGAATTCCTCTTCATTTCCCGCTCGCAGGCTACGCCGTTTACGAGCGCAAGGCGCGCTTAGAAGTCTAGTGGCTGAGCATGCCCTAACCACCGACGATCTTATTTACCCTGTATTTGTTTTACCCGGCAGCCAGCAGCGTGAGGCGGTGCCTTCCATGCCAGGTGTAGAGCGTTTGTCAATCGACTTGCTACTTGAAGAAATGAAGACGTGGTACGAACTAGGCATTAAAGCATTGGCCTTATTTCCTGTTACGCCCATGTCACACAAAAGCGAATGTGCGAAAGAAGCATTTAATCCTGACGGGTTAGCACAACAGGCGCTACGCGCACTGAAATCTGCATTCCCTGATGTTTTATTAATGTCGGATGTCGCCCTCGACCCCTTTACCTCTCATGGACAAGATGGCTTAGTCAATGAGAATGGCTATGTGATGAATGACGAAACCGTTGAAGTGCTGGTGAAACAAGCCTTATCTCACGCACAAGCTGGCGCAGATATCGTGGCCCCTTCAGATATGATGGACGGGCGAATTGGCGCTATTCGTCACGCTCTAGAGCAAGATGGCTTTATCAATACTTGTATTATGGCTTATTCGGCGAAGTATGCGTCTTCTTACTATGGGCCATTTCGCGACGCAGTAGGCTCTGCGGCAAATATTAAAGGCGGCGATAAAAAAACGTACCAAATGGACCCTGCAAATTCTGATGAAGCCTTACATGAAATCGCATTGGACATTCAAGAGGGGGCAGATATGGTGATGGTGAAGCCAGGTATGCCGTACCTGGACATTGTAAGGCGCTGCAAAGAAGCGTTTAAAGTCCCTACTTTCGCATATCAGGTCAGTGGTGAATACGCGATGCACCAAGCGGCCTTCGCAAATGGGTGGTTAAATGAAGAGGCAGTGATCCTAGAATCATTACTTGCATTTAAGCGTGCAGGGGCTGATGGCATTTTGACCTATTTTGCACCACAAGCCGCGCGCTTGCTTAAACGCTAGATAAGCACATATAAATAAGGCCGCAATATTTTGCGGCCTTATTTTATTGGCAAATGAGCTCCCAGCCTGCTTTATGCTGGAGCCAGATCTCATTGGCTAACTCTGCATTGATGAGTGGGTGGGCTTTTAGCCAACCTTCAGGAAAATGCAGCGTCCAACTTTCGCCATGACATTCTAGTTCAAGGTTAGGAATATGTTTGTTTTGGCGGCGTAGGCACAACACCACCGAAATCCTCAAAATACGTAGCAGACCCAATAGCATAGGTTGATACTCTGCGTGATAGTGAGAAAATGGCGATGGCGCGATAACCAAACGATGCAAAGATACCAGGTCTCGCACCGCAGCACGTTGTAAGCGAGTAAAGCCAGGTAAATCTATATGACTAAGAATATAGGCACCGTGCTCATGGTGTTTTTTGTATTCAATGTGCAAGCCTGTTTCGTGCAAAATAGCCGCTGCGCTCAGAATGGCTTCCGTGTCTAAATGACAAATATCTTGCTGTGAGCACAGTTGGTGGCATAAAGATAAAGCAACGCCTTTCACTGCATGCGCATGAGATTTATCAATATGATAACGGGCCATGGTTTGGTTTAAGGTTTGTTCGCGACGATCGTTTTCCTGCACATTGTCTAACATGCCGTAAATCAAACCTTCCCTGAGTGCCCCACCAGAAATGTTCATGTGCTTAATGTTCAGGCATTCAAACAAACTAATCAGGATGGCAAGCCCAGACGGGAAAATCGCTTTGCGGTTATCTTCTAGACCCTCAATATCCAAGTTTTCAATTCGCCCGCACTCAATGCACTGCAATTCTAGATGACGAAGGTAATCAAGACGAATAGCGTCGCTAATACCTTGGGCGACTAAAATCTCTGTAATGGCTTGTGGCGTGCCCGAAGCACCTAAGCAGTTTTCCCAATCAAAACATAAAAAGGCATCGGCTTGAGGTGTAATTAACGCTTTAGCGGCTGCTTTCGCGCGGCGAAAGTTTTCTTCGCCAATCATGCCATTCTCGAAATAGCGCTCCATGAAGGTAACGCACCCCATATCCAAGCTTTTCAAATGGATGGGTTGCATGTCGTTACCAATAATAATTTCAGTACTGGCACCACCAATGTCAATGACCAAGCTATTGCCTTGGTTGGCCGACGTGTAGGCTACGCCTAAATATATCTGGCGAGCTTCTTCTTCACCGCTAATGACATCGAGCTTGTGCTTTAAAATTTCTTCGGCTTTGCGAATAAAGATGTGAGCATTGGTCGCTAATCTAAGTGTGGCTGTTGCCACCACTTTGATATTGGATGCTGGAATATCTTGAAGGCGTTCTGAGAAAGTTTGCAGGCATTGCCATCCTCGTTCCATACTGATGTCGTCTAAGGCTAAATCATCGTCTAAGCCTGACGCCAACCGTACTTTTTGTTTCACTTTGCCAATAATTTGTACGCTGCCATTGACGACATGCACAATGACCATGTGAAAGCTGTTGGACCCCAAATCTACGGCGGCGTAATATTCGCCGTAGCTTTGCGTATCATGTTGAATCTCTGCCCGCATAAGTTTTTTTAACGTTAATTGTTGTTCCCGCGGTGGGAGGGCTTGCCTCTTCCGCGCCCTTTGTTGCTTCCCCTACGAGAAGAGTTTCTTGTGTTGGGGGTACGCTTACGACGAGGTTTCGGCGCTGTCACATCATCGAGCAACGCACTGCTGTCGTAGTCGGTAACAGGAATAGGGTGCTGAATATACTTTTCGATATCTGGTAAATTCAAGGCATACTTTTCACACGCGAAACTAATAGCAATGCCACTTTGTCCAGCCCGACCTGTGCGGCCAATGCGGTGAACGTAGTCTTCAGCATCGTCAGGTAAGTCATAGTTGAACACGTGGGTGACAGCATCAATATGAAGACCACGTGCTGCGACATCAGTAGCAACTAAAATATCCAGTTTACCATTCGTGAAGTCTTCCAATATACCCAAGCGTTTCTTTTGTGGAACATCGCCACTGAGCAAGCCCACACGGTGACCATCGGCGGTTAACCAGTCAGTCACTTTTTCGCAACTGTGCTTTGTATTTGCGAAGACAATGGCCTTGTCTGGCCACTCTTCCTCAAGCAAAGTGAGAAGAAGCAGCATTTTATCGTCATCAGACGGATAAAAGAGCTCTTGGCTTACACGGCTTGCGGTAGTTTGCTCAGGGGCAACTTGCACATGGGTAGGGTTGTTCATGTGCTCATATGCCAACTCCTGAACACGGTAGCTCAGGGTGGCTGAGAATAACATACTAAGACGCTCGCTAGCGGCTGGCATGCGGCGGAACAAAAAACGGATGTCTTTGATGAAGCCTAAATCAAACATTCTGTCAGCTTCATCAAGTACGGCAACTTGAATATTATTCAGTGAAAATACATTCTGTTTATAATAATCTAGTATGCGCCCTGTCGTACCAATTATAATATCCACCCCTTCTTGAAGGGTTTCTCGTTGACTTTCGTATCCTTCGCCCCCATAAATCAAACCAAGTGACAATCCGGTATGCTCACTGAGCAATTTGGCGTCATTATAGATTTGAACAGCGAGTTCACGGGTGGGGGCCATAATGATGGCTCGTGGGCCAACAGAATGTGCATGATTGGGTTTGCTGTTATCTACATTTTCTGCTTTGCTTAGCAAATGGTGAAATGTAGCGACCAGAAACGCAATGGTTTTACCCGTTCCTGTTTGGGCCTGTCCTGCAATGTCTAAGCCTTCAAGTAAAGGCGGCAGAGCGAGAGCTTGGATAGGCGTACAGTTGTTAAAATTAGCTGCCGTCAAGGCGTCAACCACCTTGCTATTAATCGGCAGGTCGGAAAAATGAGTATCAGTTAAGTGAGTAGGCATAGCTTATAGCTTATCAGTGCTTGCATTAAAAAACAGTTTCTATATAACACTTATGGTTGAGCTGATACAAATCAGCGACAGACCAAAAATGGAGAAAAGAATGAGCGACAAAATTATCCAGTTATCTGACGATAAATTCGAGGCAGATGTTATCAATGCTGAAGGTCCTGTGCTGGTTGACTTCTGGGCCGAGTGGTGTGGCCCCTGTAAAATGATCGCACCTATCTTAGAAGAAGTTGCGAACGAGTTTGAAGGCAAGTTAACAGTTGGCAAGTTGAATGTCGATGAAAATAACGAAACTCCGCCTAAATATGGTATTCGTGGCATCCCAACGTTACTTCTGTTTAAAAACGGTAACGTGGCCGCAACTAAGGTGGGCGCACTTTCAAAAGCGCAACTCACAGAGTTCCTAAACGAAAACCTATAATTTTCGTAATGAGTAAAACCGGTGACGGGTTCACCGGTTTTTTATTTAAATTGCGCAGTTGGGCCTTGGCGCGTAAAAGAAGTTTTCTCTTATTTTTCCCAAGCAAGCTAAAAAAGCTGGACGTTGGTTAAATATAGTGCTAACTTTTCCTCAGCGCTCACCCGAGCAGCATTCTGCTTAGCCCATATCCGGGCGTAATCAATTCTAAACCAGACAGAGTGACTATATAGTCCTGTAACAAGTCCAAGCACAAAGACCCACCAGTATGAATTTAACCGAATTAAAGAATAAACCGATTAGCGAGTTGGTTGCCCTGGCCGAAGAAATGGGCCTCGAGAATATGGCTCGCGCTAGAAAACAAGATATTATTTTCTCGATACTGAAAACTCACGCCAAAGGCGGTGAAGACATTTTCGGTGACGGAGTGTTAGAAATACTGCAGGATGGGTTTGGCTTTCTTCGCTCTGCTGACTCATCCTATTTGGCCGGGCCAGATGATATTTACGTATCACCAAGCCAGATCAGACGTTTTAACCTACGCACGGGTGATACCATTGCTGGGAAAATACGTCCGCCAAAAGACAGTGAACGATATTTTGCGTTGCTAAAAATTCGCGAAGTAAACTTCGACAAGCCAGAAAACTCGCGTAATAAAATCCTTTTTGAGAACCTGACACCGCTTCATGCAGCAGATCGCTTGCGTATGGAACGTGGTAATGGTTCAACCGAAGATATTACTGCTCGCGTATTAGACTTGGCCTCACCTATTGGTCGTGGTCAACGTGGTCTTATCGTAGCGCCACCTAAAGCGGGTAAAACCCTTCTTCTGCAAAACATTGCTCAATCTATTGCTGCTAATCACCCTGAGTGTGAATTAATGGTATTGCTGATTGATGAGCGACCTGAAGAAGTGACAGAGATGCACCGCCTTGTCCAAGGTGAGGTGGTAGCCTCAACCTTTGATGAACCAGCAAGCCGACACGTACAAGTGGCTGAAATGGTGATTGAAAAGGCGAAGCGCCTAGTGGAGCATAAGAAAGACGTTGTTATCTTGCTTGATTCCATTACCCGTTTAGCCCGCGCTTACAACACCGTAATTCCTTCATCAGGGAAGGTGCTTACCGGTGGTGTTGATGCCAATGCATTGCATAAGCCTAAGCGTTTCTTTGGTGCTGCACGTAACGTGGAAGAAGGCGGTAGCTTAACAATTATTGCCACCGCGCTTATCGACACTGGCTCTAAAATGGATGAAGTTATCTACGAAGAGTTTAAAGGTACAGGTAACATGGAACTTCACCTTAATCGCAAAATTGCGGAAAAGCGTGTATTCCCTGCGATTGACTTTAACCGTTCGGGCACCCGTCGAGAAGAACTACTTACCGCTCAAGATGAGCTTCAGAAAATGTGGATACTACGTAAAATTGTCCATGAAATGTCTGAAATTGACGCCATGGAGTTCCTTATTAGTAAGCTCTCTATGACCAAAACGAATGATGAATTCTTCGATGCGATGCGTCGTCAAAAAAGCTAAGAATTTCAAAGTATTGAAAAAGGCGCTTAGGCGCCTTTTTTTGTGCCTGTGGATCAGGTGTCGCGTATCAAAAATCATTTTCATTATACTTCTGTCTAATACTAACTCTCAGTCGAATGGGGTATTTTCAACGTTTAGTTTTGCTTTGACAGTGATGTTTTTCTATACGGGATAGTTTAATCTGAATGTTCCACGTGTTTGACGGAATTAGGTATGCATAAAAAAATTATGTCACTGACTTTATTAGCTTTTTCTACGCTTTCATTCGCTCAAGATAAGGTCGAAGACCTTGTTTCTCATGTTGAGCCTGACGTCATTAAGTGGCGACACCACTTTCATGAATTTCCTGAATTATCTAATCGAGAATTCAATACGGCCAAGTATATCGCTGACTACCTAAACTCACTGGGTTTTGACGTTCAAACCGGCGTCGCCAAAACTGGTGTTATTGCTATTTTAGACAGCGGAAAACCTGGCCCGGTGGTGGCCTTAAGAGCTGATATGGACGGCTTGCCGGTAAAAGAGCAAAGCAATTTGCCTTACCGCTCTGAGCAAATGGGCGAATACAATGGCAACGAAGTCCCTGTTATGCATGCCTGCGGGCATGATACGCACATGGCCATGCTAATGGGGGCGGCAAAAGTGTTAAGCGAATTGAAGGGTGAGCTCAAAGGTAAAGTGAAGTTTATTTTTCAGCCAGCTGAAGAAGGTGCACCAGCGGGAGAAGCGGGTGGGGCAGAGTTGATGGTAAAAGAAGGGGTGCTTAAGAACCCAGACGTGGATGCGATATTCGGTCTTCACATTAGCTCTAATGCCGATGTGGGCACAATTCGCTATAATTCAGGCGGTACCATGGCGGCGGTAGATCCATTTAAAATCGTGATTCATGGCAAGCAAGCGCACGGGGCCTATCCGTGGAAGAGCGTCGACCCTGTGGTCACTGCAGCCCAAATGATCATGTCGTTACAAACCATTGTTAGTCGTGAAATAAAGCTCATCGATGATGCCGCGGTTGTAACAGTGGGTTCCATTCACGGCGGCAACCGCTCAAATATCATTCCTGATTCTGTGGAGCTTGTAGGCACCATTCGTACACTAAACAGTGCTGCGAGAGAGCATATCTATGACGCCATGGCGCGCAAAGTGAAGGGTATTGCCGACAGTATGGGTGCAAAAGCAACGCTGACGCTGCCATTAGATTTTTCATACCCCATTACCTATAACGACCCTGATTTAACACAGTCGATGCTGCCTACCATGCAACGCACAGCCGGTGTTGAAAACACCATTTTGTCGAAGCCTGTGACAGGAGCCGAAGATTTTTCTTTTTTCCAAGAAAAGGTACCTGGGCTATATGTATGGGTAGGCGGCAAGCCTCTTGATGTGCCTGAAGAAGAAAGTCCTGCTCATCATACGCCAGAGTTTTATGTGGATGATGAAGGGTTGAAGTTAGGCGTGGAACTACTCACCAACTTCACCCTTGATTACATGGCGATGCACTAAATAATGGCATCAGATGCAGTCTCTCGATTTCGTTCCTTCCAGCACAGACTGCCTCTGGCGTTTCACCTTTTCTTCGTTTCGGTTCTGGGCGCAGGTTTAAATGCATTACCTGCCCCGTTTGATAGTACCGGAACCTCTGTATTTGGCGTAGGGGCTGGCGTATATGCCGCCCTTCGTTTTGCGCCAAAACTTGCTATTCCCGTCATTTTATTGATTAGCTTACCCCTGTGGCTAAGCGACGGCAGTATTGTAGGCAAGGAAAGTCTCACCTTATTGCCTATTGTGGTCAGTTTATTTGGCTATCAAAAATCCTTAAAGCAGGTCACCAAGGTAGGCGCTGGGTTTTGGTCGATTGTCTTTTTGCCAATATTGATATTAGAGCACGCGCTATTTGAATCGACTCAGTTTCCCATCATGTTTTCGGGGGCGTTAGTCACTTGGGTTAGTGGCGTATTTGGTTTGGTGTCTGGCCATTTTTCTTACGTAGCAATTAACGGTTTTAGCCTTCAAAAAGACCCCAGCGTAGAGAAAATAAGCCTTCATTTTTTGTTCAGCTACTTTTTCTCAGGTAGCTTTTTTGTTGCCTCAATGGCGGTTATCTATTTGTCTGTTTCGCTTTATCAAAATCAGCAAGAGCAGCAAATAGCCACATACATGAATCAGCGTGTCAGCGTGATGGAGCAGCAAATTGCCCATTTTATATCGTTGCACGAAAACGCCATTAACGTGTCGGCACAAACACTGTCTTCACCAGCGGTGGGCACGAACCGGACTCAGTATTACGCGCAACAACTGACAATACTCGCGTCTCATTACCCTGATTTTCTCACTTTCTTAATTGCCGATAAACAGGGCGATATTTCACACGCTCACCCGCCAAATTTGCTCAACAAAGCGAAAGCGTTAGGGGCGGGCAACGTTGCCTATCGCCCCTACTTCTATGAGGTGATGGAAAGCGGGGCGCCTTTCATTTCCAACGTGTTCCAAGGGCGAGGGTTTGGAAACGACCCCATTATCGCGATTTCTGCGCCCATCTTTGATAGCGAAGGTCAGCCCGTAGGAATTTTGGAAGGCTCTTTATCGTTAAAGAGCTTTTCTGCGGTAGATAAGTTAAATCTAGGCGGCTTTGGTTTATTGGTTGAAGATCAAAATGGCGATGTTATTTATGCCTCTGACAATTTAGGGCTGGCCCCCTTATCTAAAGCGCCCGTGTATAAGTGTAAGCCACAATGTGACATTAAAATCTCTCAGGGGCCATTAGCTAAATCTTGGTTTGTAGTGAACGGGCAATTAGCCAATGTACCGTGGAAAATCAGCTTCTATTTTGAACACCGATTAATGCTTAATGGCATGAGCGAGTACTTGTTGAAAGACTTGTTTTTGCTGTTGGTATTGTCCTTGTTTGGCACCTTTACCGGTTACCATGTATCAAGAATGCTTGAGTCACCTATTCGACGGTTAATTCGCTACATTGCACAATTTAATCCTACGACGCAAGAAAATGACAAATCGTTACCCAATTCTGCGTTGCACATCCAAGAGCTGGCATCCTTAAGCGATGAATTTAGTAGTCTAGAAAGCCGCTTAGTGAGTGCGTTTGATGCGCTAGCCGATGCGACAGCGAAGGAGCAAACACTAAATAAAGCGTTAGCAAAATTAAATCACTCACTTGAGTCGCGTATTCTCGAAAAAACCCAGCACTTAGCGTCTGCACTAGATGAAGCGAAAGCGGCCAGTGTGGCTAAAACCCAATTTTTAGCCAATATGAGCCATGAAATTCGAACGCCAATGAATGGGATCATCGGCTCATGTGAATTACTGCTTGAAGAGGCGCTGTCAGAAAGTGCTCAGCAGCGTGCGCAAACCATTGCCCAATCAGCCGGTAACCTATTAATGATCTTGGACGCCATTTTGGATTGGTCAAAAATAGAGTCGGGTAAAATGCTTTTCGATGCCCAAGACACCGATGTGGCCACGCTACTTGAAGCCAGTACTACGTTGTATGAATATCAAGCCAGTCAAAAAGGGCTATTTATTCATCTTCAGGTGCACAAAGACTTACCGCGTTCCCTCAAGCTTGATGCAGGGAAACTCAGCCAGGTGGTTAACAATTTAGTCAGTAACGCTATCAAGTTTACCCACAGAGGTAGCATTGAAGTGACGGCTTGGTACGAAGAAGACGCGTTGCATGTTTCAGTTAGCGACACGGGTATTGGTATTCCCCCAGCAAAACTGGCTACCATTTTCGGCCAATTCGAACAAGCCGATGCCTCCACCACCCGAGACTACGGCGGCACCGGCTTAGGCCTAGCTATAAGTCGAGGTTTGGTTGAATTAATGGGTGGCGCTATTGAAGTTGACAGCTTGGAAGGAGAGGGCACACGGTTTAGTTTTTATTTGCCAACGTCGTTGGGTGAACTCGCGGCGTATGAAGATACGAAAGTCACAGCCACACTATCGCCTTCGTTGAAAATTCTCTTAGCAGAAGACAATGACATCAATGCTGAAATAGTCATGAGCATGCTTACCCCATCAAAGGTGAAATGTATCAGGGTTAAAAATGGCGAAGAGGCAGTCGAAGCAGCAGCCAAATACAGTTTCGATGTTATTTTAATGGACTGTCAGATGCCAATAATGGACGGGCTGGAAGCCGCAAGAATCATCCGCCAAAAGGGAAAAAACAAAGATGCGGTAAGGATTATCGCCCTTACCGCCAATGCTTTTTTGGAAGATCGTCAAGCTTGCTTAGCCGCGGGTATGGATGCGCACCTAAGCAAGCCTATTAAAAAGAAGGTGTTATTCGACTGTATTGCCAGTGAGCTTGCTGGCGTTTGACGCCACCGCTTTGGTGTCTTTGTCGTTAGGGTTGCCCATGATATACAGGGCAATGTAACCAAGAATAGCAGACACCAGGGAACCGGCTAAAATCCCCACTCTTTCATCAAACATTTGATTAATCCCCGTTTCCTCGAAGGCTAAGCCGCCAATAAACAGGCTCATAGTAAAACCTACACCACACAACAAGGCGCAACCATAGATATGTTTCATCGATAAATCTCGGGGCAGACTGGCAAGTTTAAGCTTTATCATTAAATAGCAGAAACCGAAGACACCAATTTGCTTACCCACCACTAAGCCTAAGAAAATACCAAAGGTGACTGGGTGAAAAATGCCTTCTGGGCTGATATTGCCAAAACTGATGCCCGCATTCGCGAAGGCAAAAAGAGGAAGAATGGCAAAACTTACCGTACCATTAAGGCTGTGCTCTAAGCGCGTAACCGGAGAGTATGTTTCATCTTTAGCGTCCCGCATGGGAATAAATGCCGCCAGTACTACCCCGGCTAAGGTAGCGTGCACACCACTTTTAAGCATGGCAACCCAAAGTACAGTGCCGACCAACATGTAAGCGGGAATGTCGACCACGTCCCGGCGGTTCATCTGCCAAAGTAGAACAAGGCAACCCGCCGCTACCAACAATGCCCCTTCCGTAATGTTGTTGGTATAAAAAAGCGCAATAATGACAATAGCGCCAATATCATCAATGATGGCAAGGGTAACCAAAAACACTTTTAAGCTTGCGGGGACTCGGCTACCCAACAACGCCAAAATACCCAATGCAAATGCAATGTCTGTGGCGGCGGGTATAGCCCAGCCGGCAATAGCCACGGGATTATCCCAATTGATGCCTACGTAAATAAGCGCAGGCAATAGCATACCTCCAATGGCACCCGCAGCGGGGAGCACAATATCTTTTGGGTTAGAGAGTTCTCCCTCACAGACTTCCCGCTTCAGTTCTAATCCGACATGGAAAAAGAAAACGGCCATAAAGCCGTCGTTTATCCATAACAATAGAGGTTTGTCTATGGCCCAACTGCCCGCCGAAATTTGCACCGGAAGGCTAACAAGTTGGTCGTACAACGTATCAAGAGGGGAATTGGCAATAATGAGGGCGAGTATCGTTGCTGCCATTAGCAGTATGCCGGGCGCTGCCTCTCTATTGAGAAAATCAGAAACTACCACTTGGACTTCTTCAATGACTTCATCTATCGCATCAGGCTTATGTTCTTTTGACATGGTTTCGCACTCCTTTTTACTTACCCTACCGCCATGCAATCACCTTTACATTCCGCCGCTAAGAGGAAAAAGATAGTGGGTATTTACATTTTTATTAATTATGGTTAATACGGTGCGCCTAATCGTCAAAGATCACTCACGGGGAATCAGTGGGATTTGCTTTTAAATTAGGCTACAATCGCCAGCTTTTCCAAGTTATCCAATTTACCTACCCCTAGAGGATGTCTAGATGGCAAAAGTCGCGATAGTCATGGGTTCAACTTCAGACTGGCCTACCATGCAGCAGGCCGCAAAAATGCTGAAGTCGTTTGGTGTTGAATTTGAAGCAAAAGTGGTGTCTGCGCACAGAACACCAAATTTGTTGGTTGAGTTTGCTGAAGCAGCCGCCGACGAAGGCTTTAGTGCAATTATTGCTGGGGCAGGGGGCGCCGCTCACCTTCCAGGTATGATAGCGGCACACACGCATTTGCCGGTATTTGGTTGCCCGGTTAAATCTAAAGCGCTTAATGGTTTAGACTCCTTACTTTCCATTGTTCAAATGCCAAAAGGGGTTGCTGTGGGGACACTCGCTATTGGTGAAGCGGGGGCGGCCAACGCGGGTCTGTTAGCGGCGCAAGTGGTCGCGTTACAAGAAGAACGTGTTCGCGACGCTGTTATCGCCTTTCGTCAACAGCAAACTGAGACTGTTCTGGCATCAAGTAATAGCTTGGAGTTGGACGAATGAGAGTTGTTGTTTACGGCGCAGGACAATTAGCGCAAATGATGTACCTAGCGGGCTCGCCCTTAGGTATTGAAGTTCAGGCTGTCGACGTAAACAACGATTCAGTTGTTCATCCAGTAAGTAAAACCCCTCTTGATACCACATTAGCGCAAGCATTAGAAAGCGCAGATGCACTTACTGTTGAGTTTGAGCACGTCCCAGAACGCTTACTCGACGAAGCGGCGAAAACCGGTAAGCTTATGCCAGATATCGCCAGTATTTTGGTGGGGGCAGACAGAGTACGAGAGAAAAAGTTACTAGACTCAATGCAGGTGCCCAATTGTGAACACCGCATCGTTACACACCCTGACCAGCTTGCTGATTGCGTTGACGCTTTAGGTGATAAACTCATTCTTAAAGCAAGCCGCGATGGTTACGACGGTTATGGTCAGTGGCGTCTTACCGATAAAGCAGATTTACCAAAACTAACCCAAGCCATGAGTCAATTAAACCTCGCTGAGGTTCCCCTTGTGGTTGAAAAAATGATGGCGTTTGACAGAGAACTTTCCCTCATCGGTGTGCGCAATAAGCAAGGTGATATCCGCACGTATCCCTTGGCGGAGAACCTTCATCACCAAGGCCAACTGCACGTTTCAGTAGCGCCTGCGACTCAAGTTGATGATGAGTTACAACGCAAAGCACACGACATCTTTGTAAAGCTTGCTGAAGGGATGGATTACGTGGGTGTGTTAGCCGTGGAGTTATTTCAGTGCGGCGATACATTGCTGGTTAACGAACTGGCACCCCGTGTGCACAACTCAGGGCACTGGACACAATCTGGTGCGGTGACCAGCCAATTTGAAAACCACCTCAGGGCGGTATGCGGTCTTCCTCTTGGAGACACTAGCGCAATTGGGCCAAGTGCCATGGTGAACATCATTGGTTGCAGCAGCTTTTCCAGAGAACTGCTTAGTATTGATGGTAGTCATTTGCATTGGTACGGTAAATCGGTAAGAGAAAAACGCAAAATGGGGCACATTAATGTGACCGCCAAAAGCTATGTTGAATTGGGCGAAAAACTCGAACAACTGGGGCAGTTTTTACCCTTGTCGTTTTTTCCAAAATTAGTTGACGAAGCACAGCGTTTAAAGGCTTGACAATCAAGGTTATCACTATAGAATACGCGTCCGCTGCTTAGGCAGCGGTCATACTTTTAGTGTGCCGACTTAGCTCAGTTGGTAGAGCAACTGACTTGTAATCAGTAGGTCGCCAGTTCGATTCCGGCAGTCGGCACCATTTTTCTTTTTTCTTTCCTATTCCTGTCTTACACTTACTCTCAATTCTTGCTGGGAGTAACGCTATGTTCGTATTTCGCTTTTTTCGTTCGTTTATTGCTATTGGTGCAGCACTACTGATGTTGTTCGGTTGCAACGCTGATGCGAATGAAGACCTAAAAATAACCCAAGGCTATGCCCGTGCCACCTTCCCGATGGCAAAAACGGCGGCAGTTTACTTTACGTTAGAAAACACCACCGAAAAGCCGGTAACATTAACCCGCGTTACAGTGAGTAAAGCCATTGCCTCAGAAGCACAGATTCACACCACGACCATGCAAGGTGACATGATGAAGATGCAGCAACTACAGGATGGCATAAAATTAAATGCTGGCGAGACGGTTGAATTTAGCTCTGGTAGCTATCATGTCATGTTAATGGGGTTAACACAGGGCCTTGAGGAAGGCAGTGAAATAACAATGACATTTCACTTTGATAGTCTTGGTTCACAAACGGTTACGCTGCCTGTGAAAAAGCAGACAATGAAAAATGAGCATCACCATCATTAAAATGTCCGCACGCTCGGCGTTATATAGCTTGAACCGTTAATCATTATTTTCTATGGGGTTAATTAGTTAATACACTAATCCATCCTCACCTTAATGTAGTATCATAATTATAGATTGTTAATTTATATTTTAATCTGATTTCGGACATCCGAACGAAGGAGTGACTCATGAGTAAGATTGATATTGGTATTTCAGAAAGCGATCGTAATGCGGTAGCGCACGGGCTTAAAAAGCTACTTGCAGACTCATACACGCTTTATCTTCAGACCCATAACTTTCACTGGAATGTGGAAGGGCCACAATTTCGTGAGCTTCATTTGATGTTTGAAGAGCATTACACTGAACTGGCTGAAGCGGTTGATGAAATCGCTGAACGTATTCGTACCCTTGGCGTTGCTGCGCCTGGCACCTATAAATCGTTCGCTGAACTAAGTTCTATCGATGAGGTTGAAGGCGTGCCAGAAGCGTCTGAAATGGTTGGACTACTTACTCATGGTCATGAGCAAGTGGTGAAAACATGCCGTGATTCTCTAAAGTTGGCTCAAGATGCTGACGATGAGTCATCAGCTGCACTTATTGGTGATCGCATGCGTGTGCACGAAAAGACCGCGTGGATGCTTCGTGCTATGCTTCCAAGATAATACACCGCACTTCTGCGTGCCTCGATAAGTGAACCTGAACAGGGTAACATAGCGTAAGATCAACAACGCTTAATAACCACAGGTTCAAATAGTATGGCGCGTACATTTAGACACTTGCTATTAGTTGCAAGCACAGCGCTGGCTGGGGCATCCCTGCCAGCGCATTCACACCAAGACTCCGATCATGTTCACCTTGAAAGCACCACGTTAGCCGAAGGGCTAGTGCACCCATGGGGGATGGCATTCTTGCCAAACGGTGACCTCGTGGTGACAGAACGTGCTGGTGGGATCCGTGTTCTCAAAAAAGACGGTACGCTAACGCCGCGTCTCAGCAATGTGCCAGAGGTGGCCGCCGTGAATCAAGGGGGGATGCTAGACATTACCCTAGACCCTGATTTCGAAGACAATAACACCCTCTATTTTTGTTTCAGTCAGCCCGGTGAAGGTGGCAGCAGCAGCAGTGTAGCTCGCGCAACCTATGCCGATAATGGCCTTTCTGATGTTTCTGTTATCTTTAGTGCTGCCCCGCTTATCGACAATGGTTTTCACTTTGGTTGTCGCCTTACATTTGATAATGAAGGGAAGTTATTTGTTACCCTTGGCGACAGATACAAGTACATGGACGAAGCGCAAAATACCAATAACCACTTTGGTACCATAGTGCGTATCAATAGCGATGGCACAGTACCTACAGACAATCCATTCACAGAGGGGGGCGCGCCTGAAGTTTTCAGCTATGGCCATAGAAATGTGCAGGGCGTCACTGTGCACCCGCAAACCGGTAAAGTGTGGGCAATGGAGCATGGTCCTAAAGGTGGCGATGAAGTTAATCTGATTAACAAAGGCGCCAATTACGGTTGGCCGGTCATTACCTATGGTATTGACTACAGTGGGGAGGTCATTAGTGATAAAACTCACAAAGAAGGAATGGCACAGCCGTGGTTATATTGGGACCCTTCTATCGCACCAAGTGGCATGGCGTTTTACACCGGTGATATGTTTCCAGAATGGGAAGGGGACTTATTAGTGGGCTCATTGAAATTTACCCATTTAAGACGGGTAGAAGTAAACAATGGTCAGCCTGCTGACCAGCATGAATATCTGCGCGATAACGGTGAACGAATTCGAGATGTCGAGATTGCACCTGACGGCGCAATCTATTTGCTAACCGATGCCCCTAATGGGAAAGTGATCAAACTGACTCGGGCAAAATAAGCGTACACGTTGAAAACGTGCTACAAAATAGAAGGGGCAAGGAGTTGTTATCATCCTCGCCCCTTTTTCGATCCTGCTTTTCATGCGTATAGTGAAAGCAGACGGCGATGTTTACACGTTGCTGTGTCTAGGAAAACCTTAACTTTCGGGTTTATCCTCCGTGCGATAGCGTTCAAACCATGCCAAAATATTGCCTACCTTTTGTATAAGCCTAGAAGGCTTACTCGCAATACCGTGAGACGCACCAGGAATACGAACCATAGCCGCATCAACCCCGCGTAGCTTTAGCGCTTGATAATACTGCTCTGACTCACTTATTGGCGTACGATAATCCGCTTCCCCTGTAAGCAGAAGTGTTGGAGTTTCTACATTCCCCACTAAAGATAAGGGGCTTCTTTTCCATAACTTGTCAGCAATTTTCCACGGCATATCTGCCATCCAGTACTGGCTGAAAAAAGGGTACGCATCAGCCGTGAGGGCAAAGCTCATCCAATTAATCACAGGTTTAGCGACAACGGCCGCGGCAAAACGATTTGTTTTGCCAATGGACCAGGCTGTTAATACACCACCGCCTGAGCCCCCAGTAATAAAGAGTTGCTTACTATCTATATAATTGTTTGCCACCATGGTGTCTACCACGTCCATTAAGTCGTCGTAGTCTTGAGAAGGGTAATTGTGGTGAATTAAGTTACCAAATTCGCTGCCATAGGATGAACTACCCCTAGGGTTAGACCATACCACCACGTAGCCTTTCGCAGCCATAAGCTGTATCTCAAGTGAGAAATGCGGTCCGTACGCGGCATGGGGGCCACCGTGGATCTCCAGTATTAATGGGTATTTTTTACTGCTATCGAAGTTAGGTGGGTACGCCACCCAGGCATCAATTTCGCGCTCGTCATAAGAGGATACCACCGAGAGGTCTTCCACCTTGGCCATGGTTAAATGGTTAAGGGCATCGTCGTTTAATGTGGTCAGTTGACTGTCTTGCTTGCCTTTGCGATACAGCATTAAATCGGCGGGGCGAGTGCGAGACGCTTGGGTATATACAATTGACCCGTTACGGCTTAATGCAAAATCCCCTGATGTATAGGGACGTCCAAACGATTGGCCGCCTAGGCTCACGTCAATGGGCTTTATATCCCCTTTTAAGTTCACAGCAGCAAGGGTATTTTCACCCTGATCTAAATAAGAAAAAATAATCCCTTTGCTATCGTGTCGCCACACAAACTTACCCAAGGTTCTGTCTAAGGATTCCGTTAAGCGAACCATTTCTTTCGTCTTAAGGTTCATTACCATGAGGTCATCGATTTGATACGCCATCTTGTTGTCAATAACATGGCTAAATGCTAACCATTTCCCGTCAGGGCTAATAGCTGGGCCATACTCAGGGCCTTCTAGGTCAGTAAACTGTTCCACGTCGCCACTATTAATTGAGACTTTGTAGATAGCACTGCGCATTGGGTGCAGGGCGAAATCTTCAGCTCTGTCGGCCGCAAAATAGAGGGCTTGGTTGTCATGGCTAAAGGCTAGCGTCCCCCCATTTGAAAAAGCACCTTGGGTGAGTTGTCTTGGTGTGCCACCCTCAACCGGTAAAATATAAATTTGCTCAAAGCCTGCTTTTGCATACCCTTGGCCGTCTGAACGATATTGCACATTCTCAATATACGTGGCTTGTTCTGCCCATGATGCGCCCTTCGGCTTTTTGGGCATATCACTGAACAGGGGTTTCGATGTGTGAGGGGTAAATAAGGTGAAGGCTAGCTGCTTACCATCATGAGACCAAGTCAGGTTGCGTGGAGTTTCAGAAACATTCGTTAACGGGATGCTTTGTTGCGTATCTAAATAATACAAGAATAACTGGGTGCGCCCATTGACGCTTTGAGTAAAAGCAATTTTATCTTTTGTGGGTGCCAGCGTCGCTTGAGATACCGAGCTTTTATTTGCAAGAAATGGGCGGTGAGTGCCGTCTTTTATATTAACTTGCCATAATGCAGAGCGCCGACTATCGCGCATAATGTCCATGCTTTGCCTAGCGTAAACCAGCGTATGATCATCAATGAAAAAAGGCGATGCTGGGAATTCTAGATTAAAGGTGTCTTCGAGCGAAAGTGTGGTGGGAAGTTGTGCATTGGATTGTGTCGGTAGGCTTAATAAAAATACCATAGCCCCTATTACCCATGCAAAGCGTGAGTTTGCCATGTCGCTTTCCTTTTTATTTAAATGATGTTGACTGTTACCTTCACCAGGACAGCTTTTTATCTCATTCGTCGCTACGCATTAATCATGACGAGATAAACTTACCTTACCAAAAAGAATGTCTTTAAACATAACCCAGTCACCCAATAAGCTGTAAAGCGGGTGGCGGAAGGTAGCCGGTCTGTTTTTCTCATAGAAGAAGTGCCCAACCCACGCGAAGCCGTAACCTACCACGGGAATCAACCACAGAAGGGCGAGGTTTCCTTCTGCTATGCTAGTAACAATCACTGCGATGACGAGCCAAGAGCCGACAAAATGCAGACGCCGACATATAGGATTAGCATGTTCGTTTAAATAGTAGGGGTAAAACTCGGCGAAGGTTTCAAACTGTTTGCGTGTTTGTGAGGTTGCAGACATGGTGATCTCCAGTAGTTGAAGTTTGAATTTAACACTAATTTTACAACTTTAGCTAGGCAAAGTCCCTTTTCTGCATAAAGGTTGTTTTTTGTGTATATTCGCCCCATATTCTTTTTAAAAATTTAATCGGTTAAAAGGTCTGTTTATGGATAACCTTGTTGCAAATCCCGCTGCAACCATCGTCGACATCACGATAGAAAATTTTCAGCAAATTATCGTTGAAGCCTCGCAAGAAAAGCTGGTTCTTATAGATTTTTGGGCAGATTGGTGTGAACCCTGTAAAGATCTCATGCCAATTTTAGAAAAATTGGCAGGTGAATATGCACAGCACATGATTCTTGCAAAAGTAGATTGTGAGGCACAACAGGAGGTTGCTGGACAATTTGGCATCCGTAGCCTGCCCACAGTGATGGTGGTTCAAAATGGGCAACCGGTAGATGGGTTCGCCGGGGTTCAGCCTGAAGCACAAATTCGTGAAATGCTAGCAAAGTATTTACCTAGCCCAGAAACAGAGCACCTCGCGGCAGCAGGAAAGGCTATTCAAGCTGGCGATTATGCCTCAGCATTACCTGAGGCAAAACAAGCACTGGAAATTAACGCCGATAATATCGACGCGAAATATATGCTTATTGATTGCTACATTGAGACGGGCTCAGTATCGCAGGCGAAAACAGCGCTAGAAGAAATTAAGCTGGTGGACCAAGATGCACGTTATCAAACCTTAGTGGGCAAAGTAGAATTAGCGGAACAAGCCGCAGATACACCGGAAATTAGAAACTTGCAGGCGGCGGTTAAAGAAAACCCAGACGATTTGCAGCTCAAAGTGGATTTAGCCATTCAATTGCATCAGGCTAACAAAGCCGATGAAGCGTTGCCTTTATTATTTGGCGTATTGAAACAAGAGCTCAGTTTTGGTGATGCCCGTAAGGTTATGCTAGACATGATTGGTGCATTAGCCGATGGCGACCCATTAAAATCTGAGTTTAGACGTAAAGTCTATGGATTACTGTACTAATCACACACTAGGAAAGGCGCGAAAGCGCCTTTTTTGTTCCAACTAGATTTAATTTACTCGTCCTAAAAGCCTCCTTAAAAAGTGCCCCTATTGTTTATTTTTACAGCGATGAAAAATAAATCATTTGAGTAAACAAACAATTGCTGTATTTTTGTGCGAAAAACAGATGATCCTTTGCGCATAATTTTGTAGAATCCTCGCCTAATTTTTTTACACATATGATTCATGGCAAAGAACGTTGTGGTACTCGGCACCCAATGGGGTGACGAGGGTAAAGGCAAGGTCGTAGACCTACTCACTGATCGTGCAAAATACGTAGTTCGCTATCAAGGCGGGCATAATGCAGGTCACACTCTAGTCATTGACGGTGAAAAAACTGTCCTTCACTTAATCCCTTCTGGCATTTTACGCAGTAACGTTACCTGTATTATTGGTAATGGCGTGGTATTAAGCCCAGACGCACTAATGAAAGAAATCACTATGCTTGAAGAGCGTGGGGTTCCAGTGCGTGAGCGCCTAAAAATTAGTGAAGCCTGCCCGTTAATTCTTCCTTATCACATTGCCCTTGATGTTGCTCGGGAAAAAGCCCGTGGCGCTAAGGCGATTGGTACAACGGGGCGCGGAATTGGGCCAGCGTACGAAGACAAAGTAGCCCGCCGTGGTTTACGTGTTGGTGATTTGTTCAACGCAGAAGATTTTGCGGCCAAGCTGAAAGAAGTGCTCGATGTGCATAACTTTACGCTTACTCAATACTACGGTGAAGACGCTGTAGACTTCGATGAAACCCTTAAAGGCGCTATGGCCGTAGCAGATATCCTCAAAGCAATGGTCGTGGATGTAACAGACGAACTAGATAAAGCCCATAAAGCGGGCCTTCCTATTATGTTTGAAGGCGCACAGGGCACGTTACTTGATATCGACCACGGTACCTATCCATATGTAACCTCATCGAATACAACGGTAGGTGGTGTTGCTACAGGCGCGGGTTTTGGCCCTCTTAAGCTTGATTATGTTCTGGGTATTGTTAAAGCCTACACTACGCGAGTAGGTTCAGGCCCATTCCCTACGGAATTAGATTGTGATGTAGGTCAACACCTTGGTGTGAAAGGGCATGAATTTGGTGCGACTACCGGCCGTAAACGCCGAACTGGTTGGTTTGACGCGGTTGCAATGAAGCGTGCAGTGCAAATCAACTCTATTACCGGTTTCTGCCTAACGAAACTCGATGTACTTGATGGCCTAGACACATTGCAAATTTGTGTGGGCTACAAAGATGCTGATGGCAACGTGAAAGACGTACCTCCCATGGCCGCAGACGGTTACGACAAAGTGACTCCTGTGTATGAAGAAATGCCGGGTTGGAGTGAAACCACTTATGGTGTGACTTCCTATGATGCGCTACCAAAAGCAGCAAAGAATTATATTCAGCGTTTAGAGCACCTAACCGGTGTACCTGTTGATATCGTATCGACAGGGCCTGATCGAAACGAAACTATCGTTTTGCGACATCCTTACGACGCTTAATCAATCATTACGCAATTAAAAGCCCAGCCGTTAAACGCTGGGCTTTTTTGTTTCTTCCCTTTTTATCCTCGCTCTAATATCAATGCTGTTGTTAAACCATTATTAACATTTTTATTGTGATGTTCTTTATTACCCATATTAAGATAAGATGCGTATAAGGTTTTACTCGTTTTACCTATTGACGATTGATGGAGCAAATTATGCCAATGAGACCATCCTTACAAGCTGTGCATGCAGGCGTGTGTTACCTTGATAAAGTAGAAAAGTTAAAGGCCAGTTTTGAAACGGGTAAAACGCGCTCTATTGAATGGCGGCGTAATCAACTCTTAGCCCTTAAACGTTTGTTGGAAGAAAACCAACACGATCTACTTGCCGCGCTAAAGTCTGATTTAGGCAAATGTGAAACAGAAGCCGTGGTATCTGAGCAAGGCTTCCTCCTTTCCGATATAGACCATACTCTCAAGCACCTTGCTAAATGGATGCAGGTACGTAAAGTGTCTACCCCTTTGGTGGCTTGGCCAGGTAAAAGCTTTCAACAACCAGAGCCTCTTGGAACAGTACTCATCATGGGGGCATGGAACTATCCGCTACAATTACTCGTAGCGCCTTATGTGGCCGCATTAGCTGCCGGTAATTGTGCGGTTCTGAAGCCCTCAGAGCTAGCAGAAGATACTTCAGCGCTGATTGCGCGCCTGATACCGCAATATATGGATACCACCTGTGTCGAGGTCGTAGAGGGGGGAAAAGATGAAAGTACGGCCCTGTTAGCGTGCCAATGGGATCATATTTTCTATACTGGCGGCGAGGCCGTGGGCAAGATTGTGATGACAGCAGCCGCTCGTCACTTGACACCTGTAACCCTAGAGCTTGGCGGCAAGAGCCCTTGCTATGTTGATAAAAATACCAACCTCAAAACCACCGCACGTAGGCTGGTATGGGGGAAATGGATGAATGCAGGGCAAACCTGTATTGCACCCGATTACGTCTTGGTTGAAAGTGGATTTGAGCACAAATTAATAGATGCCATTAAAAAGGAACTTAAATCCCAATATTCTAAGGATCCGTTGAATTCGAGAGACTACGGGAACATTATTAATCACCGTCATTTCTCTCGCCTTCAACATTATTTAGAAGACGTTAATGTCATTTATGGGGGGCAAGTAGACCCTGAACGTCCCGCCATGGCACCCACATTAGTGTTAGAGCCTGCTGAAAACTCCGCCCTTATGAGCGACGAAATTTTTGGGCCTATTCTGCCGATTATCACGGTGGCGTCTGTTGACCATGCTATTCGTTTTATCAATGCACGACCTAAACCGCTAGCGCTCTATGCATTTAGTGACGACGATAACGTGCTAGACCATATAATTGCTAATACGAGCTCGGGGAGTGTATGTACCAATGACACCATGTTATTCATGACAAACCCCGAACTTCCCTTTGGCGGCGTGGGGAATAGCGGCATGGGGCAGTATCACGGGCAGGCAGGCTTCGATACATTTAGCCATATCAAGACCGTTATGAAACGTGGCTTCGCCCTTGATGTACCTTTTCGATATGCGCCTTTCTCAAAACTAAAATTAGCCTTGCTAAAACGCTTTCTTTAATGGTGATTTCCCCGCCGTTACAGTCAGCGGGGAGAGGGAAGCTAACCGGCTAACGAACCATGCTTTTGCCACGGCCACTGGCCTCTGATGCTGCTTCTAGGCCTTGGTGTGTTCGCTTAATAAGATGTAGATCACCAAAACGCCGTTGGTCTATTACGTAACCTCGTTGCTTGAGCTGCTGAACGTCACTGTCTAAAAAGCCGTCGTGCATTCTTATCGTATCCTTGGGCAGTAGTTGGTGATGAAAGCGCGGAGCATTCACGGCGTCTTCTGCTGTCATATCAAACAAAAGCGCGTTTAACAAAGATTGTGTCACCGAAGAGATAATTGTGGTTCCACCTGGCGAGCCGGTGACTAATACCACGTCGTTGCCTTCTTTCACCAAAGTGGGTGTCATAGAAGAAAGCATACGCTTATAGGGAGCAATGGCATTTGCTTCACCACCTACTGCGCCAAAAAAGTTGGGTACGCCGGGTTTTGCGCTAAAGTCGTCCATTTCATCATTAAGTAAGAAGCCTGCTCCAGACACCACAACCCCACTGCCAAAGGTAAGGTTAATGGTGGTGGTGTTGGCGACCGCGTTGCCCCAGCGGTCTAAAATAGAGAAATGGGTGGTATCTTCACTTTCCTTTAGACCCGGCTTAATATCTTCAGTCACTGAAATTTCGTGGAGATTGATTGCTTTTGCGCGGGCGTCAATATAGTCAGGTGCTATAAGTGCGTTGACGGGGACGTTCACAAAATCAGGATCACCCATATATTGTGCTCTATCCGCAAAAACCCGCTTACCAATTTCAGACATAACATGAATGTAGTCTAGGCTATTATGCTTCAGGCTTGTTGAAGGCGTTACCATCGTGGTGTAGGCGTCGAGCATGCCAATCCATTGCGCCACTGCAACACCACCAGAACTGGGCGGGGGCGCAGTCACTAAGGTGTAATCTTGCCATTGATAGGTGAGGGGAGCGCGCCACACTGCGTGATAGGCTTGTAAGTCGTCATGGGTGATAAGCCCCCCATTATTTTGCATAAAAGAAACGATTTTCTCGGCCACCTCACCTCGGTAAAAACCGTCTTTTCCCTGTGCTTGAATATGTTTTAGGGTGGTGGCTAGCTCAGGTTGGGTAAAGCGTGTATTCGCTTTGGCTTGTGAAAAATAATGCGCAAAATTCCCTTTTAGTCCCTGTTCTTCGGTTTTCTCTATATACCATGCGATGTTATCTGATAGCTTTTTAGGTACGATAAAGCCCTCTTCAGCAAGGGAAACCGCAGGTGCAAGCAACCGTTCCCAGGGTAAGCTGCCGTACTTTTTGTGTGCTGCCCACATTCCCGCAACCGTTCCAGGTATGCCTGAGGCTTTAGCACCGAATAATGACTCGTAAGGCTTTACGTTACCCTCATTGTCTAGATACATGTCTCTATGCGCGTTAGCCGGTGCCATTTCGCGGTAGTCAAGGAAGTCGTTTTCGCCTTCAAATGCGATGGTCATGAACCCGCCGCCGCCGATATTGCCCGCTTCTGGTAGCGTCACGGCCAAGACGAACTGCGCTGCAATTGCTGCATCTACCGCGTTTCCGCCTTCCTCTAATACCGCCATTGCCGCGTCTGCACTGAAAGAGTCAGGCATCGCAACGGCCTGCTGATACACCTGTGTAGTCGCTTGGTTATGACTACAGGCGGTGACCACGATTACCGTTAATATTAATGCAAAGATACGTGCCATTAAGACTGCTCCTTTAAATAGGTTTACCTTAACCAATCATAACTAGGCTGGCGATAAAATAGGCCACTAAGGTTAATCCCCCCGCTAACAAGGCATAAGGGAACTGTGTTTTTACATGGGTGAGAACGTCACATCCTGCGGCTAACGATGAAACGGCAGTGGTATCTGAAATTGGCGAACAGTGGTCGCCAAATATTCCACCCCCCAATATAGCCGCCACGACTAACGAGGGGGGAAGCCCTAATGTTTGAATAAGAGGAACGCCAATAGGAATCAAAATGGCGAACGTGCCCCATGAGGTTCCTGTCGTAAATGACATGACGGCACCCGCGACAAAAAGCATGGGTACAATAAACACAACCGGGAGATATTCGCCGACGACGCCAGCCACAAACACGCCGGTACCGAGATCTTTTAAGCTATTACCTAACGTTAGCGACAAAAGCACAATTGTGACTAGCGGCAGCAGTTCACCCATACCTTTAAAACCAATTTCTACCGCTTGCTGGTGGGTAAAACGCTTGTGAATAAGCAAAAGGCCATAAGCCACTGCAGTCGCTAGGCCCGTTGCAAACAATACTGACTTACTGCCACTGCCTTGGGATAACGTGCCATTGCCCGTCCATAGCATAAAGCCAATCATACTGAGTACCATGACCAGTAAAGGAACAAGCATAAATCGTGCTTTTGTGGCTGGTGCTGTGTGTTGAATAGCGTCTGAAGTGGTCAGGGCTTTTTCTTCTTGCGCCATTGGCCCATGCACCTTGTCGGAAGCAATGGTAAACGCCACAATAACAAGGGTGAAAATGGCGTAGAAGTTAAAGATAACACTGCCCCACAAAATAGACGCTGATGACTCGGGAAGTTCATAGGTATCGAGTAAACTCAGTATAAACGCTCCCCATCCGTTGAGTAATATTAGGATACAAACCGGTGCGCTAGTGGAATCAATAATATAGGCCAGTCTAGCGCGGCTCATATTGAAGCGGTCAAACAAGCCTCGGGCAAAAATACCAGCGGTTAAAACAGATAAATTGGACTCAATGAACACCGCTATGCCGGTAAACATGGTAAGTGCGCCCACTTGCTTTTTACTCTTAGCGACGCCTTTGTTAACCAAATAATTGACTGTTGCCGAGACGCCACCAGAGTCGCGAATAAAGGCCAATAAGGCGCCAACCAATACGGAAAATAAAATAACCCTGGTATTGCCAGGGCTAGATGCAGTGCTCACTACCCGTTCAATGGCGTTAATCGGTGCTAAAAAACTAATCTCAGGCGTTGAAGTCAATAGAATGAGAGCTTCGGCACAAAGCACCGCAAGCAATAATGCTAAAATAACTTCTTTTTTCCAGAAAACGACAAAAATGGCCACGAGTGGCGGGATGATTGACACCCAATCCATACATCTTTCCAATAGGTTTTAATTAATGAACATTGGCCAGAACACGACAGAAGGTAAGGTTTCGGCCTATTGACGTTTTTTGCGGCTGTACTTAGTTTACATAAGCGTTTACATAGGCTCAGCGACAACTTAATGTGTAAGCGTACCGTAATCGACGCGGTAATTACCAGCGCCTTAGTATTTTTTGTTAGTGTTATTTATTGAATACTCACGGAGTTTTATCATACTAACCTAACTTTCCAACGCGACTTATGCTTTTTTATTAGGACACTTTGTTGAATCACCTTGCCTCTTTTCTTTTATGTGTTGTATGCGTTGCCACGATAGGTTTAATGGATTCAATGAGCCATGCAGCGCAAACGAAATCCCATGTTGTTGAAACAACGGACCGTTCGTTGGGTCAGCGCCTCATTCTCGATTTACGATACTTTTGTGACGATGGCACGCCAGCGTCGGCCTGTCGCACACCGGTTACCCATTTACCCGAATCACTAAAACGGTTATTGGTTGATTACAATATTGGTGGCGTCATTTTGTTTTCGGAAAATATTGTCAGTGCACAGCAACTGTTAACCCTCAATTATACTATGCAGGCTGCAATGGCTGAGGCGCACAAGCCGCCCTTGTTTATCGCGGTAGACCAAGAAGGAGGGCGGGTGGCGAGATTACCAAGCCATATGCTTACACCGTTTGCAGGCAACTTAGCCATTGGCGCCAGTTATCATGAGCACGGTACTGCATTTGCAAAGAATGTCGCGCAGGGAATTGGCGGAGTACTTCGACCTCTTGGAATTAACACAAATTTTGCGTCTTCAATTGATATAAACAGCGAGCCTAAAAACCCTGTTATTAACGTAAGAAGTTTCGGTGAAAAGCCAGAGCGGGTAGCGGAATTAGGCGAGTCGTTTGTTGCTGCATTACAAGCCGAGGGGGTAATGAGTGCGGTTAAACACTTTCCCGGGCACGGCGATACCCACGTTGACAGCCACTCTGGATTACCGCGAGTCAACCACAGTGAAACGAAAGCGCGCGAGGGCGATCTTCTCCCTTTCCAACACATTATAAGCAGTGCCACGCCGCCCGCGTTTGTCATGAGTGCCCACATCCAATATCCAGCGTTAGATGCAACCACTTTGCCTAACAAGCATGGCCAATCTCAAATAGTGCCAGCAACCCTCTCAAGAAAAATTTTACATGATATTTTGCGCAACCAGATGGGCTACAAGGGGCTTGTGATCACAGATGCCCTAGATATGGCGGGAATTGCCTCTTTCTTTACGAAGGAGGATGCGGTGGTTCGCGCATTTCAGGCTGGCGCCGATATTGCGCTCATGCCTTATACTATTCGCACACCGTCAGATATACAGGCGTTCAGTGACTTTTTCGACAAATTGCAAACCCAGCTAAAGAAGGGAACCATAAAGCGCCAGGAACATCTTATGTCGTTGCAAAGGGTGTCCAATGCTAAATCTTCGTTTTCCTTAAGAAATTTTCATGAGAAAGGGCTTTCTTGGTGGCGTGAGGAAGTGGCAGAAAACCCTTGGAATACAAAGAATAAAGCTGTCGAGAAAGCGCTTGCTGACGCGGCTATTACACTTCTTTATGGGGCGGAAGCGCTTCCGTTGCGTACAACCACATGGTTAGCCATGATGCCTGACACTGCACGTTGCCGAGCATTTAGCCACAGTGTGTCTGTGCTAGCACCCGACATATCGCTGGCTTGCATTCCATTAACGACTAAACCCAGTAAGCAAGTCCTCACACGCTTGCTTCCACACGCAGAAACCATCATTGTAGGTGACATTAGTCCCCAACACGCTGTATACGAGCTTGCGGGGTTAGAGTCACCAGAAAATATACAAAACCGAATGGATGAAGGTACCCGACACGACTTTCTGATTCAGTTAATGCAGTCGTCGAAACAGCAAAACAAACAAATTGTGTTTGTGCCTATGCGTATGCCCTATGTCGCAAATACATTCATGCCGTATAGTGATATCGGTATTGCCACCTTTAGCTATTCTGTGACGTTAAATCAAGAAGAGGAACCCCCGGTGAGCAGTGCCATTACCGATGCATTAGTTGAGGTGTTATTGGGGAAATCTCAGGCGCATTCATACGCCCCTTTAAGCTGGCGTTTTAATCAGCATTAATACCGTTACCCTAGAGAGGGTAGGGTTAAAACTAGAATATCAATGAGAGTGGCGAAGCTATTTATGGATACAATGTTTCACGGAATTACCCCTTTTTTACCCCTATTGGCCTCCCTCACCCTCGTTATTGTGATACTGGCCGGGTTACACTTTTTTTTGCTAGCGAAACCGGTTCATTTAACACAACAGCAGAAGTTACCCCGTCAGTTAAGTATGTTAGTACTTACTTTGATAGGGCTGGTGGTGATTGCAATGTCTCTGCCAGTCAGTGAGAGTACGCGAAATCAGGTGATAGCGCTCATAGGTGTACTTGCGTCTGGAGTTATCGCTTTTTCATCCACCACTATGGTTGGGAACCTCATGGCGGGCTTAGTTCTGCGTGTAAACAAACCCTTCAAAGTGGGGGATTTCATTCGCGTAGAGCAGTTTAGTGGTCGAGTGGCAGAAATGGGGTTACTTGACACCGAAATACAAACCGACACAAGAGAGCTAGTGGCGCTTTCCAATACCTTCATGGTGAATACACCGATTACAGTTACGCGGGGTTCTGGCGCCGTAATATCGGTAGACCTTAGTTTGGGTTACGAATTACACCACAGCTTTGTAGAGAAGCACTTACTTACTGCAGCAGCCAATGCCGGTCTGAATGAAGCTTTCGTTCAGGTAACTTCGCTAGGCGATTTTTCGGTAAGCTATCGGGTAGCGGGGCTATTAACAGACGTGAAAAGTATGCTAAGTGCGCGCTCCCGTCTTCACAAAGCGGTGCTAGACAGTTTGCATCATGCAGGCATTGAAATTGTTTCCCCTTCGTTTATGAATCAACGGGTGCAACCGGTGGGGAGTACGATGATCCCGCAGATGTCTACCCCCGATAAGGGGGCAGTAGATGATCAAGAAAGTTCTCCAGAAGCCATCGTTTATGACAAAGCGGAGCAGGCTGCGGAGCAAGAAAAAAGCAAAGCGCAATTACAAGAGCAGATAGCTGAGTGCGACGCACAATTAGCGATGGCAGAAGGGGAAAATAAAAAGCGCCTTAAGGAAAAGAAAATGGCACTAGAAAGGCAATTAGAAGGTGTCATGACCTCAGCCCCGCCAAGCTAATTCGCGCTTCGCTCAATAGAGTAAGTAAGGGGCTCTTTGCTTTTTAAACGCCGCTAAATCGGCTTGCCAACTTGCCTTAATCTGTTCCCCTGTAAACCCATCTTTTATTTGTTGCCGCAATAACGATGTACCTGCCAGTTTGTCGAAAAACTGAGGTCGCGTAAAAAACGGTGTATGTGTTTGTTGAAACGCATTGTAGGAGCGAACCCACCATGTAGGCGATAAACCTAAAGCATCTTCAGCGCTCAATTTTTGAATCCGTAGTGTGGCATTATTATGTTTCGGGTTTAATGCCGCTGTTGAACTACTGACGTTAATCGAGTCTTTTCCTAACGCAACGTCTGGGTGGCCAATAATTTGGAAGGGAAGCGGCGTTCCTCTGCCAATACTGACGTCAGTACCTTCAAATAAGCAAAGGGTGGGGTATAAAGACACGGCGGTATCATTAGGCAAATTTGGGCTAGGCGGCACTGGGAGACGATAAGCTTTTTGTTTATGGTAATGACGTACGGGAATAATGCTTAACTGTAATTGATCAGCGTTTTCAATCCACCCTTCACCCTTAATCATGAGGGCCAATTCGCCTAGGGTCATACCATGTAATACAGGGATAGGGTGCATACCTACAAAAGAGCGGTAGTTTAGGTCAAGTACCGGGCCATCAACATATTGCCCATTAGGGTTGGGCCGGTCTAAAACCATTACCGGTATATCATGCTCAGCGGCGGCTTCCATCACGTAGTGCAGGGTGCTTAAGTAGGTGTAAAAACGTACTCCAACATCTTGTAAATCAAAAACGATCAGGTCGACGTTTTTCAGCATGGCAGACGTGGGCTTCTTGTTGTGCCCATACAGTGAGTAAATAGGAATATGAGTGATGGGGTCGCGCTCATCACTAATTGTTACACCTGCGCCTTTGTCACCTCTAAAACCATGCTCAGGAGACATAATGCTAATAATATTGACTTGCTTATTGAGTAGAGTGTCCACCAAATGCACGTATTCTTCTGCGTTTTCTGAATCGGGCACAACCGCACTTTGATTCACAACCATGGCGACCTTTTTACCTTTCAATTGCGAAAGGTAACGTGGGAATTGTGCCGCACCAACGTCTTGTAATGTGACCCGTTCATTTCCGCTAGCCACACCAGTAAACACAAGCTGTAAAAGCAAGACTAAAGTTAACGCTATTGCAGGTAGCCGCGGTGTTTTAATGGGTGTCCTCACGGTATTTCCCGGTGACCTATTGCGCCGCGCAAATAACCCTGGCTTTCGGCGAGGTGTTTTCGGGCGGCATCAACATCTGTATTCGTCAATATCATTAAAATAGCTAATTTGGCGTGATTGTCTGCCGCGCTGAGAGTTTCAACTGCGACCTCTTCTGTGCATTGAGTTGCTTGCACCACAATGCGTTTCGCCCTTGCTTTTAACTTGGCGTTGGTGGCGTTGACGTCCACCATCAAATTCTCATAGGTTTTCCCAAGCTTTACCATGGTGGCGGTGCTAATCATATTCAGAATCATTTTCTGCGCAGTACCCGACTTCATACGAGTTGAACCGGTTAGCGCTTCAGGCCCTACCAAGGGGCAAATGGCAATATCAGCATGGCTAAACATGACGGCATTAGGGCTACATGCAATCGCAGCAGTGCTGCAACCAAGTTGGCGTGCGTATCGTAGTCCGCCGCACACATAAGGCGTTCGGCCACTTGCAGATAGCCCGATGACGGTGTCGTCTTTGGTCAAGGTCAGTGAGGCCAGGTCTTCTTCCCCGGCAAGTTGATTATCTTCTGCGCCTTCTACTGCATGTTGAATAGCAGGTTCGCCTCCAGCAATAACGCCAATAACCATAGAGTCTGGCACGCTAAAGGTAGGTCTGCATTCTACGGCATCTAAAATCCCCAATCGGCCACTGGTTCCAGCCCCTAAATAAATTAAACGGCCACCCTTTTTGAGGCTTGAAGTGGCAGCGTCTACTGCTTTTGCAATGGCGGGGATTGCGTGTTTAACCGCCTCTGCTACTTTGGCATCTTCACGATTAATACAGGCGAGCATTTCTTCAGTAGAGAGCGTGTCCATATGTGTGGTCTCTGGATTTCTCCCTTCAGACACGATACGTGATAACTCCTCAGCTAAAATAGACGTTGAGGTCGTTTGAGAAGACGGCGTGGATGACATAGCAGATCCTAAATAGGTTTGAAAAATAGCGCATTGTTATTGTAAGCCGCTTTATTAATAAAAATAACCACCACCAAGGCCATTGGTGAAAATAATTACGCCAGCGAATTTGATCTTGCCCTAGTCATGGTACACTGCGCGTCTGCGCTGTACTGAAGGAATACTTTGCACACGTGAGTCGACAAACACAAGCTATCATCCACGCCGATGCCATTATTCACAATTTTAAATTGCTATCGGCTATGGCCCCTCAAAGCACATCTATGGCGGTGATTAAAGCTGATGCTTATGGTCATGGGGCCGTTAATGTTGCGCGCATTCTACAACATGTTTCACCTCACTTTGCCGTGGCAATAATTGAAGAAGCTATAGTGTTGCGTGAAGCCGGTGTCACCGTACCGATTGTCATTCTGGAAGGCGCGCATCAACCCAAAGAATGTGAAATGGCGTTTGCGCATAACTGCATTTTGGTCACCCACAATGAAGAGCAATTACGATGGCTAGAAACATGTGCTGAGGATAGATTGCCCCAGGTTTGGTTGAAAGTTGACAGTGGTATGCATAGGCTAGGTTTTGCTGTGAATCAGGTGCCAGGTATTTTGTCGAACTATCCTCGTGTATTGAAACAAGATACTGTATTGGTGACCCACTTAGCTTGCGCTGATGACGCCAGCAATACGTTTACTCAAACCCAACTAGACACCTTTTACCGCATGGCGACGCAAACCGGGCTGTCGGTAAGTGTGGCCAATTCTCCCGCTACTATTCAGTGGCCAGCAAGTAGAAACAATTGGAACCGGCTTGGCATTGCTGTGTATGGTGGTTTTAAAGATGAATCTGCACTTTCTCTTCTTCCCGCTATGACGTTACGCAGTAGCGTTATTGCATTACGAAACGTACCTCAAGGAGAGTCGGTGGGCTACGGTCAGACATGGACGGCAACACAAGACAGCGTTATTGCGACAGTGGGCATCGGTTACGCCGATGGTTACCCTAGGCATTGCCCTAATGGCACGCCTGTGTTTGTTAACAATGCACGAGCCTTTCTTGCGGGACGGGTCTCAATGGATATGATCACAATCGATGTTACCCATATTCCTGACGTTGCTATTGGCGATTCGGTAGAACTGTGGGGGGAAAACGTTGCCATTGGAGAAGTGGCGAAGGCCGCAGGAACCATTGATTATGAATTGATGACACGGGTGTCTGCGCGAGTGCCGAGAATCGTTAAGTATCGTTAATCTTATCAAGGGGTTAACAATATTTGTATGAAAAGTTAAAAAGTATTCATCAAAAGAATGAGACTTTACCCCCCGTGTTAGGCATATACTAGTTGAACTTAGTGATGAGACTGGCGTGAACTTTTCATGACCTACTGCACTAAGTATTAACTTGTCAGAGAGGTTTTTATGCGCACTTCGTATTCTCGCCCAAGGGTGAACCGTGGAGTTGTAAGTAGACCGTCAAGGCCTGTGCAGAAGAAGCAGTAAGGTAGAGGCAAGAACACTACGCTGGTAAGCGAGTGATTTAGCAGTAAGAGATACAAAGCGAACCCGGTACATCAGTAAAATGAGGTGCCGGGTTTTTTGTTAGCTATTTTGAGGGTGTAACTCAGACGCCACATTCGCTTCTTGTTGTGTGCCCTTAGCGTTTCTCTTTTTATTTTTAGTCTTCGCATCCGCAGTGGGGAAATAGCGCTCGGGTCTATGATTTAGCGAGATTACCATGTTTAAACAGATCGCCGCTAAAATAGAAATGAGTACCAGATGCCATTCAATAAAGAAAAGGGCGGTGAGCAAAATTGTGCTATCTACGGCCAATTGAAATGATCCTGCGCGAATATTGAATTTACTTTGGAGGTAAAAAGCTAAAATACCAACGCCGCCTAAGCTGGAGCTATGCCTGAACATGATTAGCATGCCCACACCAATGAGTATGCCGCCGAAAATCGCAGCAAAAAACGGGTTAATATGGCTTATATCCACAAAAGCTGGAATTTGCTCTGTCAAAATAGATACTGTGGTAACGGAAATGAAGGTATTGAACGTAAACCGCTTACTAATTTGCGTCCACGCCAACGTATAAAAGGGCAAATTGATTAAAAAGAATAACAAGCCAAAATCCATGTCCACTGCGTAGGTGCCTAGTAATGCTAAGCCTGCAGCCCCGCCTACCATGAGATCTTGAGATTGAAATAAAAATACCCCAAACGCGACAAATAAGCCTGCGCTAACAAGAGCAAAGATATCCTCAATGACACTGTGAGTTGTGTTATGCATAGGAAGAAAATCGGATTAAGAAGACACAGTGTAATTATACGTTTACATAGTAAATGGATACAGGGAAGAGGATGAATCAAAGAGGGTAAACCTAAGGCGAAGGGTACCTAAGCCTTTACGACTCTTAAAGATTTGGTAATTATAATGTGGTTTAAATGTAAAATTTAACCTAATGCTTCCATTGATACGAGGTTATAAAGCATGCCTAGCCAATAGGTCGGCGCCTGACCAGCTTCGCCTACAGGCTATTGCGCAATAGAAAACACCACAATATCTTGCTTATTAAAATCAATGCGACATGACATCATACCCAGATGAAGGGGGCTATAAGCCACGATACGACTTCCGTTAGCGATAAATGTTGTATCGTACGTCGATAGTTCTGCGGTATTTAATTGTCTTATTACGCTGCTTTTCGATACGCCAGGATAGAAATTATCACACAGATAAAACACCTCTTTCTTCGCTTCAATCCAGAAAAAGGTAAGTGAAATCAAAACAGCGATAGCGGCAATTGCAATAATATCAATGAGTATAGAGCGCTTCATTGCGTGCAATTTATTCTCCTTCTACCTTTTCATGTCAGCCGGGATATCAAATAGGAAACTAAACAGTGGGTTGAATGAGATCCCATTTATTACCGTATTTATCTCTAAAAATAGCCACAGTGCCATAAGGCTCTTCTCGGGGAGACTCTAAAAATTCAACGCCTTTTTGTTTAAAGGTGTCGTAATCCCGCCAAAAATCTTCGGAAGCTAAAATCATAAATACACGATCTGCTGCTTGTTTTCCAATGAGCGCACGCTCCTCTTCGTTTGAGGCGCGCATTAACAATATGCTTGCACTGCTGCCTCTAGGCGTGACTAATACGAAGCGACTGTCCTTGCCCGTCGACTTATCTTCACTCAACGTAAACCCTAACGTGTGTGTGAAATAATCGATTGCGGAATCATAGTCATCTACAAAATAGCTAATGGCGGAAAGGTTGTGGGGCATGCGTGGCCTTATACTTTAGAAAATAAGGCATCAGTGTAACCAACCAGGGCAACGAAGCAAACCCAGCACTCGATAAGTTAACCGCATTTCATGGTTATTAACCCTTGGCTCTTAAGCGTCTGTAGGTGGCGAAATAGGGGGCATATGTGATCTCTTTACCGCACTGGCTGAGTATAGTGGTAGTGATGGAATTAATTTGGTACGTCGTTGACAGAAGGTTTATCCTTACAAGGATACGCGTACCACAAGCATGCAGGAAGAGGAATGAAAAAACTATTACCCGTGCTTCCCTTAACTCTTTTAGGCGTGAGTGAAATGAATCATGCTTATGCCGATGAACTCCCTTTTACACTGTCTGGCCATGTGCGGGTTAATTACGGGCATCAAGACTGGCAGCTGCCTGAGTTTCGCGATGGATTTGAATTTGAGTCCATTAAGCTAGGAGTGTCAGGCAGTTCTGACCAATTCAGTTATAAAGCAGAGTATCGGTGGTATGAGAATACCGACTTCGACACGATTCGCTTCGCCGACCTAACCTACCATTATGACGAGCAAACCGAGATAACTGCCGGTATCACTCAAACCCCTTTTGGCTTGCAACCCTTCGCCAGTAATAACTTTTGGTTTTCGGTGAATTATTATTTGGGATTTGAGGACGACTACGACGCAGGGGTTAAAATTAACCATCAGCGCGGGGCGTGGGATTTCCAAGCAGCCTACTTTATGAACGATGAATATAATGACGCCGCCGAATTTGGCCGATATTCATTTGATGTAGCTGACGACGGAGAGTATCGAAATCAGGAAGATGGCCAATACAACCTTCGTGCGAACTACACAGGAAATTTCATTCAAGGGGGAACCACCGAAATAGGTGTGTCTTATCAATACGGGGAAATTCTCAATCTTGACACACTTGATGATGGCGATATGAGTGCGTATGCCGCACACCTAAGGCATACCCAAGGGAATTTCAAAGTAGAACTGCAATATATTGATTACGACTATGATCTGGCCGTGCCTGACGAGCAATCAGATGATCGCATTGCGCTATCTTCATTTACCTTTCCGTTTCTTGCTGCGGCAGATGGTGAGACCTACTCAGCCAACCTGGTTTATTCGGTCCCTTATCAATTTTCTCATATCGAATCTCTCACCTGTTACTCTGAGTACAGTGAAGCGAAAGGCGAGGATACTTCTGGTATGCGCTCATCCCAATGGATCAACGGGTGCAGTTTCGGATGGGATAAATTATTTGTATATGTCGACAGCATCCAAGGCAAAAACATGTGGTTTTCTGGTGGCCCAGGGGTAGGCTTAGACTTGGGCGGCAGGCAAGAAACTACGCACAGGTTGAATATCAATTTGGGTATCTATTTTTAATTCATAAAGGATAAGGAATGACTATGCGGTTTTTAATAACGCTAACTTTACTGTGCGCACTGGTCCCTTTACCGAGCTTTGGGCACGCATGGTTAAAGCTTAAAATTGCAACAACGGAATACGCGCCTTACACGTCTACCGAAATGCAGCATGATGGATACATTAATCATATTATTGCTGATGCATTTTTGGAAACAGGTGTGGTAGTTGAGTTTGTTTCCATGTCTTGGGAAGACGCGCTAGAAGCTGCTAAAAGCGGAGAATACGATGCGGTCTCTTATGGCAACTTTGTAAGGACGAGAGAAGATGAGTTCTTTCACAGCGAGCCTATAACGGCCGAAAGTTTGGTGTTCTACGTTAATAAAAATGCCGGGCCGGAGAATTGGCGTGAACTCTCTGACCTATCAGAACATAAAATGGGTGTCACTGACGGCTACCTTTATAATGATGAACTCGCTTCCTATATTCAGGCTGGTAGCAACATTGTTAAGAACAGTGACGACGACACCAATTTGCGAGCACTCATTCAAGGTGATATTGATGTTTTTCCCATCGATGAACTCACAGGCTGGTACTTACTTGAACGGGATTACTCGAACGCTGAACGCAATAAGGTGATGGCCATAAAGCCATTTATCTCTACAGTAACCACGCATTTGCTGATACCTAAGGGGCAAAGTGACAGCCAACTTATTCTCGCTTTATTTAATAAAGGATTAGAATCGTTAACGTTAGAGGGTAAGTTAACGCGCTTCAAGCGCCTATTAAAAGAGGGGTATTACCAGCATCCGCAAAAGAAAGTAAATTTCGATAGGCGCTAATGGAATAGTGGAACATACGGTGTGATTGATGATTAAAGGTGAGTTTCTCTCACCTTTTTTCACCCCTAATGACAAAACATTTGCCTCGCTCGCTATACCAAAGAAGCAATGCATTTTTTGCCCTACCGCCTATACTGCGCACTAACTTAAAGCATGCGCGGACCCACAGGTTGATAGATGTTGATGAAGTATAAGCGTAAGGCTAGTTGGTTTTATTTTCGAAAATTCTCTATTTCAGCGCCACTACTATTCATTCTGGTTTCAGCAGTCGCTAATGCATCTTCAATAAAATATGATGTCAGTGGCTCATATCGGTTGCGTTATGAAACTCTACATAACCCTATTTTCCCTACTACCCGTGACGAGCGCGATAAATCCAATGAACGCATCTCCTCTCAGCTGCTTGTTAAAGGGCAAGAGGGCATGGAACAACTTTCAGGTTACCGCAGAGCTCGCTGACTCGCGGGTGTTCCTCGATGACAACGACCCCACATTAACGTCTTCGCAGGTTAATACTTTAGAGCCCATCCAGTTTTTTATGCGCTACACGTTACCGCCTAATGGCGGGCTTAAAGCCGTTTCTATTGGCCGTATGACCATTGATCATGGCAGCCGTCGCTTACTTGCTCAAGCAGTCTATCGGAATACCAAAAATAGCTTCGATGGCGTATTGCTCGATTGGGTTTGGAATAATTGGGATATCAGAGGCTTTTATTTATTGCCGGTGAGCCGTAATCCTTCTACAAGCCAAGCACTGGATAACAATGAGCGAGCCTTTGATAAAAGCGTTGGTATGACTCCCTTTGTCAACCCTGAACGCGTGCTTCCCTGACATTTTTTCAGCCCATAATTAGTTTTGTTTCTCACTCATAATAAATGAGCTAACGCACCGGATGAGGCAGTAATGT
>Ga0105229_100011_pt1 | contig 91581 bp, 70 predicted proteins | sample Virmet3747_4435_FD_89711 | JGI IMG/M metagenome (GOLD analysis project Ga0105229, IMG submission 89711) | Marine viral communities from the Southern Atlantic ocean transect to study dissolved organic matter and carbon cycling - metaG 3747_4435 | ecosystem: Environmental > Aquatic > Marine >... | reverse complement strand
GGCTGCTTTTTACGTGGCATGAAACCACTCTGACAGACTGGCGGGATCAATCAATAGGATCCCCACGATCATTGAAAATAAATATTACTAACTGTCAATAGGGCCCTGGTGAACGGTTACGTTGCCTGGACCATCAAATCTTCATCATCACTGCCAAAAGGCGCCACAGTGGAAGTGGTGAAAGTGGAAGTGGGCATATTGCACGTTCAGCCAAGTCACTAACTGCATACTAAAACTCACAATAATGGGGTCAGAGTACATATTGACGTAATATGCTCTCCCCCTGCTTATCATTCTTTCTCAATCAAATTCTACTCTACGCACATTGCCTGCCTTTTATTTTGTGCATAAACCTACTTATGCACAAATTAATAAACATTGATTTCTCGTTTGATTGCGCTATATTTTATGCATTAATAGCCTTATGTTTAATATATCATGCAAAAAACCGACGTCCTTCTTAGTGCCATTGGTAAGCTGGTTGTTTCTCTACGCTCTGTTACCATGGATCAAACGGAACTGGGTCAACGGGTGGGGGTTGGGCGTAACACCATCTCATCTATAGAAAATGGCAAAGCGGTTAATGCAGAAACACTGTTTAATGTGCTTGAGCATTTAGGGGTAATAGAAGACTTTCAAGAGGTAATAGAGCAACGGTTAGCACAGCAAACTACTGCGCTTTCTCGAAAGTCGAGAAAAGACGTTCAGGAATTAGACAATGACTTCTAAAGCTTATGTATTCATTGATGGCTTAGAGGACAAACCAATTCCTTGTGGGGTCACACTCGTAGACGAAGACACTAAAATAGGGCGCTTTCGGTACGGAAAGCGCTATTTAAACAGGCCCGACGCGCTTCCTTTAGATCCTATTCACTTACCGCTTAGCGATAGAGAATACAGCACGCCATTCAACAAGGGGGTGTTTGGTACGTTATCTGATGCGGGGGCTGACTCTTGGGGAGAAAAGGTAATTTTGTCTCTTCACAGCACTACGCCTAAAAACCGATTGGAGTTTTTACTGGCAGGTTCAGGTATGGGTGTGGGGGCATTAGTATTTAGTTTGTCTAGCGCATCGTCAAAGCCTAAATACAGTAAAAATACATTAGGTGATATTCCCATGCTATTAAGGGCGATATCGCGAGGCTGAAACACGTCATTCCGCTGTTTTAGTGTGCATGAAGCGCTTCATGTCACAAGGAAAAAGGGCGGTGAGCACCGCCCTCAATAAGCTTAAGATATACGTTTTATTTTTTCTTGCAGTTGCGGTAACTCGATTTCAAACTGCTTTAAGGTATCACTTAAGCGTGACAAGATAGATTCTCTCGCTTTTCTGTTTTGCGCGCTAACCGCCAGCGTTCGAACAAACCAGTAAACGTTGAGTAGCGCAAACACAATCAGTGGTATGTTTTCCACTATCGGCATGTAATAGCTCAGTTCTTCTGCAAAAGCGTACTCTTGAAATTGTATAAGAATATCTAATGCGTTGGCCGACCATAGCCAGTTGCCGCCTGTAAATAGCACCAATAATACTATCCACTTGGCTATGGCGCTTGGCCCACTGTAGCTTTTAAAGGTACTGGTGGTGAAGTGGTGGTTTTGCGACAAATTATACGCATATTCACGGTTGTGCGATGACACGGGAAATTGTGCATCGGCTCTGGCATAGATAAACCAGTCACCTTCATCTAAGCCGCCAATAATGTCTTCAGAAAAGCCTTGCTCACGTATTTCATCGTTTGCTAATTTAATAACGAGCTTCCCTGTCATTTTCGACTGTCGAAGACGGTTACTGCTTACACTCGTTTCGGTTTCTGTACGTTGATACCGGTTGCCGTGATAAACATCGTAACTGCGGGTGGTGGTTTTGGTGGTAGTGACATCACTGACATTCGAGCTAGTATCCCTAGACACCACCTTTGCAAGCATACAAGATACGTTTACCTCACAGTCCTGATCCTTTCCCAACACCCGTTTATGGGTGTAGGCTTCACTATAATCTACATGAAACTGGCCTAGTAAGTCGCTCTCAATAGCGGCAACATTGGTTGTTTGAACGCGGCTTGAATCGGTATTTTGCTGTGAACCGCAAGAGGCGCAGAACACGCTATCACTTGCAATGCGCTCTTCACACCGGTGGCAAAATATATCACTTGGCATGTGCTCGCGCGCCGCTAAATGAAACCCAAGTTGTTTTTTAGTTACGTTTAAGAACGCGTCCATGGCACCGGTCAAGGTGGCGTGTTTTTCCAGCTGTTTTTCATGTTTATTTCCATTAGCTACGTACTCTAGCAAAAACGTAACGAATGCAACGAGAAGAGCGCCCCCCAACATCTCTGGGCCAGCGCCAAGCACAGAACCAAAACCAAACATCGCCAAAACAAAGGTTAATACAAACCAGTACGACTTAGGGCGGTCTGAGGGGGTAAACCAGCTATCAATGTTATATTGCTGATTCTCGTCTCTGTGCACTATCGCAGCTGGCACTTTGGTGTCGTCGGTAACGCGCGCTTTGGCTTCTCGACCCATGATTTGGTGTGTGAGCGTTAGGCTGGTAGGAAAGACAACAGAAAGCACATCCCCTTTCTTAATATTCTCAAAAACACGGCTCTCAGCATTCAAACTGAATTGGTGAAGTTGATCGTTTTTATCGCAAAGCGCTATCCACCAAAAACTGTGGGTAAGATTGGCGTTGCTAGAAGAGTAGTTTCGTTTATACAAATAGCTGGAGGTGACTCTACCTGTTACTGTCCATGCGTTTTCATAGGCGGTTTTTAGTGTTGCGAAGGCATCAGGTGCAATGTCATCTAGGTGTTTAAGCTGAGGGGCATCCTCTAGTGCATTGCCGCTATAGGAACAATATTTGTCCCCAACAAAAACGGCACGATCTCGCTGTTGCATATGTTCTCCTTGTGTTTTTCATTCTTCCTCGCCTTATTAACTTTAAATAGGGCAAGCGTAATGTAGCTTAAATTTATCGCTACTCACACTTTTTTTATAATAATGAGTATGTTGCGTTATACCGGAAGGACTTATTCGTTAATATGACTGCTGTTGGGAGCGAGGAGTAGTTTTCGGATAGCGTGTGGGCTATTAGCGGTAGCGTACGTTTACTTTTATTATGACAAACTTCGCTAATAAGGCGTCAAATTCACCATATTATGGCGTTAACCTAATCGCTAAAACCCCCGGTTTTTGTAAGTTTATGATTTATATAAAATTAATAATTGGCTAGGCAATTGCTTGTTAAGCGTTAAACAAAAAACCAATCTCTTTTGGAACTTACTATGACTGTAAAATTGGAAGATCGCCCCATAGAGCAAGTACGTGAAGAAGTTATCGATAAACTCATTTATCACTATAGTCACGGCGTGATATCCGCAGAAGCTTTTGAGCGTCGCCTTGACGCCGCTATGGCCAGACAATCACATCAAGAAATTGTTGATTTGGCGTCAGATTTAACCATGAATGTAGACGACCAATTTAACAACCGAAAGCAGCAGCAATTTAGTATTAATTACGCCAGCAGCGATATTCCTGAAACCGAAACCATGATAAACGTGTTGGGAGGATCTAACCGCACAGGCATGTGGGAAGTTCCAAAAGAAATCAAAGTATTGTGCTTAATGGGCGGCGCGGATATAGATTTTTCAGATGCTATTTTTACGTCATCTAACGTTACGATAAAAGCGTTGTGCGTAATGGGGGGCATTGATATTAAGGTGCCTGAAAACGTCAATGTGGTTACAAAGGCATTTTGCTTCATGGGTGGGCTAGATAATAAGGCGCCGTCCATTGCTAACAGGCAAGCCCCAACCATCACCATTGAAGGGTTTGTAATGATGGGAGGTGTAGACGTGGGTTTGAAACGCACGATTAAGGAAAAATTTGTGGCTTTTGCTAACCAAATGAAGTCTGCTTTTAGTTCTAACCAGCGTTAAACGTGCACATTAAGAAACAACACTTAAACGTGCAAAGTACATTGGCTATCCAAGAGCCATGTGTACTTTGCACCTTGTCTATCTGTTAGCTTTATAAGCTGCTCATGCTTTGCACTGATACAGGCCCTACACCGGCTGCTTCTACTTCTTCCTTAATTTTTTCAGCATCGCCAATAATTAACCAGGTTAACTTGCCGGGCATCACGACTTGCGCGGCGGCATTTTCAAGGTCGTCTAAGGTAAGCGCATTGTATTGTTCTACCAAGGTTTCTGGGTAGTTATAGGGGCGATTAAAACGGCTACTCGATAGTAAGCTTCCCAACACGGCAGTTGACGTTTCATATTGGCCAGGCAGTGAACGCACTTGGTCTAAACGTGCACGTTCAAGCTCGTCGGGCATAGGTGGTTTATCACCTAAGTAGCTATTGAGCTCTTTTTTGAGTTCAACCAAGGACGCGCCAGTTTTGTCGGTTTGCACAGGGGCGTACACCATAAATGGTCGTTGGCCGCGAGCATCTTGCAAAAAGGTATAGGCGCCATAAGCCCAGCCTTTGTCTTCACGCAAATTCATATTCACCCTAGCGGTAAATGCGCCACCCAGTGTTTGGTTCATGGTTTCTATGGCAATGTTGTTGTCTATACCTGTGGGAGGGGCTAAATGTGCAGCAAGAATAAGCGATTGCTGAGAGCCAGGGCGGTCGATGATTACGGTTCTACCTTGTTCAGGGAGGCTAGCTTGAGCAATTTGCTTTATCCCTTTACTTCCCTTAGCTTGCCACTTCCCAAACTCGTCTTCTAACACCGTTTTTACTTCATCAAGAGAAGTATCACCCACCACAAAGAGGGTGGCGTTATCGGGGCGAAGCCACGTGTCCTTAAAGTTGACTAAATCTTGGCGGGTGATGGCGCTTACGTCCGCTTCTGTGCCTGTCCCGGTAAATGGAATGCCATAAGCGTGGCCGTCACCGTAAATAAGCGGTGGAAGTAGGGTTAAGGCTATACTCACCGGGCGAGATTTCTGTTGCGCAATGCTGTTTAAAATGAGGGTGCGCTGGCGTTCAATTTCTTCTTTTGCGAACGTTGGGGCAGTGATGATGTCACCCATTAGTGCCACAGCATCACTCATGTTTTCTTTTAAAACCGACATGCGCACCGTGGTGGTGTCTAGGTTAGAGCCGCTGCGTAACTCCACCCCTAATTGCTCTAGTTCAGCGGCGAGCTCAAGGGCATCATATTTACCTGCGCCTTCATCTAGCATGCGGGTAGTAAACTCCGCTAAACCAAGTTTACCGCCTGCGTCTGCTGCGTATCCTGCATCAAATTGCATGGCAATATTAACCAAGGGCACTGTACTACGATTAGCAAATACCAGTTTTATGCCGTTCGATAGGGTGGTTACTTCAACGTTGGGGAAAGACAGCTGTGTTTCCGAGGTGATAGCAGGCAAACCTGTGCTTCTATCTACACCGTCACTGGTGGCGGCATGTTCAGCAAAAGGGATATAGGTAATTTGATGCCAGCCGTCGCTCAGCCATTGTTGTGCGGCAGCTTTTACTTTTTTCGGCGTTGTATTGGCCAGTTCCTTTAGCTCGGTTTTAAAATAGTTAGGGTCGTTGGCTACAAATTCGCCGTTTGCCAAGGTATCTGCCTTACCGCCACGTCCACCTACTTCTTCTAAGCCTCGAATAATTGCAGCTTTGCGCTTTGTTGATACAAGTTTTACTTCATCTTTCGTCGGGCCTTTTTTCAAAAATTGGTTGATGATTTTGTCCATTTCTCGTTCAACAACAGCTGGGTCTTCGCCTTGTTTTACATCTACACTAATGCCAAAAATAGAGGCCAGTTTCTGTTCATAGGTAAACACCGACGCATTGGTAGCAATTTGCTGGTTGTACACTAGCTCTTTATACATTCGTGAGTTTTTACCATCACCCATCACGCTGGCAGCAATGTACAAATCGGTGGCAGTAGGGCTAGTATTTTCTGGCGAGACCCACAGCCGGTAAATACGGGTTTGTGGTACTTTGTCTTGCACAACTTGGCGGGTATTAGCATTGCGCTCAGGCACCCAAGACTGCCATTTTACCAAGGCCGGCCCAGGTTCAATATCACCAAAGTATTTTTCTACCATAGGTTTGGCCTGCGCAGCGTTGATATCGCCACTTAATACCAATATGGCATTATTGGGCCCGTAATACTCGTTAAACCATGCTTTCACATCGTCCAGTGATGCTGAGTTTAAATCTTCCATTGAGCCTATAACGTTGTGCGAATAGGGGTGTTCGTCAGGAAACAATGCTTTTACCGCATGGGTAAGTAGCGATCCGTAAGGCTGGTCTTCTCTTTGGCGCTTCTCGTTTTGTACTACCCCTCGTTGTTCATCTAATTTTTCTTGGGTGATTGCACCTAAAAGATGCCCCATTCTGTCTGATTCCATCCACAAAATACGTTCTAATGCAGGGGTAGGAACCGTTTGAAAGTAATTGGTGCGGTCGAAGCTGGTGGTGCCATTTAACCCGGTAGCACCTACCTCTTGAAGGGGTTTAAACCATTCGTCGTCGTAGTTTTCAGTGCCGTTAAACATAAGGTGTTCAAACAGGTGAGCAAAGCCAGATTTCCCTAGCGGCTCATCTTTCGACCCCACCTTTTACCACACTGCCGCGGCAACCACCGGGGCTTTACGATCTTCATGCACAATAACGGTAAGGCCATTCTCTAAGGTGAATTTTTCATAGTGTATGTTTATGTCGTTAGCGGCTTTCGCAGGGAGTACGCAGGCTAGCGATATAAGCACGCTGCAAAGCCAATGGTTAAATACGCTGTGTCGTCTTTTCATGATAAGTCTTCCTTACTGTATACATGTAGGTTATTGATTGTGTTCAGTAATATTGGGTATCTCTGTAAATGGCAAGATGCCAAATTCTGGATAAACTTCGGTGGGATAGAAAAACTTCCCTTGGGTGACTACCATAGCGACAGTTTTTATGGCCTTTAATTCTTGGGTAGGGTCACCGGGAGTTAAGAAGAAGTCGGCGGTTTTGCCTACTTCAATAGCGCCTCTATTTTGATGCCCAAGGTATTGCGCCATATCGAAAGAGCCTCGTTTAAGCACTTCGGCAGGGCTCATGCCTATTTGTTCAAACAATTCTAGTTCTCTATGTAAATAGAACGCGCCACCCATGTCTGTGCCTGGTACTAGAAAAATACCTTTTTCATGCATGAGCGAAAGGGTAGCCATAATTTTTTCGAAGGCAGCACGATAGGCTTTATCTTCAGTTTCATCCGCCACGTTTAGCATGGCTGATTTCGCTTGTCGTTGCACGCTAATCGGCATGTGTTCAATATAGTCAATAACCGCATTGTTTGTAACGCCATTACGGCCTGTCATGGCGTATTCATGAATAACAGCCGTGGGGTCGTGGGCAATGTTGTTTTCAACCATTAGGTTAAGGGTGTGTCGTACTTTTTCGCTATTTAAATCTAAATCAGCAAAGCGTTTCATACCGGTTATTCTAAACAGCGTGCGCGTATCTTCTTCAGGGCTAAGCACCCATCCCAGCATTATCTGGTTAATGTGGGTTAACTCGTCGTAGCCTGCCTCAATCATTTGATCAGCGCGATAAAATGCAGGTACGTGGCCAGCTACACGAAGCCCTAAATCATGGGCTTCTTTCACCATGTCTGGTACCCATTCGCCATTCATGGAGTTGTAAATTTTAATTTGCCAGTAGCCTTTATCTGCATAATCTCTTATCAAAGCAAGGGCGTCATCTTTCGTTGAGGCGAGTTCACCTGTTGCCGCACTGTAATCACTCACCCCTTCAATAAACCCGCTTTTTGTGATGGTAGGTCCAATCAGCGTGCCACTGTCTATTTTGTCAATTAGGGCATGTAGTACGTCATCTTCATTCCCCATATCTCGCACGCCGGTAACACCCGCCATTACATTGAGCAAAGCTTGGTTATCACCCATGTGACCATGCATATCATACAAACCCGCCACCACGGTGCCGCCGTTCCCCTCAATGGTGACTTCTCCTGGCAGAGGTTGCTTTACCGCAGGCTCTATGGCGGTAATGGTATTATCCGTGACAACCACAGAGCTTAGTGGTGATAGAGAAAGCGTATGGGGGTTAAAAATATGCACATTGTTCACGCGCACGGGGAGTTCATATTGGTGTGTCACATTGCTTGCAATGTTTTCGTATCGTTCACTGTTTAAGTTAGCGGCCAGTTCGCGTAATGCCTTATCCTGTTGAGACAAATCATTAGGTAAAACAGCAAAACGTGGCGATACCACGCCTAAAAAGGCATGTTGGCCGTCAAGTAGTACATAGGTGGGATTGAGATCAATTCCGCCTACCGCATACAAGGTTGCCTTAATGATTTTTTCGTCATCCGTGTTTAAATCAAGTTGGCGCAGCGCCGTTACTGTCACCTTGCCTGAGGGCAGGGCGGGGTAGGGTTCGCCGCCTGTGTCTAACACGGTTTTTGCGTATACATAATACGCGTATGGGCTGGGATCTTGCGCGATATACAAGGGTTTTCGTTCATTGTTTTGCATCTCGCCATCTTCAGCATTATTACTTCCTGCCGCCGACGACCAACTTGCTCTGCCGTCAACCATCTCGAAGTTCTCGTTAACCTGATTGCCAAAGGTGGTTTTGCCGGTGATTGTCCAACTGATGGGGATGCCAGTTTCCGAACGTAGGATAGTTTCCTGGCTACTGGCGCCCCGCCCATTGTTACTGAACCCAAAGTCGATCGACACTTTGGTGCCGTTTTCGGTGACGGTCAGCGCACCTACATTTGTTCCGCCAAACAGCACGTCATAGGTGGCGAATGTGGCTGGGTCTTCACGGGTGAGTTTTTCTGCTTGTGACTTAGCTTCAGGCCCGGGCACTTCGCCGCTACAAGCCGAAATGCACGCCACTATTATGGTGGATAAAAGTAATCTCATTATTATTCTATTCCCTGTTCTTTTTTCTGTTCTGTCGTTTCACATCAGCAAAGCGGATGTGATGATTAACCATAGCGCAAAATTCAAGGGCACATGAAATTAATCGTATTTTTGTGACGTTAATCGCGTTAACTGACCGGGATCATCACATCCACTTTCGTGCCCTTATTCGGGGCAGACGTGAGTGTAATTTCGCCGTTAAGCTTTTGATTGACTAGATTGAACAGAATGGGTAACCCTAAGCCCGTGCCTCCCTGATTTCGGGCGGTGGTGTAGAAAGGTTCGAATACTTTTTTATGTAGGTGGTCGGGAATGCCTTTTCCGTTGTCACTTACGCAAATCGAAATATGGTTTCCTCTTCGTTTGCAGTCAAGGTGAATACTGCGGTTGTGTGAAGGGGGGAGTTGCGCGTCTTCTTGCTGCGCGCTAAAAGCATGGCGTTGGGCATTGGATATTAAATTCGTGAGCAGTTGCGCAATTATTCCTGGGCAGGTGGTAAGCCTAAGGTGAGGCTCAATATCCATAGACAGGGATATACGTTCTTTTTTAAGCATAGGCCCCAGAGGATTACACACAGCAGGTATGTACTCGTCGAGTGCTATTTCTTGAATTTCTAGTGATGTTTGGTCTGCCGATGTGCGTTTGAAATCTTGAATTAGCTTTGCAGCACGCATTAGGCTCACTTCAGCAAGGTTTAATCCTTCTGCGCTATTGGCATTAAAGTCGCGGAAGCCTTGTTCCGTAAGTTTGTCGCCCTCAAAGTCGCGATATACGCGCTTTAATTCTTCTTTGCAATTACTCACTGCCGTTAGCGCAATACCCAGTGGTGTATTTACCTCGTGCGCAATGCCTGCCACCAAGTTGCCCAATGCGGCCATTTTTTCCGACTCAACAAGTTTTTCTTGTGCTTGTTCTAGTGTTAGCAAGGTCGCTTCTAATTCTGCGGTGCGGGCTTTAACTTTGTTTTCAAGGGTTTGGTTTGCTTCTAGCAATTGGGCTTGGTAGTCGGCTCGCTCATTTGCACTTACCGCGCGCCCATAAAGGTCGGCCAATGAACCGGCAAATACAATTTCATCGGCGTGCCATTGCCTAGGCTTACCCTGATGTTCGCAGCATATAATGCCAATCATTTTACCTCTATGGCGAATGGGCACATCTAACATAGACGCAATGTTTAATGGTGACAGGTAAACGTCGGCAAACTCTGCAGTGGCGGGGTCTGTCCTAGCATCATTGGCGGCAATGCTTCGTTCTTTGTTTAGTGCCTTAAAGTAATTTGGGAAATCATCGCGGCTAAGGGCCAAACTTTCACTGTCTAAATCGTTGCCCTTATCTATCAGTAACTTGCAGTTAATTTTTGATTGCGTATTGTCATATAGCCAAATGCCCGCACGGCTAATTTTTAACCCTTCGCATACAGAATCAATGATAAGGCGTGAGGCTAACGCTAACTCTCCTTGGTCAATATCTGTACTTTGGCTTACCCGCAGCAAAATTAACTCAAGGACTTCTCTCATTCTTCTTCATCCGGTTGTTGTGCGCGAATTTCAAGGATTTTGTCGAAATTTTCAAGCAAGATTTTGGTGATGAGAGGGTCAAACTGCGCGCCTGCGTTTTCTTCAAGGTATGCCTTTACCTGACTTCCGCTCCATGCGGGTTTATAACACCGTTTCGACAAGAGCGCATCCACCACATCAACAATGGCCATAATGCGACCTTCTATGGGAATGTCATCTCCGGCTAAACCTTCGGGGTAGCCTTTACCGTCCCATCTTTCATGGTGTGTTTTAGCGATGATTGCGCCCATTTTTGCCACTATTCGATCGGAATCTGCTAAGAGTTCATAGCCTTTTTGAGCATGGGTTTTCATCACTTCCCATTCTTGGGGATCAAGCTTGCCAGGTTTGTGCAGTATGCTTTCAGGAATACTGATTTTTCCCACGTCATGAAGGGCTGATGCGTAGCGGATGGTGTCAATGAATTCTTGGGGCATAAAGAGCTTTTCAGCCAAAAACTCGGTCATGAGTATAACCCGCCGTACGTGGCCACCGGATTCTTTACTGCGCATTTCTATGGCGTCGCTTAACACCATTATCAGTTCTTTTTGGGTTTGCTGAATGTCTTCTTTTTGCGTGAGATTTTGAAATATAACCGCCACGTTAGAAGCAAACATTTCCAACGTTTTTCTTTGTACCTCATTAAGTGGGCCGTCCAGTTTTACATACAAAATGTTGTGGCTGTCTTGCCCTGAAGGGTAATACCCTATGAAAAGCGTATCCGACTGATAATGGCTTTTACTTTTCAACACAAGGGCCACTTTCTCTTCAATATCTGGAGGAATATGAGTAGATATGCCAGGCTCACACAGGGTTAAGAGATCGCCACTGGCACCCAGCACGGTCATCTTGGTGTCACCGTACAAATCGGTGTGTTGTGTGGTTAGGTACAACACTGAATTATTGAGATTAAGCAAGGTAAGAATTTGTTTTAAAACCGCAGAGCCAAACTGAGAGAGAGATTGGCTGGCCAACACTGAAGATGACGACTGTAGCACTTCCTCCATACCCCGTTTGCCGCGCTCGATGGTTCTAATATCACGAAAAGAACGAATAGCGGTATACACGCAGGATTTTAGTTTTATTGACGACAACTCGGTTTTCGCTTTGTAATCGTTAATGTCGTAGGAACGAATAACGTCTTCTTCGGGGGCTTGACCGGGCTGTCCTGTGCGTAGAATTAATCGAGTAGTGTGATTATTGAGTTCATTGCGAATTGCATCAACAAGCTTTAATCCCGCATCGTCTGTTTCCATAACGACGTCGACAAAGGCTAACGCAATATCTGGTGTTTCTCTAAAGAGGGTAAGCCCTTCTTCGCCGCTATAAGCTGACAAAAATTCAACCGGGCGATCCTCGAAATTAAATGTCTTTAGCGTCAGTTTTGTGACGTCGTGCACACCTTCTTCGTCATCAATTATGGCAATTTTCCAAGGCGTTCGGTTGGTGACGTTGGAGTTAGCTAATGACTTCTTAAATAACGGCATAGATTCGTGTTTTCCCATTACCCTACAGTAAAACGTAAGACACAAATAGGCGTTGCGCAAATGTGCGGTATAAGGAAGCGGCCAGATTCATTCGAAAGTATGAATAATACGCTCGGTGAATATCAGTGGGTATAATTAACTATAAAAACAATCAATCCATAAACTGCCGCTTTTGCATTGCGTCGAGCAATCACGATGTTTACTCTATTTTAACAATTTCCTATGCCAATACAGCGCTAGCGGCAAAGTATCGAGTAAAACGCTGGCGCGCTGAATGAAAAGGGGTAACTATGAATTTTGCGGAGTTTGCTGCATCACGAAAAAGTGTGCGAGGGTTCACTAAACAACCGGTGACAAGAGAAACGGTAGACGCCATTATAAACGCCGCTAAATGGGCGCCTTCGTCGTACAATACGCAAACATGGAAAATTCATGCAGTATCTGGCGAGGTGTTGGATAATATTCGTAAGGGCAACACTGAAAATACATTGGCGGGAAAACCTCACGTTCGCGATTTTCCTTATAAAGAGGATTATGAGGGAGTGCATCGTCAGCGACAAATAGACGTGGCTGTACAGCTTTTTGACGTGATGGGAATAGCACGGGAAGATAAAGAAAAGCGAATGGAATGGATGATGCGAGGCTTTCGTCAGTTTGACGCGCCAGTGTCTCTCGTGCTCACTTACGATAAAAGCCTTGAGCCAGCAGGCATCACCCAATTTGGTTTAGGTTCGTTAGCGTACGGTATCGTTTTAGCGGCATGGGACTTAGGTTTGGGGTGTGTCATTAATGGCCAAGGTATTATGCAGTCTGAAGTGGTTCACAAGTATGCGAATATTCCAGATAATGAAGCGATTATGATTTGTATCGCATTGGGTTATCCTGACCCAGATTTTCCAGCTAACACAGTACGTTCAACCCGCGCGGATAACGAAGCGTTTGTAACCTACCACGGGTTTTAATCCCGTGGTGCAACATTTTTAGGTAGGGTAACTTCTACGCTAAGCCCCCCGTCGCTGGGACTCGTCATATGAAGTTGCCCTCCATGTTTATGAATGGCTTTTAACGCAATGCTTAAGCCTAGGCCAAACCCTTGTGTATGCATTTGGTTTCCTGCGCGGTAAAAAGGTTGCAGCAATTTTTCAATTTCATCTTTGTTTACCCCTGGGCCATGATCTCGCACGCGAATCACCACATTGTCGTGAAGAGGTTCTATCGTGACGTCTACCGATTCCCCCTTATTAGAATACTTACATGCATTGCCAATGATGTTGTCTAACGCTTGATGAACAGCTTCTGGAAAACACATAATTAGACTTTTCTGTGCGCCTTTAGCTGGCGTTAGTGTAGTGGGTATACCAGGGTAGTTAACCGCCATATCGTCAAGAATGCGTTCACAAAGCGCCAGAAGATCGCATTGTTTCGGCTCGGGCATTGTGTTTTCTAAGGTAGAAAAATTCAAAATTTGCTGTATGAGTTGATCGATACGATGACAATCGTTATGAATTTGTTTTACGTGGCGATTATCTGGCTGTTTTTGCTCAATAATAGCGGCTGACGCTTGTAAACGCGCTAACGGTGCACGTAACTCATGGGATACATCATGAAGCAACCGTTGCTGGGCGCTAGCCGCTTCATGGGTTTTGCTTACCATAAAGTTAATGTCTGTGGCCAAATCACCCAGTTCATCTCCCCGATTAAGCATGGGCGAAGGCAGGGATGAAATGGTTTGTTCGTTAGCGTACTTTCGACTAAATGCCCCTAAATATTTAATAGGCTTAACAATAGTCCAGCTAAGCAAGGCGCTCACTAGGGCTGAGGCAATGAATATGAAAACAAACTGCAGTGACTGAAATCGATACAGTACCTGCTTTAAGATATGAGGGGCTTGAGGACGGTGCACAAACACCGAGTATTGTGCGTTTGAAGGGCCATATACCTGTTGTTCGCTACGCTGTTCCGGTGGCACCTTATTCATTCTGTAATGAAATACGGTTTTGCCGTTAGCATCGAGAATAAGCATAGGCAAAAGTTCACCTCTGCGGTTTTCTCTTTGTTGTATCCAGTCTTTTATTTTACGCTTGGCAGTGCCACTGACTAAGGTTTCGTGCTCGTAGCGCCAGACAATGCGTTCCGCTTGTGAGGTAACCAGATTCAAGAATCGTTGATTGTTCTCATTAGAGGCATATTCGTTAACGAGCACATAGCCTGTAGCAGCCATAACCGCTAAGCTGGCTACCCAAAAGGTAAGAAAAATATGCCAAAACAGGCGCTTAAACCCTAAACTTTGTCTTATATTTTGCCAAACCGCGTTAACCCGCATCGTACGCTACCTCATTGTTCTTGCGGTTGTGGTGTGGTTAACATCTGATAACCTACGCCTCGAACGGATTTAATCACATCAATGACCCCAACCGCTGAAAGTTTTTGTCTAATGCGGCTAACATGCACATCCATGGCGCGATCGTAAGCTTCTAGTGGACGATTAAGTACTTCTTGGGTCATGTCTTGCTTCGTAATGGTTTGTCCTGCGCGTTCCATCAGTAAACTGAGAGCATTAAATTCTGCACCGGTTAACGTTAAAACTTCTTTGTTTACCGTGGCCGTTCGCGCGCCGGTATCCAGTACAATGCCGTGTAATTCCGTGTGCACCACGGCAGCGCTCTTTAATTGCTGAGTTCTACGAATAATTGCGCGAATGCGTGCACCCAATTCTCTTGGGTTGCAAGGTTTAGGTAAATAATCATCCGCGCCCATCTCTAAACCCACAATACGGTCAATGTCATCACCACGACCGGTTAGCATCAAAATGGGTGTCTGCTTTTTAGCGCGTACGGTTCGTAGTACATCCAGCCCTGACATGCCAGGCATCATAATATCTAGTACTACCGTGTCGTACTTGTTGGTGTTTAACAAGGTGTCTACTGCTTTATCGCCACTATGAAGCGTGTCGACGGTAAAACCGTCACCCTCCAGAAATTCACCTAACAAGGCGCATAGGTCTACGTCGTCATCAACCAGTAATATGTTGTACTTTTCATTTTCCATAAAACGAAGCTTAACCTTTTTAATTGTGGGTAATTTTCAACTTTACCGAACTTTACACTAGCTTAACCCTACTTATCGATTGATTCACTCATACTTAGTTCCGTTGATGAAACAACATTCTTTTTCACGTCATGCATCATCATGACAAAACAAGTAGGAAGATTAAGATGAAAAAATTAATTACCGGTGTTTTATTAAGTGCATGTATCGCAACTACCGCTTATGCAGGTGGTAAGCATTCAGATGAGCGCAGAGGCGAAGGTTTTTTCCCCATTCATAAAATGGTTAAAGTGCTTGAGTTAACTGATGAACAAAAAGCACAGTTTAAAGCGTTAAAAGAAGAGCTAAAGGCTGAGCGAGAAGTTAAAAAATCTCAAATGCGCGGTGATGATTCAGGCAGGATCAAGCTAGCTGGCTTAAATCCAGATGATGCCGATTATCAAGAAAAGCTAAACGCATTGGCAGAGCAAAAAGCAGAGCGTGCTAAAGCGCGTTTCTTAAAAATGGCTGAAGTTCGCGAAAAAATCAGCGACATCTTAACTGAAGAGCAGCTAGAAAAGTTTGATGAAATGGCTCAAAAGCAGGGTAAACGCGGAAAAAAGCATCATAGACATAGCTAAAGTTTCCCTATCGTCATCTTGTCGGTAATCGCAAAAGCGCCTTTTTAAAGGCGCTTTTTTCATTTTATGGCGGCCATTAACATTTATAGGTGGGCAAGTCAGTTTAGTAAAGATTGTTTAAAGGGTGTTGTTCAGCAGGCTTTATGCCGCACACTTTGTGAGCGTTGGCACACAGGTTTTTAGCGAGTGGTACGTGATCGCGCCGAAATGTCATGCGTGTTTTTCTCTATTTTGTTGTGCAATAAAGGTTTGCAAATGTTTAATAACACCTCTTTCTTTTTACGATTGTTCTCCCTGGCGGCATTGAGCTCTATGGCATTGATGGGATGTAATTCTGATTCTTCCTCCTCAACAACCACGGATGTTACAACGTCAGACACGTCCAGCGATGACGATACTACGACATCAGATACTACTGTTAGCGAATATGAAACCGGTAATTCTATTGGTCTGATACTAAACTCTTCTAATGCGCAAAATGGCTATGCCTTATTTGGTGGCTTGCGCTTTAATCAAACCTATTTAATCGACAATTGTGGTGAGGTGGTTCAAAGCTGGGATTCAGATTACAGCACCATGTCTGCCTATTTGCTTGAAAATGGCAACTTGCTGCATACAGCACGCTTCCAAAGTGCCGTCAACTCAGAGTTTATACAAGCGGGAGGAGATTCGGGGCGCATCGAGATTATTGATGAGCAGAACGAGCTTGTGTGGTATTACGAAGTTAATTCAGACACCCAATTCATGCACCACGATGCTGAGTATATTGAAAGCACGGGAACCGTGTTGGTGATGGTATGGAATAAACATTCCGCAGAAGAGGCCGCGGCCGCTGGGTACACTGGCGGACACGCCTTGTGGAGTGAACAAATCATTGAACTTGACCCTACTGCTGATAATGCTGACGACGCCATTGTGTGGCAATGGGATTCGTGGGATCACATGGTACAAGATGTTGATTACTCCTTGGACAATTACGGCGTAATCTCAGAAAACCCGCAACTTATTAATATCAATTTCGAAGGTATTGATATTGAGTATGAAGCAGACCCCATTCATATGAACTCGGTTGATTACAACGAAGAACTCGATCAAATAGTGATTAATAGCCGAAATTTTAGTGAGTTTTGGATAATCGATCACTCCACCACAACCGAAGAAGCGGCATCACATAGTGGTGGAGCTCGAGGTAAAGGAGGCGACATTTTGTTCCGTTGGGGTAACCCACAAGCGTATGATATGGGTGATGACGACGATCAAAAACTTTTTTTACAGCATGATGCTTACTGGATTGACGAAGGCTATACCCACGCCGGGCAAATCATGGTGTTTAATAATCAGCCAAATTTCTATGGAAACGCTGATTATTCTACTATCGATGTTATTGATACTGAGGTAAGTGATGCAGGCGACTACACAATAAATGACGATGGCACTTATGGCCCTAGTGACTTTACGTGGACATACACAGCAGATACACCAACAGACTTTTACGCCACTAATATCTCAGGTGCGCAGCGATTATCTAATGGCAATACCATCATTGATGAAGGCACCACAGGCACATTTTTTGAGGTTACTGCTGAAGGTGAAGTGGTTTGGAAATACATAGCGCCCGTCGATCAGACTGGAGTACTCACCCAGGGCGATACCCCGCAAAATAACTTTGTGTTTAGGATTAACAAATATACCCCTGACTTTATTGGACTTTCTTACTATAGCTTGGAGTCCAGTGGTACGATTGAAAATGGCTCTGATTATACTTGCGAGCTTTTCGAGTAAAACGGCACTTTTCTGCAACTGATGGCGTAATAGCAACCACTAAATACCCATGGGTATTCTGGTGGTTGTTTTATTCTCAATACGCTTTGTATACTTTCCTTCGCCTCTACAAGCCTACTTGCCCTCATTGTTTTGCTTACAATGAACGACGTCACGCGCACTTCGCCGAAATATCATGGAATGAAGATAGATAATTTACTTTAGTTCGAATATTTTAGGTGTCTGCTCGGTCAATGATATTAGCCGTTGAGCACACAAAGTTAACGTGCTGACATTGATCCAATAGGGATGATGATGGCGTTTAAGCTATGCCCAAATAGTTAAATTGTTGTTTGCCCATCCACACTAAGGAATTGTTATGTTAGGTAGAATAAAAAACCATGGCTGGTTAGCATATACCGCCATGTTAGCGTGTATGTTAACGGGAGCCGCACACGCGGAGCGCAACCAACAAAGGCCTGAGGTTGCAAGTGAAGCAGGCGGACATGCCTTGGTTGATGTGGTTTTTTATCCGGTCGAAGGGGCGCAGCACAAAGTGCCGCAGTTTCGTGTAGAAACCAGTTGGCCTTCACTCCCTTCCACTTGGTTAATTGGCCAGGTGCCGGGCCTTGCGGTAGATAGCCAGGATAATGTGTGGATACTGCATCGTCCAAATTCATTAAGCCGTTTAGATTTGGGTTTAGAGAACGGTATGGGGCTATGTTGCGAGGCGGCGCCTCACGTGTTGCAGATTTCACCCCAAGGAAAGGTATTAGCCAGCTGGGGCGGTCCTGAAATCACACCTAGTATAGACGGCGAAAATCAATGGCCCAGCACCGTACACGGTTTGTTTGTGGATAATGAAGATACGATTTGGCTAGGCGGAAATGGCGACGGTGATCACGTAGTTTTGAATTTCAGCCCCAAGGGTGAATTTATACGCCAATTTGGTGTGCGAGGAAAAACCGCCGGAAACTTGAGTGAAGAGGCACTAGGCAACCCAGCCGATATTTACCATAACACGCAAACCAAAAAAGTCTTCATTGCAGATGGCTATATCAACAAACGGATAACGGCCTATGATTCTACAGATAATGGGTTTGAGCAGTTGTGGGGGGCCTACGGCAAACCTCCGGGCGGCGGGACTCGCGAGGGCAGCTTCGATCAGTCTCAGGCAACGGCAAACGCTGCAAATACCAGCACAAAAGCAGAGAACTTTGGTGACATAGTTCATTGTGTCACACAAGCTGATGATGGCCGCATTTACGTGTGCGACAGACGCAATAATCGTATTCAAATATTTAAAGCAAACACCGATGGGCAGGTGGTGTTTTTGCAAGACCTCATTATTGAGGGAGATACAGGCGGACTAGGAACGGCCTCAGATATCGCGTTTTCGCCAGACAATAAATACATGTACGTGGCTGACATGATGAATGGGCGCGTGTGGATACTATGGCATGATACGTATGAAGTACTCGGTAGTTTTGGTCGCCCGGGGCGTTACCCAGGCCAGTTTACCTGGCTTCACAGTGTAGTGGTTGATAGCCAAGGTAATCTTTACACCTCGGAAGTGAATACCGGCCGCCGGGTGCAGAAGTTTGTGTTATCGGGTTTTCAATAATGTGATTTAAGCTGTTGCGATAAGGTATCAGGGGGAAGGGGCTTCGACCAAAGGAAACCCTGACCACGGGTGCATCCTAGGTTTATTAATTTTGCAGCTGTAGATTCGTGTTCTATGCCCTCCGCCACTGTATTTAAACGTAGGCTTTTGGCCATGCTGATAATGGCGGTCACAAGCGGCAAGTTTTCGTTTGTCGGGCCTAGTTGTGTGACTAGGCTTCTGTCTATTTTAAGGGTTTGAGCATTAAATTTATGCAAATAGCTCAAGTTTGAGTAGCCTGTACCAAAGTCGTCGATAGCAATATTCACCCCTAAGCTAGCCAGCGCATCGAGTTGGTGTTGAATATTGGCCACGTCATCCATCAGTACAGACTCGGTAATTTCTAACTCCAATGCGTTGGCAGGCAAGTCGCTTTGGGCCAGTGCAAACTCCACAATAGAAGGCAGCTTTCCATCTTGAAACTGTAACGTTGAAAGGTTGACCGCCACACGCAAATGTTCAAATCCTTCTGCGCGCATTTTAGCGCAGAATAAGCAAGCTTCGTTCATCACCCACAGCCCAATATCGTTAATAATGCCGGCGGTCTCTGCTAAGGGAATAAAATACTCTGGAGAAATGAGCGAACCGTCTTGCTGAGGCCATCGAAGAAGCGCTTCAACAACTTCTAACTTGCTAGTTTCTAAATGAATAACAGGCTGGTAATAAACCTCAAATTCATCTTCGGCAATGGCGGTCTTAAGCCGTTGCATTATGGTGAATTTAGCTTCACTTTCGGCGTCGAGGGCTAAGTCATAATGCCTAAAGGTGTTTTTTCCGCCAGTTTTAGCGTGGTACATCGCAATGTCAGCTTTGCGACACAAGGATTTAAAGTTAATGCCGTGCTCTGGCGCTTGAACAATCCCTATTGAGGCCGACACTCTTACCCGTGTTTTACGGATTAAGAAGGTCGACGCACAGTGTAAAATAAGTGATTTGGCGAGGGTTTCCAGCTCTTCTTTGTACCCAAATTGGGTGAGCACCAAAAATTCATCGCCACCAAAGCGAATAAGATATTGTTCTTTTGATAAATTGCTGGTTATACGGTGGGTAAGTTGTTGCAATAATAAGTCGCCCGATTCATGACCTAAAGCATCATTAACGGGTTTGAAATTGTCTAAGTCGATAAAGAGAATGGCCAGGTTTTTATTGGTGTTCGCACAATTAGCCAGTAGCTGTGCGAAACGTTTTTCACCACAGCGTCTATTGGGAAGATTAGTTAACGCGTCATGATGAGCCAGATGCTGAATACGAGTACGGCTTTGTTGTACCTTTTTATGCTCATGCTTAAGAGACGACAACAAGCGTTTAATATCCTGCACCAGAATATACACACTCAAGCCTATTACCATTAAAATAATATTCAAAAAGACCACATGAGGCCATGTCAGCCTAGGAGTACTGGGCACAATGTGGCCGCTAAGCGTAAGCCACGCCATCAACAAACAAAGTGCAATTATCCATGCTAATACGGCAAGAAAAACGGCGACTCCGCCTAAAATAGCCGCGAATATAATGATGCCGGAAAAACCTAATACCGCGAGATCATAAATGCCTGCCCCAGTTATCGCTAGGGCGAAAAGCATGCTAGACATTGCACCTAACAAGACCAAGCTTGCAGCCAGCAGCTTATGCTTGTAGCTAAGCGTAAAAGAGACGACGAGGCTGGCTAACCCTATAACAATAATAGTAAAGGTTGAACTTTTGGCCACGGTGAGTGCAGCGAGTAAACCCAAAGCAGTCACACAGCCTATTTGCATCAAGCGCTGGCGTCTTATTTCGTGAAAAGTGTCAGGCTTACTGCTTATTCGATCTTTATAGATTCCGCTTAGCGCTTTCCAAATCATAGTTAAATAACGCAAGAATAGTACTATTATTATAGCGTTTAGTTTCTGAAATATCTGTAGTAATTTACCTATTATTTTACGGGGTGGGGGACGATAATGCTGTCACTTTTTGTTTTATGGTGTGGTAATCGTGACTGCGAATAAAGCCCAAGGAAAACCGAGAGGGTGTCGTGAGATATTTGTTTTTATGTTGGCGGCCAAAACCGAGAACCGTCATAAAAGGGCGGCCCTCGTAACTATCAGGGGCTGTATCATCGGTATGATGTAATAAGTACAGCATTGACGAGGCTTGCGTATCGCCAAAGGCATACCATTCTGGGGAAGGGAGGTCGCCATGGAAGCTTTCTTGAATATTGCGGCGAGTAGGCGCCGCACTATTATAGTAGAAATCGCTGTCGTTTAGGGTGCCGCCCGGTACGCTTTCATATTGCACCCAGTATGTGTATCCCTGGCTTACTTTCGCCATCGAAAAATCTAGCCTGTCTGGATAAAAGTCCCACACTGCTTGCCATTGTTTATTACCTGAGTCCACGGTTATTTGTGCGTGTTTTGCACTGTGATGGGTAATGTGACTGCTAGATAAATCCGTGCTCGCATTCACAGGGTGGAAGTAATTGCCATCTTGTTTGTGAACCGCGTTGGGAAACCCTCTATACTCCCCCTGCCAGCCAGAGCCTGGCGTGGGAGCAAAGCCAATCCAATCGTTACCGTCTGCATCAATCAGGGAGGACAACCCGCCGCCCTTTTTATCGAGATAATAGGTTGCGGTGGGTGTCTCAATAATGAAAACGGCCAAACCACCTGCCGTGGTGTCTACGCCGTGTCGCAAAGTGACGGCTTGTGGCTCGGCGACTGATGATGTAGATAAGCTACACCCTTGCATGAATGGCAGGGTTAACATCACAAACATAAAAAATAAAACAGGCCTCATTACTTTTCACTCGCTAATGGTGAATGCACAGGTGGGTATGGTTTTTTCTTTGCGCTTTGTTTGAGCAGTACGCCAATACATACCATGACTATGCTGCACACAAGAAACATGCCGCGCCCCCACAAAGGGTTGGGTATCAGCGTCATCGCTAGCATGCCGACACTCATAATTATCACCATAATGCCAAGTTTCTCTCGCTGCTGGCGGTCTACCTCGCTTTGCTCGTAATCGGCAATAACGGGAGTGGCTAAGTCTTCAAAAAATAAGTCGGTTTGGGCCTTGTGAGGGTCTTTATCACTGCGATAGAACCACGAGGTGGCACAGAAGAAGCCAGCCGTAATCACTAGGTGGGCTAAGATCATCAGCATCAGGCCTGCGTCAACGCTTTCTCGACGAGTGAGTACAATATTCAATTCCAGCCATGAGACCAGTTTATCTGGTGTAATTAGGTCAGACATTATCCACGACACCGCTAAGCCAATAATCACCATTACCCATGGTGCCCATTGAGGCGTACGTTTAATTAATAGCCCAAATATCAATGGAATGAGTAAGGGGACTTGAATCATGGTGGACACGTTCATCATGAGTTCAAACAAGCTGAGTTCTTTTAATGATTTAAAGAATAGGGCCACCACAATCACTAAAATACCGCTGAGAAAACTAACCAAACGGCTGACATTCAACAAATGTTGGTCTGATACCTCTTTGGCTTTTTTAAGCAAAAAAGGTTGGTACACGCTGCGCACAAATATTCCGGCATTTTTGTTCAACGCTGAGTCCATGGATGACATAGAGGCAGCGAATAAACCGGCAAGCAACAAGCCTACAGTTCCTATTGGCATGGCGTTGCGCGTAAACACCAGATAAACCGCATCGCCGGCCTTATTGCCTAATTGGGGGTAAGCGCTGGCGGCGTCAGGATACAATATGGCAGCCGCCCAGGGCGGAATAAACCAGATAATGCTGCCTACACCCATTAATACCATGGCTAAGAGCGCGGCTTTTCTGGCGTTAATGGAATCTTTGGCGTTTAAAAAACGAAATGAATCGTTCAGGTTCATGATAGTAATAAGTTGTTTGGCTAAGAAGAAAACAAAAGTACCAAACAACAATATGCCGTAATTCATATCAGGGCCCATCACAAAATCCACGGGGAAGTCGTTAACCAAGGCTACCGGGCCACCCACTTTTACTAACGCAACAATGGCACAAGCGGTGGAAATAATAGCGACAATGAGTGTTTGTACAAAGTCGGAGGCAACCACCCCCCAAGCCCCTGATAGTACGGAGACAAAGAGGACAGTCAAACCGGTGGCGATAATGGTTAGGCTAATATCGGCATTGAAGACGGCGCTTGAAAATACACCTAGTGCATTTAGCCATACCCCAGCATTAATCATGCTAAATACAATAAGCGCCCATGAAAAGAACAGCTCGTTTTGACTTCCAAAGCGACGCTTAATACCTTGAGTGGGCGTGTCTACCCGCATTTGACGAAAGCGGGCAGAAAAGTAGGCCCATCCACAAAAGTAGGCAAAGGTGTTGGCGAAAAACACTAAGCTAATGGCAAAACCATCACTAAAGGCTTTTCCCGCGGCCCCGGTAAATGTCCAAGCGGAAAATTGCGCCATAAAGGCGGTTGAGCCTACCATCCACCAAAGCATTCGGCCGCCACCGCGAAAATAATCGCTGGTTGAGTTTTTCGCCATTGATTTAAAGGCAAACCCAATGCCAATAATCAACAAGAAGTAGCCCGCAATAACCAGGTATTCATACATCATAAGAAGGCCTTTACAGTTGGCTAACGTCAACCCAGTTGTCGTTTTGACGAATTAAATCGATGAGTTTTTGGTATTGAGCGCCTTCTTTGAAGGTTTGATAGGGTTGCACGCCATTCCCTTGCACGTCTTCTACCAGTAGGCGAATAAGATAGCGCCAGTTTCGCTCGGTATCGCTTTCGCCTTCGGGAATACGTTCGATAATATCTTGTGGTAAAGGCTGCGCTTCCCAGTTTCCATCTCTGTATAAATATAAGGGGCCGCTGGCGTAGTGCCCCTTAATGTAAATAGCGCCTTTACTGCCGTACACCACAATGTGATCGTCGTTAAAACGAGGGTGAAGCCCCCCATGTTTAAACAATACCGACACAGGTTTCTTTGCTAGTTCGCTTTGAATTTGAGCCAAGACGGTATAAGACCACTCCACATTTGACTCTCCCCATGTCAAATCAGGATCGTTGATATCTTGTGGAATAAAGTCGCGGCGTTTTTTGAAATTGTGTACCCCTTCTACAATAGGGGCTTTGCCCAAGTCATCCCTCACTTCTCCCATCATGGATAAAAGGTGCTCTCCAATCATTGAGGTGACAATGGACAATTTATGAGTGAAATTGTTGTTGAGCCGCCCGCCTCCATCTTCTTTTCTGTGAGACCAGCCATAGGGGATATGCTTTTCAAGATTAAAGTGAGAGATACATTCCACTTCTTGCGGTTCGCCTATTTCACCGGCTTCAATAAGTCGTTTAGCATGAATAACATCGGGCATGTAGCGAAAACTTGCGGCAAAGGCGGTTTTAACCTGCTTTTGTTCGGCAAGTTCGTACAGCCGTTGGGCAGACTCTCCGGTGGTAGATAAGGGCTTGTCACTAAAAACATGACACCCATGTTGTATGGCTTGGATAATGGGTATCTCATGTGCACCCCCTGGCGTTGCAATGGACACGATGTCGGGCTTTAATGTTTGCAACGCCTCTTCCCAGTGGGTTCCCGCGTAAGGAATAGCCAACTGCGCTGCCACTTCCTTAACTACACTTTCTGTTCTTCCTACTATGCCAACCACCTCCGCGCCTGCATAACGGAAGGCTTCTGCGTGGCCTTGACCGGCAAAGCCAGTGCCTTGAATGAGTACTTTTATAGGTTTACGCATTGTTTAGTCCTATCTGAATGTAGAGTGATTGCGGGTAAGCATTTACCAATGCCACATGGTGCCGTCTTCTAGGCGGCTGACGGGTAAATAAGACCGTTTATAGGGGTATTTTTTAGCCGCATCTTCGTTAAAACTTATTCCCAGACCTGGGAGGTCGCTAGGGAGTGCCATGCCATTTTCAACCCGGATGTCGTGGGTAAATACCTCGTTAAGTTGAGGGTTATCTAAACCAACAAATTCCTGAATACCAAAATTGGGTGCCCATATGTTGATGTGAAGATGGGTAGCAAAACACACTGGCGATAAATCTGGCGCACCATGGGGGGCAATGCGAACATCAAATACATTGGCAAATTCAGAGATTTTTCTCAAACCAGTTAGACCACCTGCGTGGGTTGCAGCGGTTCGAATAAAGTCTATCCATTGATGTTGAATAAGATCTTTGCATTCCCAGAGGGTGTTGTATGTTTCGCCTATGGCTAATGGCACAGTTGTATGGTGACGAATTAACTGATAGCTGTTTTGATTTTCCGCGATAGCAGCGTCTTCTAAAAAATAGAGATGGTAGGGTTCTAACAATTTCCCTAGTCGCGCCGCTTCAATGGGAGTTAATCGGCTGTGTACGTCGTGAAGAAGGTGTACCTCTTCGCCTAGCCGTTTGCGTGCTTGTCTAAATAATTCAACCACAACGGAGAAGTACTTTTGTGTACACCAAGGCTCTTCCGGAGGGAGTGGACGATTACCCTGTAACTCAAAATAGTCTTTTTTATCACCAAGTACCCCGTAGGTAGCCGTTAGGCCTGGTATGGCGGTTTGTAAACGAACGGCGCGGAAGCCTTGGTTAATCAAATGTTCGGCTTTTGAGAGGGTACTGTCAATGCATTCACCACTGGCATGGGCATAAAGAGTAACCCCCGTACGGCTTTTTCCCCCAAGCAACTGGTGAACGGGTAGGCCTGCGACTTTCCCTTTAATATCCCACAGTGCCATGTCGATACCTGCAATCGCCGCCATGTTAACCGGTCCTTTGCGCCAGTAAACGCCCTTATAAAGGTATTGCCAAATATCTTCGATATTTTGGGCGTCTTTGCCAATCAAACAAGGAGCAATATGCTGTTCCAGACAACTCACTACGGCCATTTCACGACCGTTTAACGTGGCATCCCCTATGCCTGTTGTGCCATCTTCTGTGGTGACTTTCACAGTGACAAAGTTCCTACCTGGGCTACACACGAATACTTGTATTTGACTAATCTTCACGGCCATCTACCTTCTAAAAATCAATATAAAACGTTTTAGTAAAACGTTTTAGTAAAACGTTTTAGTAAAACGTTTTAGTTGTAGAAGTTAGCACAAGTTGGCATAATGTCAACAAAAGGTTAATGACGTTAATAGGTGTGTAGCCAGGCGATGAAAAAAGCAAAACTAACGGATGTGGCGAAACGCGCTAAGGTATCGAACAGTACGGTATCCCAGTACATAAATGGGCGCTTTGATTATATGTCGAAAGAGACCCAATTACGCATTCGTGCAGCGGTAAAAGAGCTAGATTACACCCCCAATCATATTGCGAGGAGCCTAAAAAGTACTAAAACTCAAACCATTGGTGTGATAGTGAGGGATATTACGGGCTTTGATACTAGCCAAACTATCAGAGGTGTAGATGATTTTTGCAAGGCTAACCAGTACAACGCGTTTATTTACAACACCGATTTTAACCCCGAAACCGAGGCGCAATCTCTTGCGGCTTTATATCAAATGGGGGTGGATGGCATTATTATCGCCGGGTCAGGTAAAAATACGGCGTTAATCAACGAATACATCGAAAAGGGGATGCCAATTGTTCATTTTCAGATTGAGTATGATGGGCTGGAAAAGAATTTAGTGCTGTCAGACTATCGTAAAGCGGCATTCGAGGCGACGTCCTATCTGATTTCACTCGGGCACTCACGAATTTGCTTTTTTACACAATCCTTCACCAATGTAAAATCCCGCTACGAGCGGTTCTTAGGCTATAAAGATGCGCTAACGGCTCATGCTATTGCCTTTGATGATGCTCTGGTGCAGTACTGGCATCGAGAGACAGGTTTTGAAGTGTCACCTAAAGCATTACTAGCGGAAGAAAACCCGCCAACGGCAATGTTTAGTCAACATTTAGCGATTACCACAGAGCTATTGGCTTACTTAAACCAAGAAAATATTGCCATCCCCACTGATGTGTCGCTAATTGGTTTTGACGACATTCCCATGGCTGAATTTTTCAAGGTGCCTATTACCGTAGTTAAGCAAGAGCCTTACATTATTGGAAAAGAGGCAGCGAAAGTACTTTTTGAAGTCATGAAGAATAAAGGGGAGCATGCGCAGAAATTACTCATTTCTTGCTCATTGACAAAACGAGCTTCTTGCGCGCCGGTGAAAGCGCTTAGCTAATGTAGTGGGGTTTCTGTTGCCCCACCTTAAATGACGTGGGGCAAAGCCGAAAGCTGGATTAGCCCTTCAATTAAAACGTACCTATTGCCGTCACACTGCCGTCAACCATGCTTTCATCTATAAAGCCGATGGTATTGGGGTTCTCAGACACTAATTTAAGCATTTCTTCGGCCGTGGTGACTTCTTCAGGGGGCGTGCCCTTGCCAGTAAACACCAGTTTAGACCAAAAGGCAGAGTATTGGCTTTCTGATTTTCCTAATACTTCGCTATTGAAAGTCGCTCTTAAATCATTGCCTTTTTCGAAGGTAAGGGGTAGCGCTTTACTGCCATCGGGGAAATTTTTGGCGCGCCCTAAGTAAATGCGTTTGACGGTATCGGCATCCACACCTGTTGCATTGTTTGCATTTATAATAATGACATTGGCTGCGCTGACTGGCAGGGCGAACATACAACAGAGTAAAAGTGCGATTTTCATGAATAATACCTCTAGTGATCCCGGAAAGTTAACGTAACGCGCAGCTAACAACCGCAGCGACGGGTGCCTAACCAAGTTGATTTATATCTAACTACTGCACTGACACTGAAAGTATAGTAGTAGAATTTAACTTTTCCTTTAAAAAGAGTATCTGTCTACCGGCAAGACATTAGCATCTGCATGGTTTTTTTGAATTTGTTACACTCTTTTCGCTAAATAGCCTCGTGTGAAGCGTGCCTATTATCTTCATTAATCTCGACGTTTTTATATAGTCCAATAGTTGTAATTAGACTAAATAGAAAGTGGCTTTTAGTGGCTAAACGAGTGGCTTAGAAAGCAAGTGAATGCCTACAGGAAAGGAGACGTCATGGCAAAGCCGAACAAAAAAGGGCCGGTGCAAACCGTAGATATTGTCTGTGGTAAGTGTAAAGCTATGCTGTTTAAGTACAGAAAAGGCGGGAAGGGGGCCTTGGTAAAATGCTTCATAGAACGCATTGTAAATGACTTTACTCTAACCCCATGTTGTTGCCCAAACTGCCACCAGGTTTTTGCTAGAGAAACCTTAATTAGAGGCACGCCCGCCTATAAAATTATTGGTGGCAAAGCGCGTATGAAATAGCAGGTGAAGGTTAACCCTCGGCATCGTAGACAATACCGAGCTTGCCCCAGTTTGCCAAAATTAGGCGGGATGATAATCTTCCATGGTCAAATGATGTTGAATGCCCGCAATGGTTTCATGTTGGCTGTGGGTAACATAAAGTACAGTGCTCTGTCCTTGGGCGACTATTTTCTCAATCAGTTTCAGGGTTTTCACTCGATTAAATTCATCTAGTCCGTTGCAGGGCTCATCAAGTATGAGCAACGCAGGATGTTTCACCATGGCGCGGGCAATAAGGGCAAGGCGCTGATCACCAAAAGAAAGAGATTGAAACGGTGAATCTGCATACTTGCTTAACCCTAAAACCGCCAGCCATTGCGCTGCTTTTTCGCGCTCAGTATTGGAGGGTTTGGAGTACAATCCAATACTGTCGTAAAAACCAGATAAAATCACATTTTCTAAACTGGTGTTCACCTTATATTGCAAATGTAACGCGTTGGACATAATGCCAATATGTTTTTTTATGTCCCAAATACTTTCGCCGGAGCCACGTTGAATGCCAAACATGGTTAAATCGTTGGTGTAGCAGTGGGGGTTGTCGCCGGTAAACATCTGCAGCAAACAGGTTTTTCCAGAGCCATTTTGTCCACTTATTTGCCAATGTTCTTGCTTATCCAGCTGAAAATCCACGCCTTCAAAAATGACTCTGTCCCAATAGCTCACCCGACCCGCATTAAGCTTAATTAAGGTTTCCGGCACCGAATGTTGATGCTCACTTAAAGGGGCAGGCAGCATAATATCTTCATTTTCTAAAGCGAACCAAGTCCCCAATTGATACCGAATTTCCTCTGTGGTTAATGTTTGGTCCGACTGCCAAGCCACGCTTAAGTCCTTCATTACCAGTAGGTTGGCATTGAAATCATCGGGTATGTCATCTAATTTATTGGCCGTGATAATTAATGATGCTTGCTGTTGAGAGGAAAGAAACTTACTAAAGTCTTGCTTTGCTTTTGCATCTAATCCTTCAAAGGGCTCATCAAGAAGGATTAACGAGGCACCGCTGAGCCATGCCAACACGATTAATACTTTGCGAGTTTCTCCCGTTGATAACGATAAAAACTCGGCATCAATGAGGTGTGCTATGCGTAATACGTTTATCAGTTCTTGATACACAGGATGTTTAGTGTAATGGGTGTCTTTTGAAGGACGCTCGACATTGATGGCGCCTTGCTCCAGTAACTCTGATACTTTGGTGGGGGTGGCAATGACATCAAGTATATCTGCACTGTCTTTTTGTTTTTCCTCAGCAATAAGCTGCTGTTGCATTTCAATGCTTACCTGCGCTATTGATACCTTGCACTCTCTAACGCCAGCCATGGGCGTGCCGTTATTTGCAAGCGCTGCCAACAATAGCGATTTACCTGAACCATTTCTGCCTGCCAATAGGTAATTCCCTGGCAATGCGAGAGTCAACGAGAATGCGGGAGAAATAAAGTGGTGTTGGGTTTTAATTTGAAATTGGGAAAGAGACAGCATGGGGTGTGGAAAAAGCCTAATCATTGAGGTGCAAGGGTGTTGGCATTGTGTCGCGGGGCGGTATGGGTGTCAAATATCAATCTACCGCATTATCTACCATACTGCCATTCGTACTTTCTTCTGTATTGTTTGTGGTGTTCGCTAGGTTAGTTTCATTATGGCTGCCGCGCGACGCAAAATATGAAAAAACCAAAGTGAACAATATTCTGTATAGACAATATTAAACTTGCATCAAGGAGCGATAATGAAACTCAGTATGGCTGGCGTTTTCTCAATAATATTAATCATGTCAGGGTGCGCTGACCCTAAGCCTCAAGCTGAATTGTTACGTACAGTGATGGTTAGCCAGGTACAAGCCTACGATGGTCAGCAGTCTCATGTTTTATCTGGTGTAGTGCAAGCAGCGGAAACAAGCCAGCTGAGTTTTGAAGTGGCCGGGGTGGTAGAAAACGTTAACGTGAATTTAGGTGATACCATTGCCCGGGGAGATAAGCTTGCTCGAATAGAGAGCAAAGTGTTTGAGCTTGCCGTGAAACAACGCCAAGGGCAGTTATCTGAAATTCAGGCGCGGATAAAAGATGCACAAAAAGACGTAAACAGAAAAAAGCAGTTAGTTGAAACCGGAGCGGTTTCGCAAGCAGAGTACGATGTTGCCGTCACTCAATTAAATGCACTGAGCGATCAAGCAGAGGTCGCTGAAGCGCAACTAAGTATTGCCGAAGAAGACTTGGCTGACACCACATTAGTTGCCCCTTACGCTGGCACCATTGCTCAACGTCATATAGAGCCTTCCCAACGAGTGACTCCCGCACAACCTGCTTTTACGGTAGAGGGGACAGCGGGTTTGGAAGTGGCGCTTTCCGTGCCTGAAAGCATGATAAATTACCTGAACGTTCAAGATGTGGTTAAGGTAACGGTTTATGCACTGGGCGAAACCAATCTGAAAGGGCGAATTTTTGAAGTCAGCAGCCGTGCAGGCAGCGCCAATGCATTTCCTGTAACGGTGCAATTAGACGATGCGCCAAAGGGGCTGCAGCCAGGAATGAGTGCTGAGGTTACCTTAAGCTATACCGGCAAGACCAATAACAATAGGGAAAGTCGCGGGGGCTTTATTGTGCCCTTGTCCGTACTGGGTAATGGCAGTGACGACAGTTATTTTGTTTATACCGCAACGCCGATTGAGCAAGAATCGGGTGACAAATCGCCTGTTTACCGTGTGACTAAAGTTCCCGTAACCCTACTCAATATGAATAAGGACACCGCGCTGATTGAGGGAGAATTTGATGGGTTACCTTCAGTGGTGCGTGCAGGGGTGGCGCATTTAAGTGCCGATCAGCGGGTTCACGTGGCAAACGGCGATACGCACTTTTTCAACGAGTAACGAGCAAGGATAAGCCGTGAAATCTATCTCTGAACTAAGCCTTATTCATAACCGCTTAATGCTGGCCATTGTCAGTATTCTAATGGTCTTTGGCCTATACAGCTATTTTACGCTACCCGCCCAAGAAGATCCCGATATTACGATACGCGAAGCCTTAGTGACTGCGTCTTACCCTGGGTTGCCCGCCGATAAAGTGGAGTTGTTGATAACAAAAACCTTAGAAGAAGCGGCGCGGAAGCTACCAGAAATCGATGAAATTCGTTCGGTGTCTATGACAGGGCAAGCGACGTTACACGTGAAAATTAAAGACAGGTATTTTGAGCTTGAGCAAATTTGGGATGATTTGCGAGATGAGCTAGAGCAAGTGACACCAAGTTTGCCCGAGGGTACCAGTACGCCATTGGTGAATGACAGCTTTGGCGACGTGGCGGTACTAACCATTGCGCTTGAGGCGGATGAAAGCTATGGATTTGACGAACGTAGAGACATTGCCCAGCACGTTCGTGACACTCTGTTTCGCGTGGATGGCGTAAAAAGTATCGATATTTTAGGTGCCCGTTCAGAGCAAATCACCATCGCCATCAATAATGGCAAGCTGGCCAATTTTGGCATGTCTCCCGAACAAGTGATTGGACTGCTGCAGGCCCAAAATATTATTCAACCTGGCGGAACGATAGATGCAGGGGGCACCAATTATACGCTGCAACCGTCTGGCTACTTTCAATCTCTAGAAGACGTAAAAAAGGCGCTTATTTCCATACCTGAACGCCAAGAAACGGTATTGCTTGAAGATATCGCCGAGGTGCGCCGGGAAGCTGAAGACCCACCTTCTCGCACCGCCTATCTCAATGGCAAGCCTGTCATTGTGTTTTCGATTGCAAAAAATGACCATGTAGATGTATTAACCTTTAGCCCGCAGATTGAAGCGCAGCTAGCTAGCTTGAATCGTATATTGCCTGTGGGCATGCAGCTTACCACGATTACCCGGCAAGCCGATGTGGTGCAAAACGCCATCAATGGCGTGAGTATTAACGTGTTAGAAACTCTCGCGATTGTTAGCGCCGTAGTGTTGCTGTTTTTAGGCGTGAAAGCTGGGCTCATTGTGGGAGGGATTGTGCCTAGTGTGATACTCATCACCATCTCGATAATGGCGTTTTCCGGTATGGTGCTTGAGCGCATGTCGTTGGCGACATTAATTATTTCATTAGGCGTGCTGGTTGATAACGGCATCGTTGTGGCTGAAGACTTTAAAAGAAGGTTAGAAGATGGAGAGGACCGAGAGCAAGCGCTGGCAAATTCTAGTCGGTCTCTTGCATTCCCCTTACTTACCTCGTCACTCACGACTATCTTGGTATTTCTACCGCTTATGCTTGCGGACAGTGTGGCGGGAGAGTACACACGGTCAATTTCATTGGTGATATTAATTGCGTTACTGGTGTCTTGGTTGTTGTCTCAAACTATTACCCCTTATCTTTGTTACCACTTTGTACCTAGCCCCGACGGTAATAAAAAACAAGGCAAAACCAACATCAGTGAGTATTTCAATAAACTGAACCCTTACTATGAATCGCTGCTGCGTCGGGTGCTGAACATGCGCCTCCTGTTTATGGCTATCATGGTGGGGCTTTTCTTTGCGGGTGGTTTTGCGCTCTCGAAAGTGCCGGCTAAGTTCTTCCCCGACTCCGACCGCACACAGGTGCTGGTGTATTTGGATATGCCAGCGGGTAGCTCTATACGCAAAACTAATCATACATTAGCGCGGGTATTTAAGGATTTAGAAGACAAACAGCAGTTCCCTTATGTGCAAAATGCCGTGGGCTACGGAGGGTTTGGTGGGCCAAGGTTCGTGCTGTCACTGACACCCATAGACCCAGACGAAGCAAAAGGGTTTATGATGTTGGATATCGACAAAGGAGAGCATGTTCAACCCACAATAGACGCATTACGAGCGCAATTTGCTGCTCATTATCCTGATGTGTTTGCGCGGGTAACGAAAATGTTTCTCGGCCCTTCCGATTCCAGCAAAATAGCGTTGCAAATTAAGGGGCCAGATAAAGATGTGTTGTTTTCATTATCTAAAAAGCTAGAGGCCATGGTGGCCTCTTTACCTAATACCTATGACATCCGCAATGATTGGGAAAATCGTGTGTCCCGTTTGCGCATAGATGTTAACCAGCAAAAAGCCCGGCGAGCTGGTGTAAGTTCTGCTGATATAGCGCAGACGCTAAACACCTATTACAGTGGGCGCATTATTTCTGAATTTATTGAAGGTGACGACATCCTGCCCATTATTGTGCAAAGTAGAGATAAGGAACGCTTCGATCTTTCACGGGTTGAAAGTATTAATGTGTTCTCTAACGCGCGAGGGGTGAGTGTACCTTTATTGCAGGTGGCAGATATTAACTACGAAACCGGGTTTTCGCGTATCGCCCGAGAAAACTTGTTTCGCACTATTAGTATTGAAGCCAAGAATCATGTTCTCAATGCTGAAGAAATGGTGCCTTTACTGACGCCAAAGTTAGCGCAGTTAAAGCAGCAATTGCCGGTGGGCTACAGCATAGAATACGATGGGGTTATTGAAGAGTCAGCAAAGGCTAAATCGTCGCTGAATACCTATTTACCCTTGTGTATAGGTATCATTATGTTGTTATTAATTGCCCAGTTTAGGTCTTATCGGCGCACGCTTATCATTACCTTAACCATTCCGCTTATCATCATAGGTGCCGCATTGGGCCTGCTGTTAATGCAAGGCGACTTTGGGTTTATGGTGATATTGGGGCTGTATGCGTTGGCCGGTATCATCGTCAACAACGGCATTGTTCTTATTGAGCGTATAGATGCTGACCGGCAAGACGTTGATGCTGATGATAAAGATGCGCAGAGCGAAGCGGTAGTTACGGCGTGTGTGCGGCGGCTAAGGCCCATTTTGATGTCGTCAATGACCACCATATTAGGGTTGGTTCCGTTAATATTAAGTGGAGATGTACTGTTTTACGCTATGGCCTGTGCCATTGCATTTGGCTTAGCCTTAGGCACAGTGTTGAGCTTAGGCGTTGTGCCTGTGTTGTATTCACTTTTCTTCGGGTTGTCACCACAAAAATCGACGGGTAAATAACGCCGCGTAAGGCCAGTTGCAAGGGCAAGGTGATGGGGGGGCAGTGTTGCGGTGAAATCTCGGAATTTTGCGCTAGACATGTCTCGTAACAATTTCAGGCAGGGTTAACCCCTATGTGGAGTTGCGAGCGACGCCCTGTGGAACTAGTATCTTGCCGGTAAAATGAGGTGTGGTGACAACAGCGCCACACCAACAATAAAAAAGGAATAAAAATATGCGACGCATCATAGCTTTAATGAGTTGTGTGGTAATGTCGGTAACGCTATCTATCTCTTCTGCGTTTGCCAAAGACGTTGAATACCGTTTACCGTCTTCAGTCACGCCCACATTTCAAAAAATCCACCTAAATATTGACCCAGACGCTGCGGATTATTCTGGCGTTACAGTGATTGATATTTCGGTGAATACGCCCACTAAAAAAGTCGGCTTTTATCAAGAAGATCTAACCGTAACTCAGGCTTTCCTTACGCAGGGAGACACTACCATTGCGCTAACGGTGAGTGAAGGCGATTACAACATGAACTGGGGTGAAGCCGAGTCTGATATTGCGAAAGGCGACTACCAGCTTAATATTCAATTTAAAGGCAAAGTAAATACCTCATCAGATGGCATGTATTTGTCACGCTTTGAAGAGAACAATTATATCTTCACCCAATTTGAAGACATGCATGCACGTAAAGCGTTTCCAAGCTTTGATGAGCCTGCGTTCAAAATTGCTTATCAAATGACCATTACCTCGCCAGAAAAGCACGTTGTGGTGTCTAACACGCCGGTGGCGAAGCGTACAGTGGAAAACGGCGCACAAACCGTGGTTTTTGAAAAAACCAAGCCCATGCCCACTTACCTTATCGCCTACGCTGTAGGCCCGTTTGACAGTGCTGAACTTACCGGTTTATCGGTGCCAGGCAAGGTATATGTACCAAAAGGCTATGCAGATAAAACGAAATTTGTGGTGAAGCATACGCCAGAAATTCTTGCCTCTTTAGAAGCTTTCTTTGACATTAAATATCCGTATAAAAAGCTAGACTTTGTGGCTGTGCCAAACTTCACACACGGTGCAATGGAAAATGTGGGTTTGATCACTTACCGCGATAGTTTGTTGTTGCTAGAAGATAACCCCTCTTTAACTGAGCGCTCAGGGCCGTTAAACATCATTGCTCATGAACTGGCTCACCAGTGGTTTGGAAACCTAGTTACCATGGAGTGGTGGGACGACTTATGGCTTAACGAAGCATTTGCTTCTTGGGCAGCCAGCTATACCATGATGGAATTATACCCAGAACTGAACTTTGCCGATCGTATTGTTCAAGAAGGTGCCTTTGGTGCTGACGCTAGTCCTACGGTTAAGCCAGTGAAAAAGATAGTGCGCACTCAACCTGATGTGATGGATGGGCTAGGGCTTAACTATTCAAAAGGTGAGTCAATCTTGCAAATGATTGAGTCACTTATTGGTACGGAAAAATTCCGTGACGGCGTGCGCAACTACATGAATAAGCATGCTTGGGGAAATACGGTTGCTGACGATTTATGGGCAGCATTAGACAACGTTTCTGATTTTAACTTAAGTGCCATGATGAAGGCCTATTTAGAACAGCCAGGTTATCCACTTATTAGTATTGATAAGAACGGCACAGTAACACAGTCACGCTTTCACTATGCTGGTGCTGAAGTGGCCCCGCAAACCTGGGCTGTGCCGCTGAAACTTACCTATAAAGTGAAGGGTAATATAAAGCAAGAGGTGGTATTTATTGATGAGAAGACCACCACACTACCTCAGCTAGCCGAGGCCGAGTGGGTATTTCCAAACGACAACGCCACAGGTTATTTCCGTTGGGCTATTTCAAAAACCCAAATGGCGGCGTTACTTAATGATTTGGGTGCATTAAATAACAGAGAAAAGAAAAATGTACTGTATAACGCTCAGGCCATACTTAATGCTGGCGTTATTAACATTGGTGATGTTATGCCCGTCGTCAATGCGTTGGCAAAAGATGACGAAGCCGTGGTGAAGCGCGCAGCAGTTGCAGTGTTAGCTGAGTTTACATACCTTGTCGATGACACTAACCGAGATAATTATGCAGCCTTATTAACGCAAGAGTACCTTCCTGTTCTTAACGCGCTTACCTTAACACCGGCAAAAGGTGAATCAGAGAGTGAAATTAGACTACGAAATAGCTTGTATGGTTTGCTAGGGCAGTATGCGAAAAATGACTCACTGATTGAAAAAAGTGAAAAGTTAGCAAAGCAATACGTTAAAGACACCACAAGCGTACCGGCCGGCATTGCTAGAACAGCAATTGCTGTTACCACTAAGCACGGTGATACGGCTATGTTTGACACCATAGTGGACGCCTACAAAAAGGCGACACTACCTAATGTGAAAAACACGCTGCTTTATTCTATGAGCTTTACTGACAAAGAAACCGTTAACAAAATGCTGGATATTGCGTTGACAGACTTAGTCACACCCGCAAACACTTTGTACATGGTTGTGAGTGTATCGCGTAATTTAGAAGACAAAACACTGTTATATTCATGGATGAACGAAAACCTAGATGCGCTTATAGGTAAAATGCCTGATTATCACGTGTCGAGAATGCCAGAGTTTGTGTCTACTACCTGCGACACTAAAAATCTCAATCTTGCCAAAGCGTTTTATGCACCGCTTAAAGAGAAGCATCAAGGTATGGCAAGAAGTTATGACGTTATGCTAGACAAAACGCAGCAGTGCTTACGTCTTAAAGACACGTTCCAGGAAGGCTTCAATCAGTATGTAAGCCGTTACAGCAACTAATACACCTACGCTCAAAAACTGGGTGCTGAAACGCCTCCTTCAATAATCAGTAAGATGCTGCTTATGAAGGGGGCGTTTTTTTGACTAAAAATAAGGTTTACTTCCAGTTTTAAATGAACCACACTGTTTAAAAATACAATGGTTGAGAAAGTGATGTTAGAAACAATCAGCTTTGCCCAGCGACAACGCTTGGCTTATATCGATTTCTGTTTGCTTTTTAAAGGTGCGATTTATCGTCAGGATTTAATCAATCGTTTTGAAGTGGGTTTGTCTGCTGGCTCAAGGGACTTTTCACTTTACAAAGAACTTGCACCGCATAACTTGATTTACGATGCACGAGAAAAACGCTACTTTCAGACTGAAAAGTTTGAACCCCTTTTCGAACATGATGCAAAACGCACGTTAGTGAAATTGGCAAACGATATCTCAGATGGCTTTGACGCCATAGGCGATATTGAGTTTCCGGTTGAAAGTGCCTCATCGCTAAATGTTCCTGATATTTATATCGTGGCAAAAATTGTTCAGGCCATTGTGAACAATAAATCTGTTAGCGTTATATACACCTCTTTATCAAGTGGGTCGAACGCACGTGAATTGGTGCCGCATAGTATTGTAGATAATGGGCAGCGTTGGCATGTTCGCGCTTATGATAGAAAGTCAAAAAGCTTCCGTGATTTCGTTCTCTCTCGAATGAGTAAGGTGACAGTGAAAACTTCCCCGCATCCTCACGAGGAAGTTAGTCACGACACTGCGTGGCAGCATAAAATCTCGCTAGAGATTATTCCTCACCCGAAAAATATTAAGCATCCAACGGCCATTGAACTTGATTACGGCATGCAAAATGGTGTGCTTAGCATTGACGTGCGACGTGCAATGGCGGGGTATTTATTGCGCCGCTGGAATGTAGATTGTACTAAGCGCGCCAGTTTGCGCACCGGTGAGTACCAATTATGGTTAAAAAACCATGAGGTGTTAGCCAATATCGATAACCTTGCCATTGCGCCAGGTTACATTGCTGAGCAAACCACCTATGGGTAGCGGGTCAACGCGCTGGTCTTAACCAACATCGCTCTGGGTGTGCAAGCGAATGCTGGCAAGCAGTGCGCCTTTATTTAAGGGTTTTGTTAGAAAATCGTTCATGCCTGCCTTCAGGCATTCTTCTTTATCTTCTGGAAACACATTCGCCGTTAGGGCGGCAATGGGGGTACTAACTTTAAGTTCGTTTCGAATGATATTTGAGGCCATAATGCCGTCCATGACAGGCATGTTGCAGTCCATCAAAATAAAGTCAAACTTATGCTTTGAGCAAGCTGCTACGGCTTGCTCGCCATCCTTTACATGAAGGGTTTTAAAGCCTTCAGCTTCTAGCATGGCTTTGACTATTTCCGAATTAATATCGTTGTCTTCGGCAATGAGCACCCGCATTTTCTGCGCTTTTGAGCGCTGCGCGGTATTGTCGGGGGTATCGTTGTTAATTAATTTCGTTAAGTCGGCCTCAAGCTCTCTTCTGTTAATGGGTTTGGCGTGGGTTTTCCAAATTAGCCGCCGTATTGATTGCTCACAATCTAGCAGCTCTAATTCTGCACTGATTAACATGACCCGCGGGAAAGGGGAAATATTCAGCTGTGCCATTTCCCGAAGGAGGTCTACCCCAGATTTATTCGGCATGGCTAAGTCAACAATCAGCAAGTCGAATTGTTCAGGGTGACCGTCTAAAAATGCATCGGCACTAGCAAAGGTGGTAGGTTGTATCGTCATTGCCGTTAATACGTGTTGAAGATATTCGCGACTGGTTTGCAAATCGTCAACAACGGCACAACGTAGGCTCGCCACCTCATTAACTTCCATTGGCGGGAGGTTCGCCTTAAAAAGGGGGAGACTTAGGGTAAATTCACTGCCTTTACCCAGCGTGGATGAAACGCTTATGTCGCCTTCCATTAACTCGGCTAACCGTTTAGCGATACTTAACCCTAATCCGGTGCCGCCATATAAGCGGGTGGTAGATTGGTCTGCTTGCTCAAATTTTTGAAAGATGGTACTCAGCTTCTCGTCGGCAATGCCAATTCCTGTGTCCGTTACCTTAAACACGATAGCTGGTTTATCGTCTATATGGGTTTCATTCACGGCTAGAGATACCGCCCCTGATTCCGTGAACTTAATGGCGTTGCTTAGCAAATTATGAAGAATTTGAGCAATACGCGTTGAGTCGCCCTCGACAATGTGAGGCAAGGTGGCAGATTTATAATAATTGAATGCCAACCCCTTATTCACGCAATAGACGCGCTGGATGGTGACCACATCGTCCATAAGCTGAAGAAGATCCACCGGGCTTTTCTCTACTTTTATTTTTCCTGCTTCTATCTTTGAAAAATCGAGAATGTCATTAATGAGCGAAAGAAGTTGACGCCCAGCCGCTTTGGCTTTTTGTAAATAGCTCTCACTTTTTTCAGGGGTGTCTAGTGCCAGTTCAATCATGCCAAATAAGCCATTCATAGGAGTGCGTAATTCGTGACTCATGCTGGACAAAAAGTCTGACTTTGCTCGGCTGGCAGCTTTTGCCTCGTCCATGGCTGTTTTGGCTTCTAAATGAGATTGCTTAAGCGACGCTATGGTGCTTTCTATGGCTTTGCGCATAGGGGAGAAAATGAACTTTGCCTCTAGCAATAGTAAAACCAACGTACCCAGCCAAAGAAACAACTCTATGTTAGCCACTTTATCTACTCTACGTTTGGCGTGCAGTTCAAATTGATACACCACTTCATTTAGTTTTGCGAGAAGATTGGAGACTTGGTCGAGCGTAAATGGGGACGTTGGCTGCATACAATTGACTTGCGTTAGGCGCGACTGAGCTTGCTGTATGTATTGCTTCACCTCAGTATCTAAATTACCAGGTGAAAAATACAGTTGTTCCACTTGCTTAGGTAATGATGTGAGTTGCGTTAGCCGGGTATGGTTCGATATGAAGGTGTCGAGGGTACTGGCCAACGTTTGCTGAGTACTTGCCGAGGAATCGCAAAATGAAGGGTGCGCCGAGATGAGTGCTATACGCTGAGAAAGCATACGTTGTTGCCCAGCAATGTTGATGATTTCTGCGTCGTTTCGCTGAGAGGAAAATAACCCTGTCATGGAGAAAAACGATAACGTAACAAGGCACGCTATCAGGGTAAGTGCAACGATGTATCGAAAACGTATCGACATAAAAAGGCTTCGCGGAAAAAACTAAATATATATTCTACAAAGCATATACGCAATTTCGTTCAATAGCGATTTCACGCTAAGTGTATTTATAGCAATAAAAGGTGGATAGGGAGAAAGCTGTTCTATGCTGAGGTAGCTATTCTTTGGGTTTCCATTCTCTTAAAATAGCGTCGATTGAGTAAAAGCTCGCTTCTTTTTCGTTAAGTACCGTGTGACCTTGAGCATTTCTTTCAGCACCTGGGCCCAAGGAACCGTATTCTGAAAAACGGGCTTCTGTTAATGGGCTGAAAGCACGCTTGCTTCCGTCTTTTTGGGTGCCAGACATACTCGTCCACGGGTGTTTTGCAATGTGGCTGTCCATATTGCAACGAATAAAGGTGCTATTTCCTACTGCGTAGGGGTTGGCATATCTTCCATCGGCGAATGTCGTGGTGGGGTGCCAGGGTCTGCCTAGTGCCACCGTTTTTGGGGGGACGCCCTTTTCCCTTGCAAGAGTGCATCCTATAAAAACGAAGCCGAACGGACGTGAAATTAATGTGCTTGGTGCCGTGATATAGCCAGCATAGCCTTCATTGACTTCCTTTCCTCGTTGACGAGATAAGAGAGTAACGCCATCAAAAACGGCGGTGCCTCCACCGAAGATAAAGTCGATATTCCCCGCTACCATGCCGCCTTTTATGTAAGCTCTGTCCCCGTTAAGATAAAGGGTGTCCTGATAGCCCCATAGTGCCACATTATTCAAAAATATTTTGTCAGCGCCAAGCCCTGTTTTTAGTGCAACCGCCTGCGTACCCCTGACTTTGTTAGTGTCGTCATCGGCCAATTGTTCATTGCTTAGAAAGTCGAAGGTATTTTTAACAGTAAGGTTGGTTAGGGTAATTGCGCTACCATTGATTTCCACCGTGGCAGTGCGGCCTGTACCCCAATTCTTCTTAATCTTAGCCTGTTCAGGCGTGTCTACACGTTGCCCCGCATATCTGCCGTAGCTGATGATGGTACTCTCTTTCTGCTCCCCGATTAGTTTGATATTGTGATCGTCAATAACGACACGTTCATTATAGGTGCCGCGCCTAATGAAAATAACGAAGGGAGTACCAGGTTTCTGCGCTGTTTTCTCGTTCGCTATTAAGGATGGGTCAAGAAAAGAGCGTGCCTTTAACGCTTCACTGACGGTACGAAATTGGGGTAGGTGCGTGTCTAGTGGTGACTTACTCACTATGACGGTCACATTATCAGGCAAAGTCACCGTGCTCTCCCTGGCCAATACACTTTGAACCTGCAATACGGTCAGCACCATGAGTAGCCATCGAACCCCAAAAGACATTGCTCTTTTCCTTATGGCTTAAAGCGCAAACGTTTGTTGATTTATCATCACGTTATTAATTGATATATTTTCAACATTCTCAATAATGGAAGGCGACTGCGCGTTTTTAATGATAATGTTATTTAATGTCAGCCCTTCGATAGGCGTATGATCGTAGCCGCGTAAATAGAACGCCCGTTGAGCCGCTTCTACCGTTAAATTCTCAATGGTGATGTTTTCCAAATGGGGGCTGAAGGCGCCTGCGTCACCTTCCTCGTAGAAGAAGTTAACCACCACCGCATCCTTTACGCGGCCAATATCAATGTTCCTGTAATTTAAGTTTTCCAGTCGTCCGCCTCGGATACTGTTTGTTTTTATTCTGATGCCCCTGTCTAAATCTGGGCTGCTCATGGTGCAATATTGTGCGTAAAGGTTTTTTACTCCCCCTGAAATTTCACTACCGATAACCACGCCACCATGACCGGCTTTCATTTCACAGTGTTCAACAACGATATTCTGGCAGGGAACATTAATTCGCCGGCCATCTGCGTTTCGACCCGATTTAATGGCTATGCAATCATCTCCTGTATCGAAGACACAGTGGGTTATTAGCACATCGGTACAACTTTCAGGGTCACAGCCGTCTGAGTTAGGCCCGAAGCTTTCACAATGAACATGGCTAACTGTTACGTTTGAGCACAATACGGGATTCACTAACCAAAAGGGTGAACGCGTTAAAGTGACGCCTTCAATCAACACGTTTTTGCAACGATAAGGCTGTATCAGCGGTGGGCGTAAATAGTTGTGTTCAAATACGCGTTCCGCCACAGGAACTTCTTCTTCAACCATCACTTGTAATGCGTCTCGGGTGAATTTTTGATTCGCCACAGGATGGTTGCCCCAATCCGCAGATTTCCATTTTCCTTTCCAAGGCCACCAATTGTCCGCAGACGCAGCACCGTCAATGGTGCCTTCACCAGTAATGGCGATGTTTTCTTGTTCAAAGGCGTAAATTAAAGGTGAATACCCCATTAGCTCCATGCCTTCCCAGCGCGTGAATACAAATGGCTTATAATCTTCAGGGTTAGTAGAGAAGGTGAGGGTAGCCCCTTTTTCTAAATGTAAGTTAGTATTTGAAATTAAATGCAGAGGGCCATCGCAGTAATGAATACCTGGGGGGATTATCACTTTTCCGCCACCATTTTGTGCTACTTTTGCTAACGCGGTATGAATGGCTTGGCGAACATTAGCACTCCCAAGTTCTCGTTGTTGCGCTTCTAAAATATCGCTGATTGATACCGCGTAATTGGGAAAGCTAGGGGCGTTTATTCTTTGTTTCACTAGTGCCGCTTCTTCATCCCATTGCGCTTGTGAGCGCACCGCGGGTGAGGATGTGGAACATCCCCCCATCATGGCGCCGGACGAAAGCAATATACTGGAAGACGCTAAAGTAGATTTTAAAAACTGACGTCTTGATGATTGAGTTTCCATAATTATCCTTTACCCGAGCTTTATTATTGATCTAGAAAATGTGCAGCCATGATGAAAGGGCCAACGCCTTTAGCATCATTCGGGCGAATGGGTTCACTTAAGTAGTATTCGAATGAGCCGTCTCGATACGGAGAGCCGCCTAACCCCGCCACTCTACACACATTTTCAAGGGTAATGACATTGGAATCAGGCTTCACAGAAATCATCTGATCAACTAAGCCTGAAAAGCCTTTTTGAGCATACTTTTTATACTTGGCAGGCAAAAATTTTAATTCAACGCCTTTAGCAATGGCGTAGGTGATCATAGCGGTGCCCGAAGCTTCTAGATAATTTCCGTTCAAATCCCCTTTATCTGTAACCTGATACCAGTTACCAGATACGTCTTGGTATTTTACTGCGGCGTCAATAAAAGACTGAAAACGGGCATTGAGCCACGGGGTTTTGGGATGGTCAGTAGGTACGATGGCCAATACGTCTACCAGTGCCATGGCATACCAGCCTAATGCTCGCGACCAGTGGTTGTCGGAAAGGCCAGTTTCACTATCCGCCCACTTTTGCTGTTTCGATGCATCCCAGCCGTGGCGAGGCAGCCCTGTGTCTTCATCGTATAAATTCTCTTCAATAAGCTCGAATTGCAGGAAGACGTCGTCTAATTCACTCATATCACCATATTTAACAATATATTCAGCATAAAATGGCGCGCCCATATAAAGGCCATCCAGCCACATTTGATGTGGGTATCTTTTCTTATGCCAAAAGCCACCTTGCGCTGTACGTGGGTGGGTGTCCAGTTGAGCTCTTAAGGTGTCTGCGGCCTTTTTGTATTTTACGTTTCCGGTGGTTTCATAAAGGAAAAAGAGAACCCTGCCTGGATTAACCATATCAATATTGTATTTTTCTTTGACGTAGGTTTTTATGCTTCCATCTTCATTAACGAGCATATCGTAGTAGCCCTCAACGTAACGCAGATAGTCGGGGTTCTTGGTTTTTTTATACACTTCGGTAATGGCGAGTAAATTAAGGCCGTGTACATAGTCCCATTGCGGTTTTTCATCCCAATCAATTTGCCAGGCTTCTGGGAAGCGTGTCATTTCTGATTCAATCATACGAATAGACCACGGCTTAGTATTGTCTAGTGAGGGTAATGATTCCGCGTATCCTACTGACAACGTGAGTGACGACGCAAGAAGTGCAGCTGCACTAAGTAGATGTTTCAACATAAAGAGACCTTAATAAAATAACATTTTAAAAACACGTGGTGCTACCGGTAGCATTTTGATGACACCCCCTCTTTTTGTCAATAAATATGTTAATAAATGTTAATCAATATATTGAGTGTGTAAATATGGTATTATTTTTATCTTTATGATTATAAAAGATTTAGTCGTTATTTGTTGTTTTATGTTTGCATTTTTATATTGAGATTTTAACACGTCTATTATTGGGAAATACTAAGAAGACTAAAAAATTATTAAAAACGGGGTTGCTACCGGTGGCATAAATCATTAGGATGTAAATCAAATGTAAAGTCTTGGTTGTCATTTAGGCTTTCATTGTTGTCTGAAAAGCGATTCCAAAGGCCTATTTTCAATAGGGTTTTTTAATGGCGAGTTTGATTTAGGCAAAATAGAACTGCTTCTTAAACAATTACAAGAAAAATTAGGTTTGCGAGCAAGGTTAACTTTGTTGAGTAAAGAGAAGGTCTTAACGTTAGGACATCTAGATTCAGTCGAAAAGATGGTCACTTTACCCAACTCTGTGCCAAATGTGGGTGCCGCGCAGCCAATGACACATAAAATCGGAGAAACAACGATGATACCAAAGAAAAAGCAACTTGCTATTCTGGTTACGCTAGCAATGTCTGGCATTCAAGTTCAGGCACAAGAAGCTGAAAATGCCGCTGCAGCGGCAGACGAAAAAGCGATAGAAGTGATTGAGGTTTCTGGTTTTAGAGGCTCACTAAATAAGTCGTTGCTGGAGAAGCGCACCTCGGTGAATAGTAAAGAGTCGATTGTTGCTCAAGATATAGGAAAGTTCCCAGACTTGAACATAGCCGAATCAATTCAACGGGTACCGGGTGTTGCTATTTCCCGTGAAGGCGGAGAAGGTAGGCAAATTACGCTGCGCGGTCTAAGCCCGTCGTTTACGCGAACCACGCTAAATGGCATGGAAGTGCCTGCCAGTACCGATGGTACTGATTCTGGTGGTGGTGTGAATGGTGGTCGGGGATTTGACTTCAATATCTTTGCGTCAGAATTGTTTAACCGAGTTGATATTCAAAAGTCACCCACAGCCTCAATGGAGGAGGGTGGCATAGCCGGTACAGTTGATTTATATTCTGCCAAACCTTTTGATTATGATGGCTTTAAATTCGTATCTTCCCTGCAAGGTGGGTATAACAGCATTACCGAAGAAGTGGATCCTCGTGCCGCCTTTATGGTGAGTAACAGGTTTGCCGATGACAAGATAGGTGTTTTATTCTCCGCCGCCTTTTCTGAGCGTACTGTGCGTCAGGAAGGTTACGGTACAGTGCGTTGGACCACGCCAGTTAGAGACGGTGGTGGATTGTTTGCTGATACGTCTAACACGCAGGTGACGGGCACACCAGATGTGGGGAGTTGCGAAGCTGATGGGCAGGCGGTCGATCCACTCAATTGTTTATGGTCTCCCCGATTACCTCGTCCTGATTACTTTGGGAACGATCAAGAGCGCGTAGGCTTTACCGGTTCACTTCAATGGCAGGTGAGCGATGATTTCACGCTAACGTTAGATGGTTTGCTATCCACCCTCGATAATACACGAACCATGTACAACTTCTTCCACATGTTTAGAAGTACCTTTGATGAAATAACGCCTACCGCCATTACTGTTCATCCAAATGGTAAGCAGGTGCTCGCAGGGACATATGAAGGTGTTAAATCAAGAATAGAAAGTCGACTTCAAGAATCTACCACCGACTTTTCACAGTTTGTATTATCCGGCGAATGGTTTGTTTCTGATAATTTTCGTGTGGATGTGATGGCGGGTACCGCAGAGTCGGATGCACGTTCTGAGCAGTACCGTTACAACATGACGCTACTTGAACCGACATCATTTTCATTTGATTTCAGTGACAATATTAATGCGCCCGATGTTACCTATGGTTACGAGGTTAATGATGCTAGCAACTATAACCTAAGTGATGGTCGCTTGCGTGCAACGGACGTTGTGCGTGAAAACGATACGCTCAAACTCGATACCACCTACTTAGGCGAAGATCTCACCATCAAAATGGGCTTCGCCTATAATGACCGTGTGGTGTCTTATAGCGAAGAACAAATTAACGGTTTTCCTGATCAAGATTCTGCTGTGGGCTTTGCGGAAATGATGCCAGTCGACGATTTTGGCAGTGGCTTTGATGGTGAGCTATCACCGTTCATTGTTGCAGATTTTGACGCGATTAATCGTGAATTGTTAGATGTGACCTGGACCCCTCGCTCAGCACAGAGCTGGCAAGTTGGTGAAGAAACATCGGCGTTGTATATCGAAGTAGATACCAACTATGAAATTGCCGACATGCTTTTACGTGCCAATTATGGTGTGCGTTACGTCAAAACGACCACGCAGGCTGAAGGCTTTATTCAAGGTGAAGCAGTGGCAATCGAAAACGACTACAACAACTTTTTGCCCGCCATCAATTTCGCTCTTGATGCTACGGATGATGTTGTCGTACGTTTGGGGTTAACTCAATCAATGACACGTCCGAGCTTGAATTCATTGAACCCAGGTAATCCAAGTTTTGATTATATCAATGGCTCGGTGAGTGTGGGCAATCCGTTCCTAGACCCTTTCACCTCTGATAACGTGGATTTAGGGGTAGAGTGGTACTTTGATGATGAAGCCTTAATTGCTGCCACGCTATTTTATAAAGATATTGATAACTGGATAGTGAGAGCTTCAGAAGAGCGTATGGTCGACAGCGCCTATTACGACTTCATTGATAACGATGCACAGTATGATCCAGAAATTGCGTTAAACCCACGGGAAGTGGCTTATGAGCATAGTAGCCCAATTAATGCGGAAGACCGCACGATCAGTGGTTACGAATTGATTTATCAGCAGCCGTTAACCTTTTTGCCTGGATTCTTCGAAAATATGGGGATTGTATCTAACTACACCCATGTTAACGCAGACAATATCGAGGGCATGAGTGAAACCTCATATAACTTTACGGTGTATTACGAGACCGATGTGTATGGTGCTCGAGTCTCAGTGAACAAGCGGGATGACTATATTACGGACTTTACCGGTAGCAATGGTAACGTTGCTCATGGCACCACTGGTCCTACTCAGGTAGATTTTTCTTCGTTCTATAACTTTAGCGATGAATTAACCCTTACCTTCGAAGTTATCAACCTCACCGATGAGTACGAGCGCCTATTTACTACTGGTGATGGCAGCTTGAATTTAATGTGTGAGTATAACCATACAGGTAGACAGTTCTTCTTAGGAGCGCGTTACAACCTTTAATTACTTTGTGTGCCGTGAAAACGGGTGTGTTTGGCCATCTTTATGATGGCCATTTTTTTATCAAAAATTGGGCTAACAAAATGAGAAATAGCAATGACCACTATCGAGTAGCAAGTAGGCGACTAGCAAGTAGGGCGTTTATCCTCTTTGCCATGCTGGCGTCGACAACCTGTATTGCAGACGGGCTTCCTCCTCCAACTACCTTGCACCTTGTGGGCGATTCAACCATGTCGAATAAAGAGAACCTTAACTACCCAGAGAGAGGCTGGGGGCAGATACTGCCTGGTTTTATGCTACCTCAATTGCGAATTATGAATCATGCTGCCAATGGAAGAAGCACTAAGCGGTTTGTGGACGAAGGGCGTTGGGCATACTTGCTATCAGAGTTGTCAGCGGGGGATTATGTTTTGGTACAATTTGGTCATAACGATCAGAAAAAAGACTCTCCCTCTCGCTATGCTGATGCGGAAAATGATTATCCTGAATATTTAACGGGTTTTATCAATGATGTGACTGAGCGGGGAGCCCATATTATGATTGCAAGTAGTATTTGCCGAAGACATTTTGATAATGAAGGAAAGCTTAAGCGTACGCTAACTCGTTACGCTAGCGCCGCTGAGCAAGTTGCACGAAAACATAAGGTGACTTTTATTCCCATGAACACCTTAACCTGCGATTTTTTCGCGAGTATTGGTGATGGCGCAAGTGAAGATTACTTTATTAAGGTGCCAGCGGGTATATACGCGAAGTTTCCAAACGGTAAAGTCGATAACACACACGTTAATGTGGTGGGCGCAACAAAAGTTTCTCAACTGTTTGTTAGGGCGCTTAAAGCCCAAAATCACCCATTGGCAGATTATGTATACCGAACGTTGCTTTAGGGGGTAACAAAGTAAGATGTGTTTCACATCCCCTATAACGTGGGGATGTGGTTGTTAAAGTCGATAAGAGGAATAATGGCGCCAGGATAGGTGATGACGGTCGCTGCGACTTTTGCGCCATAGCTAGCGCTTTCTACCGGTTTTTTCCCTGATAGTCGTGCTGCAAGATAACCGCCATTAAATGCATCTCCTGCCGCGGTGGTATCTATCACCTGTTCAACTCGCTCCACGGGAACAATACGTTGTTCTTTTCCTTCCAGTATGTGTACGCCAACAGACCCATTTTTCACCACAATTTCATCGATGTTTTTATTGGCTAAATAACTAAAGATGTCGTCTGCAGTTCTGTGCCCATAAAGCATAAGGTGGTCATCAGCGCCAGGGAAGGTTAAATCAGACACCTGATAGGCGCGTTCAGTCCAGTATTGCGCATCTTCCTTTGTGTCCCAAAGGCTAGCGCGATAGTTGGGATCAAAGACAATTTTACTGCCATTTTTTGCCAGCTCATCGATTACCGCAAATAACGACTCTCGCTGAGGTACGTCTAAAATGGCGATAGAAATACCACTAAAGTAAAACCAGTCACAGTGGATGGAGGTTTTTGTTTCTTCCAACAATGTGAAGGTTTGGGTGGCTGCAGATTGTGATCGCCAATAGGCGAAATTTCTTTCGCCGTGCTCATCATTGCGAATCATGTAGAGCCCCAGATTTCGGGAAACAGAACGAAAAACATAATCGGTGTTGATTTCGTTTTCACCCATATTGAACATGAGTTCGTCACTAAGAAAATCCGCTCCAATAGCAGTGAGAAAACTGACCGAAGATGACGGTAAACATCGCTTTAAGTATACGGCTGAATTGTACGTGTCGCCCGCGTAGCTTTTTGTTAGGGTCTGCGCAGATTCAGTACGCAATTCCACCATGCATTCGCCATAAATCACTATTCTCTTCATTGTGTTAACCTACGTATAGAGGGCTGAAAAACAGGTGGCGCGTACTTCTCTCATTATTGATCTCCTGCTAATTTTGCTAGCATCTTGTCGCTGTCTAATTGGGATAATCCTTGCTCTGCACAAGCCGTTAATACTTCCACTTTGTTCAACACCGTCGATTGAAAACCTTGATGATGGACTAACTCGGCAAAAATGCGCTCTATACCTATCAATTTACTCGCAAGTAACGACACCTTGTGCTCACAGGCCTGCGCTAGTGCATTAAGCTCATCAGCGAGTGGGTCGGTAATGGGAGCATTACGCAGCGACCTCTCATTGATGAACACACACCATGCTGCTACTGCGGCACATAATAAGTCTATAGAACGATTAGCGCTTATGTTGTCCCTAATGGTATCGAGAATTCGAAATGGAATTTTTTGCGAACCATCCCAAGCAATTTGCGAAAGCATGTGTCGAATATGTTTGTTTTCATAGCGCTTGAGAATGCTGGCAGCATACTGATTTATGTCGAAGTCATCGTTCCCCTGTAACGAGGGCACAATTTCGTTGCTAAGCAATCGTGAAATTAGCTGATGTATGAAAGGGGTGCTAATCGCATCAAAAACCGTTTCTTTTTCAAATAATAACCCGACGTACGCTAGGGTGCTGTGGGTACCGTTCAGAATGCGTAATTTCGCTTTTTCAAAAAAGCTAACGTCGTGCGTAAAGGTTACGCCTACGTTTTCCCAGCAAGGTCTAGGTGAAGAAAAATGATCTTCTACTACCCATTGCGTAAATGCCTCACGCTGAATAGGCCAGTTGTCTTTTACGCCAAGTTTTTGCTCTACGTAGGAGCTGAATTCACTGTCCGTCGCCGGTGTAATGCTGTCTACCATGGTACAAGGGAAGGCGATATTCTCAGTAATCCATTGCTCTAACGCTTGACTTAAAATACCCGCGTACTCAGTCACAGCCTGACGTAGCTTTTTGCCATTATCGGAAACATTGTCACAGCTAATAACAGTGACATCGGCGTAGCCCGCTTGCATGCGTAACTTCAACGTTTGAACAATAAGGCCTATTGCGCTCACTGGTTTCTCTGGGTTTTGCAAATCCGAGATAATTTCCGGGTGCTCTGTATCTAGGTGCCCGGACGAATTTAAGCAATACCCTTTTTCGGTGACGGTGAGTGATATTATTTTGGTCGCACTATTTACCATGGCCTCGACAATACGCTCTCTGTCTCGGGAGAGTGTAGAGAGCTGGCCTATAGCACCGATGACTTGAGTTTTAGGTTCGTCGTCAACAATACTTAAGGCATACAAGTTGTCTTGGGGAGCTAACGCATCTTTCAAGGAGGCGCTGCGCATGGAGACACCGTGTATCCGCCAATCTCCACCAAAAGCCAGTGCGCGTTCAGTGTAAAATGCTTGGTGGGCACGATGAAAAGCCCCAGGACCCAAGTGAACAATGCCACAGCCAGTGGTGGTTAAATCGTAGTTGGGTACTTCAATGTCTGCTTTTAGTTCACCTTGGGTGTGGAGTGAAAGTTGTTTACTCATGATTAACCTAGCTTATACGCTTGCTTGGCAAAGTCGTACGTCAGCTTTTTCGCAATACTCGCGGCCTCTGTTTCGCTCAATCTGTGCTCAACCACTAGCTGTGCTAAGAAACGACAATCTATGCGTCTAGCCACGTCGTGCCGGGCAGGAATACTTAAAAAGGCACGGGTATCATCATTGAACCCTACTGTGTTGAAAAAGCCCGCGGTTTCTGTGGTTTGATGGCGAAAGCGCAACATACCTTCCGGGCTGTCGTGGAACCACCACGCTGGGCCTAACTTAAGGCAAGGGTAGTGGCCAGCGAGAGGTGCAAGTTCTCTTGCATAAGTGGTTTCATCCAAGGTGAATAAAATAATATTCAAATTCGCTTCGTTGCCGTATTTACTCAATAGCGGGCGTAACGCATTCACATAATCAGTTTGCGTAGGAATATCGTGGCCTTTATCCCGACCAAATTGGGAAAACAAACGCGAATTATGATTTCGAAACGAGCCTGGATGGATTTGCATGACCATCTTATCTTCAATGCTCATACCCGCAAGCTCAGTTAGCATTTGTGCTCTAAACAGCTCTTGTTCTTGCGCGTTGCTGTTACCGGTAGACACTTTCTCAAATAAAGCCTCACACTCACGTTTACTTAGGTCTGCTGTATTTGCCGTGGGGTGACCATGGTCTGTTGCTGTGGCGCCATGGCGTCTGAACACTTCTCTACGCACGCGTATGGCGTTGAGATAACCTTGCCACGTTGAAGTATCTTCGCCGGTGATCGTGCCTAGTTTGGCGATGTTATCAACAATATCTTCTCTTGATGCATCAACAACATCATCTGGGCGGAAGGTGGTAATCACCCGTTTTTCCCAACCTGTACCTTGTAACTTGGCATGGTGCGGTAAGCTGTCCAGCGCGCCTTCCGTGGTGGCGATAAGTTCTATATTGAACCTGTCCATGAGCGAGCGGGGTCTAAACGCATCACTTTGTAACTTTGCGGTAATGACATCGTAATAGTGCGTCGCATTAGCAGGGCACAGCATTTCTTCTAAGCCGAAGACATCGTGGAACACGGTATCAAGCCAAAGTCGAGACGGGGTTGCTGCGAAAAGATGATAATTATCAGCAAGCAATTGCCAAATCTTCTTAGGATCACTTTCTGTGGCTCCGCCATCCCAACGGGGCACGCCGAGCTCACTAAGTTTAATGCCCTGGCTATAGAGCATTCTAAACACATAGTGGTCAGGTGTAATAAACAGCTCTGTAGCGTTAGTAAAATGACTATTTTCAGCAAACCAGCGTGGGTCAGTATGTCCGTGAGGGCTTATAATAGGGAGATGGCGTATTTCCTGATATAAACCGCGAGCGACCTGTCTTGTTGCTTCGTCGGCAGGAAAAAGCCTATCTTCATGTAGTAGTATCGATTCCATAACTCTCTCTTTTTAGAGGGTGACGCCACGTTTCCAAATAGCAATCTCGTGGCTGCCATTTTTCTCGTTGCAGGTTTGTTGACCAGACGCTACTGCTAAACAGTGATGCAATAGCTCGGAGGCACACTTATCGATAGAAGTGCCTTCAAGAACTTTTCCGGCATTAAAATCTATCCAATGAGGCTTCTTATTTGCGATATCTGAATTGGAGGATATCTTAATTGTAGGTACAGGAAAGCCGAGGGGAGTACCGCGGCCCGTGGTGAATAAAACAATGTGGGCGCCCGATGCAGCAAGGGCAGTGGCACTAACCGCATCATTCCCAGGCGCTTGTAATAAACTCAGCCCTTTTTCTTTTCGCGGCTCACCATAATTTAATATGGACTGTATGGTTGATTGGCCGCCTTTTTGTACGGCGCCTAATGACTTTTCTTCTAGGGTAGTGAGCCCACCAGCTTTATTCCCAGGAGAGGGGTTTTCATAAATAGGCTGATTGTGAGCAATAAAATAATCTTTAAAAGCTGTGATTAAATGATTAAATTCCTGGAACACGTTTTCATTTTTAGCACGGTTCATAAGTAACTGTTCTGCACCGAACATTTCAGGTGTTTCAGTGAGAATGACCGAACCGCCTAACTGACACATTAAATCAGTCACTCGGCCTACCGTTGGGTTTGCCGTGATACCACTAAACGCGTCACTTCCACCACACTTCATTCCTAATACTAATTCGCTGGCATCTATGGGCTCTCTTTTGTCGCCCGCGATGACAGTGAGTAATTGCAGTACAGCGCTTACCCCTTCTTCTATCTCATTCTCGACTTCTTGGGCGTTATAAAACTTTACGCGATGCTCGGGCTTGTCTACCTGTGGCAACATAGACGCTAACTGGTTGTTTTCACATCCTAACCCGATGATTAAGACTGCGCCCGCATTTGGGTGAGAGGCTAACGAAGACAGGATAGTGCGGGTGTCATCTAAGTCATCACCTAGTTGCGAGCAACCGAACGGATGGGTAAAGGCCCTAAAACCGTCACATTCCCCGGTAAAGCGGCGGCTGCATTCGTCGGCAATACGTTCGGCTGCGCGGTTAACGCAACCCACAGTATTGATAATCCAGATTTCATTTCGAATGCCGACTTTTCCGTTTTCTCGGCGATAACCAAAAAACTGTTGGCGGGGAAGTTGAGGCCCTTGACTCGCAGAAACAGGGTGGTAACTGTAGGTTTCGGTACCGTTTAACTTGGTTTTCAAATTATGGCTGTGGACGTGTTCACCTTGGCGGATATTCTCTGTTGCTTCGCCTATTTCAAAGCCATACTTAATGATTACCTGCCCTTTATCGACAGACGTAAGGGCGACTTTGTGACCGGCTGGAATTGCTTCTTCTACCGTCAGGTTTTCAGTGTTTATAACGGTGCCTGGTACGAGAGGCTGAGTAGCAACAGCCACATTATCGTTCGGATGTACTTTTACCAGTTGAATTACTGCACTCATTATTTTCCCGCCAACTTGATTTCTTTTGCAGTGCTACGCGCTGCTTATGTTTACAAAATGTTTCTTTTTATATTTAATTATGCCACCGGTGGCATAATAAGGCCAAACGAAGATCTAAGCAACAATTCTGAGCTTAAATCATACTTTTTTTATTGAGTCCCTAATAATTAAATGCGGTTTTACTAGGTAGGTTTCACTTTCGCTCACTTCTTTACCCTGAATATGAGCAATGATTTTTCTGGCCGCTATGGCTGCCATATCGCCCACAGGTCGTTGGACTGTGGTGAGGGCAGGGATCACACGGGCCGCTAGTAAGTTATCGTCGAAGCCGGCTACTGAAAGGTCATCGGGGACGGCAATCCCCATTTCGTGGGCAACTTTTAAAACGCCTGCGGCCATTTCATCGTTATTCGCAAAAATAGCTTTGACGCGTGGTGACTGAATGAGCAAGTGACGAGCGCACTCAATTCCGCTTTCGAAGCTGTTTTTCCCTTCAACGATCCGCGATGGGGGCACGTCGACATTTAATGACTGTAAGGTTTCTAAAAAGCCTTCAAGGCGCTCTTTTGATGAGTAATATTGTTGCGGACCGCTAATAATACCTATGTCGGTGTGACCTAACGAAACCATATATCGTGCTAAATCACGCAGTGCGGCACGATCATCGGATACAACAATGTTCTTGTGATCGTCTAAGTCTACTGAGGCCATGCGCACATAATTAATATGCTTACTTTGTAAGGTGTCGGCCAGCAATTTAGATTCAGACACAGGCGGTAAAATGATAACGCCATCAATATTTGAACGGCGAACAAAGTGAATACAGTCTTCTATAAATCCCTCGGATTTATAGCGGCACGGATGTACCACCAGTTCGTAGCCCAGTTCTGAACAGATGCTTAACACTCCCCGTTGCACCTGGTCGATATAAAGCGCATCCGGGTTGTCGTAGATAAGCCCAATGAGATAAGAGCGACTGGTGCTTAACCCTCGCGCTTGTTTATCTGGCGCAAAGCCCGTTTCTTTAATTACGGCTTCAATCCTTTCCCTCGTAGCCTTGCCTACGTTAGATGCCCCGTTAATCACACGAGACACCGTACGTTTTGAGACACCGGCTAAATGGGCTACATCATTAATTGTGGGGCGCTTATTCATTGCAATCTGTTTTTCTGCGCTAACTTCCAATTCGTCAGATATTAACACATAAAGCCCCTTCCATTAAAAACAATCATTTAAAAGCCCAATGCTCTTGGAAGCGCTTCACTAAACCAATCAACGTAGGTGATGAGCATTAACACCACAAACATGGCCGCGTAGAGTGGGAGCAATGGCTTAATAATATTTTCTAACTTGGTTTTCGCGATGGCACAGGTAATGAATAATACAGCGCCTACGGGGGGAGAGCACAATCCAATTGATAGGTTGAGCACTAGCATGATACCAAATTGCAATTCACTCATGCCTAACTGCATGGCTACCGGTAAGAAAATTGGCGTAAAGATAAGAACGGCAGGCGTCATATCTAAAAATGCACCAACGACAATAAGCAGCAAATTAATTAGCAGTAAAATAAGTAATGGATTATCGCTAACGGTGAGTAATGCATTACTGAGTGTTTGCGGAATGTTTTCAAAAGAAAGTAGCCATGACATTGCGGTAGATGCTGCAATGAGTAGCATAACGATGGCGGTGGTTTCCGCCGCTTTCAACATGATACCGGGTAACGCGTTTAGCGCCACTTCTTTATAGAAAACCACAGCCAGTAATAGGGCATATACCACGGCAATTGCACCTGCTTCTGTGGGGGTGAAAATACCGCCAACTATGCCGCCAATAACCAAGATAATAAGAAACAGCGAAGGAATGGCTTGCAGTACTTTTTTAAATACCACTGACAAAGGCAAGCGAGGAGCCAATGGGTATCCTTTGATTTTCGCATATCCGTAACACACCATCATAAGCGCTAGCCCCACCATGATGCCTGGGATATATCCCGCCATAAAGAGTGCGGCGATAGACACACCTCCGCTGGCAATGGCATACACAATAAGAATATTGCTGGGCGGGATTAGCATGCCTGTGGTGGCAGCGGCGGCCGTAACGGCGGCGCTAAAATTTGGTTCGTAACCTGCCTTTTTCATTTCTGGTAGCATAAAACTGCCAATGGCAGAGGTGGCGGCAACCGCAGAACCAGAAATAGCACCGAACATCATGCAAGAGACCACATTGACTAATGCCAATCCTCCAGGCAACGCGCCAATTAACGCCATGGCACATTCGATGAGGCGCTTAGCAATTCCCCCGCGCCCCATAATTAAACCTGATAATACAAAGAAGGGGATGGCCAAAAGGGCAAAACTATTTAACCCGCCCACCATACGCTGGGCAATGGTAATGGTGGCGGGGGTTATATCCATATTCATCAGCATGGCAAGTAACGTCGCTACACCAATGCTGATGGAAATCGGGACGTTTAATAGCAATAAAGCAAAAAATACGACGACTAAAATAATGCCAGTTAATTCCATTATTGCGTACTCGTTTGAGGTTGAGACCACAGGGTGGCAATGTTGACAAGTCTATAGCCAATAATCAGTAGCCCTGATAGAGGAAGGACGAGATAGATATGTCCCATTTTGACGCCTAGCGCTGCCGATATTTGGTTGAGCTCAAGGGTTAGCATGACTAATTCTGAGCCGCCATAAACCATGACAAGCACACAGAAGTAAATAACAACACACTCAACGAGGGTAAGTAGAATTCGTTTAACAGCAAAAGAACGGCGCTCTACGATGAGGTTAAACCCAAGATGAGCGCGCTGTTTATAGGCGTAAGCGGCGCCTAGAATTCCTATCCAGATGAGGAAAAATCGAGAGAGCTCTTCGGTTGCCGCTGCGGGATCTTGAAGTAGATAGCGAGAGACAATTTGCCAAATAACCGTCAGTAAAATACAGGTCATTGCGACAACGAGTGCTGCGGCCAAGGTTTTATCGATGAATTTTATTATTGTCATTTTTACATCCCCTTAATGTCTTGGATAAGCTCACCTATTGGTGTGCCGTTAAAGCTTTCATGAAGCGGCTTTACCGCTTCTAAGAAAGGCGCTTTATCGGGGTAGATGACCGAGACGCCTTTGGCTTTCACTTTGGCAAGAGACTCGATAGTGGACGTTTTCCAAAGCTGACGCTGGTATTGCACCGAATCGGCCATGGCTTTGGTTAGCCACTCCTTTTGAGTATCAGTAAGGCGGTTCCAAACCGGCAGTGAAGCAAGCATGACGTCAGGCACACTCGTATGTTCATCGAGGCTGTAATATCGTGAAATTTCATAGTGACGAGACAGGTAATAACTTGGCGGGTTATTTTCAGCCCCGTCTACCACACCCTGCTGTAACGCAGTATATAGCTCTCCCCATGACACGGGCGTGGCTGCGCCGCCTAGTGCACGAACGCTCGCGACGGCGGTTGGACTGTTTAACACGCGAATTTTAAGGCCGCTTAGGTCACTGGGTTGGCGAATGGGCTTGTCATTGGTATAAAAACTGCGGCTGCCTGCGTCATAGTAGCCTAAGCCCTTTAAGCGATAATCTTCGATACCGGTAAGCAGTGCGCTGCCTAGATCACTATTAAGAACGCGCCAGAAATGCTCGCTATCTCTAAACAAATAAGGAATGCTGAATATTTTCATTTCAGGCGCAAAGCCTTCCAAGGGACTGGCGGACACTTTCGTCATTGCTAAAGAGCCAATCTGCAATAGTTCAATCATTTCGCGCTCAGTGCCCAATTGACTATTGGGGTAAATAACCACATTCATGGTTCCGTTAGAATAATAGGCGAGCCGCTCACCTAAATACTCCATCGCCTTGTGCACTGAGTGTTGTGTATCCAAAGAATGACCAATGCGAAGGACTGTGATATCCGGGTCGACCTCCTCGCTGGAGCAACTCATAAGAGTGGCGACGGTAAAGCCGATAACCATTATCTTTGACAAAAACTGCATAGTTGACACGCCTTAACGAAGAGCCGAAGGTGGAAATTTATCCATATCGTCGTAGTCTAGGTTTTCGCCAGCCATTCCCCAGATAAAGGCGTAACTTCCTGTGCCTACGCCACAGTGTATCGACCAAGGAGGTGAAATCACGGCTTGCTCATTTGCCACAAAAAGGTGGCGGGTTTCGTGGGGTTCGCCCATGAAGTGACAAACGCGATTGTCGTCGCCTAAATCAAAATAGAAGTAAACCTCGTTGCGTCTGTCGTGCTGGTGAGCAGGCATGGTATTCCATACCGACCCATTTTTCAGGCGAGTGAGCCCCATTTGGAGTTGGCAAGTATCAACCACCGAATTAATGATGAGCTGTTTAATGTCTCTTTCATTGGAGGTGCTTTGGCTGCCCAAATTCAGCACATTTGCCTCTAGCTCTCCAATTTTTTTACATGGGTAGCTGTGATGTGCAGGGGCAGAATTAAGATAATACTTTGCTGGGTTATTCGCATCTTTAGAGGAGAAAACGACGTTATCGTTGCCTTTTCCGATATAAAGCGCTTCTTCATTGCCTAAATCGTAACTGACACCCGCGACTTCAATAGTGCCTGGACCTCCGATATTAATAACACCCACCTCTCTACGCGCGGTAAAGAAGGGCATTTTTAACTGGTCTTCAATGGTCTCTAGTGTCAGCGGGGTGGTGGTTGGCACCGCACTTCCTAGCATAAAGCGCTCGTAATGAGTGTAAATCCATACCACTTTTCCCGGCGTCATTAAGCTTTCTGCCAAAAACGCCTCTCTTAGCTCATTGGTGTTGTAGGCGTTGGCCTCTTTCTTTCCAATAGCATAACGACAATCAATTTTGTTGTTCATAGTAAACGGTTCCTATCGTGCTAAAAAGCCGCCGTCGACGGCGAGGGTGTGCCCATTAACGTAATTGCTGGCTTGGCTGGCTAAAAAAACCACAGCGCCAGCGAGATCATCGGTTTGCCCCCATCGTCCAGCAGGTATTCGAGCACATATTTCGCTACTGCGTTTTTCATCATCTTGCAGTGCTTGAGTGTTGTCAGTTTTGATATAGCCTGGTGCTATGGCATTCACTTGAATATTGAATTGACCCCATTCATTCGCTAATGCTTTGGTAAGACCCGCAATGGCGTGTTTGCTTGCGGTATAGGCAGGTACAGTGATACCGCCAGAGTAACTCAGCATTGAGGCAATATTGATAATCTTCCCTTGCTGTTGCTGAATCATGTTGCGGCCTATGGCTTGGCTTAAAATAAACGCAGAATCAAGATTAACCGCAAGCACATGTTGCCACGCTGATAGCGGGAAGTCGGTGGCTGGTGCCCTATGGATAGTGCCCCCATTATTGACTAAAATATCGATATTGCCTTTTAGCCCCATCGCTTCTTCTGCCATGGCCGCAACTTGCTCTGCATTAGACAAATCTGCGCTTACCGCATTGGCAGAACCCCCCGTTGCCAGGATTTTACTTACTGTGTGGTCGCAGCCTCCGGCGCGAGAGCTTGCACAGATAACATGCGCGCCAGCCTGGGCGAGCGCAAGAGATAGGGCTTGACCAATTCCTCGACTAGCCCCTGTAACCAGCGCTCTTTTGCCTTCTAAACTGAAGTTCACCATTTGAGTAACCCTTTAAACCGACATCGATATATACAAACGACATACTAAATTGAAAAATTCCGTTAACAAAATTTAAAATAATTGCCACCGGTGGCATTTGTCAATATATTGTTTAAAATAAACTGCGTGAGTAATTACCGATAAATTCATCGTTAGGAGAGGTTTTATGAATAAAGTCATGAAGTTAGGTTTGGTTATATTGCCAATATTGACGGCGTGCGATAATGCAAAAAATATAAAAGAAAAGGGTGTGCTGGTTAATAATCCAGCAGAAGGGGGCGCGATGACACAATGGGTTTCCGTACCGGTGCCCGATGCGCAATCACAATGGCGGGTAAAGGGGGTGCCATCTGAATGGCGCAATACGCCGGAAGGCGGAAAAGCGCTTTTTGCCGCCATTAATGTGACGCCAGGCACTTCGGAGTATTATCCCCTAACCAGAATTAGCGCAGGCCAACCCGTTGAAGATTTTGCGCATGCAGAGCTTTCGGTCAGAACCGGCGGCGAATGGAACGGCACGGTATATGAGTCTCAAGAATATACCTTCGAAACGGTGGAGAACTTTATCGCGCCTGAGCAACTGACCGATCATTCTTATTACTTACGCTACGAGGGACCAGGGTGGGAATCCGACAAAGTAGGCTATCGACTATATTTCGATTGGCGTAATGCGATTGATGTATTTGTGAAAACGGGAAGCGACCCTGTTCTATCAAAAGTAGGTCAGGATGGTTACGACAGTTATCATTCACTCAGTGAGTGGGGGGGCGATGCGCTTAAAGTAGGCAAATCTTTGGGTGTTGGCGCCCTTGGAAGAAAGACCAACGATGGCATATTACATTTTCAATACGTTGATAATACGTCTTATACCTTGCTTGAAAACAGTCAGTCTTCAGCCTCTTTTAAAGTGAATTATGAAAACTGGGCTTTGGATGACAGCGGTTCAGCGGGGGTAGACATTCAAACGGTATACCGAATTAATGCATTTGACCCAACCACACATATTGAGGTGAAAGCATCAGAAGCAGCGTCAGGAATAGTGGCGGGGTTAGTCGCGCATGATAATACACAAGTTATTGATATAAAAAGTTCTGAGTGGGGAGTGATTGGGACGTGGGGGCCTCAAAGTGTACTTGGCGACCAAGATAAACTCGGCCTAGCGGTATTTTATAGACTAGACCAAGTCGCCGATGTAGAAAAAGGGGAATTCGATCATTTAGTGATGTTCAAGCCATTAACCGCATTCGAATATAAAATTCTGGCGGTGTGGCCTCAAAGAGACGAGGCCATTCATTCAGCCGAAGCATTCTCCACCATGCTTGTAGACAAGTTAAACGCGTTTGAAAACCCGATAAGTGTTCAAGTCGTTGAAAAATAAGCTGGTGTAAGCCTGTTTTAAGCCGCTGCGATAGGTAGCGGCTTTATACTGTCTGGGCTGGTAAAATTTCAAATTGTATAGGTTTATAGCGAAAGTTATTTGACTCGCCAGCAGAACAGGCGGTTAAGCCCACTATCATGTCCATTTTGGCTTCAAATACGGTAAAGTCACCGGCTTGGCTTTTTGGCGGCAGAACCGCAATTTTTCCGTTGTCGCTAATATCCACATTCATAAAGGTATTGAACGTTGTGCCTACATGGTGAGCAGGAATATCAAATTCCGCGAACGCGGCAACGAGATTGCCATAGCAGCCAGGGACGGGTTCTTCGTCAGGATAAAAGTGTCTAAATGTGTCCACACTGCATGGCGTGAGCAAGAAGTCATGATCTTCCACTTTGTCTTCGATTATTTCAAACATGACTTCACTTAAGTTGGAGTAAAGCTTGCTGCCGGTTTTAAAGCGAATGCTTTCGTTGTAATCCAGGGTTCTGCCTGATGACAGAAACTCGGTTTTGTCGTGTTCGTTAAACGCATAAATATCGGCCACTTGTTCACCCTCGGGGTCGATAACTTTTAATCTTTCCCCTTTTTTAATCGTAAATGCTGTGCCGCTTCTAGGTTGTATTGTTTGTCTCATTGTTTGACTCTTTTTATGGTTTAATTTGATGCAGCGTGGAACGGGCATTGCCAGTTTTTAGGCTGTTGCTTGCCACTGTACTGCAGGGCCTCCGAGGATTCTCCATGATTGTCGAGCAGCGTATTTTCACTGCCACAAAAAATAGCATCTTGCTCTCTGATATGATCCCGTAACGGAGTGAACTTGCCTTGTTCTTTTAACGCTTCAAATTGCGCATGAAGGTTAAAAACCAGTGCTGGCCGTGAAAAGCGCCTGCTTTTACGCGAAGCCGCAGGGTGCAGGCCAATAATGAAAAAGGCACAGCCGCCTAAACTGAAACTGAAATTAGGGTGATGTGGATCGTCGGCCACATTCTCGTCCCAGTCATTTATGCATGCGTCAATTTCATGGAGTTGTTGCAGCTTTCTCCACAACAGTTTGTCGAACACAGTTTCGTTCAGTACTTCTGGGAGTTCAAAGGTAAACACCAACGACGAGTAAATGTCTTTTTCCATGTTGAATTGATGAATAAAATCGTAAATATCCGATAACATATCAATATTATTCATTTCACAGGATAGATCGTCGTACTGTTTTACGTGCACTTGATCTTTGGTGAGCGCGGTTTTTGCGCCTGCACATGGAAATGCAGGCTGAGCTATAAACTCACTAAGTTGCGCTGAGAGATTCGGTTTTAAAAGTGACATAACCTTTCCTCATTCATCGCAAACTCGCTATTACGCAGTGTAAACACGTGAGGCAACGATAGCGTTGTTTGCGGCTGCATCATGGGTGTCTTGTTCTACACCTGTATTTAGGTTCGGTAGCTGCGTAACCTGCTTGTCTACCTGAGCTGCCATACGTGAGGGCGTGATAGATGCAGCGCTCAATTCTGGCGATGTTTGCATGGGTGTCTCTGTATCGTCTTCGTTTTTACTTGCGTTAGGCAGTTGTAAAACCTGAATGCCATTTTCAATATAGTCTTGATTGATATAGCCTGCTTCAGCGTAGGCATCTAGCACGTCGGGGCGGGGGTACTTGCCCCATTTCGAATAGTAACGTTCAGCGTTCTTAACGAAATCCAGTAGGTGATTAACCGGGCATTGATAATTCGGCCGCTCAGGTAAGAAGGTGATTTGTGGTATTTCTTTAATGGCGAACCCTAAAGTTCTGCAATTGGTGAAAAAATCTTCGTCGTTTATTCCGAAGCCGCTGTAGCCTTCATCGAAACCGCCGGTTTTCTCGAAATCTGTCTTATTAATAAAAAACACTGTAGAACAAATACTATCGTGACTAAACTTTCCATGATGATCTTCCTGCTTAATTGTTATCTGGTCTCGGTGAGGGATTTCGTTGTTGTCTTCAGAGGGGCCATCTTCTGAAGGAGTATCTTTTTTAGATGTGTCGTTGGCATCACTGTCTGTTAGCGTGGTTTCAGACGACATCGACGCGCTGATTAGATTGTGGTCGAGGTGCCAGCATTCTGCGTCTATCATTTTTACCTTGGTGTGCAGAACGCTATGTTGTGACCATTCTCTAAGGCCTGCTTCAATGAAGTTTGGCGCACATATGGCATCAACGTTCATATAGACGAGGGTGTCATGTTTTGCTTCAAGCAAGCCTTTGTTTCTGGCTCTTGCGATGGGTAAATCGTCTTGGTTGACAAATTTGTGCACAATATCGAATTTTTCGCTTCGTATAAGAGACAGTTCAGACGGTGAAGACATCCATACAATAACGAGTTCAGCTGGCGAGGGGTGACAATGTTCTAGTTGCTCAATCAAGTGACAGAGCTTTTCAGTACGGCTTTTTACTATGGTAACTACGCTTACTGGTAAGTGCATGACAACCTCCAATGTTTCGACAACCTGCGTGATAATTACTACTAAAGTAGCAATAGCTGTACCATTCCAGTAACTGTATGTTTTCTAATTGAAATATTTATTTTTCGGCGGGCTATACACACGTATTGTGCAAACATTTCATTGTGAGTGAAAGATATTTACACAGCAAAGTGGTTGCCGTTCCAAGGTTTGAACGGCATTGCAAAGCTTAAAAGAATGTTAGAAGCGGGTTGCTTAGCTGTGGGGGTAGGTGAGTGGCGACGGTGTGGGGACTGTTTTCGTGATGATGCTCGTGTGAATCAGGGTTTGCCTTAGCACCATCCCCTTTGATGAATTCGATAGGCTGATTTCGTACGCAGAGTTTCGTGCCATTGAAAACTTGGCATGTGCCTTTAAAGCGTTTGTCGCCTCCAGACTCGTACTGACATTCGTCGCTTACGCTTAATGCTCTGCAAGCGTTAATTGAGGCATCAAAGACATGCCCATTGTGCGCATAACTTTGTGACGAAAAAACAAATGAATTGAGTAATAGCAAGCTCAATAAGGTGACTGGTTTCATCACTGCGCTACCTCGATACTTCCCTGCGCTCCACTGTAACAGCCGATAAACATATTTTCAGCCGCACTTGCAGCATGATAATGATAACCTCTCGTGTCGTCGCTATGACCTCTACATTCGTCAAGATCGTAATCTTCTTCGCCTGTTGAATTCAACATGGCATAAATGCCATACCCGTCTAACGCATAACCAATGAGGTTTGCGTGGCCGTCTACTGAGGTAATGACATCACTACAGCCTAATGCTGCATGGTAATGATAGCCTTCCACCGGGTTTATATGCCCGCCGCAATCGTCAAAAGCGGCAATGGTGTTGGCGGCGAGAATGGCGCTAACAGGCGCGGGGCCCGCGATAACAACACCGTTGAGTGCTACACCTATATCAGCACTGACTTGTTCTGGGTTGGATAACGCTACTGGAGAAACGGGGATAAGAAAAGTTTGCTGAACCCCCCCGTTGTAGTATTCGATATCGCATTGCACACAGTGATTTTGATACTCGGGATCTACATCGGGTCGCGCTGCTGCTTAACAGGCGACTTGGGTGTCTGTTACATATACCTCACCACTGGTCTCGTCATATAGCTGCCAATCATCTCCGTAGAGCGTTTTGGTATACACAATAAACTCACCATCGAGTTGATACAGCTCGCCGCTTCCGTCAAACCATACCCCCCCTTGTGTTTCGTCATCATCAATATGTGTAGGGCAAAATGGCCCTATTTCATTATTTGAAGGTACGCCATTGATGACTATTTCGTAGCATTGGGTCTCTGTGCCATCAGATAAGGTACAAGAGGTTGTGCTTATGTCTTGGGCTAAGGCGTCTGTGAGAAAGTTGTCAGGATCTAACCCTAGTTGGGTGTCTGATTGTGTATTATCCGTGTCTGATGCAGACGTAGTGTCTGTATCAACGGTACTTGAACTATCGCTACCACCGCACGCTACCAACGTAAGAATAAGTAATGCAGCACCCAGCAAATACCCAGTTTCTTTTTTATTCATATAAAGACACCCACCTTTTAATTAATAGCCAACGCTGCATTTTTCATTTATCCGCTAACAACACTAACAAGACACCCATGATAAAAAACGCTAACGAGACGCTAACGAGACACCCATGATAAAACGCGGTTTTTTGCGCGTATAACGAGCGTTTGATTATTGGTTGATTATCAAGACACCCATAAGAAACAGAATTGTCGTGGGTGTCTTGTTAATGATTTACCTGCACGTCATCCTATCGGCTAAAAGTGCAGATATTGTGCAGGATTTAAGGGGGTTTAAAGAAGTTTTAAGGTTTAGACGATTTTGTAGCCTACGCCGTACACGGCTTGAATTGGACACTCTAGGTGATCCGCGGTTAACTTGTGCCGCAAGTTTTTCATATGACTGTCTATTGTACGGTTGCTCACGACTCTACCGTCTTGGTAACCCGATGCCATTAGCTGCTCTCGTGAATACACAACGCCGGGGTTAGTCATAATGGTTTTAAGTAACCGAAATTCGACAGGCGTCAGTTCTACCGGTGAACCATTGCAGCTGCAGCGAAATTTAGCGATATCAACTTCAATATGCTTGAAGACTAATACATTAGTGTATTCTTCAGTGTCGGGAGCACGCGCGGTACGGCGTAAGATGGTTTGTATTCTTGCGACGACTTCACGTGCAGAAAAAGGCTTACATACGTAGTCGTCGGCGCCAGCTTCTAGACCAATAAGGCGGTCTATTTCATCCACTCGCGCTGTCAACATTAAGATGGGAACCTGTGAAAATTGTCGAATCTGCTTACATAAGGTTAACCCGTCCACGCCAGGCAGCATTCTGTCTAAGATTACGGCGGTTGGCGGGCGTTTTTTAACTTCATCTATAACGCCTTCACCTGAGTGTAATACGTGGCTATCAAAACCTTCTAACGCAAAGAAATCCACCAAAATTTGTGCAATTTTTTCTTCGTCTTCTACGATAAGAACATGGTTGTCAGACCGCATCAGTTATCCTTTATAAGTTGTTCTTTTGGCAACGTGATTGTGATTTTAATACCGCCAAGCTTCGAGGGCTCTGCAACAATCTTCCCTTGATGAGCGTTAACTATTTGTTTGCAAATGGACAAGCCTAGGCCGCCTCCAGAGCTTCGGCGAGCACGAGAGGCGTCTTCTCTAAATAAGGGTTCAAATAATAAAGATTCATTGCCTTTCTTTATTCCAGGCGGTGTATCTTCAATAAGTAGTGTAGCAGAGTGGCCGCTATCTTTGAGCGTAATCACGACTTTACCTGGCGCGTCTGTATATTCACATGCATTCACCAATAGATTTGTGATTAACTGGTTTATTCTTTGGGGGTCAGCATCTATGAGTATGGGCGAAGCCTCAGCTATCTCAATATCGATGCCTTTCTGTATAAACTTACTTAACAGGGTGTCTTTTTGTGAGATGACAGCGTCACGTAAATTGACACTCAGGAAATGGTATCGCAAACCGCCAATGTCTGAGAGAGACAATTGATAAAGGTCTTCAACAAGCAATGACAATCGAGATACTTCTTGATCGAAAGAATGCAATTGCTTTTGGTCTAAAGGACGTATGCCTGCTTTTATGAGTTCTATTTCTCCAGAAAGTATCGTAAGCGGTGTTCTTAATTCGTGAGATATGTCAGCAAGCCATTGATTTTTTGTGTTTTCATTGTTTTTTAACGTAGTAGATAACGTATTGATATGGCTCATCAACTCTCCGAATTCATCGGCTCTTTCATTTGGAAGGTGGGTGTCGTATTTACGAGCAGTCAGGGCTTTTACTGCGGCTAATATCGACTCAAAGGGGCGTAATATTCGTGGTGTAATGCCCAACGCTATGATGATTGCTAGTGCGAAGGAAACCAACCCAATAATGATAATGGCGTGATTTTGCTGGGCGGCAAATTCAACGGCTATTTCTGAATTAGGCGTCGGTGGCGGGTAACTGATTAGCGTACCAATACGCCCTCTGTCTGAGATTAAATCCACGGTAACTTGCTTTGCAGACGAATCTCTAGAGACATTGCCAGTTACTACATTATCTTCACTATCGAAAAGTGCAGTTGGTGGGCCAAGGTCGAGGTTGTTTGCAGCCATTGACCGTGATCGCGGTGGCGGCCCCATTCGGCGAGGAGGGCCAAATTTTCTATTTGGAGGGCCAGAGAAAAAGGAAGCATTATCTAGTTCTACATTTTCCCACGAGTTGCCGTTAGCACGATATTCATCGACGAGTTGAACCCCGAGTTGATTTAAACGCTCGCGTTCTTGGTTAATGATGAATTCTGTGAACCCTTGCTCAAAGCTCCAACGGGCCAATGCGAGCGAAAGCAATAACGAAAAGCACGTAAAGCCTAGCAGTAAACACAGGAATTTATAGGACAATTTCATGGGTAAATTATATATAAGGTAGGGTGGGGCACAAGCATGCTTAACATTTATTCACTGTATTTACACACTTGCTGCGTTAGAACTGCACATTGTTTCGTTATAGTGATTCAGTACCAAGCGTATACTTGAATCCAGAGTAAACAACAAGACACCCATGCAGTGGAGAAATAGTTATGAGTATAAACGTTAAAAAGACGGTATTGAGTTTAATTGCAGTAACTGGCTTAGTTACCGCTGCTTCTAATGCATTTGCCCAACAGCATGAACGCCCAAGAACGCCACCACCAGAAGCTATTGAAGCTTGTGAAGGCCAGTCGGAAGGTGACAGCGTAAGCTTTGAATCTCCTCATGGTGACACCTTGGAGGGAGTATGCGCCTACGTTGAAGAGCAACTAGTTGCTGTGCCTGAAAATCGTGGCAGAAGACACGATTGAATTGACCGAAACGTCCTCATCCCACTAGAAGAAACATTTAATTATATCAATGAGTTATATTTCTAAATATAACTCGTCATTGGTTATTTCATATCGTTCTAACAAAGGTTCTGCGATTGTGAAATAATTCGTGTATGTTATACTTAAGTATAATTTTGCCATGAAGGCAGTGTGGTTTGAGGAGGCTGATCGTGCAATATGCTAGTAATAGCCTAAACGAGCTCGTGAATGCACGGAATCCCAACGTACCTGATGTGTTTGTTCTCCCTTGTGATGGGCAAACACTTTATGTGCACATAAGCCCATATGTATGGACGCGACCTTGGGAGGGGCGGGAGCATACCGCTTTTTCCATCGGACTGGCTCCGGGCTGCCCTAACGCGTGCAGGATGTTTGGAAAAATTGACATTCCTTACCTTGATGTCAAGCTTGAACAGGTGAGAGATGCAGCGCTTCGACGTGTAGCGCAAACTGGGCTATCTTTCCTTACGCGAAGAGGTGCCGGCGTCAAGAGCTTTGCTATTCATCCTCGCGGCGGTTTTACTTCCATAAATGAAAGTTCAGCCTATCAGAGCGCGTACGATAGCGGTTACCGTTACGTTGTTCATGTCTATCAACTTAGAAGTGGTGGATTAGGCAGGCAGTTTGCGGAGTGGTTTTTCTTTGGTGAGCCCGACGAGCTCAATGTGCTAGCGAAAGTACGACGTCATCAAGCTAAGCATCCAGAGTCCATGCATTTTGAAATATGTCAGTTGTCATCAGAGTTACCTAAAACGGCATAGTTAGCCTTCAAATTTAACCTTTTGCATACTTGTTATCGTATCTGTTAGCTAATACAGTTCATCGAAATAATCGTGGGAGTGAGTTGTGTCCTCGCAGTCATCTGTAGTACTTCGTCAATATGATAAGCAAACGCTGAAACACGTTGATATCATTTCAGGAATTTCTCCGAATGCGATGAGAAGGGTGTTCGGTGGTTGGATCCTTTTCGTGGCTATTGTGGCTGTTATTGTCTCTGTTGCACCTGATTTAAGTGTTCAGTTTATTGGCCTTACTCTCTTTGTGCTTGTTGCCTTTACACTACTTATGTTTGGTCAAAGTCGTATTTCTGAAGGTTGGCCGGCGATTATTTGCGATGACAATACCGTAGGAGTGGTAAGAGACCCGGTTAAACGGGAGTATATTTGTGTCGATAAATCCTTGGTAACCGTTGCTAACCCCACTTTGATTAAACCTAATAAAAAAGCGATTGAAATAGTGTTGGATGCCTCACGCCTCACGGAAAGTGATGTCGCTGTGCTAAATCAAGCGGTTTGGCCTAGGAGTGACAGATTATTAGGTTTGTCTCACTTTAAACGTAGGGAAGACGCTTGTGATAGCGTGATGTGGTGTGTGAAACACCTAAGAAAACGACCGGTTGAACATGTGAGTACCCAAACTGCCTAATTAATTGGCTGAGACTTTTCTCCTTCATCAAGTTACGACCTACCTTAGATTTCACTCTTTCAACTGCAGCGTTGTCAATAACGGGTAGTGATCAGAGCCGATATCACCAAGCTTGCGTATATCCACAAGTGAAAAATGACTCGAATGAAATAAATGATCAAGAGGCCATTTAATTAAAGGGTAATGGGCGTGAAAGGTGTTATAAAAGCCTCGCCCGATACGCGGGTCTAGAAGGCCGCTCACTTTTCTGAACTTACGAGTGGTGGGAGACCAAGCCACATCATTTAAATCACCAGCGACAATCACTGGCTCTTCGTAATCACAAACCATATTGCCTACCAGATCTAACTCTATGTCCCGAGGTTTCGCTCTTTTATTTTCAGTAGGGCTTGGCGGCTTAGGATGAAGGAAAAATATTGTTACAGTGCTATTGTTTTTTGTGAAAGTGACTTTGAACGAAGGCACATCATCTTCTACAAAATAATGCAGTTCTACGGTATCCAATGGCACTTTGCTATACAGGTTCATTCCATACAAATTTTCTAACGGACAGTGTTTCTGATAAGGGTAATCCGAATTTAGTTCTGCAAGTGCATTCTGCCATCGCTTATTCGACTCTAAGGTGACTAGGAAGTCGGGTTGGGTGTCTTTTACGTGAGAAAGAAGTTTATGGTAGTTTTCATTGGGCATAAAGACGTTACTTGAAAGAATGCTAATCTTATTATCTTGGTCCGGCGACTCAGCCCTTTCCACTTCTTTGGAAGCCAATGGTGTGTAGGGATAAATCCAGAAAGCTTGGTATATAGCACAGCCCACGAGTACAAGTAATAGCAGGCTTTGGATATTGAATCCTAGGCCTTCAGCCCCTCCTATTAAAAGGCTAGCCGTTAATGTTATCAACATGATGCACAGAATTTGAAGGCGGGGAAATTCCCAAACTCTAACTAACCAGTGGGAAGAAGGAAGAGAGGGGGCCAGCGTAATAAGTATGAGTAGAATTGCTACTGTATCCAGTAAAATGTTCATCGTCCTTCCTGACATTGCGTTAATTGAAAAGGTAACAAAGCACTACAATCCACACCAGGCGTGGCTTTGCCTTTGCTAAGGTTATAATTGAAATTTCGCCTTCGCGTTATTGTGTAGATGGTATACAAAATTTGTACCGTATATATCACGTGGCTCAGTAAAAACTTCGCAATCACGGGCAAACTTTGCAAAATAGGGAACGCGTTAAGACTAGGTATTTTAAATAAAGTATCATTAATTCAATAAGTTAAAATAGTGGCTTGACTTTCGCTTAGTAACTAATGTGTTTCAACAAAGGAGAAATGTTATGAAACGTACTTTGATCTCACTATTAGTTGCTACATCCATAAGTTCAGCGGCTGTTGCCGGGGATATGGAATCGGATAACAAATGGGAAAAAGGCGCAAAGGATGCTTGGATAGATGGTAAAGCTGAGGCAACGCTATTATTCAATGGCAATTTGAACTCATTCGATATCAATACCGACGTTGATAACGGTGATGTTATCTTAACGGGTAAGGTGTCTAACTCCGTCGACAAAAAGCTAGCTGAAGAGTTAGTTGCGAACATTGATGGTGTAATGTCGGTAGACAACAGACTCACAGTGGTTGAGGAAAAAGATCTCTCTGAAAGTACCGAAGACATGCAAGATGATCTTGCTCAATCGAAAGAAGAGTCTGAAAGCGCGTTAACAGATGCTAAAATTGCGACGGTTATCAAAACTCGGTTACTAATGGACACTGATATTTCAGGTTTTGATATCGACGTCGACGTGGAAAACGGCAATGTAGTATTAACGGGTGAGGTTGACTCCGATGCGGAGCGACAACTCGCTATTGAAATTGCAAAAAATGCGTCAGATGTTAAAGACGTAGAGGACAACCTAGAGGTTGTTCCTGATACCGCTACCGAGACAGCCATGAACTAGTCTTGACCTTGCAATAAAAAAGGAGCTTCGGCTCCTTTTTTATTGGGTTTAGAAGATAGACAATCTATTCAGACACCCACTTTAAAATAACTAGACACCCACTTAACTACGCTTACTCCCAACTAATCCACTCTAGGTTTCTTCGGATACTTAATTTTACGAGATATGTTTACTAGTGGCATTTAATGGACAGCCACTCAAAGACATTAGAACAGCGTTGTTTTAAAGGATGTCTTTCTGCATTTTAATTGTGTAGGTCATATTAAAATATCCAAAGTGAAAATAATGGGTGTCTTTATAGCAGGCCAATAGAAGAATGTTCCTTATGTAGTGTAGAACTTACTTTTTGTCTGCGTGAGTTTATTTACTGTGAGAGTTTAAGTTATTGATTATAAATGCTTTTTGTGATGGCATGAGAAGTGCTTTATTCCCAGTGACTTTTTAATTTATATTATTGCAAGGGACTAACGCGATGAATATTTTACGCTGGATTTTCTCAGCTTCACTAATCTCCGCTGGAATCATGATAGCTGGGCTTTTAATGAGTGGTACGAATCTTATCAGCCAGGCAAATGCTGGTAATACAGATAAGCCGTATCATCCCTCTATCATCAAGATTGAAACGATTTACAACAGTGCTGAGTTTGACTTTAATCGAAAGAGTCATCTTCTTAGAAATGCGCGAATCTCCTACTACTTGAAGCAGGCAAAGCAAGCTGATTTAAGAAATTGGGAGTTTCAGCGAGATGATATGGTCAATAGAGCAAAAAGTATTCTTATTCATCATCAGCAAAATTACGTTCATACCTCGTCAGAGTTTGCGAGTTTGTAGACGTTAACCAAAGAGTTTCCGGGCGGTCGAAACCCCTTTTAACCTTCGCCGCCCGGTAGTGAGCTGGAATTTTTTTATCCTACTTACACTACCCACTGCGATAGAGAAGTGTTGTTCAAATTCGAGACTGGCTTTCAGCCACTGGGAACTAGATAAGGCTATTTGGTTCAATGAAGCTTGGTACTCACCGTCAATAAATCCCGCTTTATCATCTCTCACAGCTTTACCCGTCTGAGTTAGTAACGTCGCATACTCTGTAAAAGTTAGGTTAAGGCAATATTGATTTGAACAAGCAGTATCGGATTTAAAAGGTAGAATTCCCGTTGACGTTTTACGTGTTAACTTACATTCAATACGCCGTTTAATACTGGTGTACTCGGAGTCTTCAGGGGTGCTGGCTAATGATGCACGTATTGGATTCAAGTCAACGTAGACCATACAACTAAGTAATGCTTTCTCATCTAAAAGCGCTTGAGACTTAAAACGACCTTCCCAGAAGCGCCCTTTACATTCGTCCTCAGCATTTGCTGCGCGAGCGATGTACTCATTAAGATCTCGCATAAACCAACTGATACTAAATAATCGTTTTCGATATACGGCAGCGGTACGCTTTACACTCAACAATTCTGCTTCAGAGAGGGCTTCGCCAGCCAGGTAGGATTTAGTGAGTAATGTGCCTTTATGGAGTTTGTGCCATCGTATTAACACTTCCCGCATTGAAAGTGAGTTAGCTGATTTCTCATCTACTCTTAAAACAACATGAACATGGTTGCTCATCACGGCGTAGGCGCATAAATCTATGGCGTAAACGGATGACAAAAATAACGTTCTTTTTTCAACCCAACCTCGGCGGTGTTCAAAACTTTGCCCTGTGTTTTTATCATATCCGCACAAATAGCATTGCCGAACACACCGCGTTACGCAATGGTAAAACGGTGTTTCGGATAAATTGACGAGGTCGCTTCGACGTGTTGCCATAAATCTAAACTCATAGGTATTTAGTTTATATATTATCAGGCGTACTCGAAAAACAACCTGTCGCTTAGGACAGTTCTTAAAAACTAAAGCGGCTTCAATGTAGCGTTTAGTTGATTTATGTAAGCTTCTACTACGCCTTTAACGAATGACTGGCAGGCTTTCGCTGTGGAAGGGTCATATTCACCATGGTTTGTTATATTGTTTGATAACACACGGATACCTAACATGGGTGTCTTGTACGCATAAGCAACTTGTGCGGCTGCGGCTGTTTCCATTTCTTCTACACTTGTGCCCATCTCTTCGTGAAGCCACGCGATACGGTCTAGTTCATTATTCCAGAAATTGGCGCTGCCAATGGTGCCTTTCACAATTTTTCCACGGGTGTAGGTATCCCTTATGCTGACCGCTACAGATATGAGTGTCTCGTCACCCGCATAATACCTAATTTTGTTAGCGTCTGAGGCGCTGTCACCTTCGCCAGCACTGCCTTCAGATGCCATCAAATCCATGGGTGTCCAGGTTAGGGGGTTGGAGCCTTGCGCTTTTGCTAACTTGGGTGTCTTGAAATTGCCGATGTTGACACTTCTTGCGCCAAGTACAATATCACCCACCTGTAGTTTGGGGTCGTGACCGCCAGAGGTTCCCTGGTTGATAATGATAAGGGGGCGATACTTAATAATCCCTACAGCCGTTGCTGCAGCTGTATTCTCTAATCCTTTACCAGTTTTAACTACCACTACAGGATAGCCGTTTAGTGTGCCCTTATAAAAGGTAGCGTTTCCAGATTTTTCTGTTTGCACATTGTCTAACAAGCCTGCGAAATATTCAGCTTCAATGGGCATTGGGCCTTGAATCATTATAGGTTGTAATGGCGTGGCAGCACTTTCAACAACAACGTGGTTAAATTCTGCTTTTGCAAAGAACGCCAAGGAAGACATGAGTGCCCATAAAATGACAGATAGTGTGATTTTTTTCATAATTTTTCTAATGATAGCCTCGGTAAGGTTAATATGGCTGTCCTGATGTAATGACCTAACATGGGTGTCTTGATGTGTTTATCATGCAGGTAATCATCGGATATGACCACCAGATTCTTTTGCTTGAGAGAATAAAAATGTGAGGTAAATAGAGAGATTATACGTAAACAGGTTGGGTAGTGTGATTGCAGTAGCACGCTCGCACCACTGCAATCACATTGAGGTTTATTCTACATCAACAATCTTAAGCGTGTTGGTCGCACCAACTTTTTCCATTTCATCGCCATAAGTAAGGATAATGCTATCACCACTTTTCACTAACCCTTTTTCTTTAAGAGCGGCAATCACGTCGTACTTCAATTTTCCAGGCTCGCTGTCTGAAGAATCGAAATAGACGGGCTTAACACCTCGGTAAAGCGCCATGCTATTAAGGGTGTCTTCATGGCGAGACATAGCAATAATAGGTAGCGAGGTAGTGATGCGTGACATCAATTTAGGCGTGTTGCCGCTTTCAGTTAGACCGACGATGGCCTTAACGCTAGGAAGGTGGTTGGCGGCATAAACGGCTGATAAAGCGATAGATTCGCTGGTAGAAGAGAATAATTCGTCCATTCTATGCTTCGAGATTTTGATGCTTGGATGGGTTTCTGCACCTTCACACACCCTCGCCATGGCTGTCACAGTTTCTACCGGGAAGTTACCTGCAGCGGTTTCTGCTGACAACATAACGGCGTCTGTGCCGTCTAGAACGGCGTTTGCAACGTCCATTACCTCGGCACGTGTTGGCATAGGGCTATCAATCATCGACTCCATCATCTGTGTCGCCGTTATCACCACTTTGTTTAGCTGGCGAGAGCGAGAAATGAGCTTCTTTTGCACCCCAACAAGCTCAGCATCGCCAATTTCCACACCTAAATCACCACGGGCAACCATCACTGCATCTGAAGCACTAATGATGTCAGTAATGGCTTCGTCAGTGGCGACGGCTTCAGCACGCTCAACTTTGGCACAAATTTTTGCGTAGCAGCCAGCGGCCTCAGCGAGTTCACGTGCGTAATCTAAGTCAGCTCCGCTTCGAGGGAATGAAACCGCTAAATAGTCTACGCCAATTTTTGCCGCCGTCTTAATATCTTCTTTATCTTTCTCGGTGAGCGCTTCTGCTGACAAACCACCGCCTTGGCGGTTAATACCTTTATTGTTAGAAAGTTTGCCGCCAACAGTCACTTCAGTAATCACCTTGCGACCTTCAACGGATGTTACGCGAAGTTGTATACGGCCATCATCTAAAAGCAAGATGTCGCCTGCTGATACGTCGTCAGGTAGCGCTTTGTAATCAATACCCACTTGGGTAGCGTCGCCTGCGTCACGGTCGAGTTCGGCATCTAGGGTAAAGGTCGCGCCAACATCGAGGTGAACAGCACCGTCTACAAATCGCGCTACGCGGATTTTAGGCCCTTGCAAATCACCCAATATAGCAACGTACTTTCCTAAATTCTTAGCAGCTTCTCTAACGCGCTTCGCACGTTCGATGTGGTCTTCTGCTTGGCCGTGAGAAAAATTCATGCGTACTGTATTTGCGCCAGCAGCTATGATGGCCTGAATCTTTTCAATTGAATCGGTTGCAGGGCCTAAAGTGGCAAGAATTTTCGTTCTTCTGGTCATGTTATTCCGTCGCTATTTCTGGATGAAGTATCATATGACATACAAGGTGAATTAGATTATAAATTCGCCTGTAATCGCTTTACGTAATTTTATTACAGAATAGTAGTTGAATCTGACAGAAATGTGAATGAAAGAAAGAAAATCTGGCAACTGGCTCGACCAGTTGGGCGGGCAGAGCCGATTTTTACCCATGATGTTAGTAGAATTTTAACGCCCATCAAGGGCATTAGCCAAGTGCCGATGATATAAAGATTTTAACGCCTGTCGCCCATTAACATTACATTAAACTTAGGGCGACACACGTGGCGTTACTAAAGGCGTAAAACGCGATAATGGTTAATCAGGGCGTTTCTCGTAACGCGATCCCCGCAGGGTGTCTTTTACCCGCTTCAAGTTTTCTCTAAACTTGTTGCCACGACGCAACGTGAAACCGGTGGCTAGCACATCTATCAATGTTAACTGGGCAATACGCGAGGCCATCGGCATATACATGTCGGTGTCTTCAGGTACTTCTAGTGAAAGCACATAGGTGCACTCTTGTGCCAGTGGACTATCTCCAGAGGTAATGCCAACCACAGTCGCATCATTCATTCGCGCGATTTGCGCTACTTCCACCAAGCTTTTTGTTCGGCCAGTGTGGGAAATGAGCACAACCACATCACCGGTGGTACTGTTCATACAGCTCATACGTTGCATGAGTATGTCTTCAAAGTAAACCACTGGCACATTAAATCGGAAAAACTTGTTCAGTGCATCATGCGCCACAGACGCTGATGCGCCAAGACCAAAGAATGAAATTTTCTGGGCTTGAGTGAGCAAATCAACAACGCGGTTTACGATGTGCACATCAAGAGATTGACGGGCTACTTCCAAAGAAGCCATGGTTGATTCGAATATTTTGTTGGTATACTCATCTGGACCGTCATTTTCATCTACATGTCGGTTAACATAGGGTGTACCATTAGCTAAACTTTGTGCCAGATGTAACTTGAAGTCCGGAAAACCTTTGGTGTCCAAACGTCGACAAAAACGATTGACCGTAGGCTCACTGACATCCGACATTTTGGCCAGGGTTGCTATACTCGAATGAATGGCTGTCTGCGGGTTTGCAAGAATCACTTCTGCAACCTTGCGTTCCGATTTACTGAATGCTGCTTTATTTTGGGTTATTTTTTCTAATATGTTCATACAGGTATAGCATTTAATAGAGAGAATAAGTGAACGTTTCTACCTTAATAGTACCCAATGTGACAGCAGTGACAAGAAAAATGTAATTTTTTGACATTTTTAGATGAAATTAAGGGTGTAAAGCGTTAGGTTTCACCTAAATAATAAGAAATTCTTTTCCATGGTTCACCAAAGTTGTAATTTTACTACATTTGGTGTTAACTATATGCTAATAACAAGTTTGTTATTGCTGCTAGAACCCTTTTTTATAGCAGCGTAACCGCACACACAATTTAAGGTCGACGAATATGGTATTGGAAAATTCCTATGAACCCTGTGACTTCGTGCTATTCGGCACATTAGGGGATCTTTCACGACGCAAACTTTTGCCATCGCTTTATCAATTAGAGAAAGCAGATCTCATGCACCCAGATACCACAATAGTGGGGGTTGCGCGTCAAGACATGTCTCTAGACGACTATATAGAAGAAGTTCATACCAACTTAGTTAAGTTTGGTGAAAAAGATTTGTGCCAAGCCACGTGGGAACGCATGAAAGCGCGTTTGCATTACGCCTGTGTTGATATGAAAGATGTCGACAGCTACTGCGTGCTTGATGACCATGTAGACCCTTCACGCACCATGGTATGTTATCTTGCTACGCCGCCTGCCATTTATGGTGATATTTGCCGTGGTTTACATAGCTGTAAGATTATCGATTCCAGCGTACGTGTGGTTCTCGAAAAGCCCATTGGTCACGATTTAGAATCGTCTAAAGTCATCAATGAGCAAGTTGCTGAATACTTTGACGAAAAACAAATTTACCGTATCGACCACTATCTAGGTAAAGAAACGGTTCTTAACCTTGTATCACTGCGTTTTGCCAATTCAATTTTTGCCACAAACTGGGATCACAACTGTATCGACCACGTACAGATATCGGTTGCTGAATCAGTGGGTATAGAAGGGCGTTGGGGCTACTTTGATGATGCAGGCCAAATGCGCGATATGGTGCAAAACCACTTACTTCAAATCTTAAGTTTGGTTGCCATGGAGCCACCAACAACGTTAGATGCCGATAGCATTCGAGACGAAAAACTTAAAGTGCTGAAAGCACTGCGTCCAATCAATGCGTCTAACATCAGTGAAAGTATCGTGCGTGGTCAATACACCGCGGGCTTTGTAAAAGGCGAAGAAGTGCCTGGGTACCTCGAAGAAGAAGGTGCTAATACACAAAGCAAAACTGAAACTTTTGTGGCCATTAAAGCCGAAATTGACAACTGGCGTTGGGCTGGCGTGCCTTTCTATCTAAGAACGGGCAAACGCATGCCAAATAAAGTCAGTGAAGTGGTTATTTACTTTAAGCGTCAGCCTCACAATTTGTTTGGCGATAGCTTTAAAAACCTACCACCCAATAAATTGGTTATTCGTCTTCAACCTGATGAAGGCGTGGAAATCACGGTCATGAATAAGGTGCCTGGATTAACTAATTCAGGGTCGATGGATTTACAGAAGTCTAAACTGAATTTAAGTTTCTCTGAAGCCTTTGCCGATGAACGCATTCCAGATGCCTACGAGAAGCTACTTCTAGAAGTTATGTTAGGTAACCAAGCGCTATTTGTACGTCGCGATGAAATAGAACAAGCCTGGACATGGGTTGATTCAATTTTAGAAGCATGGAAGTCATCTAGCGAGCCACCTGAGCCGTACCAAGCAGGTACGTGGGGTCCTGTGGACTCAATTGGGTTGTTAGCACGCGCTAACCGCAGTTGGTACGAAAGCAAAACGGTAAAGAAGAAATAATATGGCATTAACCACACTATCATTTGATAATCCTGAAGCGCTAACATCAGCGTTTGCCGAAGATTTGGTCAGCATTTTGAAAACGGGTATTCGTACCCGTGGTCGTGCTTCGCTAGTGGTAAGTGGCGGCAGAACGCCACTTGCGCTTTTCAAGCAGCTTAGCGAAACCAACCTTGAATGGGATAAAGTGGACATCACTTTGGCTGATGAGCGTTGGGTGGATGAATACCACGCAGACAGCAACACCAGCCTAGTAAAAAATAACCTGATAAAAAATAAAGCCAGTGCAGCACGCTTCGTTGAACTTAAAAGTGAACCAAGCGACGCCAATGAAGGCGTTAATGCTGCTGAGGCCGCCCTCGCGAGCATGTCTCAACCTTTTGATGCGTTAATTCTCGGTATGGGAGAAGACGGACACACCGCGTCTTTGTTCCCCTGTTCTGAGCAGATAAATGACGGCCTTGATATGAGCAGCGGCAGAACGTGCATTGCAGTTCAGCCTACCACGGCCCCTCACCAGCGCATCTCTCTCACACTGCCAGCTTTGCTGAACAGTCGTAACATTTTCTTGCATTTAACCGGTGAAAAGAAAAAGCATGTATTGCTTGATGCACTGGACAATGCAACCGAAGCGCAAAAGCCCATCACAGCCGTGGTTAATAGAGCCCCGGTGACCTTGATGTGGGCGCCATAGGAGATTGAAATGAATTCACGTATTGCCGAGGTTACACAGCGCATTATCGAGCGCAGTAAAGAAACACGTAAAGCCTATTTAGACAAAATAGAAGCCGCGCGCCGACAAGGTCCTCATCGTGGCGTATTGTCATGTGGTAACTTGGCTCATGGCTTCGCAGCATGTGGTACAGCAGACAAAGCCGATCTGCGTTCTATGACGAAAGCGAACGTGGCCATTGTGTCTGCGTACAACGATATGCTGTCTGCTCACCAACCCTACGAAACCTACCCAGCGATTATCCGCGAGGCGGTAAAAAACGTAGGCAGTGTTGCACAATTTGCAGGTGGCGTACCTGCGATGTGTGATGGTGTTACCCAAGGCCAAACCGGTATGGATTTGAGCCTAATGAGTCGTGACAACATAGCACAAGGTGCAGCCATTGCGCTATCGCACAACATGTTTGATTCTGCGCTAATGCTAGGCATTTGTGACAAAATTGTACCAGGGCTGCTTATGGGCGCCTTGAGTTTTGGTCACTTACCCACGGTATTTGTGCCAGCCGGCCCTATGCCTTCTGGGTTGCCGAATAAAGAAAAAGCCCGTGTAAGACAAGAGTTTGCAGAAGGTAAAGTGGGTCGTGATGCACTGCTTGAAGCCGAATCGCAATCGTATCATTCTGCTGGAACGTGTACCTTCTATGGTACCGCTAACTCTAATCAGTTAGTCGTGGAAATGATGGGGTTACACCTTCCTGGCTCATCATTCGTTAATCCAGGTACAGAGCTACGTGATGCACTTACCCGCGCTGCGGCTGTGCGTTCTACACGCATTACCGACCTTGGCGACGAATATACGCCAATTGGTCATATCGTTGACGCGAAGGCCATTGTAAACGGCCTAGTGGGCTTGTTGGCAACCGGTGGGTCTACGAATCATACGATGCACCTCATCGCAGTTGCGCGTGCAGCGGGTTACATTATTAACTGGGATGACTTCTCAGACATTTCAAATGCTGTTCCTCTACTCACACGTATCTATCCAAATGGTTCTGCTGATATTAACCATTTCGTGGCAGCAGGCGGCATGTCATTGCTTATTAAACAGCTTCTAGATGCTGGTTTATTGCATAACGATGTGAAAACCATCTGTGGCGAAGGCTTAGATTTCTATACCAAAGAGCCTATGCTCAAAGACGGCGAAGTAGAGTGGCGTGATGGCCCAACTGAGTCTCTCGATAAAGAAGTTTTAGCCACAGTAGAAACGCCGTTTAAACCAGACGGTGGCGTTAGTGTATTAGAAGGTAATCTTGGCCGCGCGGTATTTAAAACGTCTGCATTGCCAGAGCCTCAATGCGTAATTAAAGCGCCAGCGGTTGTATTTGAAGATCAATTCGATCTTGATGCGGCTTTCAAAGAAGGGAAGTTGGATAAAGATTGTATTGTTGTGGTGCGCTTCCAAGGCCCATCTGCTATTGGTATGCCAGAGCTTCACCGCTTAACTCCTCCTCTAGGTGTGCTTCAGGATAAAGGCTACAAAGTAGCTTTGGTCACTGATGGCCGTATGTCAGGCGCGTCAGGTAAAGTTCCAGCCGCCATCCATGTTACCCCAGAAGCGTTCAAAGGCGGTTTGTTAGCGAAAGTGGAAGAGGGCGATATTATCGAACTCAACACGGAAACGGGCGCATTGTCACTACTGGTTGATGATGAAGTGTTAGCTGCCCGTGAAGCAAAACCTGCCAATATCGATCATCACCATATTGGTATGGGGCGTGAGCTATTCGGCGGTATGCGCGCTGTTCTGACTGGTGCAGAAGAAGGTGCGTGTTCGCTGTTTTACACTCAGGAGCAAGCGTAATGAGCCAGAAGTTTGTGGCTGATGTAGGCGGCACCAATATTCGCGTGGCTAGGGTTACCGAGTCAGGCGTCGCCGACATTAAGAAATACATGTGCAATGACTTTGCCAGCATTGATTTAGCGATTGCGCAGTATTTTGCTGATATGCCAGAACACACCTTTACGCAAGGCTGTATTGCTATTGCGTGCCCTGTACTCGGTGACTTAGTGGAAATGACGAACCACAGTTGGTCTTTTTCTCAACAAGCGCTGAGAACTCAGTTACACCTAGATAGCCTTTATGTGATCAACGATTTTACTGCGGTGGCGCATTCGCTTCCTGTGCTAGCGCAAGATCAAGTGGTTCAAATTGGTGAAGGTACGCCGGTGGCTGAGGGCAATATTGCCGTTTTCGGCCCAGGCACCGGTTTGGGTGTTGAGCATATCACCATGACATCCTCAGGTTGGCAGACCCTCGACGGCGAAGGCGGTCACACAGATTTTGCCCCTGTAGATGAAACTGATGTGGTTGTATGGCGTCATTTGCAAAAGCAGTTTGGCCGTGCATCAGCAGAAGAGGTGATGTCGGGTAGAGGTTTACTCAATATTTATACTGCATTGGCACTACACGGCGGCAATACGCCAGTGTTTACAGAGCCTGCGCAAATTACCTTAGCGGCATTGGAAAATACCTGTGACATTGCGGTAGCAACACTCACCCAATTTTGTCGAATCATGGGTAGCTTTGCCGGTAATTTGGCGTTAAACATGGCCACTACGGGTGGTGTATTCATTGGCGGTGGTATTGCTAACCGTTTCCCTGAGTTTATTAAATCAAGCGATTTTAGAGCGCGATTTGGAGCGAAAGGGCAGATGAAGCATTACGTGAAAGACATTCCTACCTACTTGATAGCAGAGCCAGACCACGGTTTATTGGGAGCGGCTGCTTATCTTCAACAACATACTGCGAGCTGATTTATGACAACAAAATGGAAATATTCACCAGAGGAAATATTTGCGGCCGGCCCCGTTGTACCAGTATTGGTCATTAACGATGTGGAAAAGGCGGTACCACTGGCTAAAGCGCTTATGGAAGGCGGAATTAAAGTATTAGAAGTAACCTTAAGAACCCCGGCTGCGATTGATGTGATTAAACGTATCGCACAAGAAGTGCCAGATTCTTTAATTGGTGCAGGGACAGTAACCAATGCACAACAATTGAAAGCAGTGACGGAAGCTGGCGCTAAGTTTGCCATAAGCCCAGGTATGACCGCTGATTTGTTAAAAGCGGGAATGGACGCTGAAATTCCATTGATTCCAGGCATTTCTTCTACCTCTGACCTGATGAAAGGGAAAGATGCGGGTTACACCCATCTGAAATTCTTCCCAGCAGAGGCTTCGGGTGGTGTTAAGGCAATCAAAGCGATCAGTGGTCCATTCCCAGACTTCACTTTCTGCCCAACGGGCGGCATTGGTCCGGGTAACTATAATGATTACCTCGCACTGAAAAACGTGAAGTGTGTGGGTGGTTCTTGGTTAGCCCCAGATGATGCCATTGAATCGGGTGATTGGGCACGTATTACCCAATTGGCGAAAGACGCGGTAGCGGGTGCGAAAAACAGCTAAAAAACTGTTTTTACGCGATAATATTAAAAACGCCTTGGTTTTAAACACTAAGGCGTTTTTTTGTACGTTAACAGTTTTCTTATGACGGTTGCCAAGCGTCACGATAGAAGTTTAAATGAGCAGTAAATACTCATCAGTGATGCACAGCTAATCACTATTTAGGAAATACGCGTTGTATCAATGTATGTTCAGCTTGAGGCGCTAGTGTTTTCCCCCCCGTAATAGCGCTTTCCACACAAACCATATGTTTATACCCAAATGCATCCATATCAGAGATTGATGCAGCTCCCTGCCAAGGATTCCACACAACCAAAGAGTCATTGCCTTGTGAGCTCACATGAGTAAATTTATTGCCTTCAACTGCAATAGAGGTTTCAGCAATGGCGGCAAGATGAATACGGTCAGTTTCTTGATGAAAGGTATAGGGGGAGGGGGTTTCTTTCACCGCCCAGTTTTGCGTTTTATCTTTATACTGACCAGCAATGCCGGTTAGTGCTGTTTTTTGAATATGGTCTACTTGAAAGTAGGTGTGCAAAGCACAGTTATATTCAAAGGGAACAATGCCAGTGTTTTTAGTGAACAAGGCTACCGTCAGCGAGGCACCTACGGTGACTGAAAGCGTTACTTCACAATCGTATTCAAAGCCCTCTGCACGAGTAAAAGAAGGGGCCAATACAATGTGAGTTGCCTCAGCGGTTTCTTCAGTCGATACCATCTTCCACGTTTGCGTTCGTAAAAAGCCGTGGGAGGGAAGTTCACCCTTCTCTTTACCGTGATCATCACTAAACCATGGCCAGCAAACGGGTATACCGCCGCGAATTGGACGCTCACCGTTTAAATAAGCATGAGGGCTTAACCAAAGCCTCTCTTGGTTATCGCTTTTAGGGATGTAAGAAAGCACATGACCACCGAATAAGCTGATTTTAGCTGAAGCTAAATCGTTCTCTATATCAAGAAACGTCAAACCTCCCGCTTCACTTATGGTTACTGAATCTGCAAGTGTCATATTTTCTCCGTGAGTCTGCGCTGCAACAGGGTTGGCGCCGTCATGTCGTGCCTGTCTTTATTGAATGTTTATTATGTGATGAAAACAAAAAAGGTGCGACATTAATCGCACCTTTTTTCGGCATTTAAGCATGCCATACTATACTTATGTCTATTAACACATAAGTAATAGCCACCTATTACTTAGAAATGTGTGCTACCAAGTCTAATACCTTGTTTGAATAACCCCATTCGTTATCGTACCAAGATACCACTTTTACAAAGGTGTCAGTTAACGCAATACCGGCAGTAGCATCGAAAATAGAGGTGTTTGCATTACCAATGAAATCGTTAGATACAACCGCATCTTCGGTATAGCTCATAATGCCTTTAAGCTCGCCTTCAGAGGCTTCCTTCATGGCAGCACAGATATTTTCGTAGCTTGTAGGTGTTGCTAAGTTAACAGTTAGGTCAACAACCGACACGTTTGGCGTAGGTACACGGAATGCCATACCTGTTAGCTTGCCGTTAAGCTCAGGAATAACTTTACCTACCGCCTTTGCAGCGCCTGTCGATGATGGAATGATGTTTTGACCAGCACCGCGGCCACCACGCCAATCTTTCATCGAAGGTCCATCAACGGTTTTCTGAGTTGCCGTTGTGGCGTGAACTGTCGTCATAAGACCATCAACAATACCAAATTTGTCGTTTAGTACTTTGGCCAATGGTGCAAGACAGTTTGTTGTACAAGAAGCATTAGACACAATGTCTTGACCTTCGTAGCTGTCGTGGTTAACACCCATAACAAACATTGGCGTGTCATCTTTAGATGGGGCAGACATAACCACTTTCTTCGCGCCAGCTTCAATATGCTTAGCAGCGGTTTCTTTCGTTAGGAATAAACCCGTAGACTCTACCACAACGTCTACATCAACGTCGTTCCACTTCAATGAAGCAGGATCTCTTTCTGACGTAATGCGAATGTTTTTACCATTTACAACAAGATTATTGTTGTCTACTTTGATCTCACCGTCGAATAAACCGTGAGTCGAGTCGTACTTCAAAAGGTAGGCAATGTAGTCTGTATCTAATAAGTCGTTAATGGCCACTACTTCAATGTCTTCACGAGCAGCAGCTGCGCGCATTACTAAACGACCTATACGACCGAAACCATTGATACCGATGCGAATTGTCATGACGTACCTCGATAATTGTTTAAAATATGAAAATAAATTACGTAAAGTATGGATCAAAATGCCATAATTGGCAAAAGAAAAAGCTAAAATGTTGCAAAATTACGAATTTGTACTTATGCAATCGTATTCAGTTTTCCTAAGCGCATCTTTCTAGAATAATGTTAAAAATTTGTATTTGCGCGCAACTGTTTTTGCTGCGCATGTATCACACTGACTTTAAAGTGGCTTTCACTGAACACAGGAATCACTCACAATGACACAACAACTTCTGCAACAACTGGTTGAAATGCGCGGAATTGAAACCCAATACGTTGATGCATGGGGAAAACCAGCAACCATCGCAGAGTCGAGTAAAGCCAAGTTGCTCAACACACTCGGTTATGACACCGAGAGCGACGAAAAAATTCAGTCTCAAATTGCATATGATATTCAATCAGTTTGGTTATCTCCGCTTAACCCTGTACACGTGGTACGTAGCAATGAGCCATTGCACTGTGCGATTCGCTTACCCATTGAACTGGTAAACGATGAACATGTGATGACAATCACCTGTGAAAATGGAGACACCCACGAACATCGTTTCGTTCCCATCGATGCCCCTATGTCCACCATGGCGCACATCGATGAAGTGGAATTTCACGAATACATTATTGCGTTGCCTTTCACACTCCCTCTTGGTTATCACTCGCTAACCTTGAGTGCAGATGGCGACGGGTTTGCAACCTCTAGACTGATTATAGCGCCCCACGCTTGTTATACGCCCCAAAGTGTCAAAGAGGGCAAAAAAATCTGGGGGCTTAGCGTTCAATTATATTGTGTGCGAAGTGAGAAAAACTGGGGCATAGGCGACTTTAGTGATTTGTCTTTGTTAATCGAGAATGCGGCTAATGTCGGCGCTGATTTTATTGGGCTAAACCCCATACATGCCCTATATCCGGCCAACCCCAATGCGTGTTCTCCTTATGGTCCTAGTTCACGCCGGTGGCTAAATTACCTCTATATAGATGCCACTGCCGTTGAGGGGTTTGAAGATGAGGGTGTACAAGCAATTGTTAACGACCCGGCATTCCAAGCTACATTAGCGCATGCCCGCCAAGTTGAGCATGTAGATTATGACGCGGTGGCTCATCTGAAGATTACCGCGTTGAAAGCAATATTTGATGTATTCGACGCGCGATATCTGCGTAAAAACACCAAGCAAAATAAAGCCTTTAAAGCCTTTGTTAGTGAAGGTGGAGAAAGCTTAGATATGCTAGCCGTTTATGATGCATTGCAGTCTCACCTTAAAGAGGACGGTAAGGAGAGTTGGGGCTGGCCGGTATTCCCTGAGCAATACAAAGATTATCATAACCCTGCGGTGGCAAAATTTAAAAAAGCCCACGGGAAAGAAGTGAAGTTTTATTTATTCTTACAGTGGATTGCGGCTCAGCAACTCGAGGCATCCAGCCAAAAAGCGAAAGACTGTGGCATGACGATAGGTTTGTACCGTGATTTAGCGGTCGGGGTGAGTGAAGGCAGCGCTGAAATTTGGGGAAATAAAGATCTCTACTGCACGAATGCCAGCGTAGGGGCTCCGCCGGATGTACTGGGGCCATTAGGTCAAAATTGGGGGTTGCCACCTATGGACCCGCGTAAATTGTACGAGCAAGCATATCAGCCCATTATCGATTTGTTCGCGGCCAATATGGCATCGTCTGGCTCACTTCGCATCGACCATGTGATGGCTTTATTGCGTTTGTGGTGGGTAGTTAAAGGTGATGATGCAAAAGAGGGCGGGTATGTCTATTACCCTGTTGATGATCTACTGGGAATTTTAGCGTTAGAAAGCCATCGCAATGAAAGCTTAGTGATTGGTGAAGATTTAGGCACAGTACCTGAAGAAATTCGCGCAAAACTTGCAGACAACGGTGTGTATTCTTATCGTGTGTTTTTCTTTGAACAAGCTGAGGATGGTGGGTTCTTTTCACCGAGCCATTATCCTATTCAGTCTATGTCTACCTTAACCACCCATGATATGCCCACACTCATTGGATATTGGCACTGTTTAGACTTAGAGTTAGGTAAAGACATTGGGCTATATCCCACTGACGAAATTTTAGACGTGTTGTACGCTGATAGGCATCAACAAAAGCAAGCGATTTTAAATACCTTGCATGGTCATGGTTCAGTGTCTGAAGAGGTTGGCCACGACGTTAATATGACAGGCATGACGAAAGCGTTAAACTTCGGAATGCAGGTTCACATGGCCGGAGGCTCAAGTGCATTATTGAGTTTGCAGCTGGAAGATTGGTTAGAAATGGATAAGCCCGTCAATATTCCGGGGACCTTCAATGAATACCCGAATTGGCGTCGAAAGCTAATACGAAATATTGAAGACATCTTTGATAACCATGATATAACAGCATTAGCCGCTAGGTTAACGGACGCTCGATTGAAAGCGAGCAAATAACTATCTCATTAACCAACATAATGAGCTTGGTGTGCAATAGCGCACACCTTTGCCTACATTTAGGCACAGAGCCCGCTAGTTAGCGGGCTTTTAAAAGGAGTATTTAATGCAAATATCGCAACAGTTAAGTTACGCCGCCTGTTCTCAGCCCTTCAGCCATTTAGGCCCCATTCATAATAAAGACTCATTGATTATTCGCGTATGGCGACCCGATGCGAAATCTATCACGCTTACCTGGCCCTCGGCGGCATCCATTAACGATGTTGTACTAACATTAAATACTAAAACTGGCGTGTTTGAAGGTGAAGCGCCAACCATCGCAGAAAAATATGTATATACAGTGGTGGTTTCTGTCAGTGCTGTGGGCCAACGTGGAAACGATCAAGGGGAGGCAAACCTTGGGGTAAACACATACCGCTACATTGATCCTTATCAATTTCAAGAGCAAGCTTATCATGCGGTTCATTATATCGATGCTGCTCCAGAAAACCTCTATCACCAGGCGGGCGCCCAACTGGTTTGTACAGACAAAGAAAACATGAGTGCTACGCGATTTTGCGTGTACGCACCCAATGCCACTGCTGTGTCGGTTATTGGCGATTTTAATCAATGGGATGGACGGCTTCACCCCATGCAGAAAACCTCTCTCGGCTTTTGGGTGCTTATTATTCCCGCTGTCGGCGAAGGCGAACGTTATAAGTATCAAATTAAAGATGCTCAGGGGTTCGAGTTACCTCACAAAGCAGACCCTGTAGGGTTTAGTGCAGAGCAGTACCCGTCGCACGCGTCTAAAATCTTCGACCATTCTCGCTATACATGGCAAGACAGCGAATGGATGGCGGCGCGAAAAGCGGATAAATACCATCAACCTATGAGTATTTATGAGGTACACCTTGGGTCATGGAAAAAGCCTGAAAATAATAGCGAACAACGCTATTTGACCTACAAAGAGCTGGGTGAGCAATTAATTCCCTATGTGAAAGAGATAGGATATACCCATATAGAATTACTTCCCGTATCAGAATTCCCCTTTGATGGGTCTTGGGGCTATCAACCTGTGGGTATGTTTTCACCCACCAGCCGTTTTGGCGACCCTGACGACTTCAAACAATTTGTGGACCGATGCCACCAGGCTGGTGTGGGTGTCATCATAGATTGGGTACCTGCACATTTTCCTGAAGATGGGCACGGTTTAGCGCGCTTTGACGGTTCTCATGTTTATGAATATGAAGATCCGCGTAAGGGGTGGCATCCAGATTGGAACTCGTGTATTTACGATTTCGGGAAGCAAACCGTACGACAGTTTTTAGTAGCCAACGCGTTATTTTGGCTAGATAAATTTCACATTGATGGGCTGCGTGTTGATGCGGTTGCTTCTATGCTTTATTTGGATTACTCCCGAAATGAGGGGGAATGGATCCCCAATGTTGACGGCGGAAACGAAAACTACGAGGCAATTAGTCTACTGCGCTGGATGAATGAAGAGGTTTACAAGCATTATCCTGATGCAATGACCATCGCAGAGGAATCAACCTCATTTCCCAAAGTGTCTCGCCCCGTGTTTGATGGCGGGCTAGGCTTCGGGTTTAAATGGAACATGGGGTGGATGCACGATTCATTGCATTACATTTCTAAAGATCCCGCCTACAGGCATTACCATCACGGTGACATTACATTTAGCATGGTCTATGCCTTCGATGAGAATTTCGTATTGCCAATTTCCCACGATGAAGTGGTACACGGAAAGGGCAGCTTAATAGGGAAGATGCCTGGTGATGAATGGCAACAAGCGGCAAATCTGAGATGTTATGCTGGCTTTATGTATGGACACCCAGGTAAAAAGCTTAGCTTTATGGGTAATGAAATTGGCCAGTCGCGAGAGTGGAATCATGATAGCGGCCTCGATTGGCACTTGTTACAGTACGAAAAGCATAAAGGTATACAAGCGCTTTATAAGGCGCTAAATCGCCTCTATGCGAGCACGCCCGCACTGCATGAATTAGATCATGAACATCAGGGTTTCCAATGGATTGACCACGGAAATGCTGAACAAAGTATTGTTTCCTTCGTAAGATACTCTAAAGATAAGCAACAACAGGTTTATGTGGTTAGTAACTTTACGCCGGTGCCAAGAACGCATTTCAGGTTGGGCGTTAAACAAAATAGCCGATTACGCCTTGCGCTAAATACCGATAGTCAGCTATTTTGGGGAAGTGACTATGCCACTATTGAGCACGTATCAAGTGAGCCGGTTGCGTGGAATGATTGTAAAGAATCTGTCGAAATCACACTGCCGCCATTAGCGACATTGTTTTACGTTACTGAATAGGAAGAAGGGTGGACGCCGTACTTGCTGCTGTCAAAGATTTTCAGGTTTCAGTAGGAGAAGCCTACCCCTTGGGAGCCACTCTGGTTGACCACGGGTGTAATTTCGCCATTTATGCGCCAGATGCTAAAGCGGTCATTCTGTGCATTTTCCATAGAGACACGGAAGAACCTTGGGCTGAAATCGTTTTGCCTGAAAAAACAGGTGACGTATGGCATGGTTTTGTTGCTGATATAGAAGCCGGTGCACTCTATGGATACCGCGTACTGCGTGGCGATCTAGATCTTCATGCATCGCCAACCGATAAATTGCTTATTGACCCTTATGCCAAAAAGCTCAGTCGTCCCATAAACTGGGACGCGCGGCAATACAAACACGATTCACAGTTTATGATCCCTAAGTGTGTGGTGGTGAATGAGCAAGCCTATTCCACACAGTCGAGCTCGCCAGTACAAGTGGCCAAGCACAAACGCATCGTCTATGAAGCACATGTTAAGGGGTTAACTAAATTACACCCAGATGTGCCCAAAGCACATCAAGGAAAATACCTCGGTGCGTGTCATCCTTCGGTGGTTGAACATATAAAGCAACTGGGCGTCACCACCGTGCAGTTTATGCCCATGTGCGCCTTTATGCCTGAGCCTTTTATTACCGAAAAGGGGTTAACAAACTATTGGGGTTACAACCCAATTAACTTTTTCGCACCAGAGCCGCGCTACGCAAACGAAGATGCACTCGCTGAAATAAAAACCATGGTAGACACTTACCATCATGCTGGTATTGAAGTCATTGTCGATGTGGTGTTTAACCATACTGCTGAAAGTGGAAAGGGCGGCCCTGTTTTATCTTTTAAGGGTTTCTGTCCTTATCAGGCCTACCTACTTGAACAAACTAAGCGTGGAGAATTGGTTTACTCCAATCATTCTGGCTGCGGAAATACTGTCAATACTTCTCACCCCTACATGATGACGTTGATTCTGGATGCCATGCGTTTTTGGGTAACAACGATAGGGGTAGACGGTTTCCGTTTCGATTTGGCAGTGAGTTTAGGGCGAGAGCCACAAGCTTTTAATCGCTATTCGGGATTAATTCGGGCCCTTGGTCAAGACCCTGTTTTGCGCAACAAGGTATTGATTGCAGAACCTTGGGATATAGGCCCTGGTGGCTATCAGTTGGGGAATTTCCCTACGCCGTGGTTAGAAGTCAACGATAAATACCGTGATACTGTTCGCGCATTTTGGCGTGGCGATGAGGGCGTGACGCCGGATTTTGCTACCCGGTTAATGGGCTCAAGAGATGTCTTTCATAAGGGCTACCGACATATCTCTACCTCGGTTAACAATGTCACTTACCACGATGGCTTCACCCTACATGACTTAGTGAGTTATGCCGAACGACATAACTTAGCGAACTTAGAAGATAACAGAGATGGTCACGGCCACAACTTGTCAGCCAATTACGGTGTTGAAGGTGATACAAAAGACCCCGATATTCTTGCGCTTAGAGAGCGACAGAAGCGCAACTTATTCGCCACCCTTATTTTCTCTCAGGGCACGCCTCATGTGTTAGGCGGCGATGAGCTAAGCCGAAGCCAACAAGGCAACAATAACGCTTACTGCCAAGACAATCCCATCAGTTGGCTAAGCTGGGAAATGAATAAACGAAAGCAGGACTTTCTCGACTTTTGTAAGTATGTCATTGCCATAAAGCGGTCGTCTTCTTTGCTAAGTGAAGTCAGGTTAGACGATGATGCATTCACCGTCACACGCAACGTTAGCCACGTCAATTGGTTTAAACCCGACGGTAGCGATAAGGCTTCGGAGGATTGGAACGAAAAGCACAATAAAGCCTTTGGGGTAGAAATAAGAGGCCCCAAAGGCTTTATTGTGCTTTTCGTTCCAATCCTCCGAAGCCTTATCGCTACCGTCGGGTTTAAACCAATTGACGTGGCTAACGT
>Ga0105229_100010_pt1 | contig 92551 bp, 79 predicted proteins | sample Virmet3747_4435_FD_89711 | JGI IMG/M metagenome (GOLD analysis project Ga0105229, IMG submission 89711) | Marine viral communities from the Southern Atlantic ocean transect to study dissolved organic matter and carbon cycling - metaG 3747_4435 | ecosystem: Environmental > Aquatic > Marine >... | reverse complement strand
AATGACTTTGTTAAGGGAGTTCTGATATTGGTCCACTGGAGTCCCCATAACTCATCAACGAAAAGCTCCCACTCTTCATCATTTTTTAATAGTTCAACATCTACATAGCCGCTACTTTCTGCTCTCCTCGCTATCTTTAATGTTTGTTCCAACAACTTGTTAAAAGGTGGGTTTGCGCAGAATAGTAAAGGGATCCCGAGGTTATTCACTAGGTTATGTAGGAAAGCTATTAATCGGTCAGCACCGCCAGTCTTTGCTAAGTTAAGGTTTTGCATTTCATCGATAACTAAAATGCCCAAGAACCCAGATTTTATTCTGGCTTCAATTTGTTCCACTAGTGCAGGAATAGTCGTGGCCCGTTTTTCTGTTTTATGTCCTAGCTTACGATCAATTTCAGCCAAAATTTTATGACAAAGAGCTCTTACACTTGAATCTTCCGGACAATCTACTTTTATCCAGACCACCTGTTTTAGTGGAAGCGATTTACCCTTATATTTGACATGCTCGATTACGTCGTCATAACAACTTAGAATTTGCTCCAACATACTGGTTTTGCCAACGCCGCTTTCCCCAATCACAGTTATCCCACTACCTTTTGGTTTAAAGAAACCTGTTCTCGGTTCAATCGAGGGGCGTTTATCCAACGGGTAGTGCAAATAGTTGGCTGTTGTGGGTGAAAATGGGCTCTTTGCTGAGTACCCTTTTTTAAGTGCAGATTCGATATACCTATATACGTCAATATAAACAGGGAGGGGTTGCCTTAAATGCTCTAAGCGAACGAGGTATTCTATCCTGTCGAAAGCTTCCAATTCCCTTTCCTCTTCGTCATGAGGTGGGAAAAAACCAAGTTTATCTAACAGCTCTTCGTCTCTTGGCTTTTGAGGGAGAGCTTCGATTAGCGGATTTCCTCTGTATTCTGGAAGAATCGCCTCCCGATATTCAGCAAAACGAATTCTCACAACTTTTCATCCTTGTTACGCTTTAACAAAGAAATGACTTTATTCTTTTTATTGCCGATGCTACTCGAGGTCTCAGTGATTATATTTGAGAGTTCCCCCACATGTTCGAAGTCGTCGGGCGCCAACCTACTGTCGAGGATCATTTGTCTTCTGCGCTCCTTCATGTCTCTAGTTCTCTCGGCTTTGCTGGCTAAAGGTAATTCTGATTTCAAAGACTCTTTGGCGTTTTTAATCGTTACGTTTTTACGGTCATAGCGTTCCAGTGATGCTTTCCCAGGCTTATCATTCTTAAGCTGTAGTTTTTTCCAATCTTCGAAGAAAACGACATCAGCAGCGTGTCTTTCTTCGAAAATAGAAGATCGTTTCATCAGTTCGCATCGAGTAAAACTTTCATCACTTTGCAATCGCACATAGATAAATGATGAATTATCTTGATCAATTCTTGCCTCTAGTTTCCAACTTCCTGTGTTACGAGCAATGGTTTTCCAAGTGTCAAATTCCTCTCGTTCACACTGGTAGTACATATCTTTATTTAGTCGAATCCCCTTACTTGTCATCGATACGGTAACAGACGGTAATAATCGAGCACGAATGTCAGCTTCATTTGCTTTGATTAAAGCATGTCTATGCTTGTGAAGATGAATCATCCAATAATTGAGAGGTGTAGGCTTCAGATCTGATTCAACAAGAAGTGTGCTTTGTGCAGCCAGTGATTCAAAAATAGCACTATTGTGCTCAAGAACGGCATCAATAAGCATCTTAGTGATTTCGTTTAATGTTAACGCGGCTTCTAACCGAGGATCTCTGTCACCACGAATGTAATGCCTACCTCTGGTTGTCCCCATCAATTGATGGACTAAGGTATCGTTTAGTATTTTAAATCGTCTTTCAACAATTCCTTTCCAGTCAGCTCTATAAGGCGGAGCAATACTCAAATGACCGATTAGTGGCACTGCTAGCTGTTCGGCATCCTTACAAATAAATTCGCCACGGTCACAAAGCAATCGCTGGGGTATATGGTGACAAGGCCATTCTGCCTCTTCAATCGTAATCCCGAACCGGTCACAATATTGTTTCTTTGATGTAAAGCTGTTTACTAAGGCCTGTCTGCCTGCTCTCCACGACGCGTATTCCATCGACACATGCAGACCTACGATCATTCGACTTTCTTTATCTACCACACAATATAAGGTGGGCCTACCAAGCACGTGGTTTCGTTGAAATTCTGATACAATATGAACGTCTAAGACGGTGGCATCTAGCTCAAAACAACTGCCAGGAACTTCTGTATGGTCTGTTGCGCTTCCAATCAGACCTCTTCGATTTCGCTCGAAGTCTCCTTTATTAGTTTGTTTCCTGATAAGTTCACTTTGAGGTATTAGCTTTCTCGCCCAATACAGAAAGCTTCTGTAATTGGGGATACTTGGTTCCCGCTGTTCACTTTCAGCCGAAAGTAGCTCATCAGAATAAAACTCCTTCAGCATTTGGTCATACACTTTAGTAAAAGGCACTTTCCTACCCTTAAGAGCAAACTTTTTCATTGCCTTTAGAATTATTGCCTTATCATGCTCTTCAGTATTGACGCCTTCAAATACAGAAAAGGTAGGAGTGAATATTTGTACTGGTCTTCCTCTTTTCACCTTGCCAGCTGTTCGTACTTTTCCCAGACCACCAGAAAGTTTGTAGGCCGGCAGCAATGCATTGGGCTCTTGCCCATACTTCCAGTACAAATTTAGAGCTCTATAAATCTTCTGAACGTAAGTTTTTTGCTTGTCAGCTTGGGCGACTAGAAGTTTACTTCTGTTGTTGGTCGTTATTTCTAACAAGAAATCTGGTAGAGAGACCAAATCAGATATTAACTGATAGTTATTATCCCGTTTAAGAAGTTGAGTTTCGGGTATATCTTCTTCTTTGCAGTTCAAATATGCAGGTAGCTCATACTCAGACGTAGTAATAGATTTTTTACTCACTAAGTCAGTGAACGAACTCAAGGGAGCGCTGATAGGTCTTTCAAGTTTCTTATCTTCTGTTATACGGAACAATATCAGTTGATCAATTTCTGAATAAATTGCTAAAACCCGATATAGGCCGTCGGAATTGCCATCTAGTGAACGAACTTGCCAAATACTGTTTACTTCAACCTGCATATTGTTGAGTCCTAAACGGCGCAATTCTCATAACTTCGAACACTCCTGACTCAGGAATTGGCTTATCTAGTTTCACATCAACGATTTTTTTGGCAAAAAGCGTTTTTAGTAAGCTCAGTGCCTGAGCACCATCTAGATTAAAATTTGTAGCGAGCTCAGAACAGGTTTGCTCTGTAATCATAGGACCGATATGAAGTAATTCACAAGCCGATAAAAGTAAAGAGTCAGAGAACGTTTCACCATGCCTTACTGGAGCGGTAAACCATTGAATGTTTTTCGACTTAGTTTGATTTTCGGGGGTATTAACATAAACACGAAAAGGGACATCCAACAGCTCCCACCAAATTCTCTCTATATCTAGCTTTTCCGCTGTACGCTTGTCTGCCAAGTCCTCTGCCTTAGATTTCACAGACACAGCTTCATACCAAACTCCTTTATGCTTGTCATAGCACGTTAGTAAGCAGTCCGTAGTCAGAACATTTAAAACTTTAGAATCAGGAATGGTCGGATGACGCAAATCTAGTGTGTTTGCAATCTTGATTGAGAGGTCGATCGGCAGTAGCGGAAATTGCTCTCGTATATCAACAACGCTATCTCTAAATTCAGCCAGATATAAAAACGAAGTTTCGCCTTCCGACAAGGTGTGGTGCTCTCTATCTATCTTTATACCTTGAATTTTCGCGCTGCTACCTTGCGAGGGGACATCCTGGACTCTTAACCAAGGCTTATAGTTTTCACCTTCGCCAATACCGTACTTGTTCTTTAACGCTCTTTGAAAATCATCAAACGTTTTTAATTCTCTGAAGCGAGGCAAATTGTTGGTTCCGCTGTATCTTTATTTAACTAGTATAGCTTAATGTACAAACTTTATTATTCCAGATTGGAGTTATGTACAAACTTTTTATTCAGTGTACAAACTTTATTATGCAAAAACATCTCACACCACCTGCCCCGCAGCCCAGCCGCTGCTCCAGGCCCATTGGAAGTTAAAGCCGCCTAGCCAGCCGGTGACGTCTACCACTTCGCCAATGAAATAGAGGCCTTCCACGTTTTTAGCCATCATGGTTTTTGATGAGAGTTCGTTGGTATCTACGCCGCCAATGGTGACTTCTGCGGTTCGGTAACCTTCGGTGCCGTTGGGCTTCACTTGCCAGTTTTCTAGCGTATTCGCGATGGCATCGCATTCGCCATGAGTCAGTTGCTTCACGGGTACGTTTCGCCACTGATGATAATCAATGAAGCTTTGCACCATGCGCTTGGGAAACACTTTGTTTAAACAGGTAGCCAGTAGCGCATCGGGTGTGGATGTTCTGGCTGTCTCTAGTAATTCATGGCTATCGTCGTCGGGCAATGTGTTAATGCTCAGTGTATCGCCCGCTTCCCAGTAACTGGAAATTTGTAACATGGCCGGGCCACTCAAGCCTCGGTGGGTAAAAAGCATGGCTTCTTTAAACGTGGTGTCGTTGCAACTTGCGTACACATCCACCGCGATACCGCTTAACTCAGCCAGTGTCTCTTTGTCTTTTTCATGTAAGGTAAAGGGCACCAAAGCGGCTCTGGTAGGAAGCACATTTAAGCCAAACTGCTGGGCAATTTTATAACCGAAAGGGGTGGCTCCTAGTTTCGGCATACTCAATCCGCCTGTGGCGACCACTAAAGACTCACACTGGTAATCGCCGTTTGATGTAGATAGTAAGTACCCACTTTCGCACTTTTCCACACTGAGGATTTCGCAGCGTGTAGTCACAGTGACATGGGCCTTGCTGCATTCTTTTAGCAATAAATCGACAATGTCTTTCGCGCTGTCATCACAAAATAGCTGCCCCAAGGTTTTCTCATGATAGGCAATGCCGTGCTCGGCCACCAAGGCGATAAAGTCCCATTGGGTATAGCGGCTTAATGCCGACTTACAAAAGTGCGGGTTTTGCGATAAGAAATTAGCGGGTTCAGCATACATATTGGTGAAATTACAACGCCCACCGCCAGACATCAGTATTTTTCGCCCCACTTTTTTGGCGTGATCTAGCACCTCTACGCTACGGCCTCGCGCACCGGCTTGCGCTGCGCAAAACAGCCCGGCTGCTCCGGCACCAATTACAATTACATCACGCTTTATCACTTTGCCTTCACCTTAGGTTATTACATGAGTCCACGCGAAGCGTTCTACCTTGTGTAAGCGCTTTACGTGTGCGTGGATTATACGTAATAACCCACGTTGCTCAACGCCAACCCGTGTTTTACGCTGAATTTAATCTTCTGTCATTGGCATTAGATTTGGATATTCATACTTATTAACAATACTAAATGTAGAGTAATTCACCTATAACTACCCCCTACATTGAGCAGCGACTCAATAAAAACGAATAATCACACATTAAATGTTAGAGGAATTGAGTCCATGGAAGACTTTTTGGCGTCTTTAGACATCAATCAATATTTGCCTGCCGCGTTAGCTTGGGCAACCAATATTTTGCTTGCGTTAGCCATTTTAATTGTTGGCCTTTGGGTAGCAGGTAAAGTGTATAAAGGCATAGTAGCCATTGCTAACCGCCACCCCCAATTAGATGACACCCTATTTAAATTTTTTGGTAGTGTGGCCCGCTACACCATATTAGCTTTTGTGGGCATTGCCGTACTGAATCGATTTGGTGTTCAAACGGCTTCTATTATCGCGCTATTAGGCGCGGCAGGTTTAGCCATAGGTTTGGCACTGCAAGGAACGCTTTCAAACCTTGCTGCTGGGGTTATGCTACTTATCTTTCGCCCTTATAAAGTTAATGACTTTGTTGACGCGGCAGGTAAATTTGGAAAAGTTACCGAAGTGGATTTATTCACCACCATTCTACAAACTTTCGACAACCAACAAATTATTATTCCCAATAGCCAAATTTGGGGCGAGCAAATCGTAAACCATTCCCATCATGAAATTCGTGGTGTCGATATGACGTTTGGTGTGGCCTATAACGAAAATACTGATGCTGCCCGGGCCGTTATTGATAAGGTATTAGCTGAACACCCTCACGTGCTAAAAGATCCTGCGCCCTTTGTTGAAGTATCTACCTTGAACGACAGTTCTGTCGATTTTATTGTTCGCCCATTTTGTCATGGTGAGCACTATTTCGACATTCGCTTCTCAGTCCCTGAGCAAATCAAAAAAGCGCTGGATGAAGCCAATATTGAAATACCTTTCCCTCATCGCAAAGTGATTGTGGTTAACGAAAGTGCGTAGCAACGAATTTCGCTGAAACTTACCCATAGGTTAACGCGAAAAAGGGCGGTGATTTTATTCACCGCCCTTTCTTTTTTAAACTGATAAATTACTTAAACTGCTATTTCGGAAATACAGCCAAAGGATGGGTAGTCACAAGCTGCACATGGGCACGCTCTCCCGGCTTAATCGCGTTTTCATGGCTAACCCTTACTTTAAGGTGGCTACCATTATCTAGCGTTACTGCATACAAGCGGCTTTCCCCTTCGTAACGTACCCATTCCACCGTCCCATTGGGAGAGGGATGCGCGCCGTTTAGGCTTAAATCATCGGGTCTAACCAGTAAATCTACGTCGCCATGGGCATGGTGTAACGGCGTACCTGGCACATTACCTATGTCCGTTATCACTGTGTTATTCGGATTTGATGCACTATTATTGTCGTAGCTTGCCTGTAAAAAGCTAGCCTCGCCCATAAAGCGGGCCACAAAGCGGCTTGCCGGCGTGGAATAACAGGCTTCTGGTGTATCTAGCTGCTCTAAGACACCTTTATTTAATATACCTACTCTATCGCCTACGCTAAGGGCTTCTTCTTGGTCGTGAGTCACCCAAATAGCAGGCACATCGGCTTTTTTAAGGGCGTCGCGTATCTCCCAGCGCAAGCTGTCTTTTAAGGCTGCGTCTAGGTTTGAAAGTGGCTCGTCTAACAACACAAACGCGGGCTCATGGGCTAAGGTACGCGCCAGAGCGACGCGTTGCTTTTGGCCGCCAGATAAGCGAGCGGGTTTGGCATCGCGAAAATTCTCTAGCCCCAAAAGGCTGAGCCAATGATCAGCAAGTTGTGTGTCTTTTAAACGAAAACATACATTTTGTTGCACGGTTAAATGAGGAAATAGCGCGAAGTCTTGAAATACCATGCCCACATTACGCTTTTCAGGGGGAATCGGCTTTTTAGGTGTACTTGCCCAATTGCCTAAGCTTATTTCTCCTTCAGAGATAGGAATAAGCCCTGCCAGCGCTTGCAGTATGGTGGTTTTGCCACAACCTGTTGGGCCTACCAGCATAAGGATTTCATCTTGCCCAAGTGCTAAGTTTAACTTGTCGACAACACGGGTATCCCCATAATTCACTGATAAATCACTTACACGTAGCATTACGACCCTTTATCCTCAGTAACAGTAAATTGGGCTTTGCGTTCGCCCGACAGCATGAGTATTAACCCCACGCCAGATAACAAGACAAGTAGTAAACCCGGCACCGCAGCGCGGCCGAAGTAGCCAGCTTCGTATACTCGCCACATATAGGTAGCAAGAGTTTCAAACCCCGTTGGCCCCAACATTAATGTGGCCGGTAATTCACGCATCGCTTCTAGAAAAACCAACGCTGCGCCAGCAATCATACCACGAAGGGTTAAAGGTAGCGTTATGCGGATAAAGGCTTCTCGTGGCGATGCGCCAAGCACCCGCGCGGCTTTCACCAAACCGGAATCGATATTCTCTGCGGTGGTTCTTACACTGCCTACCGCTAAGGGAATAAACCGCAGCACATAAGCCATCACCAACAAGCTTAAGGTTTGGTAAAACGCTGGGAGTTGCAGACCCACGTAAACCAAAGCTGTTCCCATCACAATACCGGGCACGCCAAAGCCGAAATAGGTAATCCTTTCCATTAAACGCCCCGCTTTGCCTGCAATAGCAGCGTGAGCAACTGGAATGGCTAATAGCACAGCCACAATAGCGGCAATAAAAGACGCATGGGCGGAATTCCAAGCATAACTTAACTCGAAGCCACCCGTACCTTCCCGTACCAACCAAAGCGTAAATATTGCCAATGGCAGGACAATACTCATGAATACAATGGGCATGGTTGCAAACAACATCAGATTACGTTGCCAAGGCGCCGGAAAGAGAGATAAATGTCTACCTGGGCGCTCTGTGGCGCCACTGATACGGCTTTCAATAAAGAGTATTAGCCCAACAATAACCATAAGCTGCAGACTTAACATGGCCGCTTGGCTTAAGCCAAAGGCGTTGTATTCCACAAAGATAACCCGGGTAAAGGTGTCTAACCCCATAATGGCCGGCGTACCAAAATCAGATAACGCATACAAAGCCGCTAATAAAGCGCCAGCGGCAATACTATTGACCACTCTCGGTAATACCACCCGCCATAAACTGGCGCCTAACGATAACCCTAAGGTTCGCGCGGCATTCACCAAGCTTGCATCTAAGCTGAGTAGGCTTGAGCGTGTGGTCATCATAACAAAGGGGTAGGTATAAAGGCTCATCACCAGTGCCGAGCCCCATAACCCGCTAATAGGAGGCGTGCTCACACCCAAAACATTTTCAATTTCTCCCCCGCGACCAAACGAAAAATACATGGCGAAGGCACCAATGTAACTAGGTAGCGCAAGAGGCGCGGCTAAAACAATCAGCCAGAATCGCTTAAACGGCATTTGTACATAAGCGGTGAATAACGCTAGGGGAACACCAATAAGTACCGAACCTATTATGGTTAACGTCATTAAGGCAAGGGTGTTACCTAAAACCCGCAAATTATGGGTATCGAAAAATTGCGCACTGTCTTGGGCTAAAGAAAACAAAACGCCGACGGGCAATAAAGCCATCAGCGCTATCAATAGTGCCAGGGGGTACGACTTTGGCCAGTTTGTCACAGTACGCCAACATCCCTCATCAAGTTAAGGGTGGGACGTAAATCAGCAAGGTTGCGTAAGTCCATTGCAGGAGGTGTCAATGTACTTAAACTCGCTAAACCTTCTGGCTGCGCTACATCTTGAACCAAAGGAATTTCATAAGCTTCCCGAGCAAGATAGCTTTGTACTTCATGAGTGAGCAGGTAGCGAATAAAGTTGACCGGTAAATCACCGTCACTCAGTGCCACTATGCCTGATGCGTTCACTAAACAGCCCGCATCATTTTTGGTATAAGCCAAGGCAACATTCGCATCAGGTTTACCGGATTTTAAGCGCAGTGTGTAGTAGTGATTCGCAAACCCGACATCAACTTCCCCCCGTTCAACGCCCATAACGACACCGAGTTCGCCGGCATATTTTTTGGCGTTGCGATTTACGCCTTTTAGCCAAGCTCGGGTGGCTTTTTCGCCCTCAAGCAGACGCATAGCGGTAACAAATGACTGAAACGAAGAGTACGCTGGCGCCCAACCTAGTTTGAGGTCGCTGTCAGCTAACGCCATCACGCTGTCTGGAATTTGCTCGGGTGACACACGTTGTGTGTTATAAGGCAAGGTACGAACACGCCCAGTAACAGGTGACCAACTCGGGTATTGAAACCCTTCTTTTAACTGTGTGGTTAAATCGGATGGCAAAGGTTTAGCTGCCCCTGCATCCGTTACCATACCAATTGACCCCGTATCCACAGCCCAGAAAAGATCAGCTCGCTTCACGCCCGCTTTCTTTTCCGCCACTATGGTATTCGCTAAGGCAGCAGAGCCACCGCGGCGAATTTTAAGATTAAGCTTAGGGTTACGCTTTTCTATGGCTTGAAGAACATTCTCGTATAAACCACCCTCGCCTCGACCTAAATACAGGGTTAAATCACCCTCTAGTTTAGGTAGTGACTCCACTGACACACTGGCCATGGGGCTTAGGGCGTTTGCGACTCCAAGAGGTAAACTCCCTAACGCTGTGGCGGCGGCTAACCCTTGTAAGAATGTTCTTCGTTGCATAAAGGTTCCTTAAAATACGTCTTTACGACCTTTTTCTGCTTCTACTAGCAGTTTACGTGCTTTGTCTAACTTAACTTGCATAGCTTCAACCACGTGACGAACGGCATCTACGCCTTTATCTTGAGAAATGGCTTGTGGCAAGGTTACGTTGAAGTCTTTTTCTAAGTCTTCCACTAATGCAGCGTCTTTTGCGATTAAGTCGCCTTCTACACCTTCAAAGCGCTGAAGATAGGTGTCATGTACCAGGGTCGTTGCCACTTCATGTAGTTGCTCAGCGTACTTAGCCACTACGCGATCTAAACGTGTTTTAATATCGTCAATAACTTCTGGGCCTGTGGTAGGTTCAACTTCGGTGGTTTTTACCTGATCAATCAAGCCTTTCTTTTGATATTGGGACGCAAGTTTAACTGCGCCTAGCGCTTGCCACAAGGCATGATTGAGTTTCTCTTGCTCTACGCGAACATCGGCAACAGGCTTGCCATTATCAATGGCCATTTTTACACCGTAAATGCCTTGCCAAATAGTGGCATAAATAGGCACGTATTGGGTTTCAATTGCAGAATGGAAATCTACCTCTTCCCAATATTCCATTAAAACATCGGTTTTTAGGTTTTTATCTTTGGCTTCATAAGCATCAACAACACTACCAAACTTACTTTCTAGCCAATGCACTTCTTCTGTATATTCACCAATGTGGGCATGCAAATTATTAACGTGATCGCCAATTGCACCATTCGCCATTGCGTTGCCAGAGAGTAACGAAAATGAAACCGCTGATGCGAAAACCAAGGCACCCATTTTTTTCAGTGTTGTTGTCATAATTATTCCTAAATCGTTGTCTTCTTTCGCAAATGATACTTATTATCATTAACCAAGTAAAGGTAACTCACCGTGTGAATGTGCTGAATATCTGCGCTTCTTGCCTCAATGTTTACAACCACTTGTATTTCGAGCCTTTTATTGCAGCACGCGCGTTAGCCCCTGTGGCGCTAACGCGCTTATTAAACGGTGCTCTTCTATAACGGGGGTAAGCCAAAGCAAGATCATCTCGCGCCATTGATTTGCACTTTACTCGCACATACTGGCAAGTGCCCCACGCGACAGTAAGGAGTAAAACAAAATACTAGGCTAAACGTGGCATAAAAAAGCTCGCAAACTAGACATCTCTAGCGTGCGAGCTTAGTCAAGTAACGCTTATTGATGTAACGCGCTTATAAGCTATCTAACATGCTTTGCGCGTCGCTCACTTCAAAGCGACCAGGATCTTCAAGATTAAGCTTTTTCACCTCACCATCTTCTACCAGCATGGAATAGCGTAGTGAACGTAAACCACCAAAGTTACTGGTGTTCATATCTAGGCCAATTTGCTTGGTGAAATGGCCGTTGCCATCTGCCAGCATGATAATTTCTTCAGCATTATTTGCTTTGCCCCATGCGTCCATAACAAACGCATCGTTTACCGACAAACAAATAATGCTGTCGATACCCTTAGCTTTGATTTTGTCGGCTAACGCCACAAAACCCGGCAAATGTGCCTGAGAGCAGGTTGGCGTAAACGCGCCAGGCACTGCAAACATTACCACTCGTTTGTCCGAGAAAAGTTCATTCGTACCTGGGTTCGTCATTTCTCCGTTGACTAAAAGACCGAAATCCACCTCGGGCAAGGTGCTACCAACTTGTATCATGCTGCTCTCCTAGGGTTTTTGACACAAATACACATCAAATCTATGTTTTTTACTTTCTATTGCCATTGATGGTTTTTCTCCAGCCAATACTTCAGCACTGTTAGGGCGTTTTACCACCACTCTATGCGTTGCAAGCTGACGCGCAGGGGCGAGCAGCGCATCAGCATCTGGGTCGTGCCCAAGCAATTGCTGAAATAGCCGCATCTCCTTTTTCACCAAGGCTGACTTTTTCTTATGTGGGAACATGGGGTCTAAATAAATAGCGTTAACATCCTCACCACTGAAGTATTGCATCACCTCGGCACTATTTCCATGCCGCAGTACCATTCTTTGGGCTAGTTCTGGATAACGCTGAGCTAACCGGCGAATTCCGTCTTCTAAAAGTGCAGCAACCACCGGCGAACGCTCTATCATAGTCACCGTACAACCAACGCTAACCAATACGAATGCGTCCCGCCCTAACCCTGGTGTGGCATCAATGACATGCCAAGGTGCATCCCCTTTTAGCCCAATGGCTTTAACAATGGGCTCTTTTCTTCCGCCACCGTGTTGCTTTCGGTAAAGGCTGGCCGGAGAAGCAAAATCGACGTCGACAGGCAGAGTTTTCTTTTCACTGGCATCAACCAAACCTAAAACATCATTGCACACTTGCAAATAGAATCCGTCCGTTGGCTTAAGCGCGCGATCTACGATGGGGAAGCCCCAAGCATCACTAATAGCAGCGGCTCGTTTCTCATCGGCACTGAAGCTATCTTGCTGTGGCGAACTCGCTACCCAAAGTGGCAAACGGCTAAGCATGACCATATTGCTCCTTATGCCCTATCCAACGGTTTATAATCGCTTGTGCATGAGAGGGGTATTGCTCCCAAAGGGTATAGGCAATCTCTTGCACTTTCGGTATCAGGGCAGCATCTCGTACTAAATCTGCAATTTTCAGCTCTGCCATGCCGGTTTGGCGGGTGCCCATAAACTCACCAGGCCCACGTATCTCTAAATCGCGCTGGGCAATATAAAAGCCATCACTCGATTCTCTTAATACCCCTAAACGCTGTGTGGCTGTTTTCGATAGCGGGCTTTGGTACATAAGCACACATTGGCTTTCTACCGCACCTCTCCCTACCCGGCCTCGAAGCTGGTGCAGTTGCGCAAGGCCCAGTCGCTCAGGGTTTTCTATAATCATAATACTGGCATTGGGAACATCTACCCCTACTTCAATCACGGTAGTGGCCACCAGTAAGTCGAGCTTCCCTTCTTTAAAATCAGCCATAACCTGCGCTTTTTCAGCGGGCTTTAAACGGCCATGTACTAAGCCTACGTTTAAGTCTGGTAGTGCGGTACGCAAGGTGACCGCAGCATCTTCCGCGGCTTGGCATTCCAACACTTCCGACTCGTCTATAAGGGTACATACCCAGTAGGCTTGCCGACCATGGTCTTTGCACGCCTGACGCACCCGTTCAATAACATCAGCACGACGGGTGTCCGGTAATACCACGGTTTGCACTGGCGTTCTGCCCGGCGGCAGTTCATCTATAATTGAGGTGTCTAAATCGGCGTATGCCGTCATGGCGAGCGTTCGGGGAATTGGCGTTGCCGTCATAATAAGCTGATGTGGGTAACGCCCTTGCTGCTCCCCTTTATCTCGCAATGCTAGGCGTTGATGAACGCCAAAACGGTGTTGCTCATCAACAATGACCAAAGCCAGCTGTTGATAATTCACGCTTTCCTGAAAAATGGCGTGGGTTCCCACCAGCATTTGGATATCACCCGCTTCTAAACGCGCCAATACTTCGGCCCGCGCTTTCCCTTTTAGCTTGCCAGCAAGCCACCCCACTTCAATACCTAAGGGTGTTAACCATTCTCGAAAATTGTTCGCGTGTTGCTCGGCTAATAATTCAGTGGGTGCCATCAATGCCACCTGATAGCCGCCGCCAATAGCCGATAACGCTGCAAGGGCAGCCACCAGTGTTTTACCCGACCCCACATCGCCTTGAACTAAGCGCATCATTGGCCGAGCATGGCGCATATCTTGTTGAATATCCGCCACCACGCGTTGTTGTGCGCCCGTGGGCGAGAATGGAAGTTGTGCAAGCAGTTTATCAATAAGCGCTTGGTTCACCGAAATAGCAATACCTGGCTGAGCATCAGACAGCTTACGCACTTTCAATACGCTTAAATGATGAGATAAAAGCTCTTCCAAAATCAGTCGATATTGGGCGGGGTGCAAGCCCTCTTCCATTTCGTGAACGTCGACATCGGGAGGCGGCCGATGTACCGTATGCAGCGCTTCGTTCAGGGAAATTTGGTTGTCGTACATGCCTTCTGGCAGTAAGTCAGCCAATGCGCCTTTGTCTAATAATGCTAAGGCTTGTTCGGTTAAATTACGTAGCGTAAGTTGCTTTACCCCTTCGGTGGTAGGGTAAACCGGCGTGAGTGACTCTTCTGCCAAAGGGGCATCTTCATCGACCAGCTTGAATTCAGGGTGCATCATTTCAATGCCCCACTTACCGGTACGCACTTCGCCAAAACAGCGCACTATATTACCCGGAGACATCATTGTACGCTGTACAGCGCCAAAGTGAAAAAAGCGCAAAGTAATGGTGCCTGTGCCATCACTCAGTTTAACCACCAGCATACGCTTTTTGCCGTATTGAATATCTGCACTTTTCACTTCACCTTGAACACTCACGTGGGTAAAGGGCCTGCATTCCGCCACGCTGTATATTCGGGTTCTGTCTTCATAGCGTAAAGGAAGGTGAAACAAGATATCTTGCAATGTAAACAAACCAATTTTGTTTAGCTTTTCTGCCACTTTTGCACCTACCCCTTTGAGGGCAGTAATCGGTGTCGTGGCCAATGGTTGCATAAGACCCAGTTTCCTTAAATCAAGCGGCTGATTTTGTTGAAGTAGTTATTTGAAAACTGAAGTGTAATGGATTGTGAAGGACTTGGCGAGTACGGTTTACGGACAGGATTCATCGCCGTAAACCGAGGTTGATACTACCCTTCTTGCTGGCTAAGGGCTTTCGCTTCTAATGGGGTGATTTGCATTTCTTTCCACCAACTATCGTTAGCGTCAACTTCCCCTAACGCATTAATAGGTGGAAACGGTAGCCCTTTGCGTTGGCAAAGCTTGAATAAGCGCGGGTAGCCGTTTTCAAAAGCCAAAGCCTGACATTCTGCTTCTGGCAGATGTTGTTCATTATACATACCCGCAATGGTACGTTGTCGTTGCGCTTCGTAAAGCACCAACGCAGCGGCCACAGATACATTCAACGACTGCACCATGCCCATCATAGGAATAACAATGTCCTGATCTGCCAAGGCTATGGCTTCGTCAGTGGCGCCGTATTTTTCTTGGCCAAACAAAATGGCGGTGGGTTTGGTATAGTCTACATCTCGGAAATCTACTGCGGTGTCCGACAAATGTGTTACCAATACCTGCATGCCTTGGCCTTTCAGCGCGCCCATGGCATCACCGATGTTCTCGTGATTAGTTTGGCGTACCCATTGTTGGCTACCCATGGCAGTACCACGTCTAAACTGATACTTCTCTTCCCATACCGTATGCACGCGGTGAATACCAACGGCATCGCAGGTGCGAACCACGGCTGACACATTATGAGGTTTATGCACATTTTCTAGGCAAACCGTTAAATCGGTTTGCCTTTTATCCAGCACTTGTCTTATGCGCTGGTAACGCTCTGGTGACATGGCTTACTCCGGCAATTCCATCACACCGTCAATTTCTATTTGCGCGCCTTTTGGCAATGCGGAAACTTGTACCGCTGCCCGTGCTGGGTAAGGCTTGTTGAAATAGCGGCTCATGATTTCATTAACCGTGGCAAAGTGGCCAAGATCGATAAGGAAAATGTTAACCTTGACCAAATCGTTCGTTGTACCACCTGCGGCCTCACAAACGGCCTTTAGGTTTTCAAATACCTGTACGGCTTGTTCTGCGAAATCTTCAGACACCATTTCCATTGTGGCGGGCGCCAATGGGATCTGGCCTGATAAATACACAGTGGTACCGGCTTTCACTGCTTGGCTGTAAGTACCAATAGCAGCAGGTGCCTGATCGGTCTGAATAATAGACTTAGACATAATTTTTCCTAAAATTTAATAGTTTAGTGTCGAGACTGGCTGTGACGTGACACTTTTTGAACTTCTGGCATTGTACGAATCTTCTTCATGACTCTGGCTAGATGCACACGATTGTGGGTGGTTAGCTCAAGGTCGATAAAGTAGATATTACTCTCTTTTTCTTCGGTTTGAAGACCAATAATATTCGAGTCGCACCCAGAAATCGTATTGGTTAACGTAGCCAAGGTTCCTTGGTGATTGATTAGCTCAATACGTAGCGAGGCTTTGAACTCACCTTGTGGTTCTTCATCCCATCGCATAGGTAATACGCGTTGCGGCTCTTCTTTGGTCAGCTTTCTAATGTTGTTACACCCAGTTTGGTGAATAGCCATACCTCTACCTGGGCTCAAAATAGCCACGATTTCATCATCAGGAATAGGGTGGCAGCAACGTGCAAAGTGCACCAGCAAACCTTCTGTACCACGAATAGCCACGTTACCCTTTTTATCAGGTAAATCGGTATTTTCGCCCAATAAACGACGAGCAACAATTGCACTTAATTCGTTACCAAGACCAATGTCTATCAGCAAGGCTTCAAAGTCATTATGTTTGGTTTCCGCCACTACCCGATCGATATCTTGCTGAGCAATATCATCTAATTTAACAGCGCCTAGCGCGTGCCGAAGTAAACGGTTACCCATATTGACCGCTTCTTGCGAATGTTGCTTACGTAAATATTGACGAATGCGGGTACGGGCGCGGGCACTAACTACAAAATTCAACCAGTTAGCGTTGGGCTTGGCCTTTGGAGAGGTAATAATTTCTACCGTTTGACCGTTTTGAAGTGGCTTGCTTAAGCTATAGTTTCTGCGTTCAACGCGCACACCAACGCACGTATTCCCCACATCTGAGTGCACTGCATAGGCAAAGTCCACAGCGGTCGCGCCCATGGGCAACTCTATAATGCGGCCATCTGGCGTGAATACGTAAATTTCATCTGGGAATAAATCTGTTTTAACCGACTCAATAAATTCAAATGACGAGCTCGCCGATTGTTGCAGTTCAAGTAGGCTTTGCATCCATTTGCGCGCACGTAACTGGGCAGTCGTACCGTTATCTCCTGGCTCTTTATAAAGCCAGTGAGCGGCAACGCCTTTATCTGCCATCTGATCCATTTCTTTGGTACGTATTTGAATTTCTACGGGAATACCGTGAGGACCAATAAGCGAAGTATGTAACGACTGATAACCATTGGTCCGCGGGATAGCAATATAGTCTTTAAATCTGTTTTCAATTGGCTTATACAAACCATGCATCGCCCCTAGCGAGCGATAGCAGTTATCAACACTGTCTACCACAATACGAAACGCGTAGATGTCCATAACTTCGTTGAACATTAACTCTTTGTTTTTCATTTTGCGGTAAATGGAATACAGATGCTTTTCGCGGCCTAAGACATTTGATTCAATTTTGAATGCATCTAAACGTGTGTGCAGTTCTTCACGTATATTTTCAATGATTTCTTTTCGATTACCCCTAGCCTGGCGCACAGCTGATTTAAGTGCTCTGTGACGCATAGGATACATGGCTTGAAAACCAAGGTCTTCCAGTTCATTTTTAATATCGTGAATACCCAAACGGTGGGCAATGGGGGCGTAAATTTCCAGCGTTTCTAGAGCAATACGACGGCGCTTGTCTGGGCGCAGAGAGCCTAACGTACGCATATTGTGGGTGCGATCAGCCAGCTTGATTAAGATAACCCTGATATCTTGTACCATGGCCATCATCATTTTACGGAAGTTCTCCGCTTGCGCTTCTTGCTTGGTGCTGAAGGCGAGTTTATCTAGCTTACTGACACCTTCCACTAATTCGGCGACGGTGTCGCCAAAGGCGTCTGCTAAGTCTTCCTGACTATAGTGCGTGTCTTCAATCACATCGTGCAGCAAGGCGGCCATAATCGTTTCATGGTCTAAATGCATGTCTGCAAGAATGCCTGCAACCGCAACGGGGTGCGTAATGTAAGGGTCTCCGCTTGAACGCATTTGACCATCGTGGGCTTCTTGCGCCAATACGAAGGCTTCCTGCACCAACTGAACTCTATCGGCAGGTAAATACTCTACAACTTTTTGCTTTAAACCTTCAAACAAATACACAGCGAAGCACGGCCCTTATATAACGTTACAACCCTAAGAATACGTTTAATTGCGCATTAAGCCAATACACGAAAAGCAAAGCGCCAGTGCTTTTTTCAAAGCACTGGCGCCCAATTCTAATTTACTACCCCAAAAAGGGAAGATTACTGATCAGAAAGAATGTTAGCAACAGACGCAAACTCTGCGTGCTCTGCTTGTTCTTGATCACGAATTTGATCCTGCTCTAACGTGCTAGCTGTGACCAAACCTTCTTCGATTTCACGAAGTGCAGTAACGGTTGGCTTGTCGTTTTGCACGTCAACCATAGGATCTTTACCTTCAGTGGCAATTTGGCGTGCGCGACGCGCTGCTACCAATACCAAGTCAAAGCGGTTACCAATTTTATCTACGGCATCTTCTACGGTTACGCGAGCCATGTATTTCTCCGAAAATTAGGTTGAGCAAGTAATTCAAAAAACGGCCGCGTAGTATACACATTTGCAAGCCGCGATCCTAGCGCTTTGTGTGAAATTGAACCAGCAAAACCCTACCGATCCACAAAAAGCCCAAGGAACCCCCTGTTTTTACATATTAAGCTGTGCCAAGCAATTCGTCCAATAATGTCTGATAACGCATTTGCTGTTTTTGCGTGCGCAGTCGCTGCGCGATCACTATCGCTTCGAGGTCGTGCAACGCGGTAGCAAAATCGTCGTTTATAATCACGTGGTCGAATTCACTAAAGTGAGACATTTCATCCACGGCTTTTTTCATTCGCCCAGCAATAACCTCTTCGCTGTCTTGGCCACGGCTGTTAAGTCGTTGCTCGAGTACATCAATGGATGGGGGCAAAATAAAGACGCCGCAGGTATCGGGCATTAAGGTTTTCACCTGACGCGCGCCTTGCCAATCAATATCCAGAAAAACGTCGATACCTCTATGCAAGGTTTGTTCTATGGTGACTCTCGACGTGCCGTAATAATTACCGAACACTTCCGCCCATTCGAAAAACACCCCCTGCTCGATTAATGCCTCAAATTGCGCACGACTCACAAAATGATAGTGCTCGCCATCCACTTCGCCAGGCCGGGGTTGCCGCGTGGTATGAGACACAGACACCTGCATAGGATAACTGTCACTTCCTTTGTATTTTTCCATTAGCGCTTTGATAAGGCTAGATTTTCCCGCACCTGAAGGTGCAGCCAGAATAAATAAATTGCCAAGTAATGAAGACATGAAGGTATTAAATTATTTTCAATAGGTGGTGATTTCAGAACGCAATGGTAGCATATTGAACAAATAAGCCGTAGTAGCAATAGGTGGGGCACATCGCAAATTGTGTTTCCTCAGCCGTTTTGCCCTTGGCGTACAATAAAAAATAATAATAGCGAAACGACAGCCATTCGCACCACAAGCAAAAAACGACACATCATTTAGGGAGACACTTATGACACAGCTACTGCCTTGCGTAGAGCACAAACCTTCCGTTGCGCCAACTGCCTGCGTTATTTGGCTACATGGTTTAGGTGATTCTGGCCATGGGTTTGCTCCTATTGTGCCTGAGCTAAAATTACCCGAATCCATGGCGGTTAAATTCATTTTCCCCCATGCGCCAGAACGGCCGGTAACCATAAACGGCGGCATGCGCATGCGAGCATGGTACGACATAAAGTCGCTGGATTTTAATAGTCGTGCCGACCTTAGCGGCGTACAAGAATCAGCAGAGCAAGTAAGCGCGCTTATTGATGCACAAATTGCCAGTGGCATTCCTGCCAACCGTATTGTGTTAGCCGGCTTTTCTCAAGGTGGGGTTGTTGCCCTTCACCTTGCCCCACGTTTAGACAAACAGCTGGCAGGTGTGATGGCTTTGTCTACGTACTTATGTGAGCCTGGTTTGCTCAGTGAACAAGCAAAGGAGACCAATCGCCACATTCCTTTCTTTTTTGCCCACGGAAATCAAGATGAAGTGGTACCTATGTTTATGGGCAATGCGGCCTATAAAACCTTAAAAGATAACGGCTTTAATGCGAGCTGGAAAAGCTACACCATGCAACACAATGTGTGTATGCAAGAACTCAATGATATTTCCACATGGCTGCAAAAGGTACTGGCATAGCCCTAGCGCCTTAATAGCGCCACGAGGCTAAGGGCGGAGAAATAGGGTTTACCCCTTCATGGCGTATCCCTTGCTCTGCCCATCACACCACTTTATTCCTGCCTGTGCGTTTAGCCTCATAAAGGTTGGTGTCAGCATACTTAATCGCCTCTTCTATGTGGGCATCGGTTAGTGCAGTTTGCACCCCAAGGCTGGCCGTCACCCTGTGTTCAATTTCGGCGTTTTTGTACGGATTGTTCTCTATATGGGCACGCATTTTTTCAGCGAGTTTAACGGCGTTACTTAAGTTAACACTCGGAAATATAATGAGAAATTCCTCTCCTCCTGTACGTGCCACAATGTCTGTCGCCCTTACAGACGCTTTCATCAGCTTAGTGATATAAAGCAACACATCATCCCCTACGTCGTGACCATAGGTGTCATTAATCACCTTAAAATGATCAATGTCTAATATCACCACACTTAACGGAAAATAGTCGGCGGGGTCTTCAGTGGCGCGAGCGAAATAAACCGCTTCTAAAAAACGTCGATTTGGCAGTTTGGTCAGCGGGTCTGTGTTGGCCTGACGCATATTCTCGAGGGTATCCCTATACATTTCTTTGCGGCTTTGGTTCCAGAAAAACTCACCAATAAAGGCCACACAAATAAAGCAAAATGCGGAAATGAGAAAACGTGTAACATGCTCATCGGCGTAATTTGCCTGCAACAGCCAGGGGTTATACAAACCGTACACTATCGACCCCATCGTAACGATCACATAAATAATGGCCGCCTTATAACCCACAATAATAATTTGGATAAACAGAAGCGGAAAAATAAAATACAGTCCCGTATTTTTGTAACCACCGGTATACACAATACTGAGAGACATGAAAATCACGAGCACACCAGCAATGTAATAATGAGCGTCGCTACCACTATACAAATGGGAAAAAATGGCATTAAAAAAAATAGCGCAAGTCCATAGCGCTAGGAGAAAGGCCAGCAAGTTATTGCCTAACATCAAGTTTTCAATGGCAAGAATAGCCATGATAGAACTACCCACATAAGAAATGAAAAAAAGTGTGAGCCGCCTACGCTTTGTCTCTGCTTTATTTTTGTGGGTATATTTCAGTAATTGGCGTATGGAAGAATGATCCACTGCGAAAAAAGCTCCTTTAAATCGGCTTGTTAATGATAATAGTCGCCGGTTTGCCTTTTAACCAATCTGAAAACTATGCTTATTGTCATAGATTTAAGTACAATAACGCATCATTGTTTTAATCAGAAAGCCAAAGGTTAGTGTATCTATCGCACATCCTTGTTAATTGTCGGGACCGCTATGACACAAGCAAACACATCAAGAACTCTTCGAATTGCCACCCGTAAAAGTGCATTAGCACTATGGCAAGCCGAATATGTAAAAGCCAAACTGTTGGAACACCACCCAAGGTTGCAGGTAGAGCTTGTGCCCATGAGCACCCAAGGCGATAAAATTTTAGATACACCATTAGCCAAAATTGGCGGCAAGGGCTTATTTATTAAAGAGCTTGAAATCGCCATGCTTGAAGGCCGCGCCGATATTGCCGTTCACTCAATGAAAGATGTACCGGTAGCATTTCCTGAAGGGTTCGGTCTGCATGCAATTTGCGAAAGGGAAAATCCATTTGATGCTTTTGTTTCAAATACTTATGAGAGTTTAGACACCTTACCTCAAGGCGCGATAGTAGGCACATCAAGTCTGCGCCGCCAATGTCAAATTAGAAAGCACCGCCCCGATCTTGTGATTAAAGACCTACGCGGAAACGTGAATACACGGTTAGCTAAATTAGATGCCAATGAGTACGACGCTATTATTCTAGCATCGGCGGGCCTGATACGCTTGGGCATGGAATCGCGTATTCGTATGCCTTTACCTGAATCTGTATCCTTGCCAGCGGTAGGGCAAGGGGCGGTAGGCATTGAATGTCGTAACGATGACGCTGAACTTATTGAACTTCTTTCTGCACTTAACCACAGTGAAACCAACACCCGCGTCACTGCTGAAAGAGCCATGAACGAGCGTTTAGAAGGTGGCTGCCAAGTGCCTATTGGCAGTTTTGCCACTTTAGATGGTGGTGCACTCACTCTCACCGGCATGGTGGGCAAACCCGATGGTTCTACCCTCTTGTTTGCCTCTGCCACCGGACCTACTGAAAATGCGCAAAGTATTGGTGTAGAAGTCGCTGAAGCCTTGCTTGAACAAGGTGCCGGTGACATTCTAAAAGCCTTATACGAGTAATGTTGTTACTCACCCGCCCCCTGCCTAAATTAGATGCCAGCGTCGCCGCCTTTAGGCAGGCGGGGGTTTCTGTAACAGGTGTGGCCACTTCTGATATTGAATACAACCCCACTGTCATTGCCGAACTACGTCAGTGTCTTTTGCGGCAAGCCCGCGCCACTGTCATCGTCACGAGCGTGTTTGCCGTACCGGCACTGGCGCAGGCGTGGACAAATTCCCTTTCACACCCGCCAATATTGGCGGTAGGCGATGCCACGGCAGCAAAAATAAAATCTCTTCTACCTGAAGCCCATGTTTTCACGCCTGAACAACATACCTCCGAAGGTATACTGGCTATGCACCAACTTAATGAGGCAAACTGTAAAGACATCGTTATTATTAAAGGAGAAGGTGGGCGAGATACCTTGCAAAATACGTTAAGGTTGCAAGGCAAGCAGGTTTACCCATTCTGTGTTTACAAACGCGTTGCGCTAGCGCAACCTTTTTATACAAATAACTGGCAAATAGACGATGTTAGCGGCATTATCGCTACAAGTGAAAACATGGCAATGCAGCTTATTGCCTCTCATTCAGATCACATTTTGACGTTACCTTGGGTAACAGTAAGTGAACGTATAGCGAGCACCCTGCGTAAACGGGGTATAGAAAATGTGGCAGTTTGCGAACAAGCCACAGACCAAGCACTGATTGCGTGGATTAAGGACAACTGGGAGTATTGAATGGCCGACAACGATGATAAAAACCTTGTGGAAGGTGAAGTAATTAATACTAGCGCAGAACCTGCCCCCCAGGTCGAAGACTCAGCCTCGCCCAAGGCGAATAAGAAAAAGTCATCTTCAGGGAAAGGACTACTGTGGTTTGTGGTAATCATCTTATTCCTACTCGTCATAGGAATAGCCGCGGCAGGCTACTGGTATTACACCCAGCAACAAGCCAAAGAAGCGCAAACCGCCTCTCAGCAAAGCGACACCCAACGCCAGTTGCAATCGCTAACCGAAGAGCGTACCACCTTGACGGCGCAATTCGAAGAAATGGCGAATGCCAATCTGCAGCTATCTAAGGATGTAGAGCGCTTAAAACAGCAGAACACAGCACTTACGCAACAAAGCGAAGCTACCCTTGCTCAACTCAATACAATGGAAGGTCGCCGACCAGCCGATTGGCTCATTGCCGAAGCCGATTATTTAGTCCGAATGGCCGGGCGCAAACTGTGGCTAGAGAATGATGTCCGTACGGCTATTTTATTGTTAGTGAATGCAGACAAGCGCCTGTCGTCGCTGGCTGACCCATCGGTGCTGCCGGTTCGCGCTCACTTAGCAGAAGATATTCAAACCCTGCAGCAACTGAACCCTGTTTCTCAAACCCAAGTGGCGTTAGCGTTAACAGGCATGATGGCTCAAATTGATAATTTGCCATTAGACACCTTTGAAAAACCGGTAGACGTGGATGCACAGAACCCTGAGTTATCGGAATCTACCGACGACTGGAAAGAAAATCTAAGCAAAGTATGGCGTTCTATGGTTGATGGCTTTTTTACGGTGAAAACCCTTAGCGGCCCCATTGAACCTGTCATGTCTTTAGAAGCGCAGTTTTTAGCAAAAGAACAGCTACGTTTGCAACTTATGCATGCACAGTCAGCTGCCTTACAAGGCGAAAAAGGCCTGTATGAGCAATCACTGCAATACGCACAAACCTTAATAGATCAAAACTTCGACCTAAGCAGCACGTCAATATCTGGCTTTAGTCAGGCGTTAACCAACCTGCGTGAAACTGACATATCTCGCCCTATTCCTAGTGAACTTGCCGCTCAGCAACCCCTAGAACGGCTGCTTGATACCCGTGTGAAAAAGGTATTTGGTGAAGGAGCAAGCGCATTATGAAATGGTTAGTCATTGCCTTAGCGGTGCTGGCCGCCTTTATTATTGCGTTAATTGTTGGCCCTATGATTTTGGGCGACACGGGTTATGTGCTTATTTCTTTGGGCAACAAAGCCATTGAAATGACCATCATCAGTTTCGGTATCATTATTATATGTTCGTTAGTGGGTTGGTACCTTTTATGGCGCGTGACACTTTGGGCCATTAGCCTGCTAACAGGTTCACATAAATGGTTTGGTGCGTTAGGCGAACGCAAGCGCAAGCGCGCGTTTTATACTGGCCTTCAAGCCATGGCGGCAGGAGATTTCACCGCCGCTCAAAAAGCGTTAAGTCAAACCACCAATGGCGATTTTGAAGGCGTAAATTACCTGGCGTCAGCACAAATTGCGATGAATAAAGGTGAGCAGCAAAAAGCCGAGTATTTCTTACTCCAGGCTTGCGATTACCCTAATGCAAAAGTGGCCGCCACCCTTATGATGGCAAGGCTGGATGCTGCCCATGGTAAGGTAAATGACGCACTTGAAAAGCTCAATGCTTTACCTGAGGACACGCAAACCAACCCACAGGTTGTTCGATTAAAAGCAGAGTTATTGGCTGAACTCGGACAGTGGAATACCCTTGAGGAAAACTTAAGCCAATGGCGAAAAGCCCTGTCTAAAGAAAACTATACCCTGTGGTCGCAACGTATCGCAAAAGGAAAGTTTGCTGAAATAGCCAGTAAGCAAGGGGCTTCCGAGCTGAAAACCTACTGGCAAAACTTGCCTCGTAAAATGCGTCATGACGACGCCTATCAAGCGGCTTATGTTCAGCAATTGCTAGCGCAAGGAATGCACGACGACGCCCAAACTTGCTTGGTGGAATGGCAAAAACGGGGCAGAAAAGCCAGCCTATTCCCCTTGTTTAAGCAGCTTAACTTACCCAATGCTGCTCCCTCGCTTCGCTTAATTGAAGCTTGGATAAAGCAAGCGCCGGAAGACGCCTCACTTTACTCTACCTTAGGGCATGTGGCGCATCATTCTGGCGATGATGTATTAGCAGAAAAGGCCCTGCTGAAAGCCACCACCTTAGCGGCCAATAAAGAAGACTTGCTGCTGTTAGCGAGTATTAGTGAACGTAAACAAGATGCGGTGGCGGCACTGCAATATTTCAAAGAAGGCCAAACGGTGGCAAGTTAGCCTTTTTTGAGGTGAATACAAAAACGCCAATCACTTCTCTTTGTGATTGGCGTTTTGCGTTAGTTTAACCATCAACCCAAAGGGTAGGTGGAAAACGTTAGCTTTTTCTATTTACCGGCTTAGGCTCGGCAAGTGCTTTTCGGCGCTGCAATGACTCATAAAAAGGCGCATAAGTAGGGCGCATAACATATTGACCATCTCCCTCTTTGGCGAGTAATTCGCCCTCACTCCAGGCCACCACACCATTACAAATAGTGAGTGTAGGCACGCCTGTGACCTCCATGCCTTCAAAGATATTGTTTTCAATCTTAGACATGTGCGTTGACGCGGAAATGGTCTTTTTACCATTAGGATCCCATACCACAATATCGGCGTCTGAGCCTGGTGCAATCGCCCCCTTGGCCGGGTACATATTAAAAATTTTTGCGGCATTGGTTGAGGTCACTGCCACAAACTCGTTGGCGGTTAACTTGCCACTATTTACGCCCTTCTCCCACAATACCGCCAGGCGTTCTTCAACCCCCGCGGTGCCGTTAGGAATTTGGGTAAAATTGTCTTTGCCCATGGCTTTTTGCTCATTACAAAACGCACAATGGTCGGTTGCCGTAGTTTGCAGTGTACCGGCTTGCAAGGCTTTCCATAATGCATCTTGGTGTTTCTTTTCGCGAAACGGAGGGCTCATGACATGGGCAGCAGCGCGCTCCCAATTGGCGTCTTGGTAAACACTGTCATCAACCGTTAAATGCCCTGCCAACACCTCACCATACACATGATGTCCTCGGCTTTGGGCATAACGAATAGCATCAATACTTTCTTGTACCGAGCAATGCACTAAATATAAAGGGGCGCCAATGGTTTCTGAAATACTAATGGCACGGTATGCCGCTTCACCTTCTACCATAGGGGGACGAGACAAAGGGTGGGCTTCTGGGCCTGTTATTCCCTTTTCCATCAATTGCTGTTGAAGGTGATACACAAGTTCACCGTTTTCGGCGTGCACGGTTGCAATGGCTCCTAGCTCCATACAGCGGGTAAAACTCGATACCAAAATGTCATCGGTAGCCATGATGGCATTCTTATAGGCCATAAAATGTTTAAAGCTATTAATGCCATACTCAGTGGCTAATGTTTCCATGTCTTGGTGAACGCTGTCATCCCACCACGTAATGGCCACGTGAAACGTGTAATTTGACATAGACTTTTCAGACCAATCTCGCCACTGATGGTAGGCTTCCATTAGCGGCTGACCTGGGCTGGGTATTACGAAATCGATGATAGTGGTGGTGCCACCTGCCAGTGCCGCCGCGGTGCCAGAGGCAAAATCGTCGGCCGCCACGGTTCCCATAAATGGAAGCTGCATATGCGTATGCGGATCTATGCCTCCAGGCATAATAAGTTTGCCTGTAACATCAATAACCTCAGCCCCCTCTGGCGCTGATAAATCTTGTGCAATGCGGGTAATTTTACCGTCTTCGCAAAGTACATCGGCTGTATACGTCATTTCATGGGTGACAACCTTGCCACCTTTTAATAATAGCGCCATGTTTTGTCCTTTTTCTCTTGTAACCTAGCCTTGACTGACCATCTATGATGCTTTCGCTAAGTCGCCTACGTGGCTTTGCGCCCCTAATAGCAACTTATTGGCAGCCACGTAATAAATCACGGCACCTGAGATAGAGCCGGTAAACCAGCCATAGTTGTAGTACCAGGTGAAAACATCGGCGGTAACCGCGAGCAAGGTAACGGCGACCGGCACCAAGAAGGCGATAAAGCCGGCCCAATTCACTTTCGGATAAAGCGTACTCGACGTATAAAGTGCGGCCACGTCCAGTTCTTGTTTGCGAATAAAGAAATAATCCACAATCATGATGCCAGCAATAGGCCCAAGCAAACTTGAATATCCCAGCAACCAATTTGAGTACATGCTTTCAACGCTAACGTCAGACTCAATTAAACCTAGCTTCTTCAGCAGCTCCCAGCTCATAAGCAACACACCCACTAACCCGGTAAGCAACACGCCGCGAGTATGGTTAATGTATTTAGGCGCAATATTTTGAAAATCGTTGGTGGGTGATACCACATTGGCAGCGGTATTGGTTGAAAGGGTGGCCACGATAATAAGCAGCATAGCGATAGCGACAAAAAATGGGCTATCAATATGGCCAATAAGGGTGACGGGATCTGACACGGTTTCCCCCACTAGCGTAGTAGATGCTGATGTCAGCAGTACACCTAATGCGGCAAACAAAAACATGGTAAGCGGCAAGCCAATTATCTGCCCTTTCACTTGGGCTTTTTGACTTTTAGCGTAGCGACTAAAATCAGGAATATTTAACGACAGCGTAGCCCAAAACCCTACCATTGCCGTTAGGCCAGCAAAGAAGTAGCTGAAAAAGCCCGCGTCTTCTGGGCGATTTGCGGGGGTCGCTAACACCTCGGTCACCGAGACTTTATCGCTTGCCCACCAAATAAGCCCAATGCCCACAATCAGCAATAAAGGGGCTGCTAAGGTTTCTAGCCACTTTATAGACTCAGAGCCTTTGATCACAATATAGACGTTAAGCGCACCAAACGCGAAGAAACCAATGACTTCCCCTATCCCCCCGAGTGCAGCCCAGCCATCGGAGATGGAAGACAAGAAAAGGTGAATAGCTAAGCCGCCAAACATGGTTTGAATGCCAAACCAACCACAGGCCACAAAACCTCGAATTAAACAGGGAATGTTCGAGCCAACAATGCCAAAAGAAGAGCGCAGAACCACAGGGAACGGAATACCAAATTTAGTGCCAGGAAACGCATTTAATGTCAGTGGTATCAGCACCACCACGTTGGCTAGCAAAATGGTAAAAAGGGCTTCCATTACTGAAAGCCCAAAATAGGATGTTAACACCCCCCCTAGGGTGTACGTAGGCACACAAATCGCCATGCCCACCCACAGGGCAGCGATATTACCTGTGCCCCATGTTCTTTCTGAAACCTGAGTAGGGGCCAGGTCTTCGTTAAAATAATCGCTGGCTTTAACCGCTGGGGAAAGTTCTACTTCGCGTATATCGTCGCTCATGCTATTTCCTCCTCACTTTCTTCTGTGGGTGCCCCCGCAGCTTCGGCTATTCGGTGACTGGCCGTTAGCATGGTATGCAGCAGTACATTGGCACCGGCTTCACACTGCTCTGGGCTAGAGTACTCAATTTCATTGTGGCTAATGCCATTTTCACAGGGGGTAAAAATCATCCCGGAAGGCACAAGATCAGCCATATAACAGGCATCGTGGCCGGCCCCGGCGTAAATATCCATATGCGAATAGCCCAGCTTTTCGGTGGCGGCTTTTACGTCATCAGACGCATTAAATTCAACCGGGGCAAAATACCAGAAGTTGTCTACCGAAATATCTAAGTCTCTGTCTTTCGCTACGCCCTCGCAAAATGCCACAAACTCTTCGTGCATAGTGGCTAGCACCTCTGGGTTCGGGTTTCTCAGGTCGGCGCTAAACTTAATATTGCCGGGAATGGTATTTCGAGAATTGGGGTAAACCTGCATAAAACCCACTGTCCCTAAGCCATTCTCATAGCGATTGGCCAATGCTTCAATTTCTGTCACAATTTTACCGGCCGCCACCATGGCGTCTTTGCGTAAGTGCATGGGTGTTGTACCAGAATGGGATTCACGCCCCTGAACTTCCACGTTATACCAGCGGATCCCTTGGCCTAAACGCACCACACCTATGGCTTTTTCTTCGTCTTCTAAAATTGGCCCTTGCTCAATGTGGGCTTCGAAAAATGCACCTATGTTTCGGCTACCCAGCTCTTCCTCGCCTAAATACCCAATACGCGCCAATTCATCGCCTAGACGTAATCCGTTAACGTCGGTTTTATCCAATTCTTTTTGCAAGTCAAAGCGCCCAACGTACACGCCGGAACCTTGCATGGCCGGTTGAAAGCGAGACCCCTCTTCGTTCGTCCAGACACTGACTTCGATAGGTGTGGGGGTGGTGATATTGTTTTCATGCAGTGTACGCAGAACTTCTACCCCAGAAAGCACGCCAAATACGCCGTCAAACTTACCGCCAGTAGGTTGAGTATCTAGGTGGCTTCCCGTGGCAACGGCGGGCAAGTCATTATTTAGCCCCGGACGTTTGGCAAAAATATTACCAAACTTATCAATGGCGATGTCACACCCTGTGGCCTTGCACCAGTCGCAGAATAGGTCACGGGCTTGCTTGTCGAGATCCGTCGCAGCCAGTCGATTACAGCCACCTTTTTCAGTGCCGCCAATTTCGCCCATTTCCATTAGGCTGTCCCATAATCGCTGACCATTTACTCTTAGCTTTTCCATTTCACTTCCTCGCTGATGCTTATCTTTGTTTTTGCGTTGCACTTGGGGTAAGTAACCCGCGTTTTAGCCCGTTTTGTTGAACACCTTTTTTAACACCAAGGCGGGTAACGCCAAGCCACCGAAAAGTCATTCAGGAACCTCGAATGACCAATTTGTGTGCAGTCATGCACTTTTATTTACCAAACGGTCAAACCTTTTGACGGATTCCACCGTAATATTGTTGTTGGCCATCGGCTTACACACAAATTCGGTTTTCTGTCGCATTTGCTGTTTGTCTTCATCACCCTATACAAAAGGCGTAAGCGGTACTTTTTGGTGTGAATGACGTTCGTTTAACGCCGCCGCAAAGCATGGTGGCTTCATGGTTTTCACACCCTTTTCACCTGTGATGACACAGGCACTTCCCCTCATTGAATTCAAGTTTTGAACCAACTTGACGTTCTTTTACGTTGCTCGCTCTATGAGTGACTTGGGAACGAGAATTGGCTCCCTTCTCGCAAATTGGCTGAAGGCCAACGTTGAGTAACCGCTTTTCTGCGCGTATAAAAACGTACTGAATCTGGCCCATACGCGTGTAAATCACCAAACAGTGAACGCTTCCAACCGCCGAAACTGTGGTAAGACACAGGTACAGGTAAAGGGACGTTCACACCCACCATTCCCACCTGTACTTGGTCGATAAAATAGCGCGCTGCTTCACCATCACGGGTAAATAAACAGGTGCCATTACCGTATTCGTGTTCATTGATTAGGTTTACCGCGCTTTGCATATCGGGGACTCGCAACATCACAAGCACAGGGCCAAAAATTTCTTTTTGGTAAATGTCCATATGTGGTTTTACGTGGTCAAATAATGTAGCACCAAGAAAGTAGCCGTTTTCGTACCCTTCAACGCTAAGCCCTCGGCCATCACACACTAAGTCAGCTTCTTGACTTACCCCAGATTCAATAAAATTTGCAACGGTTTGATAGTGAGCTTCACTGATAAGTGGCCCCATATCATTGCTGTTGTCACAACCCGCGCCCACTTTGAGGGTTTCAACGTGCTGTGAAAGCCTAACCCGCAGGGCATCTCCCACTTCGTCGCCTACGGCAAGGACCACAGAAATTGCCATGCAACGCTCGCCGCACGAACCGTATGCGGCACCCATTAGGGCATTAACGACATTGTCTAGGTCGGCATCTGGCATCACAATAGCGTGGTTTTTTGCGCCCCCTAGTGCTTGGCAACGCTTTCCGTTTTCACTGGCTTTTTTATAAATCGCTTCAGCCACTGGCGTTGAACCAACAAAACTCACCGCTTGAATTGTGCTGTCTTCAAGCAAATGATCTACCGCCGCTTTATCCCCATTCACAACATTAAGAACACCAGGGGGAAGCCCCGCTTCTGCCGCGAGTTCGGCAATAAATAACGCACTTGAAGGGTCTTTTTCTGACGGCTTTAACACAAAGGTGTTGCCACACATAATGGCGCTGGGCCACATCCACAAAGGCACCATAGCTGGAAAGTTAAAAGGGGTTATGCCTGCTACCACACCCAGTGGTTGAAACTCGCACCATGCATCTATGCCAGGGCCAACATCTTTGCTGTGTTCACCTTTTAGCAATTGAGGCATACCACAAGCAAACTCTACGTTTTCGATACCCCGTTGAAGCTCGCCTTTGGCGTCGTGTAAAACTTTGCCGTGCTCTTCACTGATGAGTGCGCAAATTTTATCGCTGTGTTGCTCAAGTAACTGTTTTAAACGAAACATCACTTGTGCTCGCTTTGCCGGTGGTGTCGCACGCCATGCAGGAAAGGCTGCTTGTGCTGTGTCTATGGCATGTTGAACCCGCGCACTCGACGCCATTTCTACTTGTCCGCATACCGCGCCTGTAGAAGGGTTGTGAATATCTATAAGGTTGCCATCTTGTGGGGCTACCTGCTGCCCGTTAATAAAGTGTCCTACTTGGGTGGTCATAACTGCATCTCTATAAATTCTGTGAAGGGATTAACCCGTTTTCTTCATGCCATGGGCATCCATAAGGGTGTCTTGCATGGCGTTAATTAACGCGTCTATTTCTGATTTTTCGGTAGTAAATGGAATACCAAGTTGTAATGTGTCGCCGCCGTAGCGTACATAAAACCCTTTTTCTAGCAGCTTCATTGCCAGCTCAAAGGGGCGACGTGCAGGTTCACCGGGATAACTTTCAATGGTAAAACCGGCGGCGAAGCCTAAGTTGCGAATGTCGTTGATAAAAGGCATGCCTTTTAAACTGTGCACACCTTGTTCGAAATAAGGACTAAGTTCCGCTACCCTTGCCACTAGCTTCTCTTGTTCAAGTATATCCAGAGATGCCATGGCAGCGGCGCACGCTACCGGATGGCCGGAATAGGTGTATCCGTGGGGCAATTCAATGTTGTAAGGTGCGCCGCCTGCATCCACTACGGTGTCGTAAATAAACTGCCGTGTTAGCACTGCGCCCATAGGTATAGCACCATTGGTAAGCTGCTTTGCCACGTTGATCATATCTGGCACCACATCAAATGTGTTTGCACCAAACAGATCCCCAGTACGTCCAAAGCCGGTAATCACTTCGTCAAAGATCAAAAGAATATCGTGTTCATCACAAAGCTGGCGCAACCGCTTTAAATACCCTGCGGGCGGTACAATGACTCCCGCTGACCCTGACATGGGTTCAACAATCACCGCCGCAATGTTTGATGCATCATGCAAAGCAACCATTTCGATAAGCTCGTCGGCCAGATTGGCGCCTTGCGCAGGAATACCTTCGCTAAAGGCGTTCTGTGGAAGTAGCGTGTGAGACAAATGGTCAGACTCCATCGCTGGCCCCCACATTTTGCGGTTAGCGCCAATACCACCAAAGCTGATACCGCCCCAGCTTGCCCCGTGATAGCCTTTTGCTCTGCCGATAATACGGGTTTTGGTAGGCTGACCTTGCTGACGCCAGTAGGCTCGAGCCATCTTAGTGGCCGTGTCAGCCGCTTCTGAACCTGAGTTGGTGAAAAACACTTTATTTATGTCACTTGGCGCCATGGCGGCTAACCTTTCGGCCAACTCGAAGGCCAAGTTATGACCATACTGAAATGCCGGTGCATAATCTAATGTTGCAAGTTGCTTGGCTACCGCCTCGGTAATTTCGGGGCGATTATGACCCGCTCCGCAGGTCCATAAACCCGATAAACCATCAAAAATCTTACGGCCACTGTCATCAATCAGGTAATTACCTTGTGCCCCAGTAATCATGCGTGGCGCTGATTTAAACTGGCGATTAGCCGTATACGGCATCCACAACGCATCCATTGGCTGAGGAGATAGCTGAGAAGCCCGCTGGGTCATGATTGTCTTCCTTCGAAATTAGTTTACTTAGCGCACTTTACCCAGCCGCTTATGTTCGATAAATTATAAATATTCAAATCTTACTTTCATAAATATGAAACTATGCGTGCCATCTTAGGTAATTTATCCGATACCGATATTCGTTTATTGCGGGTTTTCATTGTGGTTGCTCAAGCCGGAGGCTTGTCGGCGGCAGAACTAGAACTGAATATTGGACGCTCCACCATTAGCCGCCATTTAAAAGATTTGGAGACGCGATTGGGCATGGTGCTTTGCCATCGAGGCAGAGGCGGCTTTGCGCTCACCGAAGAAGGTAAGCGTATTTACGAATCTACCCAGCGCTTATTACTATCCCTTCAAGACTTTCGTAATGAAGTGAATGACATGCACCGCCACCTGCAGGGAAATGTGGTCGTGGCCATGTTTGATAAAACCGTGTCTAACGAAGCCTGCAAAGTAAGCGACGCCATTTATGCTTATCAGCAGCAAGCGCCCAATGTGAATGTGGAAATACATGTTGTTCCTGTGAATACCATAGAACAAGGTATACTTGACGGCCGCTACCATATTGGCATTATTCCTACCCACCGTACCTCATCAAGCTTGCACTATCTGCCCTTGTTTGGAGAGCAGATGTACTTGTATTGCGGGGCAAAACATCCACTTTTTAGTGCGCTGGGGAATATTCCAGATACCGCTATTCGTGATGCCAAATACGCGGGTTTAAGCTTTCATAGCCCAAATATGGACAAAAGCATGGCCCTTGGTTTAAACCGAATGGCTGTGGCTAATGACCAAGAAGGGATAGCAACGTTAATTTGTTCGGGAAGTTACCTGGGCTTTTTACCCGAGCACTATGCTGAGTCCTTTGTGGGCAAAGGGCAAATGCGGGCAATAGAACCAGCAAATTTTGCTTATCACTGCGACTTTGCGGCTATTTATCGAAAGTCGCCTAAGCCTACACGTTTGGTCAAATTATTCTTAGACGCGTTAGCGCGAGAACATGGAAAAGAAGCCATCATTGCTGACGATTAGCAGGGGCGACAGGACACAAAAACAACATGACAAAAGCAACGAAAACCCAGGCCAACCGCGCTAAAACTGAGGCGAATATTTTGCGCGCAGCAGAAGCCGTGTTTGCGCAAAAAGGGTTTGCAGGCACCGCCATGGACGCTGTGGCAAAGCAAGCAGGCTTATCTAAGCAGCTCATCATTTACTATTTTCCTGGCAAAGAGAAACTGTACCAAGCGGTTTTGGAAAACATGATTGATCTCTGGCTTGAGAAAATGCAGTTTAACGATGACCCCAGCGCATCGCCTGCCGACATCATCAGCGACTACATTCGTCAGAAAATTGAATTGTCGCGAGATTACCCTAACGGCTCAAAAGTGTTTGCCCATGAAATCATCAATGGCGCGCCAGTACTAAAAACCTACCTTATCGAAAACTTACGCCCCGCCTTCGAAAGGGACATTACCATTATCGAGCGCTGGATAGCGGCGGGGCTCATCAAGCCAATAGACCCCAAGCATTTATTTTTCACAATTTGGGCGGCCACACAAACCTATGCCGACTTTTCTACCCAAATTCAATTATTGCTGGATAAGCCAAGTCTCACCCAAGAAGACTTCGACGATGCCACCCAATTTTTATGTCAGTTTGTCCTCAGTGCGTTAGGCATTAAGCCGTAGCGCACTGCTATTGTGCATCCAAAATTTTTTTAACGGTATTTTCCTTAGATTTTCTCCGATCTAAGGGAGAGAATCCCTCCTCTCGTTCCACACCCTCGAAAAACCACCTTAACATGTTGTTTTGTATGATTAATGTAGCAACATATATCATTCATTAAATCGCCCAGGCAGATTAAAAAACACCCAGCCTGCTCTATTTCGAGCCACGCCACGCACCAAAAAAACCATCAAATAATCTCTTTACCATTTGGTAAAACTCATGCTAAAGATTAAAAAAAGAACAGTATAAAGCGCAATCAAGCGTGCGTGCAGGAACAGTAGGAGAGCCATCATATGCTATCGCGAAAAGACGCTATCGCCCTGGCAAACTGCGATAAAGAAGAACTTGAACACCTTTGTAGCGAAGCCGCTAAGGTGCGCGATACCTATTGGCCAAATACTCTCACCTATTCCCGTAAGGTATTTATTCCACTCACCAATATGTGCCGTGATACCTGCGGCTACTGTACATTCGTGAAACACCCTGACTCTGGGCAAGGCAACATTTTAAGTCGAGATAGGGTTTTATCGGATGTGCTAAAAGGCCAACAACAAGGCTGTAAAGAAGCCCTTTTCAGCCTGGGCGAAAAGCCAGAAAAGCGTTACGCCTACGCCCGTGACTGGTTAGCCACTTTGGGACACACCAGTATGGTGAACTACCTCACCGAAGTGTGTGAAATGGTATTGGACAAAAGCTTGATGATACCTCATGTCAATGCGGGCACCCTCACCTTTGAGGAAGTAAAACAACTTAAGCCGGTAAGTGGCAGTATGGGCATGATGCTGGAATGTACCAGCGCTCGGCTCATGAAAAAGGGTCAGCCCCATCACGCCTGCCCAGATAAAGCCCCCGGCGTACGTATTCAAACCTTGGAAAACGCAGGCAAGCTAGACGTACCTTTTACCACGGGCATTCTCATTGGCATTGGTGAAACATGGGAAGAGCGTATCGATAGCTTGCTGGCCATTAATGCTTTGCATGCCCAGTACGGCCATATTCAAGAGGTGATTGTTCAGAACTTTCGCGCTAAAGCTGGCACCGCCATGGCCAATGCCCCAGAACCAACACTGGACGATATGCGTTTAACCTTGGCCGCCGCGCGGCTCATTTTACACCCAGATATTTCGCTGCAAGCACCGCCAAATTTAGAACAAGAGTACACGGCCTATATCAGTGCTGGCATTAACGATTGGGGCGGCATTTCTCCATTGACGAAAGACTTTATCAACCCAGAGCGAGCCTGGCCGCAAATAGCGACCCTTGCCGGTGCATGCGAAAACGCGGGCTATCAATTGCAAGAGCGCCTAACGGTATACCCCAAATATCTAAGGTCGGCAGAACGCTATTTAGCCACGAATGTTCATGCAGCCATGCCGGCATCTCGCGCTGACGGCCTTGCCGTTGAGCAATGTTTTTCTCCAAATTCAGTCACGCGTACGCAAGGAGTTGCCCATGCTTAATACTTCCCCCTCAAGTCAACTGCCTTTGCCTTTCAGCCCAACATCAATAGAAAAAAAGTTGGCGAAAATACCTTTGCCTTTAGCCGGTATTTTACAGCGTGCGTTAGAAGGCAATGTACCTAATGAAGATGAAATTGAAGCCTTATTTCATGCACAAGGCACCGAGGTTGACGCCTTGCTGCATACCGCAGACCTAGTGCGCGAGGCACGATGCGGTAACACCGCAACCTTTGTGATTACGCGAAATATTAATTTTACCAATGTGTGTCACATGGGCTGCCAATTCTGTAATTTTGGGGTTAATAAAAACGCCGAAAACGCCGAGTTTTTAAACACGGAAAAAGTAGCAGAGCGCGCACAAGAAGCGCAGGGCCGAGGCGCGACGGAAGTGTGCATTCAAGGCGGTTTACATCCAGATATGCCCGCATCTTATTACGGTGAACTGCTCGACACAGTAACGGCGCAGGTGCCCGGCATCCATATTCACGCCTTTTCACCTTTTGAAATTTGGTACGGCGCACGAAAAGGGCGTACAGCCTATCGGGACTTTTTGGCTGACTTAAAAGCGCGGGGACTCGCCAGCATGCCAGGCACCGCAGCGGAAATTCTGGATACGCAAGTTCGACGTCAGCTAACCAAAAACAAGTTAAGTACCGAAAACTGGGTAGAGATAATTGAAACTGCCCATTCACTGAATATTCCCACCACGTCAACCATTATGTATGGGCATATCGATGGCCCTAAACACTGGGCCGCTCACTTAACCTTACTGCGAGATATACAAGGGCGAACGGGGGGATTTACCGAGTTTGTCCCCTTAGGTTTTATTCACGCAGATAGCCCTTTGTACACGCAAAACCCAGATAAAGTACGTACCGGCCCCACCCGCGACGAGCATTTTAAAATGCACGCCATTGCCCGAATTGCGCTGCAGGGGTATATCGACAATATCCAAGCTTCATGGGTGAAAATGGGCCCTGATATGGCCTCGCAAGTATTACGGGCTGGGGCTAACGATCTCGGCGGCACCTTGATGAATGAAAGTATTTCTCGGGCGGCAGGTGCTCGTCATGGTCAGGAGATAGTGCCTAGAGACATGGTGAATTTTATTCAGCACGCAGGGTTACAGGCCGCTCAACGCAATACCCTGTATCAGCAACTTGCTCACTATGGCCGCACAAGCAAGCCAGAACCACAGCTGTCACTTATCGACTATCAACGCTCTGTGCAGGTAAGCGCCGCGTATTCCTCGCCTCAATCTATTCCTGTAAAGGTAAGCGCATGAACACCCCAAAAAATATCGTACTTCTTGCTGGCGGCGTCGGTGGCGCAAAGGCCGCAAAGGGCTTGTACCACTCTACCTACAAAGAGGCCCTGACGGTTATTGGCAACGTGGGAGATGACGACAACTTTCATAACCTCTGGGTGTCTCCCGATTTAGATACTTTAGTGTATACCTTAGCGAACGACGTGAACCCCGTTACCGGCTGGGGCATTAACAATGACAGCTGCAGAATCCTCACACGGCTAGCGCAATTTGGCAGCGACACTTGGATGCATTTAGGTGACTTAGATATTGCTACCCATATTTTTCGCAGTGAATTAAGGGCCAAAGGCGAGTCTATGACCGCCATTACTCAGAAAATTCGCCAGCGCTTAGGGGTGACCGTACCTGTGCTACCCATTACCAACGACACCGTGCAAACCCGCTTAAACACCGACGACGGTTGGGTAGATTTTCAAACCTACTTTGTTCACCGACGTTGCGAGCCGCATGTGACTGGCATTACCTATAAAGGGGCAGAAACAGCTTACGCCAGCCAAGAAGTATTAACCGCCATTGCTCACGCTGACATTATTGTGTTTGCGCCAAGTAACCCACTATTAAGCATTGCGCCTATGTTAGCGGTGAATGAAGTAAAGGACGCGATTGACCAAAGCACGGCCGTTAAAGTGGCCATATCGCCGCTAATTAATGGCAAAGCCGTGAAAGGCCCAGCAGAGAAACTGTTACAGCAAATGCAATTTCCTCCAGGCAATACGGGCATTGCTGAGTTTTATCAAGACATTGCCGATTTGCTCATTATCGATAGCAGTGACAGTGCCGATGAACAAGCCATAGAATCATTTGGACTGGCTACCCATGCTACTTCAACGTTGATGAAATCAGACAGCGACAAAACGCGGCTAATGGAAGAAGTTATTCAGGTTTCCCTTAAACGGGAGGAGGTCTGTTATGCCTGATTTATGCGTTGTTATCCCTATGAAAGACCCCGTGTTCAGTAAGCAGCGTTTATCGCCCTTCTTACCCAGTGCTTTACGGAAAGCCTTAGCAGTAAAGTTGTTTAAGCGCACACTTAAAACACTCAACGGTACATTTCCGCATTGGCAAAAATTAGTGGTAACGCCTTCGCTGTACATTGCGGATATTGCCAGTAGTTTAGGGTGCGCCGTGGTATTTGAAGAAAAAGGCAGTGATTTAAATCAAGCCCTTACGCAAGCTACCCAATGGTCTATCGCGAAAGGATTCCAGCGCCAACTCATATTACCTGCCGACATTGCCAAGCTTGAACGCAGCGAGTTAGATGCATTGGTTGCCTTATCGCAATCGGGCACCCCGGTAGTGATTGCCAGTTCACACGATGGCGGCACCAATGCCTTGTGTACCAGCCCACCCAATGCCATTCGCTATCAGTTTGGTGAGCAATCGTCGCTGGCTCACCAACAAGCGGCCATACACGCTGGGCACTCGCATATCACGGTGCAGCCTGTGCATTTAAGCCAAGACATCGACCAACCTAGCGACCTTCATCACATTAACGATGTGATGAACTCACTGATAGCCTAGGGCGCAATTATGCCATCACTGACCATCACAACCATTGCAGGTATTCCTTACATTCGAAAGGGCGATGATTTGGCCGCTATCATCATTGAGGGGCTTACTCACCAGGGGCAAAAACTGGATGACGGTGACATTTTAGTGATTGCACAAAAGGTGGTGTCGAAGGCGGAGGGCGCCTGCGTTCACATTGACGAGGTTACCGCCAGCGACCAAGCCATTCAACTGGCCAAAAAAGTCAACAAAGACCCGCGTAAAGTCGAAGTAATTTTATCTGAGTCGAAACGACTGGTTAAGGTACACAAACACCCGAATGCCAATGAAGGCATCATTATTACCGAGCATAACCTTGGCCACATTAGCGCCAATGCCGCGGTAGATGAATCCAATACCGACACACCCGGCGAACTTATTTTACTGCCCAAAGATCCTGACGCCAGTGCTAAACGCATAGCAAGCGCGTTGTCACATCATTATCAGTGTCGAATTGGCATAGTCATTAGCGATACCTTTGGCCGGCCATGGCGACTAGGGCAAACCAACGTCGCTATCGGGCTTGCCAATATTCCCGCCCTAAATTTATTAGAGGGGGAATTAGATGCTTACGGACGGCCCCTGAAAGTGACCGCTCCCGCCCTGGCCGACGAGCTCGCCGGTGCATCTGGACTGCTGATGAGCAAACAGGGCAAATGCCCCGTCATTCTATTTAAAGGATTGGAGTGGGCGTGTCAGCCTGACAGCCAAGCTTCAGATTTATTAAGACCCACGAAAGAGGATTTATTCGCATGACCGTTGCAATTTTAGGGGGCACCGGCCCTCAAGGTTCAGGCTTAGCAAAACGCTTTGCATTAGCCGGGCTAGATGTTGTTCTTGGTTCAAGAGACGGAGAAAAGGCCGCACAAAAAGCTGCCGAGCTACAAGCAGCCGTACCTGAAGCTAAAGGCAAAATTACAGGGGCAGATACCATTTCAGCAGCCTCAAAAGCCACTGAATTTGTCATTCTTTCCGTGCCTTGGGCTGCTCATCACGCCACGCTAGATGCAATTCGCCCCTTGTTAAGAGACAAAATTCTTATCGACATTGTGGTGCCCCTGGCTGAAAACAATCCAAAAGCGGTAGTAATGCCGCCAGAAGGATCCGCCACAGAATCGGCACAAGCTTTACTGGGTGACGACTACGCCGTAGTGGGCGCACTTCACAATGTATCGGCCGTCACGTTAAACAAATTGGATGAAAAAATTAATTGCGATGTGTTGGTTTGCGGTAATCAGTTAGACGCGAAAAACAAGGTGATTGGCCTACTCGAAAACCTTGGCGTGCAAAGCTATAACGCGGGGCTTGCCGACAGCGCACGGTGTATAGAGGCCATTACCCCTATTTTGATTCGCTTAAATATTTCTAAGTCGGTGCCTTTTACTCATGCCGGCATTCGTATTTGGGCACCCAATCACTAGTGCTTAAAGCAACTTCGCGCTGTTAATCAACAGCGTCAAAACAACTAAAAATTGAAAAGCTCAACAGGTTTAGAAGGAAACTACAATGGAATTTGGCATTACGTTTAAAGGCTTTGTTAGCCCAGATCGCGCACGTAAATTGGTTAAAATGGCAGAAGAGGCAGGGTTTGATTATTGCTGGTTTTACGATTCCCATATTTTATGGCGTGAATCGTTTGTGGCCATGGCAATGTGCATGGAACACACCACCAAGATGCGCTTTGGCCCCTGCGTCACTAACCCCAATGTACGCGACTGGTCAGTGGCGGCAAGTTTATACGGCAGCTTGGCAAAACAAAGTAATGGCCGCTTTGATATTGGCCTGGGCCGTGGTGACTCGTCAATGCGTGTCATGGGCAAAAAGCCTGCTAACCTTGCTCGCCTTACCGAATTCACACATAAAGTAAAAGCCATGGTGCGCGGTGAAGAGGTGATGTACGGGGAATGCGAGAAGCCAGTTAAATTCCCTTGGGCAGACGGCTACGAATTACCTGTTTGGGTAGCCGCGTATGGCCCTAAAGCGCTTGCTGTCGCCGGCGAACATGGCGATGGCGTAATATTACAAATTGGTGACCCAGACCTTGTACAGTGGTTTCAACAACAGTGCCAAACCGCCGGGGATAAAGTTGACCGCGATATGAGCAACTTCAAAGTACAGGCTGCGGCACCGGCCTATTTTGGGGATATGGAAACCTGCATTGAAAAAACCAAATGGTTCCCAGCCATGGTAGGTAACCATGTTGCCGATATCGTTGAAAAATATGGTAGCGACTCAGGCTTAGTTCCTAAAAGTCTCACCGATTACATCGAGCAACGCCGTGGGTACGACTATTCCAAACATGGGCAAAGCGACAACCCTTACCTCGACTTTATTACCGAAGACATTGTTAAAAGCTTCTGTGTATTAGGCGAAGCGGAGGATCATATCTCGAAAATTCAAGCCCTCAAAAATGCGGGGACTACTCAGTTTAATATATACCTAGATAACGGCGACGAAGAAAACATCATTACTCGCTACGGTAACGAAGTTATTCCTGCGTTTCGCTAACCTTCGATAGGCCATATTAAAACCGCTAATTAAGGCGCATTTTTGCGCCTTAATGGCATTCACACGTCCACACATTTCTCTTCTCCCCCCTTGCTGATTTGCCTTGCTGCCTACGCGCTCGCCCACAAAGGGAGCAGCCTTCATTCCATTTACCTCGCGGTAATCACGCAAACCCAATGTTAACAAAAAGTTAATTTACGCACGTAAGCCGTATTAAGTTTCATAAATATGAAACATCACTTCGACACAAGAATATTTACCCATTGGTAAAACACCTTTAGTTTCAATAGAACAAAAGTTAAACAAACTAACACTACAAACCTCTCCTCAGCAGTCAGTGAGAAAAAAACAATAAAGGGAACACACAATGACCAAGTACCACGAAAAACCAAAGCATAAAATGAGTAAAACCCTTTGTGCGGCGGCAATAGGGTTGGCGCTTCACTCTTCGTACACACTGGCAGCCGATTCGGTTGTGCTTGAAAAAATCACCGTGACGTCACAAAAGCGCGAACAATACATTAACGACGTCAGTATTGCCGTTACCGCATTTAGCGGTGAGCAAATGGACGCGTTGGGATTTGAAAGCAGCACCGACTTAATCGCCTTTACCCCAGGGGTATCGCTTGCGGGTGATATTGGCGGTCAGCGTGCCATTTTTAACATACGTGGTGTGGTGCAAAACGACTATGCAGATATCGCCGAAGCGCCAGTGGCGGTGTATGTGGATGGCGGCTACCTAGCCAGTACTCAGGCACAAACCTTTGGTTTGTTCGACATTAGCCGAGTTGAAATACTAAAGGGCCCACAAGGCACCCTGTTTGGGCGTAACGCAACAGGCGGCATGGTTAACACCATAACTGCAAAACCAACAGAAGAAACGGAAGGTTACGCTGAGGTAACGTTCGCCAGTTTTGAGCAAAAACGTTTTGAAGGCGCATTTTCTGGCTCGCTCAACGAAAATGTGACTGGCCGTATCTCTGTGATGGCCAATAAAATGGGCAATATCCTTGAAAATATTTATGAAGACGGCGCTGAACCCGACACCCGAGCAGGCACAGAAGGTGGCGGCGAAGACGGCTACAATGACGATACCAAAGCCGTTCGTGGTCAACTTAATTTCGATTTAGGAAATAACGCCAATCTGCTTTTAAGTGCCAATTGGGCCGACTCCACAAAAAGTGAAGGCCCGTATCAGGTGATTAATACCACAGAAGTGAAAGACGCGGCTGGCAACGTGGTTGACGTTATTTATGCGGCCGATGACCCGCTAGGTTGTGACGCCATACAAGCCGGCGTTTGTGTAGACGGTAATTTTAATGGCGACCCTTACCGTCCAGTGCAAGGGGGCGACTTTAACGGTAATATCGACCCAGATGGCAGCGGTGAATTAGTTAATAAAGACTTTGCTTTTGACGACCAAAACAAAATTGAATCAAAAGGGTTAGCCGCCACCTACGACTACGAGTTTGATGCATTTACCTTCACCTCGGTGACAGATTGGAAAAACTTTACCCGCGTAATAGGGCTAGATTCGGACCAAACCGCTTCTCCTGAACTGATATTCCAATCCGACGGTGATATTACCCAGTTTAGTGAAGAACTTCGCTTAAATGGCAGCACCATGAACATGAAATGGGTAGCGGGGTTTTATTACCTAAACATTGATACCGAGTACCTACAAGGCTTGGCGGCAAGCCCAACCGGGGGCTACTTAGCGGGCGAAGAGCAAAACACGCTGGCCGATATCACTACAGATTCATACTCGGTATTTGGCCAAATAGATTACGATTTGGACGACGACCTGGTGCTAGTAGCAGGCCTGCGATTAGTGCAAGAAAACAAGTCACTCGACGGTCAGCTTGTTCAAAATGCCAACCTGGACGACCGGGTTATTGAAGTGGATGACACTGCCACTCCCTTGGTTGACGTTGCCTTAGAAAACGACAAATTTATGTGGTCGGCTAAACTGCAACTCGATTACAAGCCAAATGAAGATACCTTGTTGTATGCCGGTGTGAACCGAGGCGTAAAAGCTGGCAACTTTAATGCGCCATTAGGCGGTGCGTTTAGTACTTACGACCCCGAAGTTCTGCTGGCCTACGAAGCAGGTGCCAAGTTGACCTTGATGGACGGTAAAGCACAGGTTAACAGTAGCGTGTTTTACTATGATTACGAAGATTACCAATCGTTTTCTTGGGTGAACAACGCTGGCGTTGTATTTAACGAACAGGCGCACTTCACAGGAGCGGAAGTAGAAATACTACTCAACCCCGTTGATGCATTAGATATTATGTTAGGCGCTTCTTATACCGATGCGGTGGTGGAAGACTTAGAAGTGGCGTCTGGTATCTTCGTAGATACTACACCGCCTTACACGCCAGAATGGCAAGGATCGGCACTCATTCGCTACACTTGGTCACTAGATAGCGGCTCAATTGCAGCACAAGCCAGTGGCTCTTACCAGTCAGAATCATTCCATAATGCGCGAAACTTTACCGCCCAAACGATTGAAAGCCACTTCAAAGCAGATGCGCGGGTTACGTGGGAAGATACGCAAGGATTATGGAGCGTGGCGGCTTATGTGAATAACCTAACAGATTCTGATCATGAAATTATTGGTTTCGATGTATCGGGTTTCTACGGTACAACCCAAATGTCTTACGCCAAACCACGTACTTACGGCATTACAGTAAGACGTAATTTTTAAGGTGTGAAATTCATCTAAACCAGAATTCATAATTTAAACCATTGCCAATGGGTTGATTATGGATATATAGTAAAAAACAGTTACTTGTCGGAGTGCTTCACTGGAACCCCAGTAAGCTGAGACCGCGAAAGCGGGATCCGTTGAACCTGATCAGGCTAATACCTGCGAAGGGAACAAGAAAATAGGCTCTGCCATTTACGTATGCTTGTGTCCATTTTTGCACTAGCGCTACCGTAAAATGGCGGTTTATCACATAGGTTTCTTCAACACCTTAACGTGATATGCCCTATTCTCCTTCACTCCTGACAAGCATTTTTAAACCTAAAACATTAAGGCCAAAATGCTATGTCGACACGACGCGAACAGCGCCAGCAAGCGCAACAATTTATTAATGAACTCGCCGGAGAGGCGTACCCAAATTCTACCCGCCACTACCAAGTGGGCTCTTCAGATGACATCAAAGTAGCCATGCGACTGATTCATCAGCACGACAGTTTGGTAGGCGGAACAGAAGAAAACCCCTTATTTGAACCCAACCCGCCCATTCCGGTTTACGATACGTCAGGCCCTTATGGCGACCCGCAAAGCGCCATTGATGTTCACAAGGGTTTAGCGCCTCTGCGTAAAAATTGGATCGACAGCCGAGACGACACTGTCGAGCTTAGCGGCGTGACCTCTGCATTCGCTAAAGCGCGGGAACAAGATATTTTCACCGAAGATTTTCGCTTTGTTCGCGCGGCCAAGCCCAAAAAAGCCAAACCGGGTAAAAACGTCACTCAGCTACACTACGCTCGTCAGGGCATAATCACCCCAGAAATGGAATACATTGCTATTCGCGAAAACATGGGCAGGCAGGCCGTTCAAGATGAAGCGTTAACTCAGCAACATGGGGGCGAGAGCTTTGGCGCCAACATTCCAACCACTATAACGCCAGAATTCGTTCGACAAGAAGTGGCAGCAGGGCGAGCGATTATCCCCTGTAATATCAATCACTCTGAACTAGAACCCATGATAATTGGACGCAATTTCTTGGTGAAAATTAATGCCAATATCGGTAATTCGGCGGTGACTTCATCCATTGAAGAAGAAGTGGAAAAGCTGGTTTGGTCTACTCGCTGGGGCGCCGATACCATTATGGATTTATCCACCGGCAGAAATATTCATGAAACTCGGGAATGGTTGTTAAGAAATAGCCCAGTGCCCTTGGGGACAGTGCCCATTTATCAGGCGCTAGAAAAAGTGAACGGCGTGGCGGAAGATCTCACGTGGGAAATGTTTAAAGACACCCTTATTGAGCAAGCCGAGCAAGGCGTAGACTACTTTACCATTCACGCAGGCGTGTTATTAGAATACGTCCCTCTTACCGCAAAGCGGGTGACAGGCATTGTTTCTCGAGGGGGGTCTATTATGGCCAAGTGGTGCTTAAGTCACCATAAACAAAGCTTCTTGTACGAACACTTCAGGGACATCTGCCAAATTTGTGCACAATACGATGTTGCCCTGTCTCTAGGCGATGGCCTACGCCCAGGCAGTGTGGCTGATGCAAACGACGAGGCGCAATTTTCAGAACTACGTACCCTTGGGGCGTTAACCAAAATTGCTTGGGAATACGATGTTCAAGTCATGATTGAAGGCCCAGGTCATGTGCCTATGCACATGATAAAAGCCAATATGGAAGAGCAGCTTGCACATTGTCATGAAGCGCCCTTTTATACCCTAGGCCCATTAACTACAGACATTGCACCAGGCTACGATCACTTCACTTCTGGCATAGGTGCCGCCATGATTGGTTGGTATGGCTGCGCCATGTTGTGCTACGTAACGCCAAAAGAGCATTTGGGGCTTCCTAACAAAGAAGACGTTAAGCAGGGGTTGATTACCTATAAAATTGCCGCCCATGCTGCTGATTTAGCCAAAGGCCACCCAGGCGCGCAAATTCGAGACAACGCCATGTCGAAAGCGCGGTTTGAATTTAGATGGGAAGACCAGTTTAACCTTGCCCTTGACCCACATACTGCCCGCGCCTATCACGACGAAACCCTACCACAGGCTTCTGGGAAAGTGGCTCACTTTTGCTCTATGTGTGGCCCTAAATTTTGCAGCATGAAAATTTCTCAAGAAGTACGCGATGTTGCCAAACAAGCAGAACAAGACAAAGCACAAGGCATGAAAGAGATGGCTGATGCCTTTAATCAAACTGGCGCACAGCTATACCACAGTGCTGACAGTAAAGTGGAGATGCCATGACCCAGCCCGTAATTTGGTGCATTGGCGGTATTGATTCTAGTGGGGGCGCGGGTGTCACCCGCGACGCCCTCACACTGGCAGACTTACACCTGCATGCCTGCGTAATCACCACGCAAATTACCGTGCAATCGAATACCCGCATGTTGGACAGTCACATTGTTAGCCCTTCTGTCATCAACGAACAATGGCTTTTACTTGAAAATGAGCTGCCTCCCCGCGCCATCAAAATAAGCGCCATTGCCAATGACGAGCAAGCGCTAGTGCTGTGCGCGCGCATAGACAGCTTAAATAAGCCTAAACCATTCATTGTATGGGACCCCGTTCTGTGCTCAACATCAGGCGGAAAGCTTACCCAGCTTTCTACCCCCGTGGTACAACTGCTTTTAAAGGTGGTTGATGTTGTCACCCCCAATATCGACGAATTATCAGCATTAACTGGTATGCCCATAAGTGACAACCAAAGCAAGCGAGACGCTATAGCGGCTCTATTAGCGTTAGGTGCAAACGCTGTGCTCGCTAAAGGCGGCCACGCCACATGGCAGAGCGACGCCATAGACACCTTCAAAACCAACACCATAGAATATGAATTTAGCCAGCCACGGGCGCACCAATCCGCCCCTTCCGAGGTGAGTCGGCTGCGTGGAACCGGTTGCATGCAAGCGTCTGCTCTTGCGGCCTTTATTGTGAAAGGCTACGCCATTGACGATGCCCTAACTCTCGCTAATGCTTATGTTATGCAAGTGCGCACAGCCTTACGTGACCATGGCCTTAGTAATGAAGCCACGCTAGACTCAGCAAGGTCAGACGCTTATTTCGCCAAGCCCGTGGGGTTTCCTGCCCAACAATCTGCCTTTCCTCAGGTGTTTTTTGCCCCTAACGACCCCGTAAAATGGCAAGACAACACTGGGTTTGCGCCACTTAGCGAAACAAACTTGGGTATTTACCCGGTAGTAGACCACGTTGACTGGATAGCCAAGCTGTTACCCACGGGCGTGCGTATTATTCAATTGCGTATAAAACTTAGCCCCGAGAAAAAAAACCTCGATCAGCATATGGCGAATATTTCGCAGCAAATTAAGGCTGCCGTCGCCCTTACCAAAGGCACAAAGTGCCAGCTATTCATCAACGATTTTTGGCAACTGGCTATAAAGCATGGAGCGTACGGCGTGCACTTAGGGCAAGAAGATTTAGCCACCGCCGATTTGCAGGCCATTAAAACGGCCGGGTTGCGGTTAGGGGTGTCGACTCACGGCTTTGCCGAACTGCAGCGGGTAAAAATGCTAAAGCCGTCGTACATTGCTTTGGGTCATATTTTCCCCACCGCCACCAAAGATATGCCCTCTCAACCCCAAGGCATAACACGGCTACAACAATACTTGGACTTATATGATGACATTCCTACCGTGGCCATTGGCGGGATTAATTTATCTCGGGTAAACGCCGTGGCGAATACCGGCGTTAACAGCATTGCTGTGGTCACAGCCATTACGCAGGCTGACAACCCTATTGCCAGTTTTCATGCACTGGCTGAGGAGGCGGGCTTTGTTAAGTAGAGAAGACATTGCTCGCTATAGCAGGCAATTGCTTTTGTCTGAAATAAACGAAGAAGGCCAGCAAAATTTGGCTGATGCCCACGTAGTGATAATTGGCCTTGGCGGCTTAGGCTGCTTAGCGGCGCACTATCTCGTCGGGGCTGGAGTCGGCTCACAAGCGGGCAGCATTACCTTAGTGGACGGAGACACAGTAGAAATAAGCAATTTGCAGCGCCAGATTGCCTACAACGAAATGCATTTGGGCGAGTTAAAGGCCAACGCTCTACAGGGCGAACTAAGCAAAGTTAATGCTGCCGTGAACCTAAACGTAAAATGCCTGTTTGCCGACAGTAAAAACCTAGCGGCTATGATGGCGCAGGCCACCTGTGTGCTAGATTGCACCGACAACATCATGACCCGAAAGCAGATTAATGCCGCATGCGTAAAAAACCATGTGCCCCTGTTTATTGCGGCAGCCAGCGGCTGCTCGTGGCAAGCCATTAATATTGCTGGCAAGCCCCAAAACAGCGGTTGCTACGCCTGCTTAGTTGAGCAAATGTCGATACCAGAAACCTGCATGACTAAAGGTATTTTAGGCCCTGTGGTTGGCATGGCCGCGTGCCATCAAGCCACCCAAGTGCTGATGTATTTAGCCAACGCCCAAAACCCCAACATTCAATGGGGAAAATACCTCGTCAGTGACGCCGTTCAGGCCACCATGCAGAGTTTTCACCTTCCTCCATCACCCCAATGCGAGATATGCCAATGACACAAATTACCGTCAACGTTAACCAGCAACCTCAACATTGTGTGTCGCCCATTTCTATTGCTGAACTTTTGGCCCTCAAGCAGCTGGAAAAGAAGGGCACGGCAGTCGCTCGTAACAACAATATTGTGAGTAAATCTCAGTGGTCGGCCACCTATTTAAACCATGGTGACACGCTGGATATTTTCACCCTTGTAGCAGGAGGTTAAGATGCTAACGTTAGCAAATCAGGTATTTTCGTCACGCCTGTTAACCGGTTCGGGCAAATTCAGCCGCCCAGAAGTGATGAAAGAAAGCATTGCGCAAAGCGGCAGCGCTATGGTTACACTGGCCATGAAGCGGCTGACAGAAAGCACTGAACATGACGAGACACTTTCTCAATTACAAACGCTCAATGTCACCTTATTGCCCAATACCTCAGGGGCAAAAAATGCAGACGAAGCAGTATTTGCCGCAGAGCTAGCCTACGAATCATTAGGCAGCCCGTGGGTAAAACTAGAAATTCACCCGGATCAGCGCTACTTACTGCCTGATCCCATTGAAACCTTACTTGCCGCCGAGCGATTGGTGAAAAAAGGCTTCCACGTTCTGCCCTATTGCGGCGCTGACCCCGTGCTGTGTAAACGACTAGAGGAAGTTGGCTGTGCTGCAGTTATGCCGTTGGGCGCGCCCATTGGCAGTAACCAAGGGCTTCAAACAGCGCCATTTTTACGCATTATTGTAGAGCAAGCCAATGTCCCCGTTATTGTAGACGCCGGCATAGGTAAGCCAAGTGAGGCCATGGCAGCCATGGAGATGGGCGTTGACGCCGTTCTGGTGAATACCGCCATTGCCACCGCACATAACCCCCCGGCTATGGCTCGTGCGTTTGCCAGCGCAGTTGAAACAGGGCGCAATGCCTACGAAGCCGGATTGGGAAAAACCTACTCTAACGCCCAAGCTTCAAGCCCCCTAACCGCTTTTTTGGAGCCATCTTAATGGGCGTAGCACAAGCATTATTAAAAGAGGACTTGTCTCATATTGCGCTTCAATTGCACAGCAAAACCGCTCACGATGTAGAGCGCGCAATGGCAAGCCACTCACGAACCCTCGATGACTTCATGGCGCTGGTTTCGCCTGCGGCCGCCCCTTATTTAGAGGAAATGGCGGCCCAGTCTCAACAGTTAACGCGGCATCGCTTTGGGAATACCATGCAGCTTTTTGTGCCCCTGTATTTGTCGAATTTGTGTGCCAACGAATGTAGCTATTGTGGTTTTACCATGAGCAACAAAATTAAGCGCACAACGTTAAGCCTTGCTGAAACACAACAAGAGATTCAAGCCATAAAAGGCATGGGGTTTAGCCAACTGCTATTGGTCACCGGCGAACACGAAACGAAAGTGGGCATGCCCTATTTTGAACAAACGCTGCAGGCCATACGCGCTGAAATAAGCTATTTAATGATGGAAGTGCAACCATTAAAGCAGTCTGATTATCAGCGTCTGAAATGCTTAGGGCTAGATGCTGTCTTGGTTTATCAAGAAACCTACTCACCGCAGCACTATGCACGCTACCATACTCGCGGCAAGAAACAGGACTTTTTATGGCGCTTAGAAGCCACTGATCGTATAGGTCGAGCCGGCATTGATAAAATTGGAATAGGTGCATTATTGGGGTTGGGCGACTGGCGCGTAGACAGTGTAATGACAGCGCTGCATGGCCAACTCTTGCAACAGCATTACTGGCGTAGTCGCGTGTCTATTTCGTTTCCTCGGCTTCGCCAATGCGAAGGCAATAGCCATAATACTCAAGCCAGTCAATCCACCTTACCCAATGAAAAGCAGTTATTGCAGCTTATTTGCGCTCACCGACTATTTAACCCACACGTAGAGTTGTCTCTATCTACCCGTGAGTCGGCAGCATTTAGAGATGGAGCCATGACGCTAGGTGTTACCTCCATGTCGGCTGCCTCGCAAACCCAACCCGGAGGCTATACCCAACCTTCAACCGCACTCAATCAGTTCGACATTGACGATAGCAGGCCCGTAAGTATGGTGGTGTCAGCTATTCAACAACAAGGCCTAGAGCCCGTATGGAAAGACTGGATGCCCTTCACTGCCGGTTAAAAACAGCCCCGTATATTCCTGTCCCTGGACCGCCAAAAGTGCCCGTTATTGACACCCAGGGCAACCTGATTAACGGGCTAATATCGCATTACATTTTCTAATACTAAATTAGAGAAAATTTATTTTGCTTTAAACCTTAAGCAGCCGTACAATCCGCGCAAAATTTAGCCAGCAGAGACGATGAAATAACGCCGACTTTGCTGGCGTTTATCTTATGATATTCACTTCTACAATATCGGTTAAGGAACTGCGTTGGATACCATTGAATTTATCCAAATTCGAAAATTCATTGTTAAGCTTGGCAAAATGCTGCACAAATACGGTACGCCTGCGTTTCGGCTAGAGGCCTACCTCACTGAAATTGCCACTTATCTTGGGGTACATGCCTCCTTCATATCTACGCCAACCTCGTTAACGATTGTTATCTGGAGCGACAAGCACGAAGATGAATACAACCATGCTGCGCGCTTGATGCCTGGTGAACTAGACATGAATGCTTTGTCTCTTACCGACGAGTTGGCCAGCTTGGTACTTAAAGGCGAACTCTCCCTTAGCGAAGCTAATGATAAATTAGATGAAATTGACGCCATGGGCAGCTTATATGGCAAGCTGCCTACCGGTATTGCCTACGGTATGGCAACAGGGGCATTTGCCATGTTGATGGGGGCGAGTTGGTCGGAAATTGGCTGGTCTAGCGCATTTGGCCTACTGGCCTATGTTTGGACGTTATGGTCTCAGCGCTCAAAGCGTATTAATTTAATGCTTGAGCCTATGACCGCGTTTATTGCCGGGCTACTGGCCTGTGCAATTGGAAGCTCTGTAGACCCGGGAATTAATATCCCCTTGGTGGTACTGTCTTCAGTGATTGTGTTTGTACCCGGCCTTGCCCTAACGATGGGGTTAGCGGAGTTGTCTTCTCGCAACATGGTATCGGGTACCGCTCGCACGATGGACGCAGTCATGCAGCTGTTTAAACTTTACTTTGGTGCGTTTCTAGGGGTAACTGCAGGGTTTAGTGTGTTTGGCGAAAACATATATACCCCTGCGGAATCTTTACCTTACTGGGCTACGTGGCTATCGGTACTGCTGCTGTGTATTGCACTTGTTGCCATATTTAGAACTCGGGTAAAGCATATTCCTTGGGCGTTAGCGGCAGCATTTATTGCCTACAGCGCCACGGCCTGGAGTGCAGATTATATGAGCCAAGGTTTAGGGGCTTTCGTGGGCGCATTCGCTCTTGGCTTATTTGCTAATGCATTTACGCGCATTGCGAATCAGCCGGCCACTATTGTGGCCATGCACGGGCTTATTGTGTTAGTACCGGGGTCGAAAACCTACATTGGTTTAAATTCTTTTATGACCGGGCAAGACTTTGTACAGGCCGATCACCTAGGGCAGGAAGTGTTTCTGATTTTTATGTCGCTAGTGGCTGGGCTCATTTTTGCCAACGTTATTATGCCCACAAAAAAGGCGCTGTAATTCGCGCCTTTTGCTCTGATGCTGCTCACCGAGCCTCGCTTATTTAAGCAGCTTAATTAACGCTCGCCCTAGCCGTGCGTTTAAGGCGCCCGCAGCGATGGCTTCGGCAGAGTTTTCCATAAACTTAGCCGACAAACTGCCGCCAATTTGATTGGCCACTTCATCGGTAGCTAAATCGAATACCCCCTGAGCTGCAATGTTTTGCGCCAGTACTTTTAGCAGCTTCCAGTTGCCTGCCGTACTCGGGCGTAACCCATAAACGCGTGCCATGCGTCTTATAGTACGAAAGCTTATCCACACCACAGCAAAGGTTTGAATAAGGTTGTTTGGGCTAATAAATGCAAGGCTACCCGCCGTAATCGACTCTTTGTTGAGTACCTTATGGGCCTTTTCTTGTACCGGCGCAAGCACAGTATCTTCGTATAGCCCAAGCAATTCCGCTGCGCTCATGTCGTCTTGCACCGTTTGCTGATAGCGCATAAAACACTGGGCGGCATAAGACCCTCTGGAAAAGCGCTTTCCATGTTCATTCAACACACCATTTACCTGTTTCACGCGCATCTCGCTGCGTTTTAGTGGGTCGCGCTTTTCTTGCAACAAGGTACGTATATTCTGAGCATCATTCATGGCGGTATTCACTTGTTTATACCCCCGCCACTCTCTTAAGCTTAAATAACTAAAACTCACCACAAAGCCCGCCAGTAACACACCTAAAACCCCCGTGCCAATGGGGTGTTCCGCCATATTGGCAGATAACGTGGTGTAGGCATCAAAAACAAAGAAACCCAATACTGAAAGTACGCCGAACACCAATGTTGTTACGCCAAAAGAAATACCTTCTTTTTCCACGTCAACCTGCCATGCATCTTGCTCTACTTGCACGGGCAGTTTTGTTTCAGGTGGCTGAATGTCGAGGGTTTGCGTTGTCACCTTAGAACGGTAGCGTGTAGAGGTGGTTGTGGGCGCCTTTTCATCATCGGCAGATGACGCTGACTTATCCATCATTATTCTCCTTTGCCCAGTAAAAATTGAAGCAAACGATCGACACCTTTGCCTGCCAGTATTCTGGCTTTGTAATCGTTTGGTACTTGTGCAGAAGGAACAGGGAAATGAGCCCCTTCCTCCATGTCTTTTAAGGTAGCAGGAATAGGCTCAAAGCTTGACTCCACGTAGCGACCATTGCTGTCTGTGTAGCGTATTGCTTGCGCGGAACTTCCCTCATCGGTTATTTGCATGGCTGACACCAAAAAGTGTTCAAACTCAATGGGTTTATCCTTAAACTTGGCTCGCGCACCTTCACTAACCTGATGTAGCAAATTAAGTAAATTTTCACGCTGACTGACAGGAATAAGGTCGGCTTTCGTGGCCACAAAGGCCACTTTGCCAATTTGTTCGCTCTTCAACACCTTGCGCGAGAACCAATTGCTTTGTCCGTACACAAAGGTATCGGCCAAATGGCTTAAGGTTTCTTTTAGCTGATATAAATGCTGTCGACTGTGATTTAGGCCTTCAAACAAATCCACCAAAATAATTTGTTTATCTGTTTCTTTAAAAATGGATTGCTTCAAGGGCGTTAGCCAGTTGTTTTGAAAAGCACAAAAGTGCTTGTTAAACGCCTGATACCAAGGGTGCGACACATCGCTGGTAATACTAGACGGCAAGGGCGTAAAACCAAACTCCTGCCAGTTAAAGTCGCTTGAGTCGAGTAAAAAACTGCCCGGCTGCAATAGCGATATCCCCTCGCGCTTGGCGTAAATTAAATAGTTTCTGTAGGCGTGAACCAAAGCGTGAATATTGGCGGCAGTAGGCGGCTGTTCAAAATCGAATTGATTAATCACCTGCCTCCACGTTTCTGCATAGTACTGTTGTGGGCCACTACTTAATTGCGCCCACGTAGAGTCTGACCATTGCGCATAGGTTTTGCTTAACATAGGAATGTCGGTAATCCACTCCCCTGGATAGTCAATAAACTCAAACACCACATCGGTATGAGGCAGCAGGTGTTTTTTAAACGTGGCCGTTTGCTTTAGCCTCACCACCAGCTTAAAACCATATGCTTCTTCAGTGGCTGAAGGCCACTGCCCTTGCGCTAACGCAGCCACATTTTCCTGATGAGGGAACGCTTTATACCCGTCTAATGGCTCCACCCGCATATCCAGCACTTGAGAAGGCGGTAAATAACGTAGCAAAGGCAAGCAGGCATAGCCCTCTTCACTACGGCTTTTTAGCATAGTGATTAAACTGGTGAACAGCATAGACTTACCGCTACGGCTTAACCCCGTAATCGTAAAACGGTGGGTTTCCTTGCTAAAAACGTCTGCCAATTTGTCGCCAGTTAGCGACGCAGCAGCTAAGGTTTTGTCTAACAGGGCAGCGATATTCTTCTGCATAATGGTAAGAGATATCCTTTGTTATTCTTCGATTAGCCTAGGTGGCGATCTCGCACAACGCCTGCAGCGCCACCGTTTTCTACAGTGAAGCAAGATGCAAAACCATTAAAAGGGCTTATACAAGCCGCTAACCGGTTTACCAGTATAGGTATTAATAAATGTGGTTACTTGTACGCTAAAAGCAAGGGCAGTGCCATGAAGGGATAACGAAAGACAACGTAGGGATTAATGTTCTTGGGTAAGCCCGAATAGCTTTTTCTTTATTCGGTTTTTGCTGGAATGCCAATGATTCTTTGGCTTGCGAGGTGCATTCAAAATAACATGCTCAAAGTTAATATCCCGGCGCGGGGTTGGCGGCACGTGAGCACAAAAAAATGTTTCAATATATGACTGCGCCAGCTTTTTCAAACTTTCTCGGTACTGGTTGGGGTGGCATAACGGATACGGCGGTACCAATTCTCCCTTAACCTTCACTAGCACGTCGGCAATATACGCTTGCTTAGTCGGTACATGCACCACCGATAAATCATGATCGGTATGACCTGGGGTATATAGCACCTGCCACTGGTTAAAATACGGCAGCGTGTCTTTGTCATTTAAGATGATATCCGGTGCTAAAACTGGATTATACCAAATAGGCATTTTACGCTTACCAATGCGACCGGCCACCCACCACGTTAATAGCAAGTCGATACCGTGCGCCGTTCGCCCAGCCACACCTTTGTACCAGTTAGCCGCCTTTGGATGGGCAGCCACCTTTGCGCCGGTTTTCTTGCGTAATAGCATAGCCCCACCCGCATGATCAGGGTGCATATGCGTCACCACAATAAGCTTAAGTTGCGTAAGTGGGCGCTGTAGCGTGTGAGTAATGTAATCACATACGGCATTCACATCGGCGCGGCTGCATCCATCTAAAAGCAGTAACCCATCGTCGTGCTCTGCCAAGTAAATGTGTTGAATATAGCCCGATAGCGTATGTAATCTCATAATGCACCCAAATGTTAGCAGAATGTTATACTACCAAAGTTCAGCTGGTTAGACCAGATTCCGCGAACAACTGCAACATGAGCGACTTCAACCACATTAAGCCTGGCTCTCCTTCCTGTTGGCTATGCCAATATAGGTGAGTTTCAAGGGCGGGTAACGAAAAGGGCAATGCCACAGAGGTAAGTTGGTTGCCTGAAACCGCACTGGCAATGGTGCCAGGTAAGGTAAGTATGGCATGGGTGTTGGCCACCACCTCCGCCGCCGCGCGGTAGTTTTGGCATCGCCATATAGACGGCCTATTCACCCCGAGTTGTTGCAATGCCACCTCCTCCACCGATGCCCCTTTTGCACGGTTCGACACCGTAATATGGCGCGCCGCTAAATATTGTTGCGCCGTAAGCGTGCGCACCAATGGATTCGCTTTATTCATTAGCACCCGGTAGTTGTCTTGTCGTAATAGGCAATGAGCAATAGGCGAAGACACCGCGCGACCAATATCAATGGCTAAATGAAGGTGGCGGTTGGCGAGGTCAGCAAATAGAGAGTCTCGTTGTAAGCGAGTACTTACAACCTCAACAAAAGGTGCTTCTCGCTCCAGCGTTTCTAGTAAAAGCGGCAGTACGCTGAGCTCTAACGACTCTTGCATAGCAATCACAAAACGCTGATGACTTTGTTTGGGGTCAAAATGTGAAAACTGCCCCAACGCACCACGTATTTGGCCTAAAGCATGTAAAATATCTGGGGCTAAGCGTTCGCAAGCTGCGGTAGGCAACATGCTTTGTTTTTCCCGTACAAATAGCGGGTCGCCCAACAGTTCACGAAAGCGGCGCATGGCGTGACTCACCGCCGAGGGCGTAATAAACAGCACTTCTGCCGCGCGGGTCATATTGCGCTGCAACCAAAGTGCCTCAAACACTTTCAGTAGGTTTAAGTCTAGTTTTTCAAACTGCCTGCTCTCACTCATAGCTATGCCTTCATCAGCGGTACTCTCAGTAGACGTTACCGAGTCAACCATAACCAGTAAATCATACTATGAATGAAATTCACAATTTCGTGGGACTATATTTCATTTCATTCACTACCTTGTTTTCTCTATGCTCGTGAATATCAACCTTAGCGACAACATGGGGAGTAGCTATGGACTTTTCGCATAACGACAAAACAAAAGCCTTACTAGAAAAGCTAGATAACTTTATTGCTGAGCATATAGCGCCGATTGAAGATGAAGTTTACGATTTTCACCACAAAGAAAATAATCACGGTGATTGGACGCGTTGGAAGCTTCACCCTGGCACAGAAGCCTTAAAAGCGAAGGCCCGTGACGCCGGTTTGGCTAACCTGTTCTTGCCCGACGCCACGCTAGGTCAGGGCCTTACCACCTTAGAATACGCTCCCATGGCAGAACGTATGGGCAAGTACCTATTTGCGCCTGAAATATTTAATTGTAACGCACCTGATACCGGCAATATGGAAGTGCTTTACCATTTTGGCAGTGAGGCGCAAAAGGAAAAATGGCTTAAGCCGTTGCTGGCCGGAGAAATTCGCTCGGTGTTTGGTATGACTGAGCCTGATGTTGCGTCATCTGACGCCACTAACATGGCAGCCACTATTATTGAAGATGGCGACGATGTTGTGATTAACGGTAAGAAATGGTGGTCTACCGGGTTAGGCCATCCCAATGCTGACATCACTATTTTCATGGGTTTATCTAACCCAGAGAACGACAAACACAGCCGCCATAGCATGGTGATTGTGCCGCTAGACACACCAGGAATAACCATTAAGCGAATGCTAGACGCCTATGGTGATTACGACGCACCGTATGGGCACGGCGAAATGCACTTTGACAATGTGCGCGTAAGCAAAGACAACCTAGTGATGGGGTTAGGCAAAGGCTTTGCCATTGCACAAGGCCGACTTGGCCCCGGCCGCATTCACCACTGTATGCGTGCAATTGGCATGGCAGAGAAAGCCCTTGAACTTGCCCTACGGCGAGGCCACGAACGGGTAGCCTTTGGTAAGCCCATTATTCGACTAGGCGGAAATTTAGAACGGGTTGCCGACGCGCGCATGGCGATTGAACAAGCGCGGTTATTAACCCTTCATGCCGCATGGAAGATAGATAACCTAGGCGTTAAACATGCCATGACAGAAATATCTGCCATTAAAGTAGTGGTGCCGAATATGCTGCAAAACGTGGTAGACATGGCGTTACAAATTCACGGTGGCGCGGGTATGTGCAGCGACTTCCCACTGGCGCGTTTTGCCGCCGGCGCAAGAGCACTGAGGTTGGCCGATGGCCCTGACGAAGTGCACAAGGGCATGGTGTCGCGATTAGAGCTTAAAAAGTACCAGTAAACCTGACTTAACGTAGAAACAACAAGGCCGCTAATTAGCGGCCTTGTTATTGATTGCATTTGCATTGTACACAACGGCCTTGTTATCAAGGCCGCTGATTATAGCTTAGTAAGTGTAACGTGCCTGCACGTACCACATACCCCCGTTAAAACCAAACGGACTAGACTCAGAGTAAAGCTGGCCTAAGCTACCTGCATCAGGGTTTTCTTCAGGGTATTCGTCGAACAGGTTGTTGACACCCACCACAAGATCGAGGTTTTCAGTGTAGGAATACACGGCTTCAACGTCGATAAGAATAGCGGGGTCGATGTCTGCAACACCATTACCTGTGTCGTCCCAACCGCCATAGTAGTTGGCTCGTACCAGAGTACGCAGCTGACCTTGAGTGTGGGTCCATGAGATATTACCTCGCAAGTTTGGCAGTAAATCTTCAATGGCAGACACACGATCGTCGTCAATAGGGTTCAGCGTACCAACATCATCAACTTCTGTTTCGTTGTAGTTAGCTGCCAAGGTTAAACGAGAGTTACCTTCCCATAAGTCGAAGCTGTAGTTACCCACTATATCAACACCACGGGTAGTGGTATCAAAGCTGTTCGAGAAGAATCTAAATTGAGACAAGTCGTCTAAACCAATATAGTTTGAACGGTCGATAATGCCAGAGGCGTCTAGCTCTGTTAACGCTTCAGACACAGTAGCGTAATCTGTACCGCCTCCAGCGAAGTTAAGCGCATCAAGGAAGTCTACGTTTGCACCTAATGCCACACGGTTTTCTAGCTCAATATTATAGAAGTCTACTGTCCAGCTCATGTCAGCAACATCTACAGAGAAACCAAACGAGAAGTTAACCGCTTCTTCTGGCCCCAAGTCTGGGCGGCCATTGCCTTGGCTTTCAATGAAGTCAGCTGCAAGTTGACCCGCCGCTGATGACAAAGGCAGTGTACCTTGGTCAATCAACACGCCGTTTACGTTTTGTGTGGTAACGTTGGTAATGTTAGCTTGCCCTGCCGTTGGTGCGTGGAACCCCGTTGAATAGGCACCACGAAGACGGAAGTCGTCGCTGACATGATAGATACCCGCAATTTTAAAATCTGTGGTGTCGCCAAACTCACTAAAATCTTCACGGCGCACCGCGGCTTGTAGCGTAAGTTCGTCTGTTACATCGGCTTCTAAATCTACATAGAACGCCGTGCTATCTTGAGACGCACTGGTTGAACTAGGGAAACCACCAAAGCCGTTGGAGCTTGACGAGAAACCTTGGCTAGCCAGCGGGCCTAGTGCATAAGACGCTTCATCACCGGCGAACAGGTCGAACTCTTCTTTACGATATTCAGCACCAAATGCCACGTTAAGATCTGACACTAAGCCTACATCTACACCGTACACAAAGTTAAGGTTAACTAGCGTTTCGGTTTGCTCTTGGCCGCCGGGCACAAAGTCGCGCGGTGTATCAGGGCCTAAAGACGCATTAATAGTGTTCTTAATAAAGAAATCGGTGCGGTTTGAGCCACGCTGTGCACTTACGTCGTAGCCAAGGCCAGTACCAATATCTAAATCGCCACGAACACCTACGGTAAACGCCATGTCTTCGTTATCACCACCAAAACGTGGTACAAAACCTTCAGGAATGGTTTCAATAAACGAGAAACAGTTATCGTCGGCGGCCACTTGTGCGAGCAATGTTGGGTCTGGGGTAACGTTGCCTTCACCACCGATAGGGATACCATCAATACAACTGCCACCTACGCCAACGCCATCTAGGTCACCCACCAATATTGAGTGCACGCCATCTTCATCTTCTAAGCCAGTAAGTGGGTCCACCGTTGGGCCCCTATAAACATTGCCACGCTGGCTGCCTTCGGTAACTGGGTTACGGTAAAAGAAACCGCCCGTTACTGTGCGCTTGCCGTAGTTACCGAATAAATACAGCTCGGCTTTATCACTTAGCTCGTAACCTGAGTTAATGAAAACTTTGTAATCATCTTCAACGTCTGGCTGGCCCCAGTATTGTGGTACTTCATTGGTATAGGTATTAATGGTAGAAAAATCAGACTGCGTGATATAACCCGCGTCCACCATGCCCGCCACATCATCGCGAACCACCGAGCGCACAGTACCTTCAACATCACGAATTTCACCGGTGACGTTGACAAAGCCTTTGTCGCCTAACGAGAAACCTGCATTGGCAGAAATGGTATAGTTGTCGCCATCGCCTTCATAGGTAGACCCGTAATTCGCACGGAACTCAAAACCTTCGTCGTTATCACGTAGTAAAAAGTTTAGTACGCCGGCAATGGCATCTGAACCGTACTGTGACGATGCACCGTCACGCAATACTTCTACTTGCTTAAGCGCCAATGAAGGAATAGCTGAAATATCTACACCTTGCGCACCGTCTGAAATACCGCCGCCCAAGAATGAAATGATAGAGCCACGGTGACGACGTTTTCCGTTAACCAAAACCAGTACGTTATCTGGTGATAACCCACGCATGTTAGCAGGGCGTACAATGGTAGCGGCATCACTGATTGGCTGGGTGTTTACATCGAAAGACGGCACGTTGGTACGTAACATGTCTTGTACGTCTGACGACGAGTTCGAACGGAACTCTTCACCAGTAATAACATCAACAGGTACCGGTGAATCGGCCGCAGAGCGGTTGCTCATACGCGTACCGGTAACAATAATATTTTCAACGTTCTCCGCCCTTTCTTCCGCTTCTTGCGCGAATGTAGGTGCCGACATTGCCGCTAAAAATGGCAGCGAACTCGCCATAATTGCAGAGGTTATTCGATTAAGTTTTCTGCCCTTAGAGGCATGTGTAGTTTTCAATGTGTTTCTCCTTCAAGAACCTGGCTTCAAGTGGTTTTTATTGTTGTAGATTTGTAATGGGTGTGGGGTGAGTAGATTTACCTTCAAAACAAAATAAACAATCTACTCATCTGCGTTTATTGGAATAATATTTCTCATAAATCGAGTAAGAGAAATTTTTATCACCATTAAAGCAAACATTAAATCCTACTTTAGAATAATATGGTTTATTATGAGAGGCACTGAGATGAACAGGAAAGAACACAAAAAAGGGAGCCGCTGTTGGGCTCCCTTATTGATTTTACAGGCGTAAATTTAGCGAATTAGAACGTATATGATGCGCTAAGTTGAGCATTAATACCCGCACCGTAGTAACCCACTGTATGAAGGCTGTTGATATATTTTTTATCGAAAATATTATTAATGTTCAAACGCAAGGTGAAGTCTTCAGTTACCGCTTGCGAGGCATATAGATTACCTAAGAAATACGCACCTTGTGTAACATTGTAGGTGGTATTGCTCACTTCAGATTGCCATTTACCGCCAACACCTACTTCAAATTCAGGGGCAGCAGGTACGGTATAGCCTACTTGGAAGGTAACAACGTCGCGAGCAGCCCATTCATTAGCGTCTGCGCCATCTTCGTCTTCCACATCAATCATGGTGTAAGCCGCTTGTACACGAAGCGCGTCTGTAACTTGACCCACCATTTCAAACTCGAAACCACTCGACTCAACCGATACACCTTCATAATAAAACTGAGCGGTTTCAGGGTTAGTACCCGCATACGATGCCAAGTTATCTTGCTCGGCCGTAAAGTAAGCCACGGTAGTTAATAGGGCGTCATCAAACCACTGAGCTTTTAACCCAGTTTCAAAGTTTTTACCCTTGGTAGGTGCCAAATACTGGCCCGTAATGTCGTACTGTTCTTGGGGCTGATAAACATCTGAGTAGCTTACGTATGCGTTCACAGTGTCGCTTACCGAATAGGTGGCCCCTAAGTAAGGGCTAAATTCGCTTTCGCTATTATCAATATCCACGGTATTGTTCACACCACTTCGCTTGAAATCAATGGCGTTGAAGCCAGCAATAATAAACAAGTCGTCGGTTACTGACAGCTTTGCAGAACCAAAGTAACGGGTAAGATCTTGCGAAATTTGAGAGTAAACCACAGGGTCTTGCCAATCAGGCTCTTCAATGGCATCAAGCGCGTACGGGAACGCTGGCGTTGGGCCATAAGCCACAGTAGTGGCGTAGTCAAAAGGATGAACAATAGAGTCATCATCACTGGTGGCATGGCTAACACCTAAGTTAAATTCATGCTCGCGGCCAAACAGGTTGAAGTTACCAAACAAACGGCTTTCCACCAGGTGCGCATCACGTTCAGAATCGTATCTGCCTGGCCAGCCACCAAGGCCTAAATTGGTTTCTTTGTCGATGGTGCCAGAAGCGTAAAACAACTTGCTTTGATCTTCAAAGTCACGGTAGTTATAGCTTACCAGTAACTGCCAATCGTTATTGAATACATAGTCTAATTCAACAAACGCGTTAGTGGTTTCGGTATCCCACATGGCCCATTCTTGCGACGTGGTGTTGTTAATGTCCCACTCTGCTTGGGTGCCATCACTGTAATTAAAGACAAGGCCGCCCCACGTATTGCCGTCGGTGTTGGCATCTTGATAAGACAAACCGAAGGTTACGGTTGCGTTGTCGGTAAGTTGGCCGTCTACTACGCCGTATAAGAATGAACGGTCGTTTTCTAGGCCATCAATGTGTGATTCTTTGTCTTCAATACTGCCCACTACACGCGCAGCCCAACGGCCGTCTTCGGTTAGCAGCACAGAGTAATCACCTTGCGCACGCATAAAGTTGTATGAACCTATGCTTACGCCAATATCGCCATCCTCTTCATTTTTAGGGCGTTTACGAACATAGTTAATAGTACCCGATGAATTGCCCACCCCGGTTAATAGGCCGTTGGCACCACGAATGACCTCAATTTGTTCATAACCGTACGCTTCAACCGCGCCAGTGACAATACCCCAGTTATTAGGCAAGCCCACACCGTCAATTTGGGTGTTCTTAATTTCAAAACCACGGGCCGTGTAGTTAGTACGGTTAGTTTCCCATTCTTCTACGTTGATACCGGGGGCAAGTTTTAGCGCATCGTTGATGTTAAATGCGCCAAAAGATTGCATAAGATCTTCTGAAACAACACTAATAGACTGAGGCGTTTCACTAATTTCCATCGTTAAGCCAGTGGCACCTCGGCTAACGCGGTTTTGGCGTACGCCAACAATACGTACAGTTTCGATGTCGGCTTCGTCAACTTCTGGTGTATCGTTTTGCGGTGTTTGTGCTTGTACTGATAGCGCCAGCGCAAGTGGCGATAACGCAAATAAACGAGTTAGTTTCATGGTTTTCTCAGATTTTAGTTGTTGTGTAGCGTGATGATTTATTTTTCGCACGCAGTATAAATCAAAGAAAACAAAATTCAAATGATAATTATTACTATTAACATCTTGGCGGTAAGGATTTTATTTTAAAGCGAAAGCACAAGCCTCTCTGCCGTTACGCCATACTGCCAATTGTGCTTTTAAAGCGCTTTAAGGCAACAAAGTAAAACACGCAGCCAATCGCCAAAAGCGCAAGCAGTTGAGGGTAAATAACGCTGATACCTGCACCTCGATACAGCACACCTTGAGAAGCCATAACAAAGTGAGTGTTCGGTGTAAGCAACATAATATTTTGGATGAATGCTGGCATGCTTTCTCGGGCTGTGGTGCCCCCCGACAACAGCTGTAAGGGTAAGAGCACCAATATAAGCAACAGGCCAAACTGGGGCATTGAACGGGCAATGGTGGCCATAAAAATACCCATACTGGAAATGGCAAAAAGTTGAAGCGCCACTGCCACCATAAACAGCCACACATTGCCGTTAATGGGCACCCCTAACGCCCCTTGTATTACCCCATACACCGACATCAAGGTAACCGCCCACACCACAAGGCCGGTGGCGGCAATTTTCGATAGCATAATTTCGCTGTCTGATACTGGCATAGCAAGCAGGTGTTCAATGGTTCCTCGCTCTTTTTCCCGAATTAGCGCCGCGCCAGATAAAATAATGGCAATCATGGTCACCGCGTTAATTAACTCCATCACCGAACCAAACCAAAAGCTTTCTAACGCAGGGTTAAACCGCGCCCGCATCACTAGCTGTACCGGGTAGGTGGTGTCAGTTTTATAGCCCTGCAAATAGGCGCTGACTTCCTCTGTGATGATTTCAGTAATGTAACCATTGCCCGTAAAGGCCTGACTTATACGGGTGGCATCTACATTCACCTGAACATCAGGCTGCTGCCCTTGTAGGGTGAGTTTTTCAAAGTTTGGTGGAATGGTCACCACAAAGGTGAATTTGCCGGTGTCGAGGTACTCATTCACCTCGCTGTATTCAATTAGCTGTGGAGGAAGAAAATAAGGCGGCACGAAAGCATCGATAATTCTATTCGATAATTGCGATTTGTCGTGATCAACAAAGGCGATGGGCGCATTGTGCAACGACTCAGGCACCGCCGTGGCCGCGCTGTAAATATTAACCGTAAACACATACACAATAAGAATAAGCATGGCGGGGTCGCGCCATAGGCTCCAAAGCTCTTTTATGCTTAACTGGGTAACATTTTTAATATTCACTGTTTAGCGCTCCTGTTTGTTTAACAAAACAGTGGCAAGCCACAGCGTAATAGGAATAGCAATGGCGATGGCAAATACCGCAAAATCTAAGGTGCCAAAGCCTAAGCCTTTGCTGAATATTCCCCTGCTGGCCAGTAAAAAGTAACTAACCGGGTGCACTTCCCCTATTAACCGCCCTGCCCCCTCTAACGCCGAAACCGGCGTTATCATTCCGGCAAACTGCACCGCGGGCACCATGGTGCCAATGGTGGTAAGCAAAATAGCGGCAATTTGACTGTTAGTGAACACCGACGCAAGCAAACCAAAACTGGTTGAAAAGGTAACAAACAGCAACGCGATAACAAATAAGGCCAGTACATCCCCTTTAAGGGGTACGTTAAACAGCCATACTGCCATGGCCACTAACAACAAGAAGCTGATAAACGAGGTAGCAATATAAGGAAGTTGCTTACCTAGCAAAAACTCAAGTTTGCTCACCGGGGTGACATATAAATTGATAATTGAGCCTAGCTCTTTTTCCCGCACCACTGCTAACGAGGTAAGTAAAGCCGGGATCATAAGCAGCAACATGGGAATTACCGCAGGCACGATGGCCACTAAGCTACGAATATCTGGGTTGTACAAATAGCGAGACACCACATTAATGCTACTACTCGATTGCGCTTGACTCATTTGCGAAGCTTGCTGCAATAGCCACTTTACGTGAATACCTGTTACGTAGCCTTCTATGGTTTCAGCCCGCGAGGGCATGGCGCCGTCTATCCATGCGCCGATCTCCACCTGCTCGCCCTTGTGAACATACTGGCCAAACTCAGGGGGTATCTCAACGGCAAGGGAAATTTCGCCGCTTTTCATTCGCTTGTCCATATCCGCATAGCTGGTAATCGCGGGCTTTTCATCAAAGTAGCGGGAGCCAGACAGCGCATTGCGGTAGTCTAGGCTAATGGATGACTGGTCGCGGTCGAACACGGCATAGGATAAGTCTTCTACGTCCATAGTAATGCCGTAGCCAATGACAACCATTAACACCATGCTACCTAAAAATGACATGGTTAAGCGAATAGGGTCGCGCATAAGCTCTAAGGTTTCTCGCGACGCATAACTTAATAAGCGCCGTAACCCTTTCGCCCGTTTGCTTGGCGTTTGTTGTGTTGCTGTAGACGCAGCTAGCGCTAAACCCTGTTCGCTGGCATTGGCGTGGGTTGAAGGCGTTTGCGCTTCCACCAAATATTCGATAAACGCAGCTTCTAAGGTATCGGCAGATTTTTGCGCCTTTATGGCTTCAGGGGTATCGGTTATTAGCACTTTGCCTGCGTGCATAAGCGAAATTCTATCGCAGCGAGCCGCTTCGTTCATAAAGTGGGTAGAAATAAAAATAGTCACGCCATCTTGGCGCGCTAAGGTAATAAGCAACTGCCAAAAATTATCTCGCGCTATTGGGTCTACCCCCGAGGTGGGCTCATCAAGAATAAGCACTTCCGGTTTATGTACCATGGCCACGGCCAGCGACAAACGCTGGCGTATACCTAAAGGCAAAGCATGGGGTAAATTGTGTTGATGCTGGGATAAGGCAAAGCGGTTGAGCATTTCATCTACCCGCCCTTCAACCTTAGTGGCAGGCACTTTAAACAGCTTGGCGTGTAACACCAAGTTTTGCCTAACGGTAAGCTCGGTATAAAGAGAAAAACTTTGCGACATATACCCCACGCGATAGCGGGTGTTAATGTCGTTAGCGGCAAGCGGGCTGCCCAGCAGCCAGGCCTCGCCTGAGGTTTGCGGTAACAACCCGGTTAGCATTTTCATGGTGGTCGATTTACCGCATCCATTAGAACCTAAAAAGCCGAATATCTCACCTTTACCAATGGTAAAACTCACCTTGTCTACTGCCACAAAATCGCCAAATTTCATGGTAAGGTTTTTCGCTTCAATGGCGGTTTCACTATGAATAGCCGCGTTGTACGGCTGAACCTCCACGCTATGGTGGTGGTGTTTTATCTCGCTAGGTAACAGCGCAATAAACGCCGACTCTAAGTTACTGGTTTGGGTGCGAGCCAGCAGGTCTTGCGGCGAACCTGTAGCTAATACCTTTCCCGCGTTTAACGCAATTAAGTGGTTAAATTGCTGGGCTTCATCCATGTAGGCGGTAGCCACCAGCACCGTAATATTCGGTTGCGCGGTGTGAATATCGCGAATAAGCGACCAAAACTGGCTTCGCGCGAGGGGGTCTACCCCTGTGGTGGGTTCATCAAGAATAAGCAAACGAGGGTCGTGAATTAATGCGCAGCACAGCCCCAGTTTTTGTTTCATACCCCCTGACAACTTTCCCGCTGGGCGTGATAAAAATGGGTAAAGCCCAGTGCGCTTAGTGAGGTTGTCTATACGTGCCCGGCGCTGTTTGCGGCTATGACCAAACAGCTTGGCAAAAAACTGCAGGTTTTCTTCCACCGATAACGTGGGGTACAGGTTTTTACCCAGCCCTTGAGGCATATAGGCAATGTCGGAACAAATCGCCTCGCGGTGCTTTTTATCCCGCATGTCGCCGCCAAGCACCTGCAAGCTGCCCTGCTGCATCATACGCTCGCCCGCAATTAAACTCAGTAAGGTAGACTTACCCACACCGTCGGGCCCAATAATGCCTACCGTTACCCCAGCGGGAATACTCAGCTTAATGTTATCGATAGCTGTCGTGCTTTTATAGCGCACCGTTAGCTGTGAGCATTCAATGATATGACTCATTCGTGTACCAGTTCGGGCAGGTCGCTAGGCCACTGGGCATCATCACTTAATTTTACCCACACCACACCGGGTAGCCCGGTTTTTACTTTATCGATATGCTGCTTTAATAGCGGTACTGGCACTTGCGCTTTAACCCTAAACATAAGCTTTTCACGTTCGCTTTGGGTTTCCACTGAACGAGGGGTAAATTGCGCCACGTCAGCCACGTAAGAAATGGTGGCAGGAATAGCCATGTTAGGGGCAGCATCTAGCACAATACGCGCTTCACCGCCCATGGTGAGCTTACCTACCTGTGAAGCCGGCAAGAAAAAGGTCATGTACACGTTGGTTAAATCGACCAAACTAAGTACACGGCCGCCGGCCCCCACCACTTCACCAGGCTGCACTACCCGATACTGAATACGGCCGCTACGGGGGGCTTTTAAAACCATGTCGTTCATTTCTGATTCAATTTGCGCAATGGTGGCATTGGCAGCATTCACCGCAGCAAGGGCCGAATAGTATTGAGAACGGGTTGCTTCAATGGTGGCGTCGGCGGCAGTTAAGCGCGCCTTAGCAGCATTAACCGCGGCTTTTGCACTTTCAACCGTGGTTAAATTATCTTCGGCAAGCTGCTTAGACACCGCCCCAGTTTTGGCCAATTCACTGGTACGCGCCGCATGCGCTTCTGCCGCTTTTAATTCTGCCTTAGCTTGTATAAGCGCAGCCTCTAGCGCCGCCTTTTCACTTTCCCGTTGGGCAATCGCCATATTGGCGGCTTCTACCGCACTTTTTGCCTGTTCGGCTTGCGCTTTCGCTTGTTCAAGTTGACTGTTAATGGTGGCGGTATCTAGCTTAGCTACCACATCACCCGCTTCTACCCTGTCGCCTTCGTTAACGTAAATGTCTTCCACCCGCCCTGCCACTTTGGCAGAAATACCAATTTCAGTGGCTTCAATACGCCCATTCCCCGACACCACATTAGTAACGTCAGGGTCGCTAAACATAAGGCTGCCCACCACAATTAAAAACACGACAAGTAAAATAGATAATATAAACGGCGTTTTTTTCACAGCGGCGCTCCCTGTGTATGAGATAAAGGTAGGTGGCGATAACAGCTAGGTTAATAGAACAAGTATACTGAGTAGTGCACTTATGGCTTTGCGCTGGATCAACGTTTTGGGAGGTAGCCACAACTGGCGTAAGCGCATTATTTATAGCTCACGATATAGCTAGTTAAACGAAAAAAAATTTAAAGCCTGAAATAAGGTTTACTTGAGTTTATTCTACAAATGATTTAGAAGTAAAAATCTACAATGGAATTGCAACTAAGTTAATGGTTTGACTGAAAACATCACCTACTATTCAACCAACGCTTCAGCACTGACGAAACAATATGACAGCGTTCCTTTTGAATCTGTGCACAAAGATTGGCTATCGGAGATTCCCATAGAAGGAATGGTACTTGATGTGGGCGCAGGTTCGGGGCGCGATGCACGATACCTTGCAGCAAGAGGCTTAGGTGTAGTTGCTGTAGAGCCCGCCTCCGGCATTCGTGAGCTTGCTCAAGAATATACAGTTTCAAACCCTATTCACTGGATATCAGATTCACTACCTGAACTCACTGAAATTTTTCGATTACAAACCAAATTTGATTTAATTCTGTTAAGTGCCGTGTGGATGCATATTGCCCCTTCGTCGCGAGAGCGTGCTTTCAGAAAACTTTCCTCACTATTAAAGCCCAACGGAAAACTCATCATATCGTTGAGACACGGAAGCTGCCAAGATGAGCGCACCATGTACTCAGTTTCGACCGGCGAACTGGCGCAACTAGCAAGCCAATTCGGGTTAACCTATCGACTACTTACCCCTGAAAAGACGAACGATGAATTAGGCCGAGCAGACGTACAATGGCAAACGGTTTTACTTACGCTACCCGATAACGGTACAGGCGCATTTCCGTTAATTCGAAACATTGTAATAAACGACAGTAAATCATCTACTTACAAAGTTGCCTTACTAAGGGCGCTACTTAGAATAGCGGAAGGCCACCCAGGTTCAGTTATTGAAAGAACAAGCGAACATGTTGTTTTACCGGTGGGGCTTGTTGCGCTTTATTGGTTGAAGCTATACAAACCTTTGGTTGATCAATTTGGGATGCAACAAAACAGTAATTCAAATAGAGGCTTAGGCTTTATTAAAGAAAGTGGCTGGCAGCGATTTACTACTTACACAAGTAACGACTTTTATATTGGTGCCCATTATTCAGATAGTGAGGTTGCACAAGGGCTTTATCAGGCGCTTAAAGATATTGCTTCCACCATAAAAACCATGCCGGCCAAATACACGACACTTCCGGGTACTAAGAAAAGTATCTTTCACGTTGAAATCAGCAAAACGAAAAGACCTAAAACCGACCTATTACTGGATTTCAGTTTTTTATGCTCGCTGGGCAAATTTTATGTGCCCATTCATATTTGGGATTCCCTCACACAGTTTAGTGTTTGGATTGAGCCTACGCTTATTAACGAATGGTCTTCACTAATGGCGAGTTACACGCGAAATAAAGCACAACAGTTTTCAAAATTGGATTACTTAAAAGCACTTAACTGGGAAGACCCAGAGCGTACAACAGCGAGAATACGAAACAGAGTAAACCACTTACTTGGCAATGAAGACGTAGCATGCTGCTGGACGGGTAAGCGACTAAAACACTCAGCTTATGCCATAGACCACGCCTTCCCTTTTGCCCGATGGCCCAACAATGATCTCTGGAACCTTCTTCCCACGACAGCAAAGATAAACGCTGACAAGTCAGATAAGTTACCTACTGGGCTAAAACTATCGAGTTCTAGGGAATTTATTGTTTCTTGGTGGAAACAAGGCTGGCAACACAATCAGCAAGAGTTTTTCACCCAAGCGAATTTGGCGTTGCCAAGCCTTAGGCCAGATAACACCAACTTTGACGACGTATTCGAAGCCTTCGCGCTACAGCGCGACCGTATTAAGGCCTTACAACAATTGGAAGATTGGCGTTGAGGCAGGGGCTAGAATGGGCGGAACAATGGGTTTGCAAATCGAAGGGGGAGGCAATGACGATTAGAGTCACCTTACAAAAAGAGGGTAAGAACCTGAGACGAGAATATCAAACATATTCACGTGCTATTAATGAATTGAATAAATGGTTTAACCTTAATAAAGGAATGGCGCTTTTATATCAGCCTGGGGAGCAACCTGTTGTTTATAACAGCAAACATGAATTACCGGTGCTTAAAAGTAAAACTCAAACAGATTTTTACAGAACGAAAGCATGGCGAGAATTACGCCTTAAGGTTTTACTCGCCTCAAATTCATCATGCCAAATCTGTGGAAACACCTCTCAGCGAGGCGCCATCCTTCATGTCGACCATATAAAGCCTCGAAGCCTTTACCCCGAGCTTGCGCTAGAAGAAAGTAACTTACAGGTATTGTGCGAAGATTGTAACATTGGAAAATCTGACAGTGATGACTGACAGTGTGGTATCAGCGTTTTGCTGGTTATAAGCGTGAAGGACTTTATCCACTTCCTCTTTATAAAGAAAAACTCGATACAGAAACGGGTGAACTTAAACAAAGCCACTTTGATGGGATTGTTTCGATCGCGCTTCGAGGAATAAAGCTAGGTGTAAAAGAAGTTATTACTAGCATTCACGAATGGCGAATTGAAAACCGTGGAACTAGAGCCGCATAGCGGCTCAGATGCTTTTACTTGGAGTTCTGTAAATAAGTGTACTGTTCTGATAATCTGCTGTATTTCTATGGATAGGATACAAGTATGACTGCGGAAATTGCGGTAATCAATAAATCAGCTGTGGCATTAGCGGCTGATTCAGCGGTAACAATAACAAACTCTTCAGGCTCAACAAAAATATATAACGGCGCCGAAAAGCTATTCGCACTAACAAAATATCACCCTGTTGGAATAATGATTTTTGGGTCAGGAACCCTCTGCAGTGTTCCTTGGGAATTGGTCATTAAACAATATCGTAAACAGTTGGGACAAAAAAGCTTTGATACATTGGACGGTTATGCCGAGAACTTTTTTAGTTTTTTAGAAGGTGAAGAAACCCTAATACCGAAAGACTTACGGTTCCAGTTCTTGGAAAATTACTGGTCAGGTATTTATTTAGATCTTTGGGAAATGGTCTACCGAAAGGTTCAAGAAATTTATACAAATGCAGATGAGGTTTCAGACCAAGATACCTTCGATATATTAAAAGATATTTGTAACCGAATTTCCCTCACACTAGATAAACAAGAATTTCTCACTAATTTTACGCAAGCAGATATCGACGAATTATCTATTCAATGTAACGAATTCATCGGCGTCAAATCGGCGGAACAAGGCTTGGAATTGCCTGTGGAAATGAAGGCTGCCCTATCTAAACTTTTAGCAGTCGCAACTGCAAAAGAAAATACTCTAGGTCCAAATTCTGGCGTGGTTTTCGCTGGTTATGGCGATAAAGAATACTTTCCAACAATCCTCGCTTTTGACTTGAAGGGTTTCTGGGAGAAGAAATTACGCCGTATACCAGACCTTCAAAAAAGCTGCGGAGGGGGTATGAGTGCCATTGAAGCCTATGCGCAAGATGAAGAAGCCTTAACATTCATGCAAGGCGTCAGCCCCAGTTTAAAAAAATTATATGAACAAACGTTTTTTTCTTCTTTTGATTCTATACTCAATAAAGCAATTGAACTTATTGAAGCTAATACCACTCAAAACTGTGACGAGTTGAAAGCGAATCTCCATCAATTTGCAGCGAGCAAGTGGGTTACAGCTACTGATGCAATGGCTAATGCAATTCAAAGGGACTATATTGACAGGGTTGTACATATGGTGGAATTTTTACCCAAAGACGAATTAGCATATATGGCGGAATCATTGGTCAACATGACTGCCTTTAAAAGAAAAGTCACCAACGATAGCGAAACAGTTGGCGGACCAATTGACGTTGCTGTAATATCAAAAGGCGATGGATTTGTTTGGATAAAAAGGAAGCATTATTTCGATGGTGGGCTGAATAACCACTACTTCGAAAAATTTGCAAAGAGGTCGTAAAATGCCAGAAAACAAGCTAAAAAACGAACTTAAGCTAAAGCAGTGGAAAGCAAAATTTCTACCGAAAGAGCTTAAGCAAAATAAAGAGAACAATCAAGGTCTTGAGAGAATGCTCAAGTCTTCAAATGAGTGTGAAGTTAGGTTTAGTATCTAACCAGTAGCTTCATACTTACTACCGAGAGGGGCTTATAGCCCCTTTTTTGTGCTTGAAAAAAAGGTTTTTTATTAGCGGATAAAGAATTGAAATTGCTACACATTTGCTACATATTTCAAAAAAGGAATTTTTAGAAAAAGAGAACCAGGCCACAGCCCTTTAAAAATGGCGCACCCGATAGGATTCGAACCTATGACCTTTGCCTCCGGAGGGCAACGCTCTATCCAGCTGAGCTACGGGTGCGTTGGGGATGTTTGAAAACCAGTAGTGATTAATCTGACTTCGCAAACGGGGCGTAATAATACTGACGCCACGGCCTTGCATCAACTGGTTTATGCAAAACATTTCTGAATTGATGGTTTTGTCTGCATTAAAAATCCTTACTTTTTATAGGTAATTGGTAGCAAACAGTTGTTCAGGCATGAATTACCGTTATAATCTGGCACGTTATACTTTACTTAAAGTTCATGATTGCCTGGAGACAGATGTGAAATTGAAAACCTGGTTTACCGTTGCAGCTACAGCACTAACTGTGTTTGCTGCGCAAGCACAAGAAATGAGTGACGACGAAATTGCCGATCGTATTAAGCCGATTGGTCAGGTACACGTTGCAGGCGCACAAGCCGCTGGTAATAACGCAGCAGCCGGCGGTGCAAAGTCAGGCGAAGACGTTTACAACTCTGCCTGTGTTGCCTGTCACGCAGCGGGCGTTCTTGGCGCACCTAAATTGCACGTAGCTGCAGACTGGCAGCCCCGTTTAGACGAACGTGGCCTAGACGGCGTATGGCAAAATGCCCTTAACGGTATTAACGCAATGCCTCCTCGTGGTACATGTAGCAGCTGTTCAGACGATGAAATTAAAGCCGCTATTGAATATATGATCGAAGGCATTTAACTCTACACTTTACACAACAAATTGTTGGAAAAAGTAGCGTTTTTCTGATGGATCGGGTAGTTTAATGCAACTTAGAATTACCTATTCTTATTCTAGCCGGCTTCAAAATGTCATCAGATTTAACGCAATATGAGTTGACGGAAGAAGAGCTGCGGGAATTAATACCGCAGCTTCAACAACTCACCGATAAATATAAGCGCGCTGAACGTGTTCAGAAGGCGCTTTTCGACATTTCTGAATTAGCCAGTTCGGTTAGCCACCTCAATCGTCTTTATTCTGCCATTCACGAAATCATTGCTGATTTTATGAATGCCGATAACTTCTTTGTTGCCTTTTACGAGCAAGATAACAACCTCATTGATTTTGCCTATTTTGTTGACGAGTTTGATGAACAAACCGTTAGGCAACTGCCCGCTGAAGATATGATGGACGGCATGACAGGTTTTATTCTGCGTACCGGCCAACACCTGTTTTATAAGCGTGAAGAAGAAGAGCGATTTGCCAAAGAGCACGGCATTAAATTAGTGGGCTCGCAGCCGTTTGAATTATTGGGTGTGCCGTTAAAGCGAGGCAGCCAGGTTATTGGCGCCATGGTGGTACAAACCTACGATGAAGGCATTCACTATAGCCAAGAAGATTTAGAAGTACTGCTGTTTGTCTCGCAGCATATTGTCACTACGGTAGATAGAGTTAAAAACCGCGAGCTTACCGAACGTACTATTCGCGACCGTACCCGCCAGTTACGTAAAATAAATGACGATTTACAAGAAGAAATACTCGAGCGCCAAAAGGTAGAAGCATTACAGCAAGCCCTGTTTGAAATATCGGAACTGGCAGCGAACCTTGATGGCGACATGTCGGTGTTTTATACCAGCTTACACGATATTTTAGCCCGCTTAATAAGCGCTCCTAACTGCTACATTTCTACACTAAGTGAAGATAAGCAGCACCTTGAATTCCCGTATTTCAGTGATAAAGAAAATGAAAGCATAGAGTCGCGCCCCATTGGCCTTGGCTTAACGGAATTTGTATTGCGTACTGGGCAAGCTGAACTGATTAACCCGCCTCGGGTACTAGAGCTAGCAGAGGCCGGAGAGATTGACGTAAGCGTGGCGCAAACCATGCTGAATAGCGCGAACTCGTGGTTGGGCTCGCCGTTAATCGTTGATGGAGAAATATCAGGCATTATTGCGGTGCAAACCTACGGTAAACACGCTAAGTATACCGCCAGAGATTTAGAGCTTTTACGTTTTGTATCGCACCACATTGCGGTAACCATGGAGCGTAAGCGTAGTACCGAAGCTATTCAGCGTTACAACAGCGAACTGGAAGCGCGTGTTAAAGAGCGCACCGCCGAGCTTGACCAAGCCAATACGTTTTTGAAGCAACAAATTGAAGAACGTAAAGAGATTGAGTTAAAGCTAATTCACGATGCCCACCACGACTCGCTCACCGACCTACCTAACCGCGCTATGTTTACTAGCCGTTTAGAATTAGCCATTGCCAGCAAGCAGCGTTATAGCGATAACTTGTTTGCGGTGCTCTTTATTGATTTAGACCGCTTTAAAGTCATCAACGACACCCTAGGCCATCACGCCGGGGATGAGTTTCTCATTGAAGTTGCACGGCGTATTGCGCTATGTATTCGCGGCCACGATTTGCTTGCCCGCTTAGGTGGCGACGAATTTGTGGTGCTTCTTGATAACTTCGATGAAGTGTCTGACGTTGAAGAAGTAGCGTCACGTATTATTAACTCCATTTCTGAGCCCTTCTTACTGGAAGGCAAAGAAATGTATTCGGGCGCCAGTATTGGTATTGCCCATCTTGAGCCTTATTATCGTAGCGCTGATGAAGTGCTAAGAGACGCCGACGCAGCCATGTACCAAGCAAAAACTTTGGGCCGAGGCCGTTTTGTGATGTTTGATAAAAGCATGCGCGATCGTCTTATTGAAGAACTTGAGTTGGAAAACGAATTTAGGCGTGCGTTACGAGAAGAAGAGTTTGATTATTTCTTGCAGCCTGTGATTGATTTGCGTGATGATTCTGCGCTGTATCACGAGTTGTATGTTCGTTGGTCGCACCCAGCTTACGGCAAAATTGCCCGAGAGCAGTTTAGGCAAGTGGCCGAGCAAAGCGGGTTAACGCTAGATTTAGACTTATTCCAACTGCGTAAAGCCTGCGAACTTCTTAAGCATTGGCGGGATAGCGGCGAAGCCCCTGGGCGTATTGCGGTGAATGTGTCGATAAACCACTTGTTGCAAGCCTCTATGGTGAACAAGATGGTGGCCTTGGTGGAAAACTATGAGGTGTCGCCACACGAGCTGGTTTTTGAGTTTGATGAAAACGATTTAAATCGTCGCTCGCAGTATATTTTACCGGCCATTAAAAAACTGAAACGTGCTGGCATTACCTTGGTGTTGGATAACTTTGGTAGCGGGCTTGCGTCATTGAGCTATTTATTTGCCTACCCCTTCGACTTTATAAAGATAGACCATAGGTTTGTGAAGTCGCTGCCGCGTTCGCAGCGTAACCTTAAGCTTATTCAGTCGGTTATGCTTATTTCTGAGCACCTTAAATTTAAGGTTATTGCAGAAGGCGTAGATTCAACCGCACAGTTATCTGCGCTAACTGAAATAGAATGTAACTACGCCCAAGGCAAAATACTGAAACAGCCTAAGGTGTTAGACATGAAACAGCTTGCCAGCTAGCGGCATTTAACTCTTGTTTAAAATTCCCCGTAGGTTTGCAATCCCCACTTGAGCCTTTTGTTGGCGTTCTTCTTTGGTGGCCTTAGGCTTTTGGTTTTCCCATTGCACGTCGTCTGCCGGCAGTTCGAACAAAAAGCGGCTAGGTTCAGGGTGTATAATTTCCCCAAATTGTCGGCGTTCTTTTGCCAAGCTAAAAATAAGTTCGCGCTGTGCACGGGTAATGCCCACGTAGGCTAAGCGGCGCTCTTCCTCTACGTTGTCTTCGTCTATGCTACTTTGATGGGGCAATAGCCCTTCTTCCATCCCCACTAAAAAGACAATGGGGAACTCTAGCCCTTTAGAGGCATGTAAGGTCATAAGCTGCACTTGATCGCCTTCACCGTCGTCTTCGCCTCGTTCCATCATGTCGCGAAGAATTAGGCGATTAACCACTTCCGTCAGAGTCATTGGGCTTTCTAATTCGTTACCTTCTAGCATGTCGGTTACCCAACCGAATAAGGTACTCACGTTGGCCATGGCCATTTCAGCGGCTTTTGGGCTGGCGCTTTGTTCGTACAACCACTCTTCGTAGCCCATGGTGCGGATCATGCTGCGAACCGCATCGGCGGTATCGCCCCTGTTTGCATTGTCGCTTAGCTCTACAATCCAACGGGCAAAGCCAGACACTGCATGGAAGGCTTTGTCGGGCAATACGCTATTTAAATTGGCATGGGTGGCCGCTTCAAACATAGACACACCTAAGCTGTTAGCAAAGTTACCCAGCTTTTCCAGCGTGGCGCGGCCTATGCCCCGCCCTGGCGTATTGATTATTCGTAATAAGGCGTTGTCGTCGTCTTGATTCACTAGCAATCGCAAGTAAGCCATGATGTCTTTCACTTCGGCGCGGCCAAAAAACGACATACCGCCACTTATTTTGTAAGGAATGCGGTTACTCATCAGCAGCTTTTCAAATAAGCGGCTTTGATGGTTGCCTCGGTACAAAATGGCGTAGTCTTTAAACTGGCTGCCATTCATAAACTTATGGGCCAGCAGTTCGGCCACTACGCGCTCGGCCTCGTGCTCTTCGTTTTTGGCTTCTATTACCTTAAGCGGTTCGCCGTATTGCAGCTCGGAAAACAGGGTTTTGTCGAATAAGTGCGGGTTGTTTTGAATAAGAATATTCGCGCAATGCAGTATACGCCCGGAAGAGCGGTAGTTTTGCTGCAACTTAATAACATTTAAGCGAGGAAAATCTTGCTGTAGTAGGTGCAAGTTTTGTGGTTTTGCTCCCCGCCAAGAATAAATAGATTGGTCGTCATCGCCTACCACAGTAAAGCGGGCACGCTCTCCCACCAGCAACTTCACCAGTTCATATTGACTGGTGTTGGTATCTTGGTATTCATCTACCAACAAGTAGCGGATTTTGTTTTGCCACTTAGCCCGCACGGTTTCGCTGGTTTTAAGCAACAAGGTGGGCAGTAAAATAAGGTCGTCGAAATCCAAGGCATTGTACGCTTTTAGGTTATCTTGGTAACGCTTGTAAGCTTCGGCAAATTCACGTTCGCCCGTACTTTGCGCTTGCTTGAGTAACGCGTCTGGCAAAATAAGGTCGTTCTTCCAATTAGAGATGCAGCTTTGCAGCAAAGATAACTGATCTTTATCGCCGTCAAGGGTTTCCCGGGTGAGGTCGGTCAATAGCGACAACGAGTCTTTGTCGTCGAATAAAGAAAACCCAGGCTTTAGCCCCAGGTCTTTCACGTGGGCTTTAATTATGGTCAACCCTAAGGTGTGAAAGGTAGACACCTTTAGCCCGCGAGCTTCAGGCTTGCCTAAGGTTTGTGCCACCCGCTCTTTCATTTCACGCGCGGCTTTATTGGTGAAGGTAACGGCAGCAATATAGCGCGCGGGCATGTCGCAATTTCTGACTAAGTGCGCGATTTTATTGGTGATAACCCGAGTTTTACCGCTGCCTGCCCCGGCTAAAACCAAACAGGGTCCAGAGACAAAAGTGACAGCAGATTCTTGCGCTTCGTTAAGTTTCATTGCCTTCCTAAAACCGAATAGATAATGGTGGTGTCATAGTTTTCATTGCAAGATATGGCTATGCCGATAGAATAGACCACATACTTTGACGCAGCGCATTATAAGGGAATTCCATGTTGGATCCGAAAAAACTCGAAGATTTAGCAAAACAGATTGCAGATGCCGTTCCACCAGGTGTGCGCAATATGGCTGAAGAGGCCGAAGGTAAAATTAAACAAGTGCTTCAAACTCAACTGTCTAAACTCGATTTAGTCACCCGTGAAGAGTTTGATATTCAAAGCCAAGTGCTTATTCGCACCCGTGAAAAACTCGACGCGATGGAAGCGCGCATTGCCGTGTTAGAAAACACGCAAGCAGACTAAATTCACATTTAATCGGTTGGCAATACGTTGCCAACCGCGCGCTTCTTTGTACGCATTCGCCTAAGCTTTCTTTCGCCACGCTTTAGGTTAATTAGCCCGCTACGCCAGCCAGTACTGAAGTAACAGCCCTAAGGTTATCACTAACCCTACTTGGTGGTTTTCTATAAATGCTGTAAAGCAACCTTCTCGCGTTCTGCCTTTTATAAATTGGTAATGGCGATAAAACAGTAAAGCACTTATCACTAACGCCACATAATATGGCCAGCTGGCATCAATCATTTGCCCTACACCCAATAAAATAGCAAGCATGCACGCCTGCAACGCCACTATCATGGTTACATCGTATCGGCCAAACAGCACCGCCGTAGATTTAACGCCTATTTTAATGTCGTCGTCTCTATCTACCATGGCATACATGGTGTCGTAGGCCACTGTCCAACATAAATTGGCGGCAAATAGCCACCAACCATAAGCGGGTACGGTTTCCATCACCGCCATAAAGCCCATCGGTATTGCCCAGCCAAATGCTGCGCCTAGCACAACCTGAGGCAAGTGCGTGTAACGCTTCATAAACGGATAGCTTGCGGCTAACAGTAGCGCCACAACCGACAGCGCCATGGTTTGCCAGTTCAGCATAAGTACCAGAAAGAATGCGGCCAATATATGTAATGAAAATAAGCTTAAGGCTTCGTTAGCCTGTACTTCACCATTGGCCAGTGGCCTGTTTTCGGTGCGCTTTACGCTGCCATCTACTTTTCTGTCGGCGTAATCATTAATAACGCATCCAGCAGAACGCATCACCACCACTCCCGCCAAAAAAATAAGCGTAATACACAAAGAAGGCAGGCCCTTAGACGCCACAATCAGCGCCCATAGTGTGGGCCACAGAAGAAGATAAATGCCAACAGGTTTGTCTAACCGCATTAATCGGTAGTAAGCAGATAAATTTTTGCGTCTTAAACTAAATTTCATAGTGATACCTTGAGTCGTAAACCGGTGCATCGGGAAGAAACACCTCTGCCACTATCATCTTTTGATTGTTTAAAGTGAATAGTGAACGCCTTCCCCACAGGGTTTGCGCTTTGCTGTAGCCCATGCTGCTTGAACATAACTTACAAAGCTGAAAGGCTGAGCGAACAAAACGCGCATCGTTAAATAGCCGCTTACCTAAAGGTTGCTGCCCTAAATTCGCCAATTCTGCCTCTACCATTTGTTGCGGTATAACTGAGCGTGCAAACACCCAGGGGGTATTGTTACCACACAGCAGAACCTCTCGCACTTGAAAGGCCTGTTCAGCGTCACGGTTTAGTAACGACAATTCGTTTTGATGAGGGGTAATGGTTTGCTGCCCTAACAGGGTGAGCGAAAACTGATGGCACAAAGACTGAACCCGTTCGGTGAGCGAGCCGGTATCTAATAGCCAGTTTTTCAAATAGGCATCTGGAATGCTTATAGTATTTGGTGCGTGCCAATCTACCGATAGCCCCACTGGGAAACCACCTGCGAAGCTCACAGGGTATGCCTATTTGAAATAATGAGTGTGTGTGTGTTTACCATTCTCTTTAAACGTTAATGCGCTGTTATGCTCAACTATACCTTTATGATATTGATTTTGCTTGAATGCTTCTACTTTTGCAGTAGTGTGTTTATTGCATGTTTTGCTACACTAGCAATCTATACCTTTTAATTTGGTTTTTGTTCATTCCATGATGAAGATTCGCGTTTTCAGATTCATTGCCACCTGCCTTTTATTTGGCGGCGTACTCTCGCCTTCGTTTGCGCAGGATAAAGCAACCTACGCCTACCTAGGTTTAGAGCCAGACATAGTGACTAACTATGTGGGCCAAAGTGCTCGCAAGCTAGGCTATGTTAGGGTAACGGTAGAGCTGATGATCAACGATGTTGATAACTTAGAAGTGGCTGAACATCACATGCCGCTTCTGCGCGCCACTGCCATTGAAATTTTTGGCCGCCAACCGGAAGAAAAAGTGAAGTCTCTTACCGGCCGTGAAGATATTCGTCGCGCCATTTTAAAAGCATTACAAGATCATATGCGCCAAGAAACAGGTGGTGAAGTGGTGAAAAACGTTATTTTCACTAAGTACCTATACCAAGGCTAAATCAGGGCTAGTTTAAGGCGAGATAAACCTAGCGTGACGCCTTACGTTTATCTGCCAATAACGATATTAAGGCCGCCATTACGCACCCGGTGATTAAACCTGCGGTGTGCGCTGCATTGGCCATATTTACCCACAAAATATCTGCATAACCTAACACCAGCCATACCAACATAAAGCCCACAATCGCGTTGGGCAGTTGTAAGCCCCATTGCGGCTTTAGCCATCCAAGCCACCATACAAAGCCCATTACTGCATACACCACACCAGACAAACCACCAAATAGCAGCAGGTTGGCTTGCACAGGCTCGGTAAAGAAAGCTTGCGCTATGTTCGACGTGGCCGCCGACACCACAAACACCAATAGCAACATACTGCTGCCAAATGCCTGCTCTATTTTTGCGCCTAATGTACTCCACCAAAGCAGGTTAAAGACAATATGAAGTACGCTAAAGTGAATAAATGCGGGCCCGAGCAATCGCCACCACTGGTTGTTGTCGGCCAATACCGATAGAGGCTGCATAAGCAAATGTTGCGCGATGGGGCTAAACAACCCGAGTAATGAAAAACCATACACCAACACACAAATGGTGAAGATCAGTGTGGTTAAGGGGGTGTTCAGGGCATTTAGGAAGAGCGCTTTAATATTAAAGCCAGACGCTTGAGGAAGCAGGTTAACCTTGTCCCCATATTGCCATGCGGCTTGTTGATATTTAGGGTTATTGGGGTCGCTTAAAAATTGCTCGGTAATTTCTCGCGCCTTCAACGCTTGAGATTCGTCGTTAAGCAATATCACGTATTCGTCGCCGGCGTCTGTAGGGCTAACTGAACAGGCAATATTTTCGCTTTTTAGGTAATTCGCCAGAAGGTGTGCAACACCTTGCTGGCGAAACGCAATTAAAGGGTGGCTCACAATTACTCTGTAACCACAGATTGATTCGCTCGCCACGCTTCAAAGCCACCGTCCATGCTATATACCTCAGCAAAACCTTGCTGTGCAATAACTTGTGCCGCTTGCTGGCTGCTAATGCCGTGATAACACACCACAACCACGGGGGTGTCTTTGGGCGTGTTTTCAACAAAAGCTGAAAAGTTGTCGTTATTCAACGGTGATGCATTTGGCATGTGACCATTGGCGTACGATTGCGGGTCGCGTATATCCACGATGGCCACGTCGCCGTCGAAGTTAGCGACATCTTGTACGCTGATATGAGAAAACGTTGTCATTATTGCCAGTCCAAAATAACTTTACCTGATTGCCCTGAGCCCATGGTATCAAATCCCTTCTGGAAGTCATCAACTGAAAAGCGGTGACTGATAATTGGCGATAAATCTAAGCCACTTTGTAGCAAGCTGGCCATTTTATACCAGGTTTCGAACATCTCTCGCCCGTATATGCCTTTAATAATCAGCCCTTTGAATATCACCTGATTCCAGTCGATAGCCACGTCTTGTGGCGGTATGCCTAACATGGCCACTTTTCCGCCATGGTTCATTTTATTCAGCATATCTCGCAATGCGACAGGCACTCCTGACATTTCAAGCCCAACGTCGAAACCTTCCGACATTCCTAGCTCGTTCATCACTTCTTGTAGGTCTTCTTTGCTCACGTCTACCGCCCGTGTGGCGCCCATTTTCTTTGCTAGCGCTAAGCGATATGGGTTGATATCAGTAATCACCACATGGCGTGCGCCAACATGGCGGGCAACCGCTGCGGCCATAATACCAATAGGGCCAGCACCGGTAATAAGTACATCTTCACCCACTAGGTCAAAACTTAGTGCGGTGTGAACAGCGTTACCAAAAGGGTCGAAAATAGACGCTAGCTCGTCGCTAATGTTATCTGGAATTTTAAACGCGTTAAACGCTGGAATAACCAAGTATTCAGCGAATGCGCCAGGGCGGTTTACCCCTACACCTTCAGTATTGCGGCATAAGTGACGGCGTCCAGCGCGGCAGTTACGGCAATGACCACAGGTAATATGGCCTTCACCTGATACCCGATCACCTAGGTTAAAACCGCGTACTTCCTGCCCCATACCAACCACTTCGCCCACGTATTCGTGGCCTACCACCATGGGAACAGGAATGGTTTTTTGCGACCACTCATCCCAGTTGTATATGTGCATGTCGGTACCGCAAATAGCGGTTTTTCTAATTTTAATGAGTAGGTCGTTATGCCCTACTTCGGGTTCTGGCGTGTCTTGCAGCCAAATCCCTTTTTCCGCTTTCGCTTTCACTAACGACTTCATGCAATCACTCCCATTTCTTTGCCCACTTCAATAAAGGCGTCTACCGCTTTATCGACATGTTCAATTGAGTGCCCCGCCGACATTTGCGTACGAATACGAGCTTGCCCTTTAGGCACTACAGGATAAGAGAACCCAATAACGTAAATGCCTTTGCTCAGCAGTTTATCAGCCATGTTGCTGGCCGTGCGCGCATCGCCTAGCATAACGGGAATGATAGCGTGGTCTTTACCGGCTAGGGTGAAGCCAGCCTCTTCCATGCGAGTGCGGAAATGCTCGGCATTTCGCCATAACTGTGCCCGTAACTCGTCGCCGTGTTTCATCATTTCAAACACTTTAAGCGACGCGGCAACAATAGGTGGCGCCACCGAGTTAGAAAATAAATAAGGGCGCGAGCGTTGGCGTAACCACTCAACCACTTCTTTTTTACCCGAAGTATAACCGCCAGACGCACCGCCCATGGCTTTGCCTAGGGTACCGGTAATAATGTCTACCCGACCCATTACCCCGCAATACTCATGGCTACCGCGGCCAGACTCACCTAAAAAGCCAGTAGCGTGGCAGTCATCTACCATAACAAGGGCGTCGTATTTGTCTGCTAGGTCGCAGATGCTGGCAAGGTCGGCAATCACGCCGTCCATGGAAAATACCCCATCTGTAGCAATCACTTTAAAGCGTGCGCCATCGGCATCAGCTTGTTTAAGCTGATCTTCAAGGGCTTCCATATTGTTGTTGGCATAGCGGTAGCGCTTCGCTTTACACAAGCGCACGCCATCAATAATGCTGGCATGATTGAGGGCATCGGAAATAATCGCATCTTCTGGCCCTAGCAGGGTTTCAAAAAGACCGCCGTTCGCATCAAAACAAGAGGGATACAAAATGGTGTCTTCAGTCCCTAGAAAATCACTGATTTCAGCCTCTAGCTGTTTGTGAATATCTTGGGTTCCACAGATAAAGCGCACCGACGCCATACCAAATCCGTGGGAATCTAGGCCTTGCTTTGCCGCGTCTATAAGGTCGGGGTGATTAGCGAGCCCCAAATAATTATTGGCACAAAAGTTAATGACATGGTCGCCATTCGCCACGTCGATATCGGCTTGCTGTTGAGAGGTAATAACGCGCTCTTTTTTATACAAGCCCTCATCTTTTGTGGCTGAAATTTGTGCGTTTAGATGCGAGATAAATGCCGCAGACATGCCTGTCTCCCGTTATGCTAAAAAGGGTATTTTAAAGAAACCCAAATAGAGGGTATACCACCAAAGGGCGGATTTTACGGTGTCAAAATTCGTATGTGTAAATATTTGCGCACACTTGCAAGTTTTCACGACTACTTGCAGTTAAATCGTGCTTTTCCACACACCAGAACTCACTTTGTCTTCTAACGTATTCCAAAGTTCCGTTTCAGGAATGGGGCGACTAATTAAATAGCCCTGCCCTTGATGCGCCTCAAAATGGCACAGCATTTCGTGTTGCTCAATGGTTTCGATACCCTCAGCAATCACTTGCAGATTAAGGTTTCGCACCATAGAAATGGTGGAATGCACAATATTTCTGTCATCGGCGTTTTCTGTAATGTTAGAAATAAAGGAACGATCAATTTTTATGTAGTCTGCCGGTAGCGATTTCAGGTAGCTCAATGAAGAGTAGCCGGTACCAAAGTCGTCAATAGCCAGCATACATCCCATTTCACGAATTTTACGCATCACACTGGTGGCGCGTTCAATATCGGTAACCAATACCGTTTCGGTAAGCTCTAAACACACTTGAGATGGCGCAATGTCATTGTTGATAATTTGCTGCTGTAAGAAGTTCGGCAAGCTGGGGTCTAAGAATTGCGCTGCGGATAGGTTAATGGCCACTTTTATGCCTGGGTAACCATTCGCGTTGAGTTCGCGCACGAGTTGGGTGGCTTTGTTAATCACCCAATAGTCCAGTTCTAGCATAAACGCGGTGTTTTCCAATAACGGAATAAACTCAGCGGGTGAAATATGCCCCTTATCAGGGTGATACCAACGCAGTAAGGCTTCAAATCCAAGCAACTTGTGGGTTTTAAGGTCTAATTGAGGTTGCAGTGCCAAGCTAAACTGATTTTCTCGTAAAGCCACTCGCGCTTCTGCTTCAAGCTCTACCTTTTTCATAACTTTAAGGTTCATGGTGGCGTCGTATACCCGATAGCCAGTGCCCTTTTTAGCTTTGGCCTCATACATGGCAATATCAGCATGACGTAGCAGTTCTACTGGTGTAGCCCTTGCTTGGCGTGTAATCGCCACGCCAATACTAATAGACACATAAAATTGCAGCTTATTAACTTCAATCGGTTGGGCAAACTCGGCAATGATTTTCTTGGCCACCAGCGTCACTTGCTCTTTTGTGTCTATGTCAGATAACAACACCACAAATTCATCGCCACCAAAACGCGAGGCAATGTCGGTTTCTCTTATGGGTTTAGAGATACGCATGGCGGCGGCTTTTAACAGTTTGTCTCCCACGTCGTGACCATAACTGTCGTTTACCTTTTTAAAGTCGTCTAAGTCCATAAACATCAGTGCCACTAGACGATCGTCACGAGCGGCAAGCGCCAGTTGCTGTTCTATCTGAAAGGTGAGCATGTTTCGATTGGGCAACCCGGTTAACACATCGAACATGGCCATTTTCTCAAGCTTCGCGGTGTTTATGGCCATTTGCCCGTCGAAGTCTTCTAGCTGTTTAGCCAAATCATTCGCCGCTTGCTCTACCACATCAAGTTCGTCGGTCAATCGAAAGGCTGGGCTGATACTTCGCCGCGCTGATAGCGCGTAAAACTCTTTAAAGTTGTGCTGCGCAAGCATGGGTAAGCGTTCACTAACCGCAATAAGGCGGGTGCGATATTGATTGAGAAACAAGGATAACAGTAAAGAAAACACCACGAAAAGCCCCGCGGCAGAGGCTATCACTAAAAGCTCGTATTGGGCTTTTTGCTTTAATAGCACACTGATGTCTCTTACCACCAGCAAATAGGGGTGATCATTATTCGCGTAGGTGTATGGAAAAGGCAGTAAACTCACCAGTAAATCTTGGTTATTGTGGGTAACCCGCTGGCCTCTTATTACCAGCTCATCTGGGTTCCAGTCGCTGGGCAAGGCATCAATAACCCGGTTAAGGTATTCTCTGTTTAACGGCGCTAATTGGCTGGATAAACTCAATACCTTAGTGCCGTGATCGGTGGTGGTGAATTGCACCATTGCTAACTTGTACGCGTCGGTTGAGCGGCTAAACAACGACAATATCTCGCGCATCGATGTGGACATGACCACCACAGGCACCACATCATCTGAGGTCATGATGGGAACCGACAAGTAAAAACGACAAATGAGTTCGCAGGTAACTAGGGTTTTGCTTTCCAGCGTGGTTTGCGTACTTTTAACCAGACGTTGAACAAACACTGGGGGTTCAGCTTGCCTGTCTCCCACCACGCCGTATTCGTCAAACAAAAACAATGACTCAACCTGAAAGTTGAGCATGAGGTACTCTTGCGTATTTTTGAGTGCAAGCGCCAGTTTTGATAAATCTTGGTGGTTTTTTAATTCAGCTTGGGAGAAGGTATCTACCCACATGACCATTCTGCTATGCAGCACATCAGAGAAAAGCTGTAAACGGCGTTGATTCGACACCTGCTCTTCTTGCTGCTGAAAGGTAATATTTGATTCAGATTCTCGAATAAGCATGGTGGAGATAACAACGGTTACCGTTAGCACCATGGCCAGTAAGATTAAAATCGTTTTTGTCGTAAACGACAGTTTTACTTGCATAGAGAAGACCTAAAACCAATACATCAGCTGTATAGACCACATACGCCATGTTTCTTCAGTATGGTCGGCAATGTCAGGGTCAAGCAAGCTAACAGCGCGTGTGGCGCCGTCTACCCAATGGTGCTCTGCTTGTAATCGCCATTGAGGCGCAATATCCCAACGCAAGCCCACGGCGGTGGTATCCATATAACCAAAGTAAGAAGGCACAGTACCGCTACTTTCCAATTCCAACTGCACGCCATTGGGGTCGTCCACGTTATTGGTGTAACTGTCGTAACTCACCAAACCGCTAAACCGTGGAGAAAACAGATAGCGTAGTTGCACAAAGCCGCCTTCACCGGTGCGCTTGTCGTAATAGTCTGGGGTAAATACGCCATTAAAGTCTTGTATTTCCCTAAGCAGTTCCGAACTGAGCTCCCAGTTCTCACTAAAGTACTGCATTGAAATCATAAAGCGGCGTATGTTGGACATCCCTGCAAAACGATTATCTTGTTCAAGGGGGATGTATTCGAAATCTGAATCTAACCAGCTTGCCCCCAGCTTCCAGTTCATTGAAGCTGGTTGCCAGAACACACTAAACTGATGCACAAAATCCTGTTTTATTTCCCCCAACGCTAAGCTGCCTAATAGGTAATCCCGCTGTTCTTCGTTAATAGTCGAGCGACCATAACTCCAGTTAACTTCCCACACATGATTGTCGGTGTATTTGCTAAAGCGGGTTTGAATACCGTTACTGCCTAGGGCTACGTCGCGAAAACCATCGAAATAAACCGATTGAGGCAGTACCGCGGTATCCCGAGTTTGGGGAACGTCACGGGTAACGGAATACAACCAGTGGCTGTTTTTATAGCGGCCTAAATGAATTTGTGCTTGCCAGCCGGCGATATCGTCAACAGTCCAATCGATAAATAGATAGTCGAGTCGACTGCCCTGTTCAAACCTATTGCCGCCGTCGAGGTAAACCACCTGCCCTGCAATCGAGATATTACTGGCTACCTGATACAGCCCATTTAGGCCAATTTCGGTAAGCTCGGCGCTAATTTGGTTATCGCTTGTAATGAAATCACTGTCTATCGATTGTGTAATACCTTGTGAAAAGTAACCGTGCCATTGCAGATTTGAAGATTCTTGCCCATTGGCACTAAAAGAAACACAACACAACCATAGCGCCGTCATTAATCCATAAAAATACGTCATTGTGATACCACCTTCACCATTCTCGCCTTTGACACTACTCCCGAGGGCATATAGCCGATAGCACCGGGGGTTTTTTCCAGCCGTTCAATGAGTTCTTCTTTCGATGAAACGCGGGTAGGCGTGACTCCTTGCCCTGAATACGTCAACTGATTCCATAAACGTGATAGTTGATAGGGAAACATCTTCAACGTTTCCCGACAGAACGCTTTGTGTAAAGGGTCGTTATCTTCTAATACAAAGACATGGATTTTGTTCCCGTCTTCCCAGTATTGAAGATGCCCTGTGAATATTTGGCGAAGTTCAACTTGCGTTAAGGTAGGCTTGGCCACACTGGGGTTAATGACCACCACTGTTTGATCTGCCTGCGCGTTTAACGACCAAGTGCTTAACACTAGAACAATAAAAGCTATATGCTTAGGGGAGGGAAAACGTAAGTATTTACGCCATTTCCACAACAACGCGAACGTCGTCTTCAATGTTACGTCTCCCTGCTTTAATAGGTTTTTTATCACCGCTTTCTCAAGTTTAGATAATGATTTAAAATTTTGCTTAAAATTAACGCATTTAAGTGAACTTAAGTAAAGAGTTCGTCAACTTGTTCAATTACCGCGTCCAACGTTATTTTTTCCATCAAATCATTGCCCTTCGCTCGCGCGCCCCAAGGTAATGCCGTCCAAGGTTTACCTTTTTGCTGCAAAATACAGTCATCGTAGACTGACACTACGCGATGAATACTTTTATATGGGCCAGTTCGACGAGGGTTAGAATGGGCATAAAGCCCAACCACTGGTGTGTCTACTGTGGTGGCCATGTGGGCAGGGCCGGTATCAGGAGCAATAACAAACTCGGCATGTTTTAGTAACATAAGCAACTGATGTAACGAGGTTTTACCCGTGAAGTCTTGCGCTATTTTTGCATTATGCCCAAGCACAGCATCGGCGGTTTCCCTATCTAGCTTGCCTGGGCCGCCGCACAATACCACACTCATCCCTTTGTCATTGATATAATTTGCAATATCAGCGTATCTTTCTGGCAACCAATTTCTTTCTGCTTTACTGGCGGCGGGTGCAATGACCACATACTTGCCTAGTGCATGCGCTTGCCCTTCGCCCCATTGTGCATCTTCTTCAGACACTGGAATATTCCACTGTAGAGGATCAGACGGGGGGACGCCAAGGGCATCGGCGAAATCCATAAAGCCTTCTAATACATGGGCGTGTTGGTGCGCTGCCACTCGCTTATTGGCAAACAACCAGTGCAACTCTTTACTGCGCGCCCAGTCAAAGCCTATTCGTGTTTTCGCTCTTATCACGCGAGAGGCTAAATTGGCTCGTAACGCTACTTGCATCATGAGCAAGGCGTCAAACACTTCGCCTTGCACGGCCTCTTTTAATGCTTCTACTGCAACCTTGCCTTGTGATTTATCAAAAATAATAAAGCGCACATTGGGCATTAACTTAACCAATTGATATTCAACTTTGCCAATCACCCAGGTTATTTCCGCGCTGGGCCAATGATGCTGAATTCTTGTTACCATTGCGGCTGCATGACACACATCTCCAATGGCCGATAGGCGCATTAAGCAAATCTTTTTTCCCACAGATGCTCTCTCGTTGCTGAAATACCAGAATAAATCGTTAGAATGGCAAATTTACCATAAAGTTGTGGACGGCATGGCGATAATACGACGAGACTTAGGTGCTGGGCATCATTTTCTATACGATGATACCCTGATGAAAGAGCCAACCACTGACATGTTCAGTCGCGAGTTTTGGCAGATCCATAACAAAATCACGGGGTTCGCTAAGGGCAGAGGCACCACCGTGTTTGTGTCTCACGAAGGTCAGGAGTGGGTGTTGCGCCATTTTAAGCGCGGCGGCCTAGTGGGTAAGCTACTTAGCGACCAATACGTATTTCTTGGTGTGGAACACTCTCGGCCATTCGAGGAATTTAGGCTTTTGCACATCATGCGGCAACATGGCCTGAATGTGCCTACCCCCATTGGTGCGTACATCCATAGGCGCGGCCTAATTTACCGTGGTGATTTAATTACCCAAACCATTCCTAGCAGCCAAGATTTGCATCATATTTTAACCCGTGAGCCCTTATCCGCAGAGCGATGGCAGGCAGTAGGCGCGGCCCTAGCCGCCATGCATGCATGTCAGGTGTATCATCATGACGCCAACATCCGAAATATCATGATGGATGATGAGGGCAATATTTGGTTAATAGACTTTGACCGATGTCATAAACGAGGTGGCGATCATTGGAAAAAAGGAAACCTTGATAGGCTGCTACGTTCGTTAAATAAAGAGAAGGCCCTTAACCCTGTCTTTCATTGGCAGACCGACGATTGGCAGCATTGCCTAGACGGTTACCACAGTAACTGAATTGCATCTTTGAGCAATTATCGCTACTGTTGCGCTTCAACGATAAAAATGTGAACGATATGCATACAAGAGCACTGTACCCGGGTACGTTTGACCCAATTACAAATGGACACGCCGATCTTATAGAAAGGGCGTCGCAACTGTTTTCTCACGTTATTGTTGGCATTGCATCCAACCCTAGCAAGAAGCCTTTATTTTCACTTGAAGAACGGGTGGAAATGATTAAAAAAGTCACCACAGATTTGGCCAACGTAGAAGTGGTAGGCTTTACGGGCTTATTAGCCGATTTTGCTGACCAACAAAATGCGACTATTCTTATCCGCGGCCTACGTGCGGTATCCGATTTTGAATACGAATTTCAACTGGCGAACATGAACCGTAGGCTTAACCCAAAGTTAGAAAGTGTGTTTCTTACCCCCGCTGAAGAAAACTCTTTTATTTCTTCTACCTTGGTAAAAGAAGTCGCCTTACACCGCGGCCAAGTAGGCGGCTTTTGCCACCCTGTGGTAGAACAAGCGTTAAAAGACCGCTTAAGCAGAGACGACAAAAAAGTCTAACCCCCACAACCAGCATGCCAGTGTTATTCTAACGCTGGCATTGCGTACAAAAAAACGTGTTCCGCTGTCCTATCACCTTACTTTGAATAGCATTACCACACACCTCACATGGCTCGCCCTTTCGCCCATACACATTGAGGTGTTGCGCAAAATAACCCGGGTTACCGTCGGCTTGGGCGAAATCTTTCAGCGTGGTGCCCCCTTGCTCAATAGCTTTGGCTAGTACTTGCTTTATGGTAGCGGTAAGCACCTGGTAACGGGCTAAACTAATATTTCCAGCTTGCCTAGTTGGGCGAATGCCAGCCAAAAATAGGGCTTCGTTTGCGTAGATATTGCCCACTCCAACAACCACTGCATTGTCCATAATAAAAGTTTTTACTGGGCTTTTTTTGCCCCGAGATAACTGAAAAAGACGCTGGTCATCAAAGTTGTCTGTGAGTGGCTCTGGCCCTAGGTGCGCAAGTAGGCTTAACGCTTCACCGGGTGGCTGGAACAACACCGCACCGAAACGCCTGGGGTCGTTAAACCGTAAACACTGGCCAGAGGCTAAAACAATATCTACATGGTCGTGTTTCACTGGCGGCGTTGCCGCATCAATAACCCGTAACTTACCCGACATACCTAAATGCAAAATAACCGTGCCCACTGAAGTTTCAATTAGCAGGTACTTGGCTCGCCGTTTTATTGCCGAAATAGAATGGCCTATCACGTCGACGATTGTTTCGGGAATGGGCCACCGCATCCGCCGTTCACGTACAATGATATTGGTAATGGTTTGGTTTTGAAGAAACGGTGATATACCTAACCGGCTCACTTCTACTTCTGGTAATTCAGGCATGAAAATACTCCAACAAGGCTGCCGTTATTGGTCAGCGAAGGAAAGCCAAGGCAAGAGCGTGCGCAATTCGGCGTTTTCCAATGCGTACCATTGACCATCAAGTTTTACTGTCGTGGGGTGAGAGCTGGGGTAGAAGGCGTACACAATGCCCTGAGAATAGCCCGCAAGCCATACTACGGTAATAATGGGCTCTACCTGAGATAAGGCACTATCTGGCAAGGGCGTTGGCACTAGGACAGCCTGTTGCCATGCCGCATATTGCGCTTGTGGCGTTACCGGCAACGCTGCCCTGCCAGACACTTGTCGCCAAGTTTGGCCGTTGCGCTCTAGCTTATGGCCATCTTGTTCTATTTTTAAAACATAGGCATCGCTTGGTAAAAGCGAGCGTGACGAGGGGGCGTCTGGCGTTGAGGCAAACTTGTCTAAGTTGAATAAAGCAATCATCACTAACATCGCGAGGATCACCACATTATTCATTGCCCTTTGAGAAAGTCTTGCCACTGTTTACCCTACTGTATTTGTTCAACAACATAGTAAAGGGAACGGCGTAGACTTTCCACTTTGTCTAACGCAAAAAACCCGGCAAAGCCGGGTTTTCGTGGAGACAAAAGCAAGTTTGTTTACTTGATTTTTGCCTCTTTGAACATAACGTGCTTACGCACAACGGGATCAAACTTTTTGATCTCCATTTTGCCAGGCATGTTACGCTTGTTTTTATCAGTGGTGTAGAAGAAACCTGTACCTGCTGAAGAAACTAGTTTAATTTTATCACGCATTGTCGGCTTCCTTAGATTTT